>ERZ1106930.95-NODE-95-length-37203-cov-633.157613_pt1 | contig 37203 bp, 31 predicted proteins | sample MGYA00403663_ERZ1106930 | MGnify/ENA primary metagenome ERZ1106930 (study PRJEB35170, sample SAMEA104062438) | human gut metagenome | biome: human gut; feature: human-associated habitat; material: faeces | place: Denmark | collected 2012-06-26 ... | reverse complement strand
CCCCATTTGTCGCCCGCCTGTAAATCACCGTCTGATCATGATCGCGCCAGTCTATCGTATCTTTTGACCACATGATCACTTTATACCCCAAAGTTTCAGCCGCCTCTACCGTTTGCTCCGCATAAGCCCCCGAAGGCGGTGCAAACAAGTTCATTTTAACTCCCGTCAAACGATCCACCAATTCTCCGCATATACCTATTTCTTCCTTATTTTTTTCCAAAGATAAAGCATCCTGATTTTTATGAAAATATCCGTGATTCCCTAATTCATTGCCGCGGTCCATGATCTGAGTCAAAATTTCCGCATGATCGTCCGCCCAACTCCCCCCGACAAAAAATGTGGCATGAACATTATACTCATCCAAAGTATCCAAAATTTCGGATATATATTCTGTTCCGCCGTATACATTGAACATGATCGAAATATATTTGCTGTCTTTGTTTCCGCTGTAATACACCCGATCACTCAACTTTCCCGCCGTCGTCGCACCGAAAGGGAAAAAGCATACTGTTCCTACCGCAACCAAAACGATTGCCAGGAATATGTTTGTGAAAAGCGCTATTTTTACATTTCTCTTCAATTTAGTTTACCTCTTTTTTTAAAAATCTTACCGCATATTAAAACTTTTCTCTGTATTTTATTCTTACAAATTCATTAATATTCTCAGATTTGTCCTCGCAGACATTCTCCGTATCATTATTTTCAAGCCTCGCGGTCAAAGATTCGATAAACTGTTTTTCTTATCATCGGCAAAATTTCCGAAAATTTGTCCTTGACTGAATACAGCCCATCGCACAAAGGCATCATATTGCAATCATTTTTTCATCCATCACAGCCGTCTTTAAAATCAAAAAATAGATCCGGACCGCAATCATGCAGTCCGGATCCAAATCATTTTCTTCCGATAAATAACCTATCCCGTTTAAAAAGATCATTTGTATTTTTAAATTATCCTTATTCTTGCTCTTTGCTTTTACAGAAAACCAAAACTTTCGTAAGCGAAATTATTTCAACTTAACGATCGTAACTCCCGCCTCGCCTTCTCCGTATACTCCGCTTCGGAATTCCGCAACGTTTTTCATTCCGCGCAAATGATTCCGTATACCTTCTTTTAATTTACCGGTTCCGATGCCGTGAATGATTTTTACCTCATCTAAGCCCCCGAGAACAGCCTGATCAATAAATGCATCCACCTCTTGGATTGCTTCGGACACAGTCATTCCGAGTAAATTAATTTCTGTTTTCACTTCCCTCAACGGTTCAATTTTCCGAACGACCTGTATGCGATCCCTTTGAGTATTTTTCTGTTTTTTCACAACAGGGCTCATTTCATACAAATCAGAAGCCTTTACATTCAGCCGCATGTTTCCGACCTGAACTTCTGCCTCTTTTTTCTTCTGGTTCAACGACAAGATTTCCCCCGCCGATTGCATCACCCCGACAAATACGCGGTCCCCCGCCTTTAAGCGGGCAAAGTCCGCATTTACAGTGCCCTTGGGCTCCTCCGATTCCGCCTCCGATAAATATGCTTTGTCCGCAAGCCTGTTTTTTAACGTGCGCGCGCGAATCAGATCGGACTCTGTCAGTTCCCTTTTATGCGCTATTTCTTCCATTTGCGCCAGCAGTTCTTCCGCCTGCTCCGTACGCTCATTGACGATCCTTCGGCTTTCGACACGCGCATTCAGAAAAAGTTTTTCCCGTTCTTTTTTTAATTTATCGCGCTCTGCATTCACTTCGGCAAGTTTTTCTTTCCATTCCGCTTTGAATGCTTCCGCTTCTTTTTTCGCTTCGTCCGCTTCGATCTTGCTTTGCTCCGCAGCCCTTAAAATATTTTCAAACTGCCGCCCGCCCTCCGAAAGATTCGCCACAGCGTTTTCCAAAATCTCCTCAGGAAGTCCCAGCCTGCGCGAAATTGCGATCGCATTGCTGCTCCCGGGCACCCCGAGGCTGACACGGTACAACGGCTGAAGCGTGTTCATATCAAATTCCATGCTGGCGTTCTCAATACCTTTCTGTTTATACGCATACTCTTTTAACGCCGTGTAATGTGTCGTAACAATGCCGCTGCAGCCTTGTTTGAGCAAATACCCGATCACCGCTTTCGCGATCGCTTGGCCTTCGTCCGGATTCGTTCCTCCGCCAAGTTCATCGATCAGAACAAGGCTCTTCGAATCCGCAGACTGCGTTATTTCAATAATATTTTTAATATGCGATGAAAATGTTGAGAGATTTTCTTCAATCGACTGCGCATCGCCTATGTCGCAGAATATTTTTTCGAATACAGAAACCTCGCTCCCCTGTGCCGCCGGAATAAATATTCCGCATGCCGCCATCATGCAAAAAAGCCCGCACATTTTTAATGTTACCGTTTTGCCTCCCGTATTCGGCCCGGAAACAAGCAAAATTTTATAATCCCTGCCTAATGCCACCGATACGGGCACCGCAATTTTCGGATCCAAAAGCGGATGCCTGCCCTTGCAAATATCTATTATGCCGCGATTATTGATGGACGGCCGAATACATTTATTCTTATAAGAAAATTCCGCTTTTGCATACGCCCGATCAATATCGCTCAATCTTTCGATATCCACAGCCAATTGATCCGCCATTGACCCGACACGATGCGAAAGCTGCGCCAAAATACGTTCGATCTCTTCCTTTTCCGCAGCGGCAAGTTCTCTCAATTCGTTGTTCATTTCCAGAATCTGCTCCGGCTCAATAAAAAATGTGGCGCCGCTGGCAGAACGATCGTGCACAAAACCTCGGATTCGGGTTTTATATTCAGCGCGAACCGGTAAAACATACCGATTATCGCGCATCGTTACAATTCCTTCCTGCAGAAATTTTGAACCTTCTCCGCTAAGATACTCCGACAGCTTATTCCGAACCTTTTCGTTCAGAGAACGAATGGAACGGCGGATATTGTACAGATCATCGCTCGCATAATCGCTGACCTCGTCTTCCGACAAAATCTTATCCGTAATATCCCGCTCCAGTGATTCATCAAAATAAATACCGTCCGCGAGCTCACTCAACAAGGGCGCCTGCGGCAAAGTCTCTATCGAGCGATACGCTACGCGCGCCGAACGCAACAACAAAGATACCCCCAACAACTCTTTGCAGGAAAGCGTAGAACCCTTTGCCGAACGCTCAAGCTCATCTGAAATCTCGGGGAATTCTTCGATCCTTCCCACCCCCGCATGAAACAGCGCATCGTCCGCCTCTGACGTAAGATCCAAAAGTTTTTTTACCTGAGAAAGTTCCGTGCAAGGCTCTTCCTCAACAAGCCCCCGCTTTGTCTGCGGTAAAACCGCAAATAAAGCGATCGATGCCAATATTTTATTCAATTCAAGTTTTTCGATCGTTTTCTTATCCATTCCGCCCACCGTCTTTTATGATAAATCGAAATAATTTAATCCGTACTTATAAATGAAATTTCCGGATTTATTTGTTATTTTATCCCTCGTTTCGCAGCACCGGAAGTAAATCCTGTCATACCTGATTTTACATCAGAACCTAAAAGAAAGTTTTCTTTTTCCGAATTGCTTAGTGCCGTGAAATCATAAAGCGCTCTTTCCTCCCGCTCATGTGCCAACAAAGCGTAATTGTATATTTCAAAACGGCAACATGAATTTTTATACCTTCTGAGCGGGAACGTCCGCCCCTCCTCATCCGTCATTTCATACAAAGCACGCTCATCGCAAGCCGAACACCTCTTGCCAAAAACACAATGACCCAAATCCATCAGCTTGATCCCACCGCCCGACAGACAAAATGCGCCGGTTTCCTCAGCAAATACTGACTCTTTATCCGATAACTCTTTCGAAAGTGTTATTTCCGTTACGCCCTCGCTTTTACAAGCAAAAGCACTCCAACTGTTAAAAAGATTAAAACCTGTCCCGGCAAACAAAGGGATCGAAAATTCTCGGCAAAATTCCAAAGCAAATACGCCATCCGCATAAACACCGTCGAATTCCTTGACGATCTTTAAAATCCTATTTAAATCCATTCCAACACTAAATGCAGGTAAATATAACAGTTTATGCCAGGCATAGTACTCTGCAAGCCTCAAAAAATTACTTAATTCATCTTCGTTATTATAGTCATTCGGTTTAAATATTATATAATCCGGTTTGATTTTTTTGTAAACCGCAGACGTGAAGTCGTTATCGATAACCGCCAATAATTGCCCCTTCTCCGTCTTTTTATTTACACTCGGAGCCGGAATCTTTCGTTCTTCAAGCGTCGGATGCGTAGCGGATAAATACACAAACACCTGTCTGAAAACGTTTCGGCGCAAAGCATTCAGTTGCGATTTGACAATAAAAAGTTCCCCTTTTATTTGCGCCGATGCTTTTACTTCAAACGGGTATTCATCCGTTTTCATAAAACATTCTGAAAAATCTTTTTCGGTAAAAGGTCTCGATTGGGCTTCCTGCGCTAAAAAATCCGCCTCAAATATTTTTTCACCGAACGCACCGCGAATGCGGATTTCGGGAGCTTTCCCGACACAAAAGAAACCTTCGACGGAAAGTTTTATCTTCTTTCGGCGAGCGGATACGCGATCCTCCAAACGCTTGTCCAAAGTCAGACATACCCAATCGCCTGCCCGGAAAGCCGCATTTTTGATCAGACAGAATCCGTCCTTCAGCTGCGGATAAAAACTTCTCCATACGCCTCCGCCTATCTCTTCCTGACCGCAGCGGATCACCTTGAACCCGTCCCCATCCTCGGGCTTATAATTCGACCGAACATATGTGAATTTTACATTATTTTGAATTGACGAAATTTCCCCTATCTTCTCACCCGCATGCCCTTGAATATCGGATGAAATCAGGTTCGGATCCTGACCATACACATATCCGCGCGTGAATCCGCCGCGGTTAAAGGATCTCATAAGATCAGAATAATCCGCTTTTTCCTCCCCCGTATTTTTGTCAAGAATATCCCTGTAATATTTTACCGAGCTACCCACATAAGCGGCTGAACGCATCCTTCCTTCAATTTTGAATGAACAGACACCTGCCTGTACCAATTTCAAGACGTCTTTCCCCAGGCACAAATCGGAAAGAGAAAGCCGGTAAGAAAATTTTTCAAACCCCGGACGGTTTATTTTATATTTTTTTCGGCAAGGCTGTTTACAATATCCGCGATTACCTGAATTTCCGCCCGCAAAAGACGACATATAACATTGACCGGAAAAACAGGTACAAAGCGCTCCTTGTACAAATACTTCCGTTTCCAGTTCCTGCGCGATTTCCCGAATGTCCGGCAAAGGCGTTTCTCTAGCCAATATAACGCGAGAGAATCCATAGCGCTTTGCCAGCTTTGCCCCATATACATTGCATACCCCTGCCTGCGTCGACAGATGCAAAACGATTTCAGGATAAACTTCATGCAGCAATTTCCCTAAGAAAATATCCTGGATGATCAGCGCATCCGCTCCGCTGTTCCACGCCTGCAATGCACAACGAAAAAAGTCAGCCAATTCCGAATCTTTGACCAACGTATTCAGTGCCACATACACTTTGCAACCCAATACGTGGGCGCGTGCAGCATATTCTTTCAGGTTGTCCAGGGTAAAATTCGCCGCCGATTTGCGCGCAGAAAAATCGGTAAGCCCTAAATAAATCGCATCCGCTCCCGAATTCAGCGCGGCATCAAAGGATGCTCCGTCGCCCGCCGGAGCCAATATTTCCGTCATAAAATTCCACGTATCCTATTTTCATCCTTATTTAATGAACAATTTTTATTCGTTCAACAAATATTTTTCTTCTCTCAGTCTTTTGATGTAGCTACATTCCATTTTGCATACAACTTTGTTTCCTGATAGATCATCCGCCCGTCCTTGTCATAGCGCGCCTGCGGAAGCGTATCTGTTTCAAAGTCCCAAGCTGTGATGCATCCAGGTTCTTTATACCAACCGCCAAAAACATACCCTTCCCGCATCGGTTCATACGGCGTTGTTTCCGCTTTCTCTCCATACCCGAATTCATTGACGAAGAAATATCCGTTATTCGGACAATCATCGTAATTGAACATGTATGCCGTATTCGCCGCTTTGATTGCAACCTCATCATAAACCGTAACACAATGTATTCCATCGTAATCTTCTAAATAATTATGGTCATAAACATACGCAGAGAAATAACTGAACATCTCATATGTCAGATACACTGTGTCCTGCGCACTCAAGTCATTGATATAGGTAGATTTAAGGTTAGACAGCGGGTAGTTTTGTTCACTTGTCAAAGGTATAAAAGTAATCGATGACCTTTCAAAATTACTATAAAATGTTGAGTCTCCCGGAAATTCACAACCATATGGAAGATATGCAACTTTTACCCCTTCCATGCTTAAGCCAAAACCTTCCGTTAACATCAATGCTGTTACATGAGAATGATAGATACTCCTTACTTCTTTCCCTTTGTAGTATGCAGGAACATATAAAGTTTCAGGCAACTCACTGCATGTTCCGACAATTACATACCAACTCGGGTCCTTTTCATTCTCCCCTATGCCGTAATATTCATACATTCCGTCCGTTGTCGTAATCATTTCATATATGCTTGCACAGCCTGCCCACATATTTACACCTATCAACAATATTGCAGCCATTACAATCGAAATTATTTTCTTCATCGCAATCCCCCCACTATCTCTTTTATTGTAACATGTTTTGCTATTTTTGAAAAGAAAAATAGCACATTCTCTTTAATTTTCCTAAACACCTACTTGCAAAATTTTTCGATGCGCCCTTCACTCTGCTATTGAAAACAAGGCCTCTTTCCGCAAATTTTTTCTAAAAAGCGGCCTTGCGCTAAAAAACAATCCCGAAAGCAAACGCTTTCGGGATATAAAACTCAGCGAAGTTCAATATTTAATTTTTCATGCAGAGCTTTCAGAATACGCTTCACATATCCGTCCGCATCTTCCGGCGAAATCGCTTTATCGCGCGGCGTAAACGTAACGGAGAACGCCATACTCTTTTTGCTTTCACCGATCTGCGCACCGCGATACACATCGAACAAATGCACGTCCGACAGGTATTTGCAGCTTTCCCGAATCACGTTTTCAATCTCTGCGCAAGTCAATGATTCGTCTGCAACCAAAGCGAGATCACGCTTTACTTCCGTAAATTTCGGCAAAGGAACATATTTTTTGCGAGCGCTCAGAACACTTTCCAATTTTTCGTAATTAAGCTCTCCCAAATACAGCGATACCTCTACCGACATGGAAGCCGCAATATCGGGCGCAAGTTCTCCTATATAACCGACCGCCTCGCCGTCAAATACGATATCCGCACATTTTCCCGGATGTAAAAACGGTTTTTCGGAAGCTGCATACGCAAAACGGATCCCGGCTTGCGCTGCCAACGATTCAAAAATTCCTTTTGCCGTGAAGAAATCTTCGTTTTCACCGTAAACCCCGACGCACAGCGTTTTACGCTCCTGCGGCATATCCTTTAACGGCAGCTCCCGGGCAAGATAAACACTTGCAAGCTCATAAAGCCTTGCACTTTCGTTGCCGTGCCGAACGTTCCTGACCAACGTATTCAACATGGACGGGATCAACGTCGTGCGCATCAGACTCATATCCTCTCCGATCGGATTTTTGATACGGATCGCTTTCGGGATTTCATCCCCCATGCGGATCAGCTCATAATCTTTGGGAGAGATGAAAGAATACGTTATGATCTCACTGCACCCTTGCGCCGTGAGCAATTTTTTCAATTCTTCTTCCGCCCTTTGCGACGCATTCAAGCCCCCGTTCGTTACGGTTGCTTTATCCAGGAATGTCCCTTCAATATGATCGTATCCGTACATGCGAATGACTTCTTCCGCAAGATCCGGATATCCGTCCACATCCTCACGATAAGCAGGAACGGTTACAATCAAAGAGTCTTTTTTGGATTCGACATTAAAATTCAGACGGCTGAGAATCGAACAGATCTCATCTTTCGGTACTTCAATCCCCAAAAGCCCGTTGATCTGCGAAACCGTCGTTTTGATGACCTTCGGCTCTGCCTTGTTCATCCCGATATCGAACCGATCCTTTGCAATGACGCCGCATCCCAACGTTTCGATCAGATTCAACGCTCTGTTCATCGCGACGCCCGTCGTATAGGCGTCCACGCCCTTTTCAAACCGTGCCGATGAATCGCTCTTTTGTCCCAGTTTTCTGGACGTACGGCGTATGTTGGCGCGCTCAAACTTTGCGCTCTCAAACAAAACTTCGCTCGTCTCCTCCGTAATGCCGCTGTTCAGTCCTCCCATAACTCCCGCCAATGCCACAGGCTTGGTTCCGTCCGCGATCACGAGGTTTTCATTGGAAAGTTTAAACTCTTTTTCGTCCAAAGTTGTAATTTTCTCTCCGTCCTGCGCACGGCGAACACAGATCTTGTTCCTGGAAACCTTTGCAAGATCAAACGCGTGCATCGGCTGACCAAGTTCCAACAAAATAAAATTCGTTATATCAACGACATTATTGATCGAACGAAGTCCGCACAGTGCCAATCTGCGCCTCATCCACTGCGGTGATTTGCGGATTTTTAATTCACGCACATAATGGGCAATATATCTCGGGCAAAGATCCGGTGCTTCCACAGACACATTCACACGCTCGCACGTACTGAAACCTGCCGCATCATACGAAAGATCCAACGGTTCCAACGGCTTTTTCAATACTGCCGCCACTTCCCGCGCGATCCCGTACACGCTCTGGCAATCCGGACGGTTCGCCGTAACCGAAATGTCAAATATATAATCATCCAGCCCCACGACCTTTTTGATATCCGTACCCAGCGGAATATCCCCCTGCAATAACAGGATGCCGTTCACCTCTGCACCTTCGTACCAATCGTCGTTGATGCCCAGCTCTTCACCCGAACAAAGCATTCCGCACGACTCGACGCCGCGTAATTTCCCTTTTTTGATTTTCACACCGTTGTGCAAAGATGATCCTTCCAGCGCCACAGGAACGACATCTCCGGGCTTTACGTTATCCGCTCCCGTTACGATCTGAATATCAGAGCCGTATTCTCCGCAATTCAGATGACAGATCTTAAGTTTGTCCGCATCCGGATGTTTTTCCATGCTCTCGATCCTGCCGACAACACAGCGATCGATCTCCGCCCCCACATAGATGAGCTCTTCCACTTCAAAGCCGCAGGAGAACAGTTTGTCCGTCAGTTCCTGCGCCGTAATATCTATATCCACATAATCTTTCAGCCAACTGAATGGTACTTTCATCGTCCCGTCCTCCTCAATCTTTGAATTGTTTCAAAAAGCGCACGTCGCCTTCAAAAAGCAGCCGAATATCGCCGATCCCGTATTTGATCATCGCAATGCGCTCCAGCCCCATTCCGAATGCAAACCCTGTATACACGTCGGGATCTACTCCGCAATTTTCAAGGACGCGGCGGTTTACCATTCCCGCACCCAAAACTTCGATCCATCCGGTTCCCTTGCAGATACGGCAGCCCTTTCCGCCGCACGCGGAACAGGAAAGATCGACCTCTACGCTGGGTTCCGTAAAAGGAAAATAGGAGGGACGCAGGCGCACCTTCGTTTCCTTTGTAAACATGCGGCGCGCAAATTCGTCCAGCATGCCTTTCAGATCGTTCAAAGTGATCCCTTTGTCGACGACCAGCCCTTCCATCTGGTGGAACATGGGCGAATGCGTCGCATCCGAATCCGAACGGTATACCCTGCCCGGGCTGAGGACCTTGATCGGCGGCTTCTTGTTTTCCATTACACGGATCTGCCCGGACGAAGTCTGCGAGCGAAGCAAAAATTCGCCCGTAATGAAAAATGTATCCTGCATATCGCGCGCGGGATGATCCGCCGGAATATTCAACGCCTGAAAATTGTAATAGTCTTTTTCGATTTCCGGGCCCTCGTAGACATCAAAACCCATTCCCGAAAAGATATCGATCAATTCACGGCGAACAAGCGTTACAGGATGCACCGAGCCCGTTTCACGGAATTTCGCCGGCATCGTTACATCGATCTTTTCACTTGCGATCTTTGCCGAAAGCTCTCGCTTCCCGATCTCTTCTTCCAGCGCCGCAAATTTTTCCTCCGCCCATTGTCTGACTTCTCCGACCAGCTTTCCGACCGCCGGTCTGTCCTCCGCAGCCACTTCGCGCATCCCTTTCGACAAGGCCGAAATCTTTCCCGTCTTGCCCAGATAATCCATCTTCAACGCATACAAATCCTTGCTCGTCATCGACGCGCCGCGCTCTTCCAGTATCCCGCAAATTTCCTGACGTATGCTCTCGATCTGCTCTTTCATATGACCTCCTCTGTTCATTCCGCAACTTATTTCTTGATTTTTACAACAACGGTCATTGTTGTGCTTTCACCTTTTTAAAGCGTTTCATCATAAAAAAAAGCCCTGCGGCAAAAAATTGCCACAGGGCGTCCAAAACGCTGTACCACCTATGTTCACAGAATAACTCTGCCTCATTCCCGCTTAACGCGCGGTAAAACGTCTGCCCTTACTCCTTCGTTTCAAAGCAGAAGCTGTAAAGTGAATACCGGTTCCGCAAAACGGAAAACCTTTCAGCCGCCGAGTTTTCCTCTCTTGGAATTACACCTGAACCGTCTCTCTTCCTCATTGCCTCTGATATTGCCTCTATAATAAAGCAAATCCGCGCAAAAGTCAAGAACTTTAAAGCATTCCACGCGTATTTTTCTGCACAGCGGCCGAAAAACAGCCGTTCGGATTTCAATACATTACGTCGTAATCCAGCCGCCGTTCAGATAAATTTCGGGAATTTTCCCCACGATAATACTTTCGCAAACCAGAATCTGCGTACGGATCGCAACTTTTTGCGTCTGCGATGGAAGAACGATGCTTACCGATGCATCCGCAAACATATAGACACTATGGCGCGTCTGATTGATCCCCGCCGAAGTGAATTCCGATTCAAAGGAACATATTACGCTGCCTACCTGCAAGACACGGAACGTTATCTCGGGCCCAAACCCCGCCAGAGCACTGATCCCCGTAAATGCGCCCAGCGGCACGGGGATCCCCTCTTCACATACGGCATTGACATTCGCCGTCGCCAATGTCTGCGTTTGCCTAGCTAAAAGATTGATCTGATAGGAATTTGCTTCAATGCTTAAAATTTCGCCCTGGTCGTTTCTCTCAACCGAAACCAATTTGTCATAATCGATACCGTTCCACTGCATAGTCTGCAACGCGGCTTCGTTGACCGCTTCCGCCATCTTCGCACGCGAATTTTCTTCGCTCAGAGCAATCAGCAACCGCAGCACCCCGCACTGAAACCACACAAAGACAAAAATCACCACAGCCAGCAAAATCGCCGCAATCACAAATTTTTTTATCCGCAACGGCTTGCGGTACCGCTTATAACGATATCCCGTTTCATAACCGTACCCACTCATATCATTTTAATGTATGCGCCGCTTTCATGAATTAGTACAGCTTCCAAACAGCCGTAATTTAAAAAAGATATCCCGACATAAATATCCGCCTGCCGAGGCAAATATTTGCCTCGGCAGGCGGATACAATGAATAACCAAAGGTAAAATTCCGACCGTTTTTAAAATAAAACCAATCGGCTTTCAAGCTCTTTGCTTTTATTGCACCAACCCGATCCACACCCGAAAGCCCGACCCACGCTTTGCGTCTTATAAATCAGGAAAGGAGCGAACCGTTGTTCTCACGGAAATCTCCGCTTCGGTTGGATGTTTCCGTTTCAATAAAAAACGTACGCTGCGCTTTGGTTGCATTTTTTGTGATCACAAAGACGCCGTTAACGCTCGCCAGATAATACTGTGAGTCTGCAATGCTCTGAAATTGCACACCCTCTCCGTTCTCTCCGACAAGCGTTCGGAACGTCATGTCGATCTTATCTGCCACGGCCTCTTTACTCGCGGGATCTTCCGAATCCTGCGTGATCACGATCTCGCCCGAGGTCGGATCCGCCCATATATACAATCCCGGCTTATTGTACGCCTGAATAGAGATATAGGCTTCCCCCATTTTCCCATCCGGAACATACTTTGCTTCTTCGATCTCCCAAAGCATGTCGTCCGTATCGTCCAGATCGCTCTCCTGCCAAAGAAGCAGATCGATCTTCAGCGGGTACAGATAGGCAGACCCCGAATCCTGCTGCGGATTTTTAAAATTGCGATGCGACAGCGGCATGCCGTTGCTGTCCGTGATTTTGCTCGCAACCCCCGTCAGCCCCGTGGATGTTTCCGCCACGTATTTAATATAGCCGTTTTGGTCAAATTCCAGTTCCGCAATGCACGCTGCGCGGCGGTATCCGCTCCCGTACGGCAGAGAACCGTTATGATAGATCATATACGTGCTTCCGCCGAAATCAAATATCGCCGGATGATTCGTATTGGAAGTAGCCGTCGGATCCATCAGAAGATTGCCGTAATCCCACACCGCTTCCCATAACGTATCGTTCACGCTGTATGCAAGCGCTTCGCGCCAGCCCGCCGCATAGAACATATAGAATTTCCCGTTTCGTTCATACAGATACGGCGCTTCCGTGAAAGTATTTCCGACCGGATTCTTGCTGTAACAATCCAGCCGCATGATGTCCCAATCGGCAGGATCCGACGAATCTTTATAGCTCGTCTCTCCGCCGTAACAAGGCTGCTGCGTCTTGCGGTCGATCACCTTTATGCTTCCTGCGCCCGACGCACTGCGATCTACGATCTCCAACGCGACCGAATACCCTTCCGCACGATACTCGCTTGTTGCGTCCGTGATCTCGACCTGCGCCATAAAACAATTGCTGTTGCCCCAGGCTATATAGAATTCATCCTTTCCGTCCTTGTCCGTATCATAAATCAGTGCAGTCGGATCAATATCGTTCCAGCGCGCTATATCTTTCGTGGCATCATCACGGTTATCCGTCCACGAACTGTACACGAGCGGCTGACTGTAACAGGTAAACGGTCCCGTCGGATCTTTCGATACGGCCACCCCGATGCATTGATCCCCGTTTTCGTTCGCCGTTACCGACCCCGCCGTTGTATCCGACCAGCAGCAGAACAGAAACCAATAATACCCCTCATACTTCACGACCTGCGCCGCCCATGCGGAATTATAACTCTTGTTTGTCCACGGAACGTCGCGGATATCCATGATGATACTTTCCGCTTTCCAGCTTAAAAGATCCGTTGAAGAATAGCAGATCCATTCCGGCATATTATACTCACCTGTTTTTGAAACATCATGCCCCGCATAAAGATATACCGTTTCGCCCTCTTCTCCGCTCTCTACCAAAACCGAAGGATCCCCTGCATACGTCAGAACTTCTTTGTCGCCTTTCTGCCAAAGCGTACTCCCCGTATCCCAGGATGAATCATAACTGCTGTCGCCGACCCCGAATCCGCCGATCGGATTGCCGCCCGTACTTTTCTGAAGGCTTACTTCCTGCAATTCAGCCGTCACACTCGCAAACTGCGCCGTCAGGGTAATGTTTGCCTTCACTTGGAACGTATAAGGATTCTGTTCGGAAACGATTGCACCGCCGGCCTCCCAACCGATAAAACGCTGCCCTTCCGGTATCGACGCCGTTACCGTGCAATCCGCATTCTCCTCATATTCTCCGCCGCCCGTTCCGCCGATCACGGTAACCGTATATTTCGGCGGTTCGCTCTCATTCTCTTTTGTTCCGCACGCACTCAAAAATACCGTAAACACCAAAATCGGTAGCATTGCCAAAATTAGCAACGTTCTGAAAATTTTCTGTTTCATCTTTGCCCCCTCTTCTTACTTACCCGCCAACGTATGCAGATCGTCTGCCGCGTGCAGCATGCCGATCTCGTCCCGCGAAAGAACTCTGTTATACACGGTCAGATTCGCCGCATAGGCCACTTGGTTCCCGTCCGTACCCCAGTAGGAACGGCCTATCCAGTTATCCTGCCCGTTCAAAACCGCATTCAATATTGCATCAAACTGATCGCCTGCATGGTAGACAGCCGCCCCAATACCGCCGTAAACGCGGTCTGTCGCCGCAGAACTTACATAAAATGAAACCGTACGGCTGTACGGATCGAACACGACGGACGCCGTGATCCATTCCCCTGCAATGATCGTACAGAACCGATTCGCCTCCGGGTACGTGTCAAACACATCCGAATTGTTCAACGTGATGCGAACCGTACCGCTTTCAAACGCAAAGAAAATACCCGTTCCGTTTTGGTACCCATCCCCCGATGCCTTTGTCCCGAGCTGGAATATCCGCGCCCACGGTTTATAGAGCGTTTCCGCATACACGGAAACCGTCATGGTCAGCCCCGTCTGCAGCGTCGCTCCCTGCATGGCGTCCGCAGGTATCTTGAGCCCCGTCGTGGCGCTTGCCGAAGTGTCCCATCTGTCGCGGTCATGCAGCATATTTTCATCGAACAATTTTGTTCCCGTGATCCGCTGCTTCGTCGCCGCAAGAGATTGCGTTATGTCGGAATAAGAGGTGCCGTTCATAAACCGCACTTTCTCCGAAGAAGCATTCACAAGATTTTCTCCGCTTCCCGACAGCGGATATGCCGCAACCAGCCCATCCGTAAGATCGGGTTCCCGATAAAATGCCTCTAATGCTTCCAGCGCGGATTCCAAAGCCTGCGCCGCAGCGTCCACTTCCTGCTGCGAAGCTTCAAAATAATTCAAACCGCGCGCATTTTCAAGAGCTTGTTCCAGCACTCCGTAAGTCTCCGCCCAACCGCCTGCCGACGTATCGTAATTTGATAAGGATAAGTTTTCCGCCTCTTCTTTGAGAGAGTTCAGGCGCGTAAAATCCGCATAATCCGCATTCACGCCCGCGATCTCTTCCGCAGTCAAAGCCTTTGCATACAGCGCCACGTTTTTCACGTTCATGTCCGCCTGACCCCAATAATTGTCCGCACAGCCCAGATGAAAATACTCCGCCGCATTGATAAATCCGACCGTATCGTAACTATAAGCGCCGCGATCGCCTTCCGTATATGTATAGGTCTCCTGCAAAATACCGTTCAGATAAATTCTGATCGCACTGCCGTCTACCGTCAGAATGTATTGAGAAAGATCCTGCATGTTCAGCACACGGTCTGGTACGATATCATAATAAGCGCTCGTACTGCCCGTTTCGCCGTTTCTGTTCAGATGAAAGCCGACTCCGCTTCCGCCCACACAGAAAAATTTTGCATCACATAAAGTCGGGTCCTGCGTCGCCGTAAACCCGAACATCGATTCATACTGGTTGATGAATGCGCCTGTGATCGAGGCATTTATTACGACGGAAAAGCCTTCGCTCACTTGTCCTTTCAGAGGATTGGAAACGGAATATGCCGCCATGTTTCCGTTCGCCAGAATTCCGCCCGTGATCGTAAGTCCTGTCCCCGTTCCGAGCACAACAGAAGTGCTTCCTTTGCTGACCGCTGTCCATTCATCCGCGTCAAAAGCCGCCGAAGTAAAATCATACGATGCCGTCGGAACGACCGCCCCTGTTGTTGTACTCAGGCCCTCATATTCAACCCGCTCCGTCGTTCTCTCCGCATCCTGCCGTGCGCAAGACGCCAGCGTCGCGCCGGGCAAAACCAAAAGCAATGCCAGCGCCGCAGCCGCGATCCGCATCGGTATTCGCCTTAACTTCATTTCACTTTCCCTCCTGTTTCATTTTCATCGGCCGAATCCGGCCACTTTTAATCCAGAACAAAAACCGTCACGCTGTTTTTATCCAGTTTATAATCGAACGAATCTCCGCCGATCTTCACATTCGTTTCCGACGGCACGATGTTATGTTTTGCGCCTTCGTGCGTTCCGATCTCATTGATCACGTTTTCGTCTTCATCCGACAGCGTGATCACTTTCGCGCAAGTCTTTTTATTGAAATTCTTAAGTTCCACATGCAAATCCTGCGCCGTTCCGCTCGCATTGACGACTTTCAGATAAATCTTTTCATCATCAGCCGTCGCCGATTGAAATACCCGCTCATTCACGCGCCAGACATTCTTTTCAAACAGAAAATTCCATTCCCCGTCTTTGCAGAAATACGCGCTCATCTTTTTTTTGCCGTAAATAATTTTTAAAGTGTTCTTTTCCGGAGCATATCCTACAAATTTATCTTTCCCCATCAGCTCGCAGACTGTCCTGATAAAATCCACCCGTTTGTCAAAGGAAACATCGTACCCTTTATGATTCTTTCCGTACTGGCAGCTCATGGAAAAAGCATTGCAATCCATTGTCCCGCGATCTTCCACCCCGCGTACCCCGACGCCCACGATAAAGCTCTGCTCTCCTTTGATCCTGCGCATGTCAACTTCCACTTCGCACGCAGAATAATCCCCGTCCAGCCAAAATCCGTTGAACGCGTCCGCCTCGTCGATGATCAGCTCGCCGTCCGTGATCCTTCCGCCCGCGGCGCGCGGAAATGCCGTCCAGCCGCCCATGCCGTCTTTGAAATTATGGCAATACAAATGTTTTCCGTCCTCGATCGCCCTGATACGTACTTCCCGTACCGCTACCTGCGTCGCATGCGCTCCGATCAGGATGCCGCCCGCGTTGTCCTCATCCGTACCGCATACGTCGTTCAAAATAAATTTCCCCGTATTCCCAGCAAACATCTGCTGCACAAAATAATTCGGCGTCCGCATGATATCGCGCGGATTAAACCAGATCAGATCGGGCGTCCATTTATAATTGGCAGTCGACGCAAAAAGCGGCGCATAGCACGTCAGTTTTACCACGTCGCTGTTCCTTTCACAACCCGTCAGAAACGCCGCTTCCGCGATCGCCGAACGCAGATTATTCTCCCCGTTCAAGCGCCCGCGCCCGTCGCTCATTGTGTGCATCGCATATTCGCCCATGAACACTTTCGCGCCGTTTCGGTCATAACAATCATACCGCTTTGTATTGTCGATAAACCATTGGTAAGAATTGTAAACGTGCTCGTCTACGATCATGTCCCGATATTTTTCATTGATAATTTTCCAGTTGTCGTTCGAATCCTGCGGACGGATGTCCACGCCTGCCGTCGTAATCACCGTTATGTTGAACTTTTTCAAAAGATCCGTCTGTCTTCCGGCATATTCGTATTGCTGAAGCCCCATCAAACACGCCGCAAAATTTTCAAAATATTCTCTGCCCCAGTTCTCGTTCCCGATCCCGATATACTCCAATGAAAAGGGCTCCGGATGCCCCATCCCGGCACGCACGCCTGCCCAATACGCTTCCTCATTGTCTTCACTTTCCGTACTTCCTTTGGCAAAAAACAGCAGATCCGCCACATTGTCGATCACTTCTTCTTTGAACATCTTCGTTCCGGGCATGATCCTGCGGTATCCTTCCCCGCGCTGCTCGCCCACGCGGATCTGACAAAGCAAACCGCAATGCACGACCGGTAACGGTGCCATTTTCAGATCTTCGCACAAACAAAAATATTCATAAAAACCGACCCCGTACGATTGCATATATCCCCAGGTGTTTGCGATCTGCCGACGCTTTTCCAACGGCCCGACCGTGCCGCGCCAACGATACTGATTTTCAAATACCTCATCGCCCTCCACGACGCAGCCGCCCGGAAACCGCAAAAACGACGGATGACATTCCTTCAAAACCTGCACGATCCGCGCCGAAAGTTTCCCGTTCCTGTATTTGTCCGCATCACCCCAGACATCTTCCGGCAAGAGCGAGACATAATCCACCCCGATCCTGCCCCGTCCCCGAAACAAGATCACCAGCCTGCCCATTTCCGTTTTCACAGCTTTCACCGAACAGCTGACTTTTTTCCACGTTCCGTCGTTCCCCGAAAGGACGATCTCCGATTTTGTCGTCAGCTCTCCGCGTGCACCGCGCAAATAAATCTCCGCCGTTCCTTCAAATCCCAAAGGCTTTACCCACATACTGAAATGGTATGTCTTGCCTTCGTCCAGCGCCATGCCGTAATTATTCCAGCAGCCGACCGCATATCCCGGATTTTCCAAACGGTAAAACCCTCCGACACACAGCAAAAGGTAAGACGGATTCGTGGGAGCGATCCCGCCTTCTGTACTGATAGAATGCGGGCCCGCCCCCGAAATATCCCAATATTTATCCTTCATCTGCCTTAATTCTACCGGCACCGTACAGTTGTGCGCATCGTAGGAAAGATATTCAAACTCAAACGAATTATTGATCACCATTTCCGCGTTCAGGCCGCCATCAGCCGCCTGATTAATGTCCTCAAAAAATAATCCGTATAAATGATCGCTGACCTTGATCCCTTGCTTTTTCTTGTCCAATGTATACCGAATCATCCGCTCGCTCCCTTTCTTTATTAGCTCAATTCTATCATACAAATCTGATCAAGTCAACGATGATTTGAAAATAATTTTAATATTTTTTGCGTTTTTTTAACTTTTTTTGAGCGAAACGATAACCTATTTATCTTAATTTATGCAAAAAAGGACGAAACTCAATCAGTTTCGTCCTTTTTTTGAGAATTTTACAGATTTTTTACGATAAAATGTCTGTCAGATTTATATTTTTTTGAGAATACCGTTGTCCATAAGCAGCCGCGTCTCTGCAGCCGAAGCCAGTCCGGAACGAAAAGCCGTCGCACAACCGGCAGCCACTCCCAACGCCAGCGCCTGTCTGTCACTCGCGCCGCTTTCCTTGGCGGCAAGGAAAGCAGCCAACAGTGCATCTCCCGACCCGACTGTATCTTTGACACGCCCGTAATAGGACGCCGCCCTTTCTTTTATACCATTCTCCGACATAAAAATCGCACCGTCAGCCCCCAAACTGACGATCACATTTCTCGCCCCCATCCGAAGCAGCTCTTCCGCCAATTCATATGCCCGAGAACCGTCTTCGATCGCAACGCCGAAAAGTTCGCTCAGCTCTTCCCTGTTCGGTTTTACAAGCCAGGGCCTGTACTTCAAAATGTCTTTCAGCAACCGCCCCGCCGTATCCGCTACGATGCGCAGGTCTTTCCCCCGCAACGATTCCAGTATATACGAATAACTGTCTTGGGATAGAGACGAAGGAATACTGCCTGCCAATACTACGACCGATTTCTCCGGCACCTGCATAAGCTTTTCGACCAACCGATCCAGATCTTTTTGCGAAACTTCCGGGCCTGCGCCGTTGATGTCTGTCTCCGCTCTCTTTTCGCGCACCTTTACATTGATGCGCGTCATCCCCCTCACCCGCAAAAAATCATTGGCAATTTTGTCCTGATCTAAAAACCTGCATAGCATTTCCCCGGTCTGTCCGCCCACAAAGCCCAATGCCGTCGTATCCACCCCAAAGCTATGCAACACTGTCGATACGTTGATCCCCTTGCCTCCTGCGTGCAGTTCTTCACGCTCCGACCAGTTTATCTCGCCATGATTGATCTGTTCCGTGTAGATCCTGTAATCAAGCGCAGGATTCATCGTAACGGTATAAATCATTTCACTCTCTCCCCCTCAGCTTCCAGGATCCCCTGTTCTTTCAGATACTCTTCCAGTATCCCGGCCGCATCCGCACATAATTGTGAACAAGGACGCTTTTTATAATATTCCTCCGTCCTCTCTTCCGCACGCGGCGAACAGTCACTCGTCACTCCCGATAAAAGTTCGCGGCAGATGATCGAACCGTTCATCTTTCGAAACCGTGATGCCAACTCCTGCTCCCGCGCATACAGCTCCGATTTTTCCTTTGTCGTCGGGGCCTTTGCATTATAAAAAACAATTCCGGCAATCATCATCATCCCGGATACCGTTCCGCAAACTTCACGCATCCGCCCCATCCCGCCTCCGAACGGAGCGCTTATCCTAAGAAGATCTTCTTCGCTCATCCCCGTTAGATCCGAAAATGCCAAAACTACCGATTGCGCACAATTTAAACCCTTTTTAAAATTTTCTTCCGCTCTCTCCGCTCTTCTCATGCCGTTCTCCTGAATCTGCCATAATTTGATTTTCAAAAAAACCTTGCTTTATCAAAAATCTATGGTATAATAAAATTATGATTGATATATTTTATACATACAACTCAATTGCTTCAGACGATTTTATCAAAATGATCCTTTCGCAATATTATAATATACCAAATCCGGTCATTTGTAAATCGTTTAACGGCAAACCCTATATCGACGGAAGAAAAATTCACTTCAACCTTACCCACAGCAAACAGATCACCGCTCTTGCCGTCGGAAAAAAACGCGTCGGCTTTGACTGCGAATCTTTGACCGGCAAAGCCAGGCCCGCCGTCCTGAATAAATTCTCCGATCGTGAAAAATCCGAGATTCTCAGCGTCGGCGACTTTTACACGCATTGGACAGCCAAAGAAAGCTATATTAAATTCTTCGGAGAAACTCTTGCCAATCTCTGGAGAAAAGTCGAATTCTACCGCGGACACATTTACCTGCGGGGCGAACTCACCGACGCCCATATCACTCAATTTGAAATGGATAATTACGTCTTCAGTATCTGCGGCGATTATTCTAAGTTCAATATCCGTAAAATCTGATACATTCCGATCTCTCAGAAGCTTTTTGCACCCTGTTCCTCGTGCATTTTTATTCCGAGCAGGTATCTTATGGCAACCTTTTCAAATCATCGGTTTCATCGTTTTTCAATTTTTTCCATAATTTCAAAAAAGAGCAAAGCATTTCTGTGCTTTGCTCTTTTTCACTTGATCTCATAAAATAAATACAAAAACAATTACTGCAGCCACGATCACAAAAATAAAACCGATCGCTCCGATGATTACCGCCGCTATATTCCCGGCCCTGCCTTCCGGATCTTTTTTTATACCGACCGACGCAAAAATAATCGTTGCTATCTGCGCCACAACACCCTGCAAAAAACAAACAACCGCCATCACTGCACATATACCGATACCGATAACGCCGAAAATTCCGACAAAAATATTAGTGGCAAGCAATTCGCCTATATGAACACACAGCCAATATGTAAAATAGGCAAAAACAAACGCCAATACACTCCTCACAATATGCCAGACCGCATATACCGCCCTTCGCGCACCTCCTGCGCGTTGAACTTTTCTAATGTCTGGCAGGACACAGCGACATAAGAATTACGCTCCAAACCTATACCCACACGACAAACACTTTCCGAAAATCTGAATACCAAAAATTCCGTATTGAGCCGTGAAAAACAAAAAAAGCACCCCAAAAAGGTGCTTTTCTGGCGCCGATTGAGCGACCGTATCCGAACTCAAAGAAAAAGAAGAAGCAGATCGGGAAGCTTCCCCGACCTGCTTTTCTATCTCTTCAACATACGACTTGGAAAACCGCTCCGTTGAAAATCTTTCCTGGAAGTTGTATGTAATGACCATATGATCGCCGTACCATATGACTTCCCGAATAAAGGTGTTCACGAGCAGTTTTCGCACTTTGATGTCTTCAGGATTTTCAAAGACTTTAGAGAGCAGGAATTTTTCTACCTCCTCGACGGACAGATGTGCGTAAGACTTCTGCGCCGCCTTGTTGATCTCGATCTCCAACTCGTTGAGTTCCGCCTGTAATCCGTTGAGCCTGTCTTTGGTAAAATCGGTGATGATTCCCTGTTCGATGGCTTTGACGATGTTTTCTGCCGCTCTCTTTGTTTCGTCGCGCTTTTTGATGAGGATCTGCAACCCCGAATCGTCCTGCATCATCCTTTCATGCACTTTCACGACGGTCTCTGCAATGCGGGTAATGATACTGTTTCGTTGCAACATCGTAACGGTCGCATTGATCACAGAATCTTCCAGTTCCTGTTTTTTGACGGCTTTGCAATCGCAATCGCTTTTGCCTCGGCGTCTGGAAATGCAGGAATAATAGTAATGAATGTCTCCCGTCTTGCTCGTACCGCTTTCCCCGACCATACGGTGTTTGCACCTTCCGCATATGAGTTTTCCGGAAAGGATATAATCGTAAATTTCTTTCTTGCGCCCCGGTGCTTTTTTGTTTTCTTCATTGATCGCATTCACTTGTAACCACAACTCCTTTGATATGATTGGAGGGAATATTTTATCGTAATCCGTTCCCTGGTGGGTGACGATTCCCATGTATCGTTTGTCGTGCAATATCTTATAGATAAATTTATGCGTAATGAGCTGTCCTTGTTTACGACGGAAATTCTTCGCTTTCAGTTCATCCGCGATCGTCTGCGCCCGATAGCATTGTGCGTACTTTCGATAGATTTCCCGTATCACATTGGCTTCCGCTTCATTGATGTGATATTTTTTGTCTTTCAGGTCCCAACCGAAAATATCTCTCCCGCCCGTGGCGTTTCCTTTCAGCCAACTTTCTTTCAGACCACGATTGACCTTTTGTTTCAAGTCTTCGGAAAAGTATTCGTTGAATCCCTCGATGACTGCAAGAAAGAGCTTTCCTTCTGGCGTATCGGGAATGTTCTCCATAGCAGAGACGAGTTCGACGCCGTTATCCGTCAGCTTCTTTCGGTTGACGACAGATTCATACTTGTTGCGGGCAAATCTGTCTAACTTGTAGACAATGACGACGCTCCATTGTTTTCGTTTGCTGTCGCGCAGCATTTGCTGAAACGCCGCGCGGTTGTCGTTTGTTCCCGTCGTGGCTCGGTCAATGTATTGTCCGACAACAAGAAGATCGTTCTTTTCGGCAAACTGCTTACACACGCGGACTTGCCCTTCGATGGATTGCTCTGTCTGACTTTCACTGGAATATCTTGCGTAAATAGCTGCTGTTCTCAATAATTTGTACCTCCAAACCTTTTTGCTTCCATGATACACCTTTACGGCAGGGAAAACCAGGCACCGCACCGTCATTGTTTCCCGACAAAAACCAAACGGAAGCGCAGGAAAACCCCAACGGAGAGGGACAGTTTCCGTATTTCCTTTGTGCCTTTCGGCACCCGAAAAACGGGAGAGCGGAAGCAGACTGTCAAAGGTCTGCCCGCAAGGGACGGGAAGAAATTTTGTAGAAATCGGCACTTTGTCTCTCTTTCAAAATTTCTTGACGCCTTTGACAGGGTGCAATGCTCTCCCACCATCTCAAAGCCGAAAGGTACAAGAATGTCTCATTCGGGTAACAAAATGCGCGGTTTGTTGCGGTTCTTTCAACAAGAGTTTCTGCTTGTTGGGTTTTTATAACGGCATAGTTCATTGTAACGGGAGAAAAAGTGTGTTAAAATAATTGCGTAAACAAGCCGAACACGGCTTCATATCACGGATAAATTTTTGACTGTGGGAAAAAGCCAGCGGAAGTAATCGGGAAAAGCCGATGAAAAACCGGGTGACCGTGACTGTCAGGCAAGCGGATGAGAGATCGTCTGTACTTTGTCTGCGGTCACGGTCTTTTTTTGTTTTTCCAAAAGGTTTGCTTAAAAAAAATTTTTTCGCAAAAAGGGCCGTCAAAAGGATATCTCACACTCCTTTATAGTGAAGGGGAAAATTTTGCAAATACGACAGAAAGTGTCGTATTTATATGGTTTCCTATAAGTGCAAAGAAAAAAGTTGTGTGAAATTTTGCGCCGGACCGCCAAGTTATCAAACTTTTTGTCCTTGTGATAGTGTGAGAAGAATTTTTTAAGAAATTTTTGCGGGAAAGGTTGTCAAATGCATATGTCCCACTCCTTTATAGTGAAGAGGCAAAACGATCGGGAGGAAATCATGACGCTTGAACAAATCAAAGAACAATTAAAAACGATACGCCTGTACTATGCGGACAAGGCGGGTTTCGACGAGGCATTTTCTGTCCTTCCGCACAAGGTCATAACTCTCGCCAAGGAGTATGCAGAAATCATTAGCAACGCGCCGCTGGATCTGTATTTGGTCTATTTCTATCTTTACGTGAAGGGTTTGACGCAGGAAGCCGCGGCGGAAGAGATGAATTACAGTTCAGAGTATGTCCGACAGAAAAATAAAAGTCTGCTGTTGTTTCTCCAACAAAAACTCAACGAAAAGGAGGTGCTTGATTGAAAGAAGTCAAATTAAAAGAAAATCCGCTCGGGATAAAAATATTTGCCATAGGAGAACCAAGCATAGACAATATGCCTGAGGAGGAGTATAGCTTATTCGCTTCGTCCCTGGCGTTGCGGATCAATGAATATGTGACAAAACAGAAGGAGGAAAAAGATGCCGTATAATAAAGTAAAAGTTTATTCGGACGGGAACCACTACATAGGCATCCCTTATGAGCCGAATCCGCGGGCAAAGAACCGTCGCCCGCACAAGGAGGAAATCATCGACGTGAAAGAGTCAATCGAACAGGAAACGCAAGGTGTTTCCGATACGGAAAATACAGCACTTTCGACGCAAAATCAGGATGACGTATGCGAAAAAAACGCGCCGCCTGCCGTCAGACAGATGACACGTAAAGAACTTTTCGATGAACTGTACCTCAAAAGTTTAACGCTGAAAAAGCGGGAACAAAAGCCGTTTGTGGTAAAGCAAATGCTGCCCTATTTCAGGGACGGCATTTCTTGCCGTGCGTTCGTGGAAGAAAATTTTGCGCGCAAGCACCGCAACATGATCTGCCGCAGGACAAGGCTTTGGAGAAAGATCAATCACCAACGTTTCAATTATTTTGTGACCTTCACCTATTCGGACGAACTCCACGACGAGGAAAGTTTTGTAAAGAAGCTCATGCGCTGTATCCAGCATTTCAGCTCGCGAAAAGGCTGGCTGTATATCGGGGCATGGGAACGCGGCGGTGATACGTACCGACTGCATTTCCACGGGATCTTTTATATCCCAGACGGTGCATTGCCGGGCGAGATACAAACGCTGCGTGACTTTGACACGAGGGCAAAGAAGATGCGTACCATTCAGCAAAATACCTTCTTTGCAAAAAAATTCGGACGGAATGAATTCCGTCCTGTTTGTCATGCCTCCGAACTTCCCGAAATGGTACAATATCTGGTGAAGTATATCGAAAAATCGGGAGGAAAACTCATTTATTCGAGAGGGCTGTATCAGTATTTTGTAACGGATATCATGGACGATGACGTCGTATGCCCGTACGGATTAGAGGATAGAAAGCTCCTGCTCTTTGACAGCTTCGGATGCTGGATCGACGGAGAGTACATCGGGCAGACAAGCCCGGAAGTGATCGCACAGCTCCCGAAAGTAACATAGAAAGACGCAACAAAGGCAAAGAAGAAAGCGATGCGCGGCGGAAAAAGCGGAAGCCGATCCCAAGCGGGTCAGCGGGACGGCTCCGCGACCGCCGCGTTTTCTCGTTTTTGCCTGTTGGTCAGTTTGTTCGGGGCGTGCGCTTGGCTTCGGCGCCCGAGCGCGAAGCGCGAGGGTGACGGCGCGGCGTCAGCCGCACCGTCAGCTCCGCCGCTGACTTGTATATAAGCCAAGCGCACGCCTTACTGCCATTTGAGAAAAATGTTTTTATTCATAAACTAGTAATATGCTTTTTCAATTTAATCTTTCATACATACGAAAATACTTCAGGTAAGATTTCCTGCAATACTTTCCTATTCCATTGTCGCCTGTGGGAATGGCATTCCAATCATATTTACCGTTGACGCGCCAGCCGTTAAGGACGGATGTTCGTATCGCATCTTTCGGGCAGGAGAACGCGCAACCCATGCAGGCGGTGCAATGTTTCCCGAACACCGGCTTTTTGTCTTTCATAACGATATTCCCCTGCGGGCATAACTTTTCACATAGTCCGCATCCGATACAATCACCCGTGGCTTTGAAATATCTGCCGACAATAGGCATTGCAGAGTGTTCGATACGGAGAATAAAAGGAATGCTCCTTTGCAGGACATTGACACGGCACAAATGGCTTTGCCGCTTTGAAATCATTTCCGCCTCAATAGGGGCGCGCAGTTTAACGACGTTCCACATCCGTGCTGCCATACCGTCCGAATGGCGGAAGAGAATGTTGTACGGCATTACATACGAGAACCCGCCCAAAACGATGTAGCCTTTTTTTCGTACGATGCGTTGCGGACGAATAAAAGCAGCAAAATTCATTTTAAGCGGCTCGCCAGATGTCTGAACGAAATAGACGGGTATTTTCCTTTTCGTATTCGGTAGCCGTTTCAGAAATTCAAGTACGGGTAACGGCGCGTTGAATGCGTGAACGGGGTATCCGACAATAATGCAATCGCCTTCCCCGTGCAGCTTTGTATCCGATCGGAGCGGGTATATGTTCACGTCGTTGCCGAGGCCCTGTAAATGTTCGGAGAGCAGCGTGCAGACGCGCAGGGTATTGCCTGTTCCCGAAAAAACATAAAATTCTGTCTTCATATATCTTTGCGGACGGAAACATTGCCGTCATTATCCATTTCGTAGAAATTATTTTCGTCTTTGTCGTGGCTGTCATACCATACCTGCGCATAGAAAGGCGCCTTTTTTGCCACATGGTCAAATCTCCACGGAGAGGGCATACAGCAATGCGGACACCAGTGTCCGCCGCGCAAGACGGTGTACGGTGAACTTTCAAATGTATGACCTTCCGCACATTGCCAGTATATTTTTTTATAAATATCCTCGTCGATAACATCTGACAGACATTTTCCGCCGCGGAATGCCGCAGCTTTTCGCATATCGTCTATCGTCCAATTTTCGGGAGATTTGTTCTCGTCATATCCGTGCGAGGGTAATACGGCGTTTTCTGTTTTCTTCATTGCGTTCGGATCGCCGAAATCGCCTTTGGCGATCAGTTTTGTATCTTTCCAACGCGTTGGCATTTCGGATAGCTTTTTCTTGCCCCCGAAATACGCCTCAATTCTCGCTTTATCTCCGCGCTTTATCCAAGTCTGTGGGGAATTCGGGTGACGGAGCAATCGACGGAATAAGAATAAATAGAACAATTTTTTTGGGATAAATCTGCCCAATGCAAATACAGGATGAGCATCGGCAATTTCCTGCCAATATGCCTGCACGCTGTCACGCTGATAGCCGAACAGATCATTGAGTTCGTCCGAATCGGCAAACCACATTCCGTGAAAATTGCGTGCCGAAAACCAATTCGGCTGAAAATATTTTTCCGTCGTGCCGCCGATCATGGCAAACCCGTCGTTAAATGTGTCGTATCCTGTACGCCTTCCTTTTTCGCCCGCGCCGATATTATAGATCTTTTTCCAAAACTGCGGGATCTCGTTTTTGCCGTCGCGTTCTATGATACGTTTTATGAGATACCCGCTGTCGCGCGAACTTACCCACTCAAGCGGAGCATTCAGCGCGGTATGGAACATCAATCCGTCGGAGAGGTTGTCTTTGAAAATGTTCGGATGGAGCATGGCTGTCTGCCGAAGTATTACCCAGCATGGCAATTCGGCATCGAGCACACAACGTTCTCCGTACAGTTTATCTTTGGCATAGGCGTCGAACGGGCTGACGATGAGCGGATCGCCCACCCTGCCGAACGGATGCTTTTCGTTGCGGTTGCCGTACAGCGCCACCGTAGAAATATGAATAAACTTTGTGTTTGCATTATCTCGCAGAATCACTTTTACGAGCGTTTCCGTACCGATTGCATTGCATAGGTAACTGTCCTGCGGAGCTGCGTCCGATTTCGGGGGTATGACTGCTGCCATGTGTACAATATAATCCGCATCTTTCACGAGCGCGACGCACGACGTTTCCTCCGTTATGGAACCAAACACGAGCTGAATCTTATTGCCGTATAACTTCAATAAATGTTTGGCATAGCGCCTGTCTTTTTTGGTGTTTAGCAAAAGGATCCGTATCCATTCTACGTTTTTCAGTCCAATCGTCTGTTTCAACGCCTCTGTTCCCATATTTCCGCTGGCACCGGTCATTGCGATTCTCAAAAATTTGTCCTCCGTCGGTTGACACACTGCGCAACAATTGCTATACTTATTGCAACAAATGTTGCGTTTATTATAATACTGTTCTTTCCGTCGGACAAGTGTTTGCGTGGGGAACAAAACCTAAAAGCAACATTTTTGAGGAAATGTTGCATGAGGACAAAACAATTTTCAAAGGTTTGTTTTTATAATGCATTGGAGGAGCTATGCAGGGAATGCCCCTATGAAGAAGTGCAGATCTCGCAAATCTGCCAAAAGGCGGGGTTTAACCGCAGTACTTTTTACCGCAGCTACCGGACGAAGGAGGATATCCTGAAAGAGAAGATGCGGGAACTGATCGTGCAATATAACGGATTGAGAAAAACAAAGAATGCCGATGACTTTCAAAGCATTGTTTTGCTGTTTTCCTTTTACCGTGAAAACAGTATGGCGATCAATCTCATACATCAGGCGCGTCTCGATGATATGCTGCGGGAACTCGGTATGCAGAATTTCCCTGCGGAGTCAGAGCATTCCGCCAACGACTACGAAAAAATCTTTATCACGAGCGGGTTTCTTGCCGTGATATTGCGGTGGCTGAGCACGGGCATGAAAGAGAGCGCTGAGTATATGGCGGAGCATATTGATAAGGTTTTTCGGCAATACGGATTATGAAAATCAGAATCTTATTTGAAAAACTGAAATCCTGTTGGAATGACTTTTATATCCGTTCGCTGGTATTGCTTGCCTGTTCGCTTGCCGCCGATGCGGGACTTATTATATATAATGCCGTCTGCCTGCCGCGGTTTTACAATGCCGCTGCATGGTACAGTGGACAGATACTTCTTTATTCCCTGCTGTTTATTGCACGCGGGCTTTTGCAGATCCCGTTTTTACGTTACAGGACTGAACGAAACAGCGACGTTGAAAAAGACGCTGACGCGTTCGCGGCTGTTTCAACGTCCTGCTCGCTCTTTTTACTCGGTATAGAGATGATTTTTTTGGCGCAGTATGTTTACCGCCACGAAATTCCTCTGCAAGGATCGAATATGCTGATACTTCTCAACGGCAGCTATATCGTTTGCAAGTTCATCGTTTCCCTTACGGGTTCGATACGGTATCGTGGTATTTTGAAGCGCGAGACGACTCTGTTCTGCTGTAAAAAATATCTGTCGAGGGCAGAAGGAATGTTTTTGTTTTATATTCTGTTCGGGAAACTGATTGAGCTGTACAAATGGAAGAACGACAGTATGTTGGTAAAAGTCGATCATTGGGTGGGGATTTTGTCCGGCATATACGCAATCTTTATGGGTGCGGTTTTAATATATAAGCTGATGAAAGCAAAGAAAAATACCCAAGGAAACAGAGCGCAAGTCGACTGACTTATCCGTGGCTCCCGATTTTCTGCAAAGATGTAAAGACTCGAGATTTCCTTTGTGTAACGAAAAAGCACTTTTTCTATAAAAAGGTTAGGATTTTCTTCGTAAAGTAGAGACAAAGCAGGACGTATTGAATTTACAGCCACAAAAAGTTCTGATATCATTCAAAGAAAATCATAATGAGTGAATCACCACTCATCATTTAGTCGAGTGGGATTTGCTTTGAATTTTTTGTAACTGTCATTCCATGCGGATTATATGATTGAAAGAGAACCGTAATCATTTGACTACGGCTTTCTTTTATATAGTGTTGTTACTGATATTAGAGGCTGCCATAATAAGTATAATATCGCTCCCGAATATTTCTTTTACGGTGATTGATCGTACCTCTGCCGATGCCGAGTTCAGCGCAGACTTCCGACTGACGCATACCGTTCATGTAGCAGTTCAGGATGGCAAGTTCCAATTCGGTAATATGTAATGTTTCCAGGAGTGCATCATATTTGCTGTAATCTGTCTGCTCATGCTCAAAGCAGTTTACGGGATCCATAGGGAGTGCCTTATAGCTTGTAAAATCGATATAAGAGGTTTTCTCCATCTTTCTGCGGTAACGCATTAGCTGTCCGTCTACTTCACGATAGCAGGCAAGCTTGATCGTGATCTCTTTTCCTCTGCGGTCTTTTCCGTAAATATCGTACACTTTTCTGCCTATGAATTGATACAGAAAGTAGATCGCTGTCTGCGCTACGTCATAACCGTCCGATACGATATAATCGACCTCACCCATATGGTGCAGGTCTTTGATCAGACCGATATAATACTTATCCGCAATTTTCCAATCGTACTTCTTTAAGGTACGCAGGGTCTGCAATGCAATCATCTCGCCCATGAGCTTTACATTCTCATTCGAGATAGGCTCATCAAACAATTCACCTTCATTCCGATACTTCCCTTTTGAGAACTTTGTTACCAACATTTCCATTTTTACATCCTCCGAATTGATTTGCCTTTTTCGGGCAAGAGGCTAAGGAGCATAGGACGGTAAATGTCGGCAGATTCAAAATAAAGTTTGCGGAAGTCAACGCGACAAAGAAAAATCGTTGCGTTCAAGGCATACAATAGCTTATTTAGACAGCAAAATAGCCGAGCGAGGAAACTCCTTGCTCGGCTATTAAACCTTTCTATAGGTGTTTTCAGCAACGATTTTGCGACCGTTGACTTCCGCGAGGAACTATGCTACCATGGCCGACCGAAAAAGCAAATTCGGAGGACTATTTTACATGGACGATCATCCCGAAGAAATCGCGGGTAAAAAATAATACGAACTCTGTTTTAGAGTTCGTATTATTCACGTATGGCGCAGAGAAAGGGATTTGAACCCTTGTTACCCTTATGGGGGTAAACACGATTTCGAGAAAGGCTCTTTTTAAGAATCTTTCTTCATTGCTCGATTCAGATTTACCCGCTCACAAAATTTTTCAACAATATCATACGCGCCTATATCAAGGCCATACGCAATAAAGTCCTCAATCGAACATTCAAAAAAAGCACATATCCGAACGGCTTGCAATAATGACGGCGTATTTCTTCCGTTTTCATATGCAGATAAAGTTTGTTGCGGAATGCCTATCGTTTTAGACAATTCAGTCGTTGATAAGCCTGCACTCTTTCGCAGGTCTTTCAATGTTTCTGCAAAGGCTTCAATAATTTCGGTTTCATCAAAAACTTGATTATCCCCTATTGCTTCATTACCGACAAAGGCTATTGTCTTTCCATTAAAAAAATAATTCTTCATTTCCATAAACATATTTTACCATGATTCTGGTAAAAATACTTGACTTACCAGAATACTGGTGATAGAATAAATCTACCAGTAAACTGGTAGGTGCAGACATAGCAATATAGCAGAACGGGACGAAACAGCGTCCCGAAGGGAACGCCTTGAACTATTAGAAACATCTCGTCCCAAAACTGTATTGCAGCAATTCAATATCGGTAGTTATGGAGCCCTGCCGCTCCATTCCTATAATACAAAACCTCTTGCACCTCTGCACCGTGCAAGGGGTTTTATTTTTGTCGGAGAGTTAAAATGTTTTCTTTTGAAAATGAAGAGTTTGAACGCTTTTACGACCAACTGCAAACACCCCATTCGCGTTATAAAGATGACATGCGGGAGCGGTTGAGATGGTTTTTTGAGTGCATTGAAAATCTGACCTTGGATGAAGTCATTTTTGTCCTCTCTCTTCGGTCTTGCGATAACTCATTTCGTTGCGCTGCATATCGAACGTTACGCCAATATGCTCGTGCTCGCAATGAATTTTTAGAGATGATGAATGAGTTAGGCAAGAAAGAAGTCGAACGGCGTACGAGCGGGCGGGTTCGCCGCCCCCCGCGCGCCGGGGGGCGCGGGGGCGACAAACCGCCGCACGACTTGACTTGATTTAAGGTATTCTTAATGCGAAAACACTACACGCAAAAGTTAATAGTTTCTGGGAATAATGTCGAACTCTACGAGTACGAAAGCCCCGTTGTGCCTTTGCGCTGTAATCGCATCGGCAGAGCTGGACAAACCACTACCACGGACGAACAGAAACGACAGAACAGAGAAAAGACCGCTTCCCGCGCTCGCCAGAAAGTACGACGATATGCCAACGCTAATTTTTCCAATCGCTCAAAGTTTGTAACGCTCACTTTTGCCGATAATGTAACGAACCTGAAAAAGGCAAACAAGCAGTTTACGGACTTCATGCGGCGGCTGTCCTATCAGCTTCATACAAAGTTGCAATATGTTGCCGTTCCGGAGTTTCAGGAACGCGGCGCAGTCCATTATCATCTTCTGATGAATTGCTCGTATGTTCCGAAAGAACGGCTGGCTGAAATCTGGGGACATGGCTTTGTCAAAATCAACCGCATTGACAACGTTGACAATATCGGCGCTTACATAACAAAGTACATGACAAAAGACAATCTGGACGAAAGGCTTGCAGGTGAAAAGTGTTTCTTCATGTCCCGCAATCTGGCAGCCCCGCAAACGACCACGGATTCCGAAACGATTGAAAAGGTACTTGCGGAAATGACCGTCAAGCGCGTTGTTTGCTCGTCCTCTTTTGATAGTGAATACTACGGAACAGTGAACTATATGCAATTCGTTTTGAACGCTCCTCTGTCCCTGTCAGACTTCCGAAAACCGCTTGAAAGCAGGTGTTTCCCGCCGCTCTGGTGCGATGAGTTCACGCCCGTCCCATTGCCGCATTAAAAAGCCAAAGCGTGTTCGGCGGTAGTCGGAGAGAGTTGTTTGTAATTTCGAACCGCGCAACAAAGCCCAACGGCGTTTGAGTGATTAGCACGCCCCGCGGACGGTTGGCTTATTGTTGGCTCGGTATTAATTTGCAGGTAGGCTTATGAGAAAACAGAAAGCACGTTTTACCTTGGGAGAATGGCTCTCCGATTGGTACAACATTTACAAGCTCCCGACCGTATCGAAAAGCACGGCGGAGAACATAGAAAGAGTGATACGGATACACTTGCCGCAATGGCTCAAAGATATGCGCCTTGACGAACTCAACGCTTTTACAATCGATAAAGCATTGGCGGCAATACAATCTACCCGTATGCGGAAGTATGCCTTTCATGTCCTGAATAACAGCCTGAACAAAGCGTTCCGCCTGGACTACATAGAAAGCGACATCATGAAAAAAGCAGAACCGATAAAGCACCGCTCGAAACTTGGCGAAGCTCTCACCGTTACGGAACAGAGAGAATTTCTCCGCGCTGTCGGCAATCACTATATGCGCAATCTCTTTGAGTTCTACCTTTATACGGGTGTACGGCGTTGCGAAGCTCTTGCCTTGCGTTGGTCTGATGTGGACTTTGAAAGCGGCACGATCCTGATACGCGGCACAAAAACGCTTTCATCGTTTCGCCGTCTGGATATGCTCCCGCACGTTCGGGAACTGCTCCAAAGACAGAAAGCGCAATGCCCTGAAAGCCTGCTTGTGTTCCCCTACAAAAAATGCTACGTCAGCGAAGTATTCAAGCAATTTTGCCCGACACATAAGCTGCATGATTTACGGCATACCTTTGTAACACGTTGCGCAGAGTGCGGAATCAATGTAAATGTCTGTCAAAGCCTTGCAGGACACAGCGACATAAGAATTACGCTCCAAACCTATACTCACACGACAAACACTTTCCGAAAATCTGAATACCAAAAATTCCGCATTGAACCGTGAAAAACAAAAAAAGCACCCGAAAAAGGTGCTTTTCTGGCGCAGAGAAAGGGATTTGAACCCTTGTTACCCTTATGGGGGTAAACACGATTTCGAGTCGTGCGCGTTCGACCGCTCCGCCATCTCTGCATTCTTGCCTGCCATTCCTGACAAGCCTCTATTGTTTGACCACTGTTTTATATTATAACTCTTTATTTTAAATTTGTCAATCTTTCAGGCAAATGTTTTACACACAAAGTCGTTAAAATTCCGACAATTATTCCCGCCGCCAGACTGAATCCTCCAACGAACGGAAACTGAACATACAAAGAAGGTGCTTCCATGATCAGGACCGCAACACTCGTGCGCGCTATGTTACTCAGAATTGCGCCCGCAACACTGACGGAAACAAGACTCACTTTCGGAAATACCGCCGCGTACAATGCTGTCATAATCAGATACGCACAAATACTCCCCGCCAGATTAAAGACAATCGCAAAACCGCTCCAGGATATCAGTCCTGTCAAAAGGTTTTTAGCCAATACAAATAGAAATGCCTTCCCCGCCCCGAAATAAATGATCACAAGCAGTACAAAAACATTCGCCAGCCCCATTTTTACGTACGGAGCTACGGGCAGCAACGGCGGAATCAAAGATTCTATCAAAAAAACGATACTCGCTGCCGCAAGCATAATTCCGAGAATGGCAATTTCCCGTGCCGTTATCTTTTTCATACGTCCGTCTCCAATCCCTTGCCCCGAATTTCTATACGCAGATCATGCGGCACGCAGATGATCTCGCCCCAACTGTGCGCTCCTAAATGTTCGCAGGTATGATCCGGACAGTCTGCCCCGCTCACACGGACTGTCCCCCCTTCCACCGAAATTCTGTTATAGTTCTTATATTCGTTCGAATCGTTGTATATTTCCACAATGCCTTTGCCGTTTTCAGTATAAAAAATATATTCCGCATCCGTCTCCAGCAAAGCGCTGAAGATCTGCTCCCCCCGATAATACACATAGAAAGCATCCCCTTTTTCCTTCGGGGTCAGAAATGCGACAAGCACAAAAAAAGCAATCAGCAGAAGCGCCGCCGCAAATACGGCGACGTCTCCCCAAACAAAATATTTCTGTCGTTTGATCCGATCTATTTTTTCGTACCTGTTCATATGATTTTATCCGTTTCTCGCCGCAACTATGTCGATATATTCCCTTTCTTTCTCGCAAGGGATAACTTCATCCTGTGCCGCAGAAACTTCCGAATACGTAAAAACGTTCTCTACTTCATCCGCCAACGAAGGATTGGTGAGCTGTGCATATTCTTTCGGCTGCAAAACCGTATAATTGCCGATCGTGTAATACCGAAAATCCGAAGTAATGACTACCGCTCCGATGCCGTACTCCTTCCACAACGACTCATAGAACGATAACGCCTGCGTCAAAGGCATACAAAAACCTGTGGTCGAATATGCGTCCGCCAATGCCCCCGCATGCGGTACCGACAACGGAACCAAAACCGTAATACTGATCACTCCGTTATCCGAAGGCCGTCCTGTCGCCGGATCCAAAATATGCTTGTATATCTTGCCGTCGTAAACATAATACCGATAATCATCCGCACTCGTGCTGACCGCAACATCCGAAAGTCCCGTAAAATACAAAGCCCCTGCCGAACTCAATCCGCCTGTTATTTCTTTGCGCGGATTTTCCAGCGTTGCCGTGTATCCAAGCCCTGCCGCATCATTCTGCTTCTCCCCCGCAAGCACCGAATTGGACATAACTGAAAACGTTCCTTGTATCTCTCCGTATTTCTCCCGCAGAAGCGCCAAAACACAATCACTCATGTATCCCTTCGCGATCCCGCCGAAATCAATGCGCGTCTCCGCGTTTTTCTTGACAATTTCTCCGTTTTCCGTTCTGTAAAAGTCTTCAAATCGCGACGCTTCCAAAGCCTTATCGATTTCACTCTGCGGCGGCTCCTGCCTCGGCTGCGTATAGCGATCGGCATATTCGGGCGAAAAACCCCATAGTTCGCTCAGATTATACAGCGCGGGAGAAAATGCCCCGTCCGTTTTTCGGTACAAATCTTCACAAAGCACAAACAACTCCGATGTGTATTCGCCGACCTGAATTTTTTCGCCGACGCCCGCGGCATTGATGCGCGCGACGCTTCCGTCTTTCTCCGTACTGACGTCGTCCTCGATCGAATTCAGCATTTTTCCGACCTCGTCCGAAATCGTACGAAGCGCCTCAGCATCCAGTCTTTCGCCGTCCGCATAGAAATTGGATGAGATCGAAAATTCCACAAAATAATATTCGGCTTCATCCGCACTGCATGCGCAAAAACATAAAATTGTTGCACTCAGAAGAAAACAAAGCGCCCGTCCCCAAAATTTAGCGATCACCGTAGAAAATCAACCCCAAAGTTCCCGGCCCGCAATGCGACGCGATCACCGGCCCCACGATCTGATAATCGATCGTAATGTCCTGCCCGAATTCATTCTTCAGAGCCTGTACAAACGCATCACCCGTTTGCGGACAATCCGCCTGCAAAACTTCGATCCTGTAATCTTTCACATTGCAGTTGTGTTCATGCATTAAACGGATAAATTCAGCAAAAACACGCTTCGAACCCTTGATTTTGCCTACGCTTTGCAATGACCCATCCTCTACAATGGAGATCATCGGTTTGATACCGAGAAGCGAACCGAGCGTCGCCGTGAGTGCAGAGATCCTGCCGCCGCGTTTCAGATACACTAAATCATCCACCACAAAATACACGATCGTATGATCGCGCAATTCCGTCAGATATGCTTCCAGCTCGTCCATCGAGGCTCCCGCGCGGTATTTTTCCGCCGCATAACGCACCTGAAACCCGCTTCCCAAACTGATCGCTTTCGTGTCGAACGTGCGAATCACACGGTCCGGATATTTCTCTTTCAGCTTCGCGATCGCCTTGTCCATGCTCTCAAAGGTCGCCGAAAGTTTGTGCGAAAATGTGATATAATAAATATCTTGCCCCTCTTTCAGTACCGGCTCGAAATAATCGATATAGTTCTGCTCATTGATCGCCGAAGTCGTCGGTACCGATCCCGCACGCATCCGATCATAAAAATGTTTGAAATCCGTATTCTCTCCCAAATCATAATAATACTCTTCCCCGTCCAGTACATACGGCATACGGATCACTTTCAACCCGTATTCCTTTGCCGTCGTATACCAAAGCTCACAATTCGAATCACAAAATAACTGATACATCCGTAACTCCTTTCCCTTTTCTTATGATTGTTTGCGTACTCTCACAAAAGTACATTGTCATTATACTATATGACGACGAGGTTTGCAATCGATTCAAACAAATTCAGAATTTTTTATGGACAATTTTTCTCAATTTGTCCTGCTCCAACAGCCAGCAATTAAAAATAACGCCGATTACAAAACAGATCATCAGGATATACAGCCATAACAGAAACACAATCAGAAATACCGCCGCGCCATACAATCGCTGCATCGAACCGAAACTTGCGTATACCGAAAACCCGAACGACGCAAGCCCGCCCAGCAAAAGCGTCAGCAGACTGCCCCAAACCACATTCTTTACCCCGATCCTGTATGGACAGATATATAAATTCAGCAAGATCAGCAGTCCGAACACAAACACCCCGAACAATGCATACACCGCTACCTGCGCAATAAAAGACGGAAATAATCTCTGCAGCAACGCGTTGCCCAACAAAAACAAGATCACCCCGAAAATAAACAGTACCATCACGATAAAGAGCAACGCGACCGCCGACAGTCTTATCAGCAATCCGCCCTTCCGCCTGCCGAATTCGTATATAATTTCTCCGCTTCGGCGCATATGGTAAAACAAATTTGTGGATGAATACAGCGTCGTCGCAAGCAATACCCCCGACGC
>ERZ1106930.93-NODE-93-length-38656-cov-618.130748_pt1 | contig 38656 bp, 36 predicted proteins | sample MGYA00403663_ERZ1106930 | MGnify/ENA primary metagenome ERZ1106930 (study PRJEB35170, sample SAMEA104062438) | human gut metagenome | biome: human gut; feature: human-associated habitat; material: faeces | place: Denmark | collected 2012-06-26 ... | reverse complement strand
CTTCAAATTCGCTGCCGTTATAGGGAACACCCGAAGTGGAAACAAACGCATAGTCGCTTACGGGCAAATCTCCTGTACGCGCTATCGTGACATAGGTGATCTCATCGAGATTGGAAACGATTGCATACGAATACCTGCTTGCGCCTTCAACAGGCGCAGCTTCAGGATTGTTGATCACCGCCTGCGGCGTAAGCAAATTGCCCGTATATGCGGAATAATCCTCGGCAACATTGTTATAGCCTACTTCACAGAAAGTGGAGGGCAGATCAAGATAGTCATAATTTAACGTGGAGAGCAGATATACCTGCACACCCGTTACGCCCTCTTCCACGACGAGTCTGCCGTCATCTGTAACGTTCGACTGATATTCCGAGCAGAGAATTTTGCTGTTTCCTCCCACATAGTACAGTCTGCCGTCGTCGTCATACTCGAAATGGTCGTTTTGGGAAAGGTCGAGATTTTTAGGAATAGCTACCATATTGGTTACCGTCGCGGGAACGGTAATTGATATATTCAAACCATTTTCGCGGTCGGGATTTGTCGTTGCCAACATATCGCTCCAAAAACAGTCTATGATCACTTCCAGCCCTTCGGGCAGAACTAATCTGGTAAGATTGTGCCCCAGCATATTGAATGAATCTTCCAATATTTTTAATGTCGAAGGTAGCTGAACCTCTTTCATCGCAGACCCGCCAGCTAATGAAGCAGCATAAAATCCTCTTATAGATTCAATGCCTTCATTGAAAATGAAAACTTCCGCTTGATCGTATCTATCCAGACCGACAGTGGCATCAACAGCCACAACCTTGCAATCCGGCTTCCCTTCAATGGTCACATTCTTGGAAAGAACGGATACCGCAGGATACGAAGTATCTCCTTCGCGCGCAATACGCGACACGCGGTAACTATTGCCTTCGATCACCTCATATTCAAGGCCAGGCGTTTTCCAAAGCACGGTCACGACTTCGTTTTCGTCAAACGTGTCCGCCGTAAAGTCAATGGCGTTGCCTTCCGAATCGTTGTAGGAAATATCTTCATCATCCATATAACGCTTTACGAAATCATCCACCCTTGTGTCGGGTGCGGTGGTTATTTCGCCCGGCGTTACAAGTTCGGTGTACAGCGGTTCATACCCGTTATCGTAGGTAATCTGCGCCATATATCTGCCGTAGAGGGCGGTGGCGTCCATGCCGGAAGAATACTTCTGCGTGAACGCGGCGTCCGTGTACCAGCCGTCGAACGTCAGATTTTCGGAAAGTGCGTCCGCCTCATATTCCGCCGTCTTTTCGGAAAGCGCGGAGAGCGTACCCGCAACCTCCGAAGCCGTGCCGCTGCCGTCCGTAACGCTGAGCGTTATGTTCGCCTCCGCCATAAGTGCATACACCGTAATATTGCCTGTCACTTTGGTTTCATCGAACACATTATCCGCGCTGCAAGCCTCGTCGGTGTACCAGTCGCGGAAGGTATAGCCATCCACCGTAGGTTCGGCGGGGAGCGTTACCGAGCCGTCGTCGTTGGTGTCCACGGTCGTGTACTGCTGCCAGTCGCCCGTTGTGCCGTTTTCGCGCACCATGAAAGTGACGGTGTACGTTTCTGTGTTGTTGCAGGCGGCAAGCGCGAATACGCCGACCGCGCACAGCATCGCCAGTGCCAGAACGATCAACAATCTGTTCTTGATCTTTGCCATAAAAACTACTCCTTTTATAAAATATATTTTCTTGCGAAATAACCGTCTTGCGGTTGTTTCCTTATGTTGTTAAACCCGTCATATATCGTAACGGGACAGTATCTCAGCGGGCGTCTGCCACAGCACGAAAAGATACGGGACAAGCGATATTGCAAGCATCAGAAGTCCGCCTATTGCCATAACACCCAGCGCAATGCCGACGAACAGCCCGAACGCCGTGTTCATAACCGCATACCGCACGCACATCAACGCAAACACGATGAGATAGAACACAACGTACCCTATCATATTGCTAACGAGCGCCGTCAGCATCTCCTTGAACAGAAGATTGCTCCTGTTCACGCCTACCGCGCGATAAATGCCGTATTCCTTGCTGTTTCGTATGCTCCCAGACTTCTCTATAAAGAACCACACGATGAGCAGCAGCGCGAGCACGACGAAGAATATCAAAAGATTGTTTGTCGCCTCGCCCACGATCTCCGCGTTCTCCCGCTCGTACAACGCGCCTATGTCTATGCTGCGAATGCCGAGCCGGGAGAGCGTGCTCGTAAGGTTTTTTAGCTGTTCCCCGCCCTCCGTCTTTATCTCGAAATAAAACTGTGAGGCAATTCCCGCCGAAGACGTCGTACCTTCCAGCGCATCGATATCGGGTTGCAGTGCGACAAAAATATCAGCAAGCGTATTTGCGTTGACATAGATGCGGATATCCGTATTCATGATGTCGCGCGTGATCTCAAACCTTTGGACGTACATCGGGCGGCTGCCTGCGATCTGTATTGCCGTAGAGGTGCCGGACGTAGAGGCGAGGCGGGAGTTGGCGACATTGACGAGGTAATCCGCCTGCGTGGTGTCGCTCATCATCTTATACAGCGAATTGCGGTTGATCTCCACCGTCACTTCGCTGTCGCCGAGGGTGGCGCTGCCGGACAAAAGAATTTCGCTCGTGTACGTCGTTTCGGTAAAATCGGGCGCGAAAAACAGATTGTTGTAATCACTGAACTGCACCGTGTCGTACACGCCGAGAAAATTGACATAATCCTGTTTGCCCATATAAACCGCGGGCGTATCGCCGTCTATTATGCCGCTCACGCGGTATTCCCCTTCGAATACTACCAAGAGCATCGCGCGGTCTGTATCCAGTTCCGAGAGGCGGAACTGCGTTTTGAGCGTTTCGGCAAGATTGCGCGTAATGAGAACTTCCCCCTCTTTAGGCATCTCCCCGTAAACAAGCCCGATACTTTCCGCCGTTTCATCGGCTTCGATTGCTCTGGGCGCATAATCTGCGGAAATACCCGAAAGCGAGGCGATCTCGTTATACGAAAAACTGCCCTGCTTATACTGCGTTTCAAAGAAGTCGATGTGCTCGTACAAGCTCTTATCCAGAGTGCGCAGGTCTGTATAGGTGTTCATGTTGACGTACACACTGTTTCCGTCAAGTTGCTTGTTTTCGATCCTCGTATTCGCCGCCTCGAACGCCATGAGGGAAAGAAAGCACAGCACCGCGGCAATGACGAAGATAAACACCTGTTTGAAGATATTTGCCGTGGAATAGGCGCGCTCCGTACCGTCCGAGCGGAACAGTTTGAAAATGCTCCCCGCCGTGAACAGTCTGCCGTTCCTTTTTGCCGTGCTCTTTGTAAAATTCGGAACGCGGCGGGCGGGTTGCTCTTCTTCGCTTTGCCTCTCGGTGCCGCGGAAAATGATTTTCTTCTCGCTCTTATCGTCCAGAACGGTGACGTTTTTGCCCGCCTTTATGTAGATGCTGCCGTTGTCGTTGAATACCTGAATGGTATCTTTTCCCGTAGGCTTATCACCGTAAAATTCAATTCCGAACGCACCCTCTTTTAATTCTTCCCTCGGCGTTTTATCGACATAGATATTGTTCCGTTCGGTGTCGTACTCAAACACTTCGCCGAGCTCGGTGTTCTCGTCCAGTTTTCCATCAACGAGCTTTATATAACTGTCGGCATATTTCTTGATGAGCGTTATCTCATGCGTAACCACTACAACGAGCTTGGTCCTCGATATCTCTTTGAGAATATCCATGACTTTCATGGTGTTTTCCGCGTCAAGGTTGCCCGTAGGCTCGTCGGCAAGGATTACATCCGCGCCCTTTATGAGCGCGCGGGCGATAGCTACCCTCTGTTTCTGTCCGCCGGAAAGCGCGTCGCCCTGCTTGTTTTTGAACCGCTCCATGTCCACGAGCGTGAGGACTTCTTCGCTCCGCCGCTCGATCTCGGCTTCGTCCTTAAAGCCCGCGATGTGCATGGCGTTACGCATGATCTCGGCGATGGTATAGCCGCGTTCCAAATAGTAGTTCTGGAAGATAAAGCCTATCTTGGCGTTGCGTATCTTATCCACTTTTCCGGCAACGTTTTCGCCGTCGATATATATTTTCCCGCTGTCCTGCCTGTCAAGCCCGCCGATGATGTTGAGCAAGGTCGTCTTACCGCTGCCCGATTTGCCGTATATGGCGATAAAGCCTTTTTCGGGGAGTTCGAAGGAGACGCCCTTCAATACCTCATTGCGGTTACGGGAGTGCGCGTTGAATACTTTACCGATGTTTTCGATTCTAATCATTTACTTCCCCTCCTCAAGCTCTTACGAATGCTCTGCCCGTTGAGGGATTTATTGAACCCGAACGCCACAAGTTCGACGATGAGCAGCAGCATGACTTCTATGAAGAAGTAATTGCCCGCCGAGATGAACACGAGGCTGCTGCCCGGAATGACCGAGGCAACGAGCGATACGAGCGGCAGAAGGACGAGCGTCGGCAGGAAAATGAGCGCCATCTGGATATACAGCGAGCGGCTGGAAACCTTGTTCGGAATGCCGAGCGTTCTGTACACCGCAAAATCCGCCTGATAGATCTTCACGCTGCGCATAAAGATGATGCCGATGAGCACGCCGACCAAAAGGCTTGCTGCGATAAGCGCCACATACCAAAGCACGTTCGATGTGAACACGTTCCCCGCGCTCTGCACATAGATACCGCTCGTGGACAAAAGCCCCATATATCCTTCGGGCAGTTTTGAAACAGCCGCACGCGCCGCGTCGTCCGAGGGAAAATACAGGCACGCCTGCGTAGCGGAGGAAAAACCGCCTTCAAACATGGCGGTATAGTCCGCTTCGCTCATTTCGACGATGAGTCCGTCAATGCTTTCGTTCTCTCCGCTTGCGTCTGCAACGAGATACGCCTTATCTGCTTTTGCGGTAAACACCGCCGTCCGCCCCGCAACATTGAAGTAGTTGGAGTTTACGAGGTTAATATTTCCGTCCGCAAGGTTTTCGTTGACGGCAAAGGTATAGACCGTCGTTTCATCCTCGCCAAGCCTTACAGTGCTGTTTACCGCCTGTATCTTCAGCCCGTTTTCCGCAAGTGCTCCGTAGCCGAGATACAGCCGCACATCCTCCGCCGTGAGCGAAGTTTTTATCTCTATATTCTCCAGCCCGACGCCTGCGTTTGTGAACGCGCCCGCGATCGCTGCTCCGTCTCCGCTTGCCGACTGCGGGAGCACCAGCACGCCCTCGTCTGCCGAAAGGTTATACTCATACGGCGAATACAGGCAGACGACCTCATAGTCGCCCAGCATATCCCCGCTTTCGGGAACGGTGACGGTAAATTCGGACAGCGTCCTGTCGCCGAGAATATATCCCGCGCTCGTCTGAAAGGCGAGTTCGTCCAGCGTATCGGCGGAAATGCCGTCTCCCGTGCCGGACACGATGACTTTGCCCTCTATCCCCACACCGTCCAGCGTGGTCGTGAGCGGAGATATAAGACTCTGCCCGAACAGCGCAATGACGAGAAAGAGCGTTACCGCGCACACCGCGAGCGCAAGGCTCATCATGGTTGTGAATTTCGGGCGGCTTTTGTAGTTGAGTACGCCGATATGTAAAGTGTTCCTGAAATTATGAAAACGGTTGACGGGAGGCAAAACCTCGCAGACCGTCTGCGATAAGGGCGCGGGCGGTTCTATTTGCTTATCTTCGCTCACGCTGCCATCGTATATGCGCACGCGGCGCGTAGCATACTGCTTGAAAAATTCCGGATTGTGCGTGACGACGATGACAAGCTTATCCTTCGACACCTCTTTGAGGAGCGCCGCCACTTCCTTTGACGCCTTCACATCGAGATTACCCGTGGGTTCGTCCGCAAGAATAATGGGCGCATCTTTTGCGAGAGCGCGTGCAATGACAGTCCTCTGTTTTTCTCCGCCCGAAAGTTTGCTACCGCGCTGATTAATCTGCTTTGTGAGCCCCACGCGACCTATTAGCTCTTTAGCTCTCTTTCTGCGCTCTTTCTTGTCATCGAGACGAAGAAGCGCAAGTTCTACGTTTTCAAGTACGGTGAGGTTTTCGATGATATTGAAATCCTGAAAAATCGTGGCGATATTCTTTTCGCGGTACTTTTCCCATTCTGTTTCGGAATAGTGAGAAGTTTCTTCCCCGTTTATGTACAGCTCCCCTTCTTCATAGGTATCGTTCGCACCGATGACATTCAAAAGCGTAGACTTACCCGAACCGCTCTCGCCCTCAATCGTCACAAACTCGTTGTAATCGAATTCGAGGTTAATACCGCGGATACCTATTGTGAATATATCATTGCTGTCGTATATCTTTCCGATGTTTTTAAGTTTTAATAACACCGCACCCTCCAAGTTCGTCAAAGCGAACATATCGCTAAAAAATTAAGTTCGCATTAGCGAACGGCTAATAATTTTTTATCGGTATGGCTGACTTTTTGAGTTCGCCATACCGAACACATTATATTTTAGCAAAACTTTCCTGTTAAGTCAAGGATTGGAAAACTACTATGCTAAATATTTTCAGATGAGAAATATTCCCGCACGAGTTCTTTGCCGCCGCTCTTTTGAACGATACCGTCCGCGATGAGGTACGCTCTATCACAGAGCGCTTCGGCGCAGCGCACGTCGTGCGTTACAGTTATCATCGTGTTGCCCGTTTCCATATGCAAACGGTTGAGTATATCCGTCATGGCGCAAAGCCCCTCATAATCCTGCCCGACCGTAGGTTCGTCTAATAAGAGCACTTCGGGCTTGCACGCAACGACCGCCGCAATGGATACCCTGCGCTTCTGCCCTTCGGAAAGCGACTGAGGATGGCGTGCAAAAAGGTGCTTTACGCCAAAAAGCTCGGCAATTTTTTCGGCATACTCTCCACTTTCCGCGCCGAACTTTATCTCTTTTTCGACCGTCGGCATAAAGAGCTGATAGTCGGGATTCTGATAGACGACGCCCACTTTTTTATACCACGCTTTGCTTGCCTTGCTCTTCTGTCCGAATTTTTTGTCTATGTTCTGTATGATATTTCCGCCCGTCGGTTTATTGAGACGCGCGAGAAGGCGCATAAGCGTAGTCTTTCCGCATCCGTTTTCGCCGAGCAGTACCGTTCTGCCGCCTTTGGGTATTTCGAGCGATATATCTTTGAGTATCTCCCTTTCTTTTACGGCAAACTTTACGTTTTTTAGTGTGAACAGCGGCGATTGGGGCACATATATGGGGCAACTATCTTCGATTTTTGCCGTCTGCGCCTGCAAGTATGCCGCCTTGTCCTCCACCCTCTTTACCGTCCTGTCACCGATATGCCAGACAGTATCGACATAAGGGAGTACCATGTCGAGGCGGTGTTCTATGACCACCACGCAATAGCCCGCTTGGGCGAGCGAACGCAGCGTGCCCATAAGCATCGCCGCGCCGTCCTTATCGAGGTTGGCAAGCGGCTCGTCCAAAATAATGATCTTCTGCCCCATGGCAAGCGTGGACGCCGTGATGAGCCTCTGTTTCTGTCCGCCGGACAGCGTGCGGCACTTTGCATTCTTGTCGAGTTTCAATAGGTTACAGACGATATCGATCTGTCTTTGTATCTTTTCGGGCGGAAAGGCGAGGTTTTCGCAGGCAAACGCCACTTCGTCTTCTACAATTTTCTGCACTATCTGTTCGTCGGCGTTCTGCAATACAACGCCCACTCTGCGGCAGATATCGCCGAGTTTTCTGCCCCTTATGCTCTCACCATTTATCAGCACTTCGCCCGTAAGCTGACCGTAATTTACGTTGGGAATAATACCGCTTATGATGTACATAAGCGTACTCTTTCCCTCTCCCGAATGCCCTGAAAGAAGACAGACTTCGCCGTAGTCTACGCTGTAATCTGCATTAAGTAATATATTGTTCTTTCCGTCGTAGGAAAAACTTACCTTTTTTAATTCTATTGCTTTCATACAATCACCGCCGCTATCGCTCCGCCCAAAATGCCGAGCGCAAACAAAATATCCGAGAGCACGATGCTTTCTCTTTTATAGATGGAATATGGCGCTTTGCCGAGCGCGAAACCGCGCGTTTCGACGGACAGCGCAAGCGTATCCGAAATATTTACAAGCCGCATGACGAGGGGGACAAGGAAAGCGCGGTATAAAATTTTAGGGTTTAAGATACTTCCTGCTCCACGCGTTTTCATTGCCTCCCTTACCCTTTTAATTTCCACTTTAAGCATTGGCACAAAGGACATGGCAATCAGCATACCGAGCGTGACCGAGCGCGGCGTATGTACCTGCGAGAGCGACCTTGTCATTCTGACGGGCGCGGTTGCCATGCCGGGAACGGCGGCAAGAAAAAGCGCACCGAATCGGTTTGCCATTGCAAGCGCCGACTGCGGATTATGCGACGCGGCATAGGCTATTCCTGCAAATATTCCGCCGAAAAAAACGGCAGCAGGCAGAACGCGCAGGACCTGCTTATAATATCCGAATATAAGATACCAACAAAGTACCCCTATCAGAAAATACGAGGCGATAACCGTCTTTGCTCCTATCAGCCCGAACACGAGTACTACCGCACCTGCAAAGAGCGCGATAAGCGGATATGTCTTTTGTCTGAACGAAAAGAAACTCATTTTTTGAGCACTCCCGCTTTTTTAAGCTCGCGCGAGATTACCATACCTATAATTGCACCAACAAAGCAGAGCGCGAGCACGGCAACCGAAATTCCGATTGCCACCCAAGGATCTGCGCCGACAAACGCCTGCACGGCTTTGCCGTCCTCGGCGGGGTTGATGGAATAGATGACGTTGTACCAAAGATACAAAAACGGCAAAGTCATGGGCATATACAGCGTTCCCGCAAGCACGCAGGCGGCGTCCCTTTTATAACCGCGGAAAATCAAAAGCACCAGCGCTTCTACAACGACCGCACAGACCATGGCGCACACGAACATCGGCAGGAACATAAAGGCGAAGAATATACCGCAAAAAAGCGACATAAGAATCAAAGCAAACGGCTTTCTGACCTTCATCATTCCGATGACGGGGAAAATAGAAAACTGCAAACCGAGGCAAAGCTCTATAATGCCGAACAGCGGCACCTGCGTTACGAGCGGCATTATAGCGCCCGTCACCAGCATACATGCCGACATAATGGCAAGAAAGACGATGTCCTTTATCTTATACTTGCGAAAGGTCCTTTCGGCAGTTTCGGCATCTTCTGTCTTCACCTCTTTTTCGGAAGCCTCTTGGCTTGCGGCAATCTCTTGCGTGTTTTCCAAAAGCGCCTTTGCGATATCTTCCTCTTGCGCGTCATTTTTCTGCTTTTCAGACATTTTGCACCTCCTGCATTATTCCGTTTTCTACTTTATAAATTCTGTCGGCAATCGCCATAGTGCTCTCCCTGTGCGACACCAGAATGATGCTCTTTTTGCTCTTCTGTTCGGCGAGCGACTTCAATATCATACCCTCGTTGATGGAATCGACATTGCTCGTCGGCTCGTCTAAAAGGATAAGCTCGCTGCCCTTCAAAAACGCCCTCGCAAGCCCTATTCTCTGCTTTTCACCCGCGGAGAGGTTGTCACCCATAGCGCCTACCTGCGTTTTGTAGCCTTCGGGCAGGGACATGATAAAGTCATGCACGGACGCGCGTTTGCAGGCGTTTTCAAGTTCTTCCTGCGTGGCGTTCGGTTTTGCGATGCGCAGATTATCCTCTATGCTCTCGTCGAAGAGATAGGTCGTCTGGCTGACCATCGTCACATTGTCTAAAAGGTTATCCGAATCTATGATATCTACGTCAATGCCGTTGTAATCGATCTCGCCCCTGTCCTTTTCCCAGAAACGAAGCAGAAGCTTTAAGAACGTGGACTTGCCGCAGCCGCTCTCCCCGACAATGCCGATGATCTCGCCCTTTTGGGCGTTCATGCACACGTCTCTGAGTACAGGCGCGTTGCTTTTATAGGCGAACGAGAGGTCTTGGACGTTCAAATTTTCATAATTGAAAGTCTTTCCGTTTTCAACGGGCGTGACGGCGGGCTTTTCTTCCAAAAGATTAAGCACTCTGTCGCCGCTGGCAAAAGTCTGTGTAAGATTTCCGGGCAGAGCCGACACCGCGAGCACGGGGCCGAAACTGCCGAAGATCGTCACCACGCCGATGAGCATTGCGCCGAGGTCGAGCATCTCAAAGTGCACGAGCAATATGCCGACAATGAGCGAAATTGCAATAAACAGCGTTACGCAAAGTTCGGTTGCCGCACTTGCCTTTGTAATGCCGTGTTTCATCTTCTTCGTCTCTTTCAAAAGTATATCCGAACGACGGTTGACCTCCCCCTCCCTGTCCTTTTCGGCGTTGTTGAGGACGATGTCCTTGATACCTTTAATACTGTCGAGGAAGTAGGAATTGAAGCCCGCAAATTCGCGGCGGTAGTTGACGCCAGACTCTTTGAGCGCCTTTGACGAGATGAGCGGCACGATGATGCCGATGACGAGGAAGCCTGCAAGCGCCACGAACGCGAGATACCACGAGGAGATAAAACCCACAAACAGGAACACGGCGAGCGATACCAACATGGCAATGCAGATTGGGCTGATGGTATGCGCGTAGAACACTTCCAACGTTTCGATGTCCGAAGTGATCATGGCGATGATGCTGCCCTTTTGCTTGCTTTCGAGCTTGGCGGGGCAAAGCACGCGGAGCGCGCCGAAAATTTTATCGCGGAGAACCGCCAGCAGCTTGAACGCAATATAGTGATTGGAATACTGTTCCAGATACCTCAGTCCGCCGCGGATAACGCCGCAACCGACGGCAATGCCGATGATAGCGCCCCATGCGAGCGGGATTTCCGCGCACAAGCCGAGAACGCCCAAAGCCTTCGCTACGCCCGCAGCGCCCGCGACCGTAACGCCCATCGCCGCGATAAACCCGACGGAGCCGTTGATAACGGCAAGTATCATTATGTAAGATAAAGAACCGAGCAAGACGATAAGGCTTGCCATGATTTTTGCGCCGCTTCTTCTCAGTTTCGTTTTCATACTCTCACCTCCGCGGCAATGCCCGTAATTTCTTTATAGCCCTCTTCGAGTTGTTTCTGTGCATTGAACAGTTTTGCATAGCCGCTGCTTGCTGCCATAAGCTGCGCGTGGCTGCCGCTCTCTTTGACCTCTCCTTCTTCCATAAAATAGATATTGTCCGCAGGGACGACGTTGGCGAGGCGGTGCGAGATGACGATAACGCTCTTGCCTCTGCTCATCGCCCTGATATTGTCCATAATGATTGCCTCACTCTCGATGTCGATATTGCTCGTTGCCTCGTCAAAGACGTAGATGTACTTATTCGCCACGAGATTGACCGCAAGCGCCAGTCGCTGTTTCTGTCCGCCCGAAATGTTGTTAGCATCCTCGGTTATAACCTTATCAAGGCCTCCGTTTTCCTTGATAAACCCTGCGAGATTGACTTTTTCGAGCGCCGCCCAGATCTCTTCATCCGTCACATCCCGCCGCGCAAGCTCGAAGTTTGCGCGCACGCTGTCGTTGAAGATATAGGTATTGTACGAAACAGACGCGATATGCGAGTAGTACGACTCTCTCGTTACGCTCTCAAGCGGCTTGCCGCCCACGGTAACCTCGCCCGACTTCGGACGGTATGCCCCGATGAGCATATTGACGACGGTACTCTTCCCGCAGCCGCTCTCGCCGACGATGGCCGTCATGCCCCTTTCGGGGAATGTCATGGAGACGTTTTTCAAAACGTCGCGTTTGCCGTCGTAGGAGAAAGTCACGCCGTTTAATTCAAGTTCGGTGCCCTGCACTTCCTCTTTGCCCCATACGGGATCGGGAACGTTCAGAAGGGATATGATCTTTCTGCCCGCGCTTGCGCCGTTCATGGCGACGTGGAAAGCAGAACCGAGGGAACGGAGCGGCAGAAAAAATTCTACTGCCACGAGTACCAAAAAGAGGGCCGAAGCCGGTGCGAGCCAGCCGTTCATAAGCCCAACGATCGCAAGCGCGATGCCTGCCCCCGCGCCGCCGTAGGCAACCAAGTCCATAATGGTGGTACTTGCAAGCTGCATGACGAGCACTTTCATCGTTATCTTGCGGAACTCCTCCGCGCTTTGATTCATCTTGACGTGACGAGCGGCGTCCGCTTTGAAAATTTTAAGCTCTTTCAAGCCCTGCACGCTGTCCAAAAATGCGTCGCCCATAGAGGTATATTTGCCCCAATACTTTGCAAATATCTTTTTGGCGTACTTACTTACCGCCACGATGGAAACGGGAATGAGCGGCACGCACGCAAGCAGCACAAGCGAGGTGCGCCAGTCTATTCCCACACAGATACAGAATAAAAGAATCGGCGCGATCATCGAAAAGAAGAACTGCGGAAGGTAAGTCGAATAATACAGATCGAGCTGCTCTATCCCCTCCATACTTACCTGCGTCAAGCCCGCCATGCTCATTCCGTCCGTTGAGCGCACGCCGAGTTTTAAGATTTTATCATAGGTGCGCTCGCGCAAGTTCTTTTTGACCTTACGCCCCAGCATATCTTTCAGGCTCCCCGTGCAGCGGGAAGCGACATAGCGCACGATAATGGCAACGACAGCCGTCACCGCGGGATATATGTATGCGAGCGGCTCGTAGCCTTCAATGAGGAAATACACCGCCCAGCATACGCTCGCCGTTATTCCTATATTCGCGAGCATACCGAGCACCATTAAAAGGACGGTATAGACGACGTACTTTTTGTTTCCGCCGATGAGTTTTAGAAGTTCTTTATCGAACATTGCTTTTTTGCTCCTCTTTTTTTAATTTCTTTTTCTGTCTTTTGGTCTCGATAAGGTGTTTTACCGCAATTATCGGGTGACGAAAAACAATTCGAGGCCCCGAAAACTTCATTACGTCTTTGATTTTTGCGCGCATATCAGGCTTATAGCAATGTATTTTGCAATTCGAGCAGAATGGCTTGCTATCTCCCCACGGACATTTGCTTCTGCGCAGCTTCACATATTCCAAAAGCTCGCTGCACTCTGCGCAAAGTCCGTCTTTGCATTTATGTTTCTTTGCGCAATACAGGCGTATCATAAGTTCTACGACTTCCAACTCTTTACTCTGTTTCATAATTTCCCTTCGCGCTTTTGCCACGCCCGCACGATTTTTCCTCTGCTTTCATCCGACAGAACACAGACAATTCGCATCGCCTCTTCTTCTGCCATATCTTCTTCTATCCCTGCAAACTGAAGCATTTTCTCTTTCAGGAAAAAGATTGCCTGCTCATACTCTTTCAAAAGAGCTCTTCCTTTCTCTGTAAGGTAAATTTTTCTGTCTTTATTCTTTTGAACGTATCCGCCTTTCTCCAACCGTTCAAGCGCACGGAAGACGCTGACCTTTGTCACAGTCATAACTTTTGTTATATCCCTGAGCCTTGAAACATTGTCTTTTTCCACTTCCCTAACATTCCATAAATAACGAAACTCTGAATAGGTCATATCCCCCTCTTTTTGCGTTCGCAAACGCGAACACGCATCGATTTTTTTAGCGGAACCAGCGTTCCGCCTTGCTTCTCCCAATGTTCGTTATAGCGAACACATACCCTTAAAAAATATCGAATCGCTCCTTTTTTAGTTCGCAAAAGCGAACACATGACTCGAAAAAAGGAAGCCTCCTTCGACTTCCTTTTTATTATATTCTTTTCCGTTTATTCTGTCAACGATTTGTTAGCAAAAAATTAACCTTCGTTCACAAATTTCTTGATGATTTCAAACATTTCTTCGGAAATCACGTGTTCGATACGACAGGCGTTTTCTTCCGCCATCTCTGCACTTGCCCCGATTTTTTCCAGCGCTTTCGTCAACACACGGTGACGCTCATAGATGTTATTAGCTTTTTCCCTACCCTTTTCCGTAAATTCAATGACACCGGTAACCCGATCCATCGTAATGTAACCGTTCTTGACGAGGAGATTCATGCCGCGCGAAACACTCGACTTGGCGTAATTGAGTTCTCCTACCACGTCTACGGAATGAACGTTGGCGCTTTTTTGTTTTAATAACAGTATCGTTTCCAGATACATTTCTTCGGATTCGCGTGTTCGCATATAGCAACCCCCTTTTCTTTATTTTAATCGATTTCACGCGATTTGTAAAGTTATTTTGATAGCCTCAGGCTAACTTTTTTCAGCCGAGTGCAACATCCAGCACCATCATCACCGCAAAACCGACCATAACGCCCCACGTTCCGAGATGCGGATGCGTGGAAAGATGCGAATCCGGAATAAGATCTTCCGCAACAACAAATATCATTGCGCCCGCCGCAAAAGCCAGAAACCACGGTTGCAGCATCGTGAGCGACGAAGCGAGAAAGAAACCGACGATTGCAAACAGGGGTTCCACCGCACCGCTTGCCGTTCCGAACAAAAAGGCTTTACCCCTGCTCTGTGTTGCCGATTTCATGGGAAGAGCGACTGCCGCGCCTTCGGGAAAGTTCTGAATGGCTATACCGATCGCAAGCGCCAAAGCGGAAATATACGCGGAATATTCATCCGTTGCCGCAGCCGCACCGAACGCAAAACCGACGGCAAGACCTTCCGGAATGTTGTGTATGGTCACCGCAAGAAACATTTTAGTGGATTTTTTCAGGGAACTGCGCGGACCTTCTTCCTCGTTCGTTCCCTTATGAAAGTGCGGTACGACATGATCGAGCAACACCAAAAACAAACCGCCCAGCAAAAAACCGATAAGCGCGGGAACAAAATTCCACTTGCCCCAGCTTTCTGCCCCTTCTATGGACGGAATGATGAGCGACCACACAGACGCTGCGACCATGATGCCGGACGCAAAACCGAGAAAAAGCGTATTTACCTTTTCGGATATATCTCTTTTGAAAAACCAGACGATTGCGCTCCCTGCCGTCGTGGCAAAAAAAATGACCGAAAATCCTAAAATTATCATTGCCGTCTGACTCATGTTACTCCTCCGTCTCTGCCTTTATAATGTTCTTTTTACCCCCTCGACAACGCACCATACTTTGCGTGTTTTATGAACTTTAACATCGGAAAAACCTGCCTCCGACAGAAAGGAAGCAAGTTGCTCCGCTGTATAGATCGTCATGCCTTCACAGCGTTTTGCCCAGAATTTTCCCTTTTCGGGATCGGTCATTTCAGAGGCAATCATGACTTTGCCGCCTTTTTTCAATACGCGGTATATCTCTTTCAGTCCGCGCGCAGGATCCGGCCAGAAATATATGGATTCAAAGGACACCGCCCTGTCGAATGTATCATCCCGATACGGCAGACGCATGGCATCGCCGCATAAGATACTGCACCTGTCCGCAAATTTTCTTGTTACTTTGCGGCTGCATGCAACGCTTTCTTCCGAATAGTCAATTCCGTCGGCGCGACTTTTGGGACAACGCTCCAAAATACGAACGAGATTTCCGCCTCCGCCGCAACCGACGTCCAAGACGCTTTCCCCATCCGAAAGCGGACAAACTTCAAACGCCCAAAGGCAAAGAGGTGCATGACCTTTGTTCATTGCACTCATTACCCATTTACCGAATTTACCTTCCGGTTTTTTGCAATTTTTTAAGAACTTTTTTAACATATAGCCTTGCACCTCTTTTCTTAATTTTTTTTGCCTGACAGCAGTTTTTCAGATTACTCTTATCTATTCCGCGTAAACAAGCCGTGTTTTTCGTACGGCTGCGTTTCTATTTTTCCCACGCCGTATCCTTGTTTTGCGATTGCCTCTTTGATGAGCGCTGTATTCACGCTATCCTCCGCGATTACCTCAGTTCTGGCTTTTGCGTGAGAAGACGTGACTTTTTTTACGCCCTCCACGCGGCGCACCACGTCATTGACGTGCGTTTCGCACATCCCGCAGCGCATCCCTTCTACTACCAACGTAATTTTGAGCATACTTCCTCACTTTGCCGCTTTTTCGCCCAGTGCGCGGCAAGCTGCAAGAGCATCGGAATCCGGCTCACCGTATGCGGTAACACCGTCCGCTATCATAACGCCGCCGGCCGTTTCCACTCTCTGCTGCCATGTGCGCATCCATTCGCCGTCCGCCCATTCGTAAGAGCCGAACAACCCGATTTTTCTGCCCGAAAGCGAACTTTCGATTGCAGCAAAGAACGGTTCAAACTCTTCGGGTTCAAGCTCTTCGTTCCCCATAGCGGGACATCCGAGAAGCAGCACATCGCAATCCGATACGTCTCCCGCTTGCGAAACGTTGCAAAGTTCAACCTCTGCCCCTGCTTCTTTTGCGCCCTCTGCCACGGCATTTGCCATTGCCTCCGTATTGCCCGTACCGGACCAATACACAATCATAATTTTCATATAAAACCTCCGTGAAATTTTTTATTCTGAACACGTTTTTCGTGTTTCATCCGACTTGAAATATCTCTGTGAGCGAATGTCCCGCAAGCATCCTTTTGCAGATACAGTCGGTACATCTTCTGAATCTCTCAAAGATTTTTTGTTTTTCATCTAAGTCAGTATAGACTTTCCAATAACCGCAAAGTCCCGTCTTTGCGGTAGGCTCATCGATAAAGCCCTGCACGTCTTCCAAAGGATAACCGAGGAAAATCCCTATCTCATGCGGAAAAGTACCACCCTGGATCCGTTCTTTCAAAAGTTTGACCGATTGCGCCGCCGACTCGCAAGGATACCCCCTCTCTTCTAAAAATTTTCTGTTTAAGGAACAGCGCAGCAGCTTTTCAAGCGCACCGATATGATAGACATAAAATAATACCCTGCCGTTCATATGCCTCATACAGACAAACACAAAACCCTTTGCCCTGAACTTTGCCGCAAAATAGGCAAGGATTTTCATGTCCTCTTCCCTTACGGTAAATAAACTTGCAGGTTTGATGCGCGCAAACGTTATGCCGCAATGCCTTCCGAGGTTATATTCCGCAACGCTCATTGTCTGACCTCCCTTTCTTGTTCGCATATGCGAACTTATATGTATTCTATCATCTTCTTCGAGAAAATGCAAGCGTTTAAGGGCATAAGTTCGCAAATGCGAACTTATGCCCTCTAAAATATATTCACGCTGACTTTTTTATGTGCCGTTTATTTACACGCCGCATCCGGTAATTTGCTGATTTTATTTCCTTTAACGCGATAAATCACATCGGAAACTTCTCTCATGCAAAAATCGCTTCTGCTGTCTGTATAAAAGGCCTTTAATCGTTTTCCGCCGTAACGGGTTCGGTACGCCTCGACCTTATGTCTGCCATAAATGTTCTTTCCGTAAATCTTCCCGTTGTCTGCGTTCATCTTTGTTCCGATAAGTTGTCTTATCTCCAACCGCTCACAAATCGGTTTCAAAAAGAATTCCGGGGATGCACTGACAATAATATCATCCCTTTCTCTCTTGTCATAATACCAAGCTCGGATTTTATGTATCGACTCATCCCAAAACAGTTCCGTTTCGTGTTCAATGTCAGAAATCAGCATAAGGAACATACAAAAAATACGTTTTGACCGCTTTCTGCTGAAAGATAAAGTAATGACCCCGAAAATCAGTTGCACGGGAAGAAAAAACACAATCCATTTATGCCGTTTCAGACAAAACAAATAAAAATCAATAAAACTGTTTCCGTCATAAATCGTCTTATCAAAATCATATCCCGTCATTGCTTTTTATCCGAAAAATATTTATGGCAATAATTTTATATCTTTACATTTTCCAATTACCGCTCTGCTGTTGCAACTCGCACATCTTCGTATACAATCCGCCTTTTGCATAAAGTTCCTGCGGAGTACCCTGCTCGGCAACCCTACCCTCTTTCAGGAGAACAAGCTTATCCGCCCCCTCTACGGTGCGCATACGATGCGCGATGATAAGAACAGTTTTTCCTTTGACGAGCCGTGATATTGCCTTTTGTATCTGCGTTTCGTTTTCCGCGTCGAGGGAAGCCGTCGCTTCATCCAGAAGGATGACGGGTGAATCTTTAAGGAGCGCACGCGCAATCGATATACGCTGTCTTTCACCGCCGGAAAGCATGGAACCGTTTTCTCCGATCATCGTCTGATACCCTTCGGGTAATTTTTCCACAAACTCATCGCACTGCGCTTCTTTTGCGGCTGCAAGCACTTCCGCATCCGTCGCGCCCTGTCTGCCGATTCGGATATTCTCCATGACGGTGTTATTGAACAGAGTTACGTCCTGAAAGACGATAGAATATGCCGAAAGTAATTTTTCGGGATCGACGTTTCTGACATCCTGACCGCCAATTGTAATTTTTCCGCTGTTGGCATCCCAGAATCTTGCCGCAAGTTTCGCTGCCGTACTCTTTCCTCCTCCGGACGGACCGATCAAAGCAGTTACTTCCCCTTGCTTTGCCGTGAAAGACACGTTATTAAGCACCTGTTCTCCCGTGTTATACGAGAATGAGACGTTTTCAAACACAATGTCATAGCCTTTTGTTATCAATTCATCCGTACCGGGTTGCACGGGATAGTTTTCTATAGAATTCATCCTTTCTATGGGAATTCTGGTAGAAATAATCGCCGCAAGATTTTGAAGTGAGCTTGCGAGCGGATCGTAAAGCCGCGATGCCACAAGCAAAAACATGAAGAAAGAAAGTACGGTGAGCGTACCCTCCGCGAGCAGAATTCCGCCGACAAGCGCAACCGTACCCATACCGAGTTTCAAAATCATGCCCGCAGGCACGACGAACAGTGCGCCGCCGAGCTCGGATGCTATCATCCGCTTTTCCTGCAAGTCTATCTTTTTATCCAAGTCTTTGAGGTATTTTTCTTCCGCGTTGTTGGACTTTAAGTCGCGCATGGTTTCGAGCGCTTCCTGAATGCCGTCCGCAACGGCGAGTTTTGCCTCCGATTGGCGGCGGGTAAACCAGTTCTGCACCTTGCCCGAAAACGCGACGATGGCGAGCGATACCGGCAATACCCACATTGCGGCGAGCGCCATTCTCCAATCGAATATGAACAGACAGACGGCGACGATGACAGTAGAGATCATGGAACCGAAAAACTCAGGCACCCAATGCGAAAAAGACTGTTCCAGCGTTGTACAATCTGACATTATCGTCGTTGTGAGATCGGAAAGATCTTTCTTCCCGAAATAGGAAAGCGGAAGTTTACGAAGTTTCTCCGCCAAAGAGATACGTCGCACCGAACTTTCTTTATATGTCGCATAATATGTTGCCCCGTACACCCAGCGATATGAGAACAAAATGAGCAAAACACCCGCAACCATGCCGACAATATAAATCCATAAATGACTTTGCGAAACTCCGCCCTCATACAAATCAGACACAAGAAAATACAAAAGACTTACGGGCAGCATAAGCATAAGATTATGTACCACGCAGGAAATTGTGGCGACGACCAGATCTTTTGCGCCCTGCCGCGAGAGCGCATATTTTTTCATAATATAGTTTATCATCTTACACCTCCCACTTTCCAAGTTACGGCGGTTCTGTACTCTTCATACATGTCGTTATAAATTCCATTTCTCTCCATTAGCTGCGCGTGCGTGCCGCTTTCCGCCACCTTGCCGCCCTTTAAGACATAGATATTGTCCGCGTTCTGCACGGTGGTAAGGCGGTGCGCGATCATGATGACCGTCCTGCCTTCCGCGAGCCGCTCAAACGCACGCTGCACCGCCGCTTCGTTTTCAGGGTCGGCAAACGCCGTCGCTTCATCCAAAACAAGAATGGGCGCATTTTTGAGCATGACGCGAGCAATGGCAATCCTCTGCTGTTCTCCGCCCGAAAGATACACGCCCTTGCTTCCGATGACGGTATCCACGCCTTGCGGGAACTTCGCCAAAATGTCGTCGCATTGTGCGTTGTGGAGCGCGGCAAACACTTCCTCCCTCGTGGCGGTCGGTCTGCCCATGCGCACGTTTTCGTAGATGGAGGTCTTGAGCAGCCTGCTGTCCTGAAAGACATAGGCAACGGTATCGTTCAGCGTCTGTCTGTCAATATCCCTGACGTTAACGCCGCCCACTTTGACCGCTCCGGACGCCGTATCCCAAAAACGGGCTACAAGTCCCGCAGCCGTCGACTTTCCTCCGCCGGACGGCCCGACGAGCGCAACCGTTTCACCCGCTTTTACATTCAGAGTGATGCCGTCGATGGCGTTTCTGTCAGCCCCTTCATAGGCAAATGTCACGTTCTCAAACGCAACGGAATTGTCCTTCGGGGTTTGCGGAGCCGTGGCTTCGGGCAAGGACTTGATAGAGAGAATGCTGTCGATGCGCTGTAAGGCGTCGTTTACAATCATGTTGTTCTCGCTCATGAACATGACCTTCATCAAAGTCACCGAGATGATGGGCGTAAAGATGATATAGAAGATGAGATTGAGAAGGAAGGTGCTGTCCACCCCGCCCGCCGTAAAGCAAAGCCCTGCAATGATGAGAGGGACGAACACGCAGTTGATCGCCGTCGTGAACGCGACCATCGGCCACATCAGCTTCTTGGTATAGGCGATCACCCACTTGTGGTATTCGTCGATTGAGCCCTTGAACCGCTTGAAGGAGAACACCGTCTGTCCGAACGTCTTGACGACGGGAACGCCGCGCACATACTCCACCGCCTCGTTGTTCATGACTTCGAGGGCGTTTTGATATTCTTTCATGTCCGCCGCCATGCGCTTGCCCGTCATCTTTGCCATGATGATAAAGCCGAGGACGGTCGGAATGAGGCTCAAAAGTCCAAGCCGCCAGTCGAACACAAAGAGCAGCACGATCATCCCGACGGGCGTTGCGAACGCGCCCACCATATCGGGGAGCTGGTGCGCAAGATAGGTTTCCGTCGCCCCGCTCGACTCATTGACGATACGGCGCACCCTGCCGCTGCCCATACTATTCATAAACCCGACGGGCAAGGTGGCGATATGCCGCATTACCTTTTTGCGCATATTGCCCGCCACGCGGAACGCCGCAACGTGCGAACACATGAGCGCGGCAAAGTAGATGAGCATGGAGATGAGTGCGCTCCCCACCGCCCACCAACCGTACAGGGCGAGTTCCCCCTGCACTGCCGCAAAATTCCCATCCGCTTCGATGACTTCACGCACGATGAGCCACACGAAGATGAACGGAACGAGCGCGGTCAGCGCGCTGACGGCGGAAAGCACCCACGAAAGATAGGTGAGCACCCTTCGTCGCCCGGCATAATCCATCAAAACGGAAAGGTTCCCCTTCCCTTTTGCCTTACTTTGCATAAATACCTCCTGTATATTAAGTTCGTTATAGCGAACTCTATATCGAAAAAATATAGCGTTTTTCCCGCGCTTTCATTTTAGTTCGTATATGCGAACTATATGTCTGAAAGAATGGGGCTGAAAGCCCCTGTTTCTTTTTCCTTATATTATGACAAACCCATCAGCCTATCCCAACCCGCATAGAAGAACTCGCAGACGGCATCCACATATTCCATTGCGTCCTCTTTGGGAAAGTCATGCGCGACCACCTCGAACACGCCGTTAAAGAGCGCGCTCGCAAGCATATGATTGATGTCCCTGCGTACCGTTTTCACCAAAGTACCGTTTTTTTGAAGAACACGCATAAACCTTTCTGTACTGTCCGTTTCATAGTCGATCATACGGTCGATGTAGTGCTCGTAACTCGACCCCGCGCTATGACATACAATGAGTTTGAACGTATCGAAGTATTCATAAATAATATCCAGCACCGTGCGCATTTTGCCCGAAGTATATGTTTGCATTTCGGTCAGCTGCTGCGCTGCGGGAAACTTGGCAAATCCTTCCTGAACATCGGAAAAATAAGCATACAGTTTATCAGCCCCCTCTTTCACGAGCGCGGAAAACAATTCGTTCTTATCTGCAAAACGGCTGTACAGCATTCCAGTCGTAAATCCTGCTTTTTCGGCAATCGTGCGCATGGAAGCATCTGCAAATCCCTTTTGCATAAATTCCTCTTTTGCACACTCCAGAATCTGCCCTACCGCTTCTTCATCCTTAAACTTCATTCATCACCTCCGATAACATTGTTATTATAACACTGTTATTTTATTCTGTCAACAGTTTATTATTACCTTAAAAACTTTTTTATACTGTCTCGGCAAACTTTAATAGCATACATTTGAATTATTTTTAATACTTTCCTTTTCTTTTCATCTTAATAAAATGAAAATCACAATATTTTGCCCCATCCCCGATTGTTCCCGCTCTTTTAAAACGGATTTTGGGAAGAAGCCCCGAAAAGGCAATGTTATCGTTTTCGCAAAATATTGTGCAGAGTTCCGGACAATCATACTTTACGCAGACGTCATAATACAAGCAGGAATGAAGATTGAAGTGTATTTCTTTTCCATCGCAACGCACCCACTCCGTCTTCCATGCTTCCGGTGGAAAATTTTTTGCCATATGTCTTTTAACACCCATTCGATACATTGTATAAACAAAAGGCATGCGAACAAATTTTTCATTATTTGCTTTATTGGCGAGTGCAGCTTTCGTTGTTTCTTGTCTGACTCTATCTAATGCATTCGGAATCCTTAAAATCTGTAATGCCTTATAATAACTCATGGCAGGGAAAATTTTTGCCGTCATATGGTATTTGACTCTTTCACTATTACGATAATCGGCTTTATTGATAAGATCTTTGTAAATTTCAAGGGAAGCGTCAAATATCTTTTTCCCTATATCCAAGCCATAAATTTCAATACAATCATTTTCTAAAAAAGGCAAATTTGTATCATTAAATTCACTCATTACTGTCGTCCTCTATTTTTTTATAAATGTCTGCCGCAAATTTTTGTAAAACGTCCGCTTTCGTTACTGCAATCCCCCACTTTTCATCACCGAGCACAATAAGAATGTCTCCCGCCTTTATATCGAATTTTTCTCTCGCTTCACGCGGAATGACGATTTGCCCACGCTCCCCGACTTTTACCGTACCAAAAACATAATGCCCTTTTGGAATTTCCATTTTTAGCTTTCTCCTTTCATACTATTCATATTTATATGAAATATCATATCACACTTCATTTCACTTGTCAAGTAATTATAATATATAAACATAAAGGAAGAACTTTTCTACAAACAAGCTCTCCCTTTATATTTTAGCTTCATTTTTAAAGAAATTTAGTCATTCTCTAAAATAACAAAAGTATACATTAAGGTTCAAGTCCTGTTTTTACTCAAAAACTACTAAAAGACAGTATAAAATCGAAACCTATTTTCAAGAAGCATAAAAGCCTCGTTTTTGCCCAAAAAACAGCAAAAAACCCTGAAAAACTTATCGTTTTTCAGGGTTTTTGCAGTGGACAGCATTTTTATCCACTAAACATGGTCGAGGTGACGGGACTTGAACCCACGACCTCTTGGTCCCGAACCAAGCGCGCTACCAAACTGCGCTACACCTCGGACAGCCAGTATATTGTATCAAAGTTTTTTTTCTTTGTCAAACATTCCATGATCTTTTTTAAATGAATTTTCAGAATTTTCCTTATTTTCCGCACAAAAATCTTTGCCGACATTTTTATGATTTTTGTTTATCCAAGGATAGACCCGTACCGCCAGTACAGCCGCCAGACCACATAAAACGATATCTTTCGGCAAATAGATCAGATTATATAGCAACAACGCATTCCACGCACCGCCATTGTGATAGTAATAGACCCACATCAACATAAAATAAGCTATGCCGACGAGATAGTTGGCGCCTATAGCCGCCATAGACGCGGCGAACCTGCGGCGGAAAGAAGATATATTCCGCCCCGCTATGATTCCGGATACGAATGCCGCGGCAATAAACCCGATCAGATAACCGAAGGAAAGCTGTAAAACATAGCTGAAACCGCCGGCTCCTCCGGCGAAAACGGGAAGTCCCAGCAATCCCATAAACACATAGACTGCTACGGCAATGCTTCCCCATTTAGGACCCAGCAAGAGCCCCGCCAATACTGCAGTGACCGTCTGAAACGTCAGCGGAATATACGGGATGGGAATGCGTATAAAAGCCGAGGCAACCATCAAGACGACGAACAATGCACATTTCGCTACATCCGCCGCCGTTGAATAACGCCGCAACCGAACAGAATCCTTATTTATATCAGACATAATACTCTCCGTTTCTGCTTATTTTAAATTCTGATACTCACTTCACCTGAAGAAAGCAGTTTGATGTTCCCATCATCGAAGCGCACTTTCAGAAAACAATTTTCATCCAGATCCAACACAGTCGCCCAGCCTTCAACATTTCCCGAAAAAACTTTTACCCTCTTTCCTATCACAAAAGACCTTCTTTTATATTCAGCAAAAAAGGTACGCTGCGGTATCCGCTCATAGTAATACCGAAATCTTTCGATGATCTCTGCGGCGATCCTGGCCCGTCCCTCCTGCGGATATTCTCCCTCTTCAAAAACCGTTCCCGCTATTCCCGCCAATTCCGCCGGAAACTTCTGAAACAACACATTTACGCCGATTCCCACGACAGCATACGATAAACCGCCGCTCTCCACATCGTAAGACGCTTCCGTCAATATTCCGCAAACCTTTTTCCCGTTTAAAAGCACATCGTTTACCCACTTGATCCCGACAGATTTTCCGGATATTTTCTCGATCGCTTCACATACCGCAACAGCCGCACACGTCGTAATAAATAACGTCTCCGCAGCCGAAAACTTCGGACGCAAAAGAATACTGATATATACGCCTGTCCCCTCCGTTGAAACAAATTTCCTGTTATATCTGCCTCTCCCTTTCGTCTGCTCTTCCGCAATCACGCAGTCCCATTCATCTCCACCGGCTTCGGCAAGCTTCTTAACCTCATCGTTTGTAGATCCGACACTCTTCTCCACTCGCAATCTGCACGGAAATGAAATATATTGCGCAATTCCCGCTTCCGTCAGCCGATCGTTCGCCGCCAAAAAGGTATACCCTCGGTTTGTTGTCGCCTGAATCGCAAACCCCTCTTTCTGCAAGGACTTTACCGCCTTCCATACAGCCGCTCGGCTGACTCCGTATCTTTTGGCAAGATCGGCTCCCGAATAACTTGTCCCGCGCGAACTTTCAAATTGTTTTAAAATCTCATCTTTTAATCCCATAGCTCAAGTTTACCATATAGCCCGTTATATTGTCAACCGATTTTTATGATTTGGTTTACATTCTTTACTGAATCCGGGATGTTTCGCTCTTATTTTCTTTATCCCAAGCACCTCCAGCCCCAGGTTCCGAAAAACGGGGATATCTTTTAAAACAAACAAAGCAAGGAGCCGTCGGGTTCACCGACGGCTCCTTGCTTTTATAAATTTGCAGAAAATATTTACGGAGTAACACGGTTGATGTCGCGCGGGAACATAGACGCATAGCGCACATTTTTAAAGCCAAGCAAATGCATCGTGATGCGCTCCAACCCGAGGCCCAACCCGCCGTGCGGGGGCATACCGTATTTATGCGCCATCAAATAACTTTCGAAGTCATCCGGATTCATCCCGCGCGCCTTCATTTTAGCGATCTGCTGATGATAATCATGAATTCTCTGACCGCCGGTCGTAATTTCTATGCCGCGGAACAGCAAATCAAAACTCAGTGTATAAGCAGGGTCTGCAGGATCATCCATCGCATAGAAAGGACGCTTTTCGGAAGGATAATGCGTCACAAACAAAAAGTCGGAATCAAATTCCTGTTTCGCCCATTTGCCCAGGATCTGCTCCTCTTCCGGTTCAAAATCGCGGTAATCGGTGATCTTCTTTTTGTATTTTTTGGTTATAATCTCCTTCGCATCCATAAATTTAACCATCGGAATATCCTTGATCTCAGGCAAATTCACGTTCAAAAGAGCCAATTCTTCCGCATAATCTTTTTTCAGCAATTCCATGATGTACTTCAACGCACCCGTTTCCATGTTCATAATATCATAGAAACTGTCGATGAACCCCATCTCAAAATCCATGCTGATATACTCGTTCAAATGGCGGGACGTATCATGATGCTCCGCACGGAATACAGGGCCAACTTCAAACACCCGTTCATAAACAGGAACAAGCATCTGTTTATAAAACTGCGGGCTCTGCGCAAGAAACACCTGTTTTCCGAAGTAATCAAGTTTGAAAATATTGGCTCCGCCTTCCGCACCCTGCGCATTGATCTTCGGCGTACGAATTTCCGTAAAATTCTGGGAAAATAAAAACTCACGGAATCCGCGGGCAATCCCTTCCTGGATCTTGAACACGGCACGTTCCTTCGGGTTGCGAAGCGTAACGGGACGCATATTCAGATTCAGATCCAACGGAATATTATCCAACTGCTTTTTATTGATGACGATGGGCATTTGCTCCGCAGGCGTTGAAAGAACTTCAATGTTATGGATCTGCATTTCATACCGACCCTCGCGCGTTTCATCCTTGACGATCTTTCCCGTCAGTTTCACCGCACAGCCTTCCACTACCTTTTCATCCATCCGATAATCCGAAAAATCAGGTGAATATACACACTGCACGACATCCCTGGCCGTACGAATGATCACAAACGCAAAACCTGTCATTTCACGAATGCGATGGATCATCCCTTTCATCACCACTTCTTCATTCACATGCTGCGGAAAATCTTTATAATCGACGCAAGTTTTTGCAATGACGCCATCCATTTTTTCCATACGTTTACCTCTTGCTGAATTTATCTCTTCTATTTTATACGTTTACATCTCAAATTGCAAGCAAATCAAACACTTCCGCCCGAAAAAGCAAGCACAAAGAAAATCTGATCGCCAAACCAGCGTAACAATATCCCGAAACGGACAGAACTTCGACTTCCTTGCCCCACCTTTCATTTACACCTGCAATCAAAAAATTCTTTGCCGATGGGTACACCGCAAATCAATACGGCAAAACCTCCGAATTTCTGTATACAGTAAATCGGATCGTATATCCGTTTGTTTCGATCGGCTCGCCGATGCTGACACAACTCCAATTTTTTAATTTGTCCAAATTTTCAAAGTATACTTCAGCGCCGCCGTCTGCATCCACTTTTGTTACAATAACCTCTTCGCAATACGGCAAAAGCGTTTTATACAGCATCGCGCCGCCGACTACAAAAACATCCTCAGCAGGATACTTTTTAACCTCAGAAAATAATTCCTGCAAACTATGCACGACCGTGCAATCGTCACGATCCGCCCCGTCCGGCCACAAAACTATATTCACCCTGTTTTTCAAAGGTTTCCCTCCGGGGAAAGATTTCAAAGTATTGCTGCCCATCACTACCGTTTTCCCTTGCGTCGTTTCCCTGAAATGCTTCATGTCCGCAGGCAAAGAAAACAAAAGATCATTCTTTTTTCCGATTCCCCAATTACGGTCAACCACAACAATCGCACGCATTCAAAATCACTCCTTTCAACCAATTATACCAGACATATTACTATGTTAAATTCAAAAAGCAAAGAAAATAAACTAAATAGCGACCGGTATCTTATCTTTAAACTCATTGTATTGATAGTCCACCAATGTAAAGCTGTCTTTGGTAAATTTGTAAAAATCCGTAACGGACTCATCCACAATGAGCTTTGGCGCCGCATATTGAGGATTGTCCAGAATCCGCTCTACGATCGGCACATGGCGGTCATAAATGTGAGCATCCGCCACAACATGAACAAGCTCCCCCGCCTCCAATCCGCATGCACGGGCAAACATCATTAAAAGCACACTGTATTGCACCACGTTCCAGTTGCTTGCCGCAAGCATGTCCTGGCTTCTCTGATTCAGAATGCCGTTCAAAGTATTTCCGCTTACATTAAAAGTCATGGAATACGCACAAGGATACAAATGCATATCTTTCAGATCTGCAACATTGTACATATGTGCAATGATCCGTCGGCTCGCCGGATTGTTGCGCAAATCGTACAGCACTTTATCCACCTGATCGAATTCCCCTTCCGGGAAAACATACTTCTTTCCCAGTTGATAACCGTATGCCTTGCCGATCGATCCGGTTTCATCCGCCCAGCTATCCCATATGTGCGAAGAAAGATCATGAATGTTATTGCTTTTTTTCTGCCATATCCATAAAATCTCATCAATCGCTGATTTCAAATAGGTGCGGCGAATCGTCAAAATCGGAAACTCCTCCCGCAGATCATAACGGGAAACCTGACAAAATTTCTTGATCGTATGCGCGGGAGTCCCATCCTCCCAGCGAGGACGAACCTCGCGATCCGTATCCCACACTCCGTTTTCCAATATGTCCTTGCAATTTTTTATAAAAATCTCGTCTGCCTTACTCATTGCCGCTCTCCTTTTTTATATTTCGGGGACATCGCCCGCTTATAGCATATTTCGTAAATTTTGTCTGAAGTAATACTCTGCAAACTAACGAACCTTATACATCGTTCGCCGCAGAGCCTCTTCCCACGCCCGCAGTTTTTCTGCCCGTTCCGCATCTGTCATCTGCGGGCTGAAAACTTTCATACCCGACGGCTCCTTTCTTTTGCTTTCCAGTTCCCCATAAAATCCGCAAAACTGACCGGCCAGATACGCCGCGCCCAAAGCCGTCGTTTCTGCTACGGCCGGACGGACAACTTCCGCGCCGAGCACGTCCGACTGAAACTGCATCAGGAAATTATTCGCGCTTGCACCCCCGTCCACACACAAGCGATCGATCGTGATCCGCAAATCCTGCTCCATCGCATTGACAACATCAAATGTCTGAAAGGCAATCGACTCCAACGCCGCCCGCACAATGTGTGCGCGCGCGGTACCCCGCGTAATTCCGCTCAACATTCCCCGACACTCCGAATCCCAATGCGGTGCCCCCAATCCGACAAACGCCGGAACAAACATGACTCCGCACGTGTCCGGCACCGATTTTGCAAGCTCCTCCGTCTCGGAAGCCGCGGAAATCAATCCGAGCCCGTCCCGCAGCCATTGCACAACGGCGCCGCCCACAAACACGCTACCCTCCAGCGCATAATCCGGCGTCCCCAAGGTTGCCGCAAGCGTCGTTACCAACCCGTTTTGCGAAACCACGGCTTTCCTGCCGGTATTCATTAAAAGAAAACAGCCTGTCCCGTATGTATTCTTAACATCGCCCGGGCGAAAACAAAGCTGACCGTACAGCGCCCCTTGCTGATCGCCTACCGCAGCACAGATCCGAACAGATTCCCCCAAAATCTCCCTTCGGGTTTTTCCGTAATCCGCACCGGACGGTTTCACCTCCGGCAGCATCGGCATCGGTATATCAAATAATCGGCAAAGTTCCTCGTCCCATCGGAGCGTATGAATATTAAACAGCATCGTGCGCGATGCGTTGGTATAATCCGTCGCATGCACCTTACCGCCCGTCAAATGCCATATCAAATAACTGTCGACCGTTCCGAACAGCAATTCACCCTTTTCGGCCCGTTCACGGGCAAACGGGACATTATCCAATATCCACTTCAGTTTCGAAGCGGAAAAATATGCGTCGATATTCAGTCCCGTCCGTTCATATACAAATTTTTCATGACGCTGTTTGATTCTTTCACAATAATCCGCCGTTCTCCTGCATTGCCACACGATCGCATTGTATACCGGCCTGCCCGTATACCGATCCCAAACTAAAACCGTTTCTCTCTGATTCGCCACACCGATCGCCGCAACGGAAGATATGCTTACTCCGCTTTCTTCCAAAACGCCGCGCAGTGCTTGCATCTGCGACGAAAGAATCTGCCTCGGATCATGTTCCACCCAGCCCGGCTTCGGATAGATCTGCGGAAATTCCCTTTGACATTTTGCCAATAAATTTCCTTTTTTGTCAAACAGTACAGCCCTTGAGCTGGTCGTCCCCTGATCCAACGCAACAATATATTCGTCCATAATCCCCCTTTTGACGTAAAAAATCAAAATGCGTCCTTTTCTATCTTAGACCAACGCGCCGCAATAAAACGCATTCTGACCTGCAACGGTAAAATCCGCGGCACTACCGCAATAAATTTATTCCAAAAACCCGGGCGAATCAGCCTTTTATTCCTTTTGACCGCCGCAAGACTCTTTTTTGCTATATACTCGGGCTTTTTGGCGGAAAGCCTGCCCCACAAGCCCTGTCCTTTTATATTTTCACAAATATCCGGCCTCGTATAAATCCCGCCCGGCTCCACAACCGTGATCCGGACATTTCTCCCCTTCCATTCCAATCGCAAGGATGAAAAAAAAGAAGTCAAAGCACATTTTGTCGCACTGTACTCCGCAAAATACGGCATCGGATACACCCCGCTGATACTGGAGATCGTTACGATCTCCAGTTCATCCGCACGGTTTTGCAATACAAAATGCGTGAGCGATAGCGCCCCTTCAAAATTGACCCTGCATTGCTGTACGATTTTATGCTGCGTATACTTTTCAAATGCTTTCTGCGTGTCGATCCCCGCCACATTCATCAAGCCGCTGAACCGATACCCTTTCCTTTGGATATATCCGAACATCGATTCCCTTGAAGCCTCATCCGACAAATCACAGGCATAGCAGTCCACTTTCAGATCATGATATTTTTCAGTCAGATCCTTTTTTAACTGCAAAAGTTTTTCCTCGCTCCGACCTGTCAAAAATAAAGCACCCCGCCCGGCACAAGCATCCGCAAATGCCCTGCCCAATCCACCGGTCGCCCCGCTGATCATTGTGTAACGTTCCGATATATCATTCATAATGATTTTATTGTACCATATTTTCCCCGCCTTGTAAACCGCCCCGATAAAAAACATAAAAAATCTTTCTTCCCGACACCGAAAGCGTTCCAAATAAACTATTCGTCCTGAGCCGCTCGGCATCTGATTTACAAAATATATCGTTTACGTCACAACATTTCAGCAACAACTGTCCAACTTGCATTGAAAACCACTTTGCTTTGCTTGACAAAGCAGCCGCATGATTTTATAATTAAAAAAATAACATACGGAGCTGAACTTTATGCGTGTTCTTGCCATCAATGACATATCCTGTGTCGGAAAATGTTCTTTAACCGTTGCCCTGCCGATCATTTCGGCCAGCGGCGTAACTTGCGACATTCTCCCTACCGCTATCCTTTCGACTCATACAGGCGGATTTCAAGGGTACACCTTTCGCGATCTCAGCGAAGATATTCCCGCCATTTTAGCACATTGGAAGAGCCTTCATCTCAAATACGACATCATTATCAGCGGATATCTCGGCAGTATCAGCCAGATCGAAATGGTCAAATCCGTGAAAAAAGATTTTCTGAAAAAAGGCGGATTGTTTATCGTTGATCCCGTCATGGGCGATAACGGCATCCTTTATTCCCATTTCGACCAGAAATTTGTAGACGAAATGAAAGGCCTTTGCCGCGTTGCGGATATCGTCGTCCCCAACCTGACCGAAGCGTGCTTTCTGACCGATACCCCGTATGATTCCATATCCGAACACGATTACACTTCAATTTTGCTTAAATTAAAAAAACTGTGCCCGCAACCGTCCGTTACCGGGTGCGACGTCTGCGAAAACGGACAAAAACGAAGCGCCGTTTTTTATACGGCAGCCGACGGTTCCGTAAAAAAATATTCCACCGAAAAGATCGAAGGAGCTTTCCACGGTGCCGGCGATGTCTACGCAAGCGCTTTGGTAGGCGCTTTGGCGCGCGGCGTACCCATGGATAAAGCTGTACAGATCTCCGCTGATTTTACCAAAAACTCAATCGCTCAAACCAAAGCAGATCAAACGGAAGCAAGGTTCGGTTTAAATTCCGAAAGCCAGATGCTGCCCTTTTTACTCGCCTTGGATCAGGCCTCCAAATAATTTGATTTTATGCTTCAAAACGCTTGAAGTTTTTTATGAAATTGCTTATAATATTAATATAAAGTTGCTTTGGTTTTCAGGCGGCTCTATAAACTGAATAACAACGGTCTGCGGTGTTCGGAGTTCGAATTATCTTAATCCACATGTTTAAATCGGGAGCGCTAACGAAAATGGTCTATGTCGATAGGCGAGGTCTGTTTATGAACGGAAAGGCTGAGGCGGCAAGCGGCGCACCCACCTGCGAGAAGCGGGTTAACACTTTTTCGTTCTGCGGCACAGGCGGATCCCTTGAAAAAAACGCCGCAAACTCTGTTTGCGGCGATCTTTATTTATAAAATCTCCTCCGTTTTGTACGGAGGAGATTTCGTATCATACTTAAACTTTACAAGCTCTTCTCCCAATAAATGCTCTCCTGTTTCCTTCCTTTACGATCTTTCTCAAAAATCAGACAAACCCAACCGTTTTTAGTACTTGTTTGACAAACATTCCGAATGCAATCCGCTTTTAACGATAAATTTCACGCGATGTTCAGCATCCGCTTGCTTATCCGATTCGGATGTTTTTTTAGTTTTTGTTCTTCCGACAAAACTCCGATAGCGTTGACATGAAAAGACACGCAACAGAAAATATCTGTTGCGTGTCTTTTTGGTAGCCCCATGGGGAATCGAACCCCAGTTTTCGCCGTGAGAGGGCGACGTCTTAACCGCTTGACCATGAGGCCATAACCTGAATTGCTGGATTATTATAGCATAAATTTCCCCTGCATGCAAGCGTTTATGCACCCTTTTCAAGATTTAATTTTTACAGTTTTCATACTGCCCTGAAAAGGGGCGCGGTTAATAACCGCGCCCCCCTTATCAGGATAATTCTTCCAATAATTCTTTCAGCGTTTTCAAATGCAATTGTTCGTCCAGAATAATCCGCTTGATTATTTCCGTTACTTGCTTATTCTGCAATTTGCGGGTCATCTCTTCATATGTACGGATCGCTTCCGTTTCCCCTCGAATATCGTCCAGAATCATTCGCGTAGGATCTGAACTGTAGGAAACCGCGCGCGTCGAATAAAAATCAAATTTATACGGCGGTCTGGACGTAAATACCGGCAAAGCACCCATCTCATATAAAATCGTTCCTAAAATTTCCAGGTGTTCCATCTCCGCGATCGCTATACTCAGCAATGTTTCCGAGTATTTCTTCATTCCCAACCCGCCGAACACGACCGATTGAAATACATATTGCAAAACAGCAGTCATCTCGCTCCCGCGATCCGCATATGCCGGAGAAATAATCCTGACACTCCGCACGTCTTCTACGAGCCCTTCCGTCGAAGGATACGGCAAATCAACTTGCAATCCTTTCATAAAATCCTCCAGAGGTTTTCTATCATTTTATGAAGCACGCCGAATTTCCGTGAATACCCGTTTTATATCTTTCCGATTTTTCTCTTTTCCGTGTGACGCTGCCAGTCTCAAAATACGCACCGAAAATTTCGGCCGTAAAAAATACAAATCGCGTAAAAAACCCGCGCATACAATGCGCGGGTTTTTCTTACTTATTCAGCTTTTCGATCATCTCAACAATGTCTTTTACCGTTTTTACGTTTACGATATCATCTTCAGGAATTGAGATGCCGTAATCATCCTCCAAGGAAATCAGCAATTCTACCACATCCAATGAATCCGCCCCCAAATCTTTTACAACATCGCTCTCCATCGTGATTTTATCCGGTGAAAGATTCAGTTGTTTCGCAAGCATCTCGCGCACTTTTTCAAACATTGTTTAATCCTCCTGCGTTATGAAAATATTTTACTAAAATAGAAAAGTTTTGTCAATTCCTTACTGCGCTTTTGCCGCAACTTTTTTCTTTGCAGCAGGATTTTTCATCGTAAGCCCGATCCTGTTCTTCTTTACATCCACATCCTTGACCCATACCGTCACGGGCTGTCCGACTTCCAACACATCCGAAGGATGTTTTATATAACGATCCGTGATCTCCGAAATATGCACCAGTCCGTCCTGATGAACACCGATATCGACAAACGCACCAAAATCTACGACGTTGCGTACTGTCCCTGTCAGCTCCATACCGGGCGCAAGATCGTTGATATCCATGATATCCTGACGCAGAACAGGCTTCGGCAAGGACTCCCTGATATCTCTGCCCGGCTTGATGATTTCCGCCACAATATCGTTCAGCGTCGGAACATCCAGCCCCGTTTCCGCAGCTGCTTTTTCAGCCCCGTACTCCTTCACCTTTTTCGGCAATTCGACAATTTTACCGTTCTTAATATCGTCTTCGGTATATCCGAACAGTTTCAGCAATTTTTCCGCTGCCGCATACGATTCGGGATGTACTGCCGTATTGTCCAATATATTGGAGCCGTCCGTAATCCGCAAAAATCCGGCACATTGCGTAAACGCCTTTTCACCGAGCTTCGGCACCTTCAGAATATCCTTGCGCGAAACAAATTTTCCGTTTTCCTCACGATACGTAACAATGTTTTTCGCGATACCTGCATTCAGCCCCGCGACATACTTCAAAAGCGATACACTTGCCGTATTCAGATCCACGCCGACACTGTTCACGCAATCCTCCAAAACGCCCGACAAAACACTGTCAAGACGTTTCTTGTCCATATCATGCTGATACTGTCCGACGCCGATCGATTTCGGATCAATCTTAATAAGTTCTGCCAAAGGATCCTGCAATCTGCGGGCAATCGATACCGCACTGCGTTCCGCCACATCGAAATCAGGGAATTCTTCCGCACCAAGCGGACTCGCCGAATAGACAGACGCACCCGCCTCCGAAACGACCACATACGCTACATCCCTGCCCGTTTCCGCCTTGATCTCCTTGATCAGATCCGCAACAAAGATCTCGCTCTCTTTCGATGCCGTGCCGTTGCCGATCGAGATTATGTCCACATTATATTTTGCGATCAATTCCTTCAATTTTGCCTTTGCAGCTTCAATATTCTGTTTCGGGCCGGGAGTCGGGTACACAACAGTCTTATCCAAAACCTTTCCCGTTCCGTCCACGACAGCGATCTTACATCCCGTACGATACGCGGGATCCAAGCCCAACGTTATTTTATCTTTGACAGGCGGCTGCATCAGCAAAGGTTTCAGGTTCACTTCAAACATTTTGATCGCTTGTTCGCTGGCCGACTCCGTCAACGCCGCGCGGATCTCACGCTCGATCGAAGGATAAATAAGACGGTCATAACTGTCTTCCACCGCCTCCTGCACAAGCTGCGTCGAATAGCCGCCGTCCTTCAGATAACCAGCCCCGGCAATTCGTTTTGCGATCACATCGTTAAACGTAACTTTGACCTTCAAAAAGCCCTCTTTTTCGCCGCGGTTCACCGCCAACACCCGATGACTTTTGATCTCGGCAACGCTCTCCGAATAATCCGCATACATTTCGTATACTTTCGCGTCATCCTTGTCCGCATTGACAAGCTTTGTCTCGATCTCGCCGTTCTTCATAAAGAGATTACGCAGCTTTTTACGTACATTGGCATCATCCGAAACAATTTCGGCGATAATATCTTTCGCCCCCGCAATTGCTTCATCGACAGTCTTGATACCTTTCTCTTCATCAATATATTTCTCAGCCTCCGCTTTGACATCCGCATTTTTATCCTGCGCAAGAATAAAATCCGCAAGAGGCTGCAACCCGCGTTCAATCGCCACACTTGCACGCGTCTTCTTTTTCTGCTTATAAGGACGATAAATATCCTCCACTTCTGTCAGCGTCGTTGCCGCATCCAAAGCGAGCCTGATCTCGTCCGTCATCTTCCCCTGATCGGTAATCGACTTTTCAACTTCCTCTTTTCTCTTTTCAAGATTGCGCAAATACAACAGCCGATCGTTGAATTCACGCAAGACCTGATCGTCACAACTGCCCGTCATCTCCTTGCGGTAACGCGCTATGAACGGGATCGTATTCCCCTCATCGATCAGATTAATAATGTTTTGAGCCCTGTCCTCTCGGATGGAGGGAAATTCCTCCGTCAACTTTTTTAAAATGTCCATAAAAACTCCGTCATTTACATTCGCAATCCGATACATTCGGATGCATTGTGAATATTGTACCACATTTTTTTTACTTTTTCATTAGTTTTTCAAAGATTTTAAATAATTTTTTTGATCAGCGTCCAGCCGATAACTTTCACAGGCTTTTTGTATCGCTTTCCTCTTTGCGTTTTCCGCAAGTTTCCCCGTTTGCAGATACTCCGCTCCCCGCGCGTAAAATTTTACAAGCACCTCCGCCAAAAGCCACGCCGCACCCATCATCGTGTAATAATAATCCGTCTTTGCCACGTCAAGCAATGAAAAAATTTCGTCCAGATAATTTTCATCCATATACAGTCCCAACAACATCACATACGCAAATCTTTGCGAAAATTCACTGCCCTGCAAAACAAATTTATGTATCTCTTCCAAGTATTCATCCCTGAACTTTTTAATCGGTTTCAACGCAGAACAAAACACATCGCATACCGCCCATCCGTCAACGACAGGAAGGCACTCCCTGATCAATTTCACGCGTTCCTGATACGATACCTTGGCATACCCCACACACATACACTTTAAAACACGAATTTCAAAATAATTGTTCGGAAAAGAAAATAATGTTTCAAAAGAAAAATCTTCAGAACGTACAAGTTCCTTAGCCAGTTTCCGAAGCAACGGAATTCTGACGCCAATACTCGTGTCCCTTTCAACATTTACAATCTTTTCATTAAAAACACGAAATTTTTCATCCCGTTGCGCGATCAATTTACTTAAAATTGTATCATAATCCATTCCGACCACCTCAAAATTTGTATATTGTTTTATGCAGAATTGTATTAATATAATCCGCCGAGTTTACAAACAAAACTCCCAAAAAATTATTTTTTTAAAACGCTGTCCAATGCAGCATACCATACAGAAGCATCATAACGCACGTTTGCCGGACTTGTCGACGGCATCAGAAAATAAGGAACATCACAATCATGATATGCCTTGCAGAATATTTTGTAAGCAGTCGTACCGTTCAGAAGAATTGATGAAATTTTACTTTGCTTTAACAATGCAGGGACATCCGCCAATTCATAATCGCGGATGGATGCATCCGATGAGCCTTTGATCTCACAGGATGTTACAATATCCCATAAAGCGATTTTATTGCGGGAAAGAAATTCTTTCTTTTGCGAAACATCATCCTGTTCTTTCTCTCCGAAATAACCATACAACATTTTCCAAAAACGATTCTGTTTGTTTCCGTAGTAAAATTGAATACGCCGGCTCTTTACAGACGGAAAACTTCCCAAAATCAGAACTTTGCTTTCCGCATCAAAAAACGGTTCAAAACCGCGGACTTTGTCAGACATAGTACTATGAAACCTCTATAAATCCGTTTTTTATTAAAGAAAAGCGCCGTATTAAATCAACAGCGCCCCATTTTTCTTTATTTTATTGTCAAAGGATTTTTCAATTTACCGACTGCAGCCGCAGCCATTTTCGACATATCAAAATTCAAGGAAAGAGCATTTTCGCAATCCTCCATCGTCATTGAATCGATATCCTTGACCCTTTGGTCGAGATCCAGAATTTTATCATTAAACAAAAGATATTTCCCGTATGCAATCATCTGCGATGCCGTATTTTCCTGCGACAATATCACCGACGATTTCAACTGTTCTTTTCCCCGCAAAAATTCATCTTTTGTAAATTTATTTTTGCAAAATTCTCCGATCGTATGCATAATCGCATCTTGTGCTTTTCCCACGCTGGAAGGATTGACTCCTGCATATACCGTCAGCATCCCCCCTTCTGTAAACGATGAAATATAAGAATAGACAGAATACGCCAACCCCATTTGTTCACGCACTTTCTGGAACAATCTGGAGCTCATTCCTCCTCCCAAAATCGCGTTTACAACCAGCGCTGCGTCCATCAGCTTATCTTCCCGCGCCAAGGACGGCCATGCAAATGCAATATGAACTTGCTCAATATCTTTGTTCTTAAATAAACTGTCTCCTTTCTGCTCCAGGATCTTTTTCCGATTGCCGAACGCACGCTTTTTTAAATGCTTCTCAAAGTGCTCCGCAACCAATTCTTCCGCATATTTTACGTCGATTTTACCCGCAAATGAAATGACAAGATTCTCCGGATTATACCTTTCGTCTATATACTCAAATAAATTTTTTCTGGTAAATCCCTTTACATTTTTCGCCGGGCCCAATATCGTCCTGCCATAACCGCTGTTACCAAAATAGGCTTCCGAAAGAATATCCAGGCAAAGGTCGTCCGGAGTGTCTTCCGTCATCGAAATCTCTTCACAAACGACGCCCTTTTCCCTGTCCATCTCCTCCTCCGGGAAAGTGGAATTCAAAACAAAATCAGACAAAATCTCGAACGCTTCGCCCGCATGATCGGAAGTAGATTTTGCATAATAACACGTGATATCTTTCGAGGTAAACGCGTTTACCTGCGCGCCGATCCGATCCATCGCATCCGAAATTTCAAAGGCATTCCTCTTTTCCGTTCCCTTAAACATCATGTGCTCAATAAAATGCGAAATGCCGTTTTCTTCCTCCGTTTCATAACATGAACCGGTACCCACGAGCACTCCCATGCCGACCGATAAAAGACCGTCAATCTGCTTTACCACCAAACGAAGTCCGCTCGGAAATTTCTTTGTATACGTCATAAATCCTCCGTATGTAATACCCTGAAACACTTATTCCTGCCGATTTTTACAAAGCAAAATCATGAACATGAATATCATACCATGATTTCCGCGTTTTCGCAAGCACATTCCGAAAAATTGCCCAATTTATTCTCTCCCCTTATACTTTTTCCACCCCGGATATATTGACGGATACAGGTACCTGCTCCAACCCCTGATCCCGATAATACGCCAGAATGGAAGGCAACGCAGCGGCTGTTTCTTTTGTAGGATGTGCCAGCACAAGATCTCCCCCGCAG
>ERZ1106930.90-NODE-90-length-39601-cov-80.508345_pt1 | contig 39601 bp, 22 predicted proteins | sample MGYA00403663_ERZ1106930 | MGnify/ENA primary metagenome ERZ1106930 (study PRJEB35170, sample SAMEA104062438) | human gut metagenome | biome: human gut; feature: human-associated habitat; material: faeces | place: Denmark | collected 2012-06-26 ... | reverse complement strand
CAGATGCGTCACTTTGGTGCGCACGCCTTTGGCGAGCGTTAGCGGTGCGCAACAATACAGAAATGATCTTGATCGTGGAAGATGAAGTGAAGATAGCGCGGTTCGTGCAGCTGGAGCTCGAGCATGAAGGGTATCGGGTACGGCACATCGCGGACGGCAGGGAAGCGTTGGAAAGCGCGCTCAAGCACGATTACGAGCTGATCGTGCTCGATCTCATGCTGCCCGGGCTGAGCGGCACGGAGGTGCTCAAGCGGCTCCGGCGGGTGAAGGACACGCCCGTCATCGTGCTTACGGCGCGGGACAGGGTGGTGGACAAGGTGGAGGGGCTGGACACGGGCGCGAACGACTACATGACCAAGCCATTTGCCATCGAGGAGCTGCTCGCGCGCATACGCGTGCATCTGAAAAAGAAAGAGCCGCCCGCGCGGCGGCTGACGTACGGCAAGCTGGAGGTGGACACCGCCTCCCGCACGGTGACTTACGACGGCGCGCCCGTCGACCTCACCAAGAAGGAGTACGACCTGCTGGCGTATCTGTTGGAGAACAGGAACGTCGTGGTGACGCGCGAGCAGGCGTTGGACGCGGTGTGGGGATTCGATTTCTACGGCAACACCAACGTGGTGGACGTATACGTGCGGTATCTCCGCGCCAAGCTGGACGACGCGTTCGACGTGACCATCGTGCGCACGGTGCGCGGTTCGGGGTACATGATAAAGGACGAATGAGGGAAAACGCCGAAAACACGGGGCGGGAGAAGCCGCCCGCATGGCAGACCGTGCTCATCTGGGTATTCTTTCCGATAGGGCTGCTCAAGCTGTGGTACGATTACGTGTCACGGCGGTTACGCATGGACATCTCGCAAAAGACCACCATGGTGAATACGGCGGTCTTTTTCCTTTTGCTGGCCTGCTATGCGGTGTTCGTCATCGTCAACGCCGCGACGTGGGACGGGTTCTACGCCATGGTGCGTCTGGTATGCGTGAGCGTGGTGGCGCTGCCGCTGTTCACGCTCATATTCGCGGCGATGTGTACGCTGACCAGCCGCACGATGCTTGCGCCCGTCCGCCGCATGATAAAGGACATCGACGAGGTGAATGCGGACGATCTTTCGCGGCGCATAGAGCCTGCGGACGCGCAGGACGAGCTGATGGAGCTGACCGACCGCATAAACGGCATGCTTGCGGGGCTGGAAGAGTCCTTTCGCCGCCAGCGCGATTTCGTGTCGGACGCCAGCCACGAGCTGCGCACGCCCATATCGGTGATACGCGGCTATGCCGACCTGCTCATACGCTGGGGCAAGTCCGACCCCGCCGTGCTGGAAGAGGGCCTGGAAGCCATACGCGGCGAGGCGGACAACATGCGCTCGGTGGTCGAGCAGCTGCTGTACCTCGCGCGGCTGGGGTCGTTCGTCCCGCGGATGTCGGAGTTCGACCTCGCCGAGGTGATAGAGGACATAGTGGAGGCGTACGGCATGACCAACGTGGACAAGACCATCACGACGCACATGCCTGACTCGCTGCCCGTCACCGCCGACCGCAGTCTGGCGGTGGAGCTGATACGCATCGTGACGGACAACGCCATCAAATACACGCACCCGGGCGGCAAGGTGGACATACGCGCGGAGGCGCGCGCGGGCGGCGGCGCTACGGTCACGGTGTCGGACGACGGCGTGGGCATATCCGCCGAGGACCTGCCGCACATCTTCGACAGGTTCTACCGCTGCGACAAGGCGCGCGGGCGCGAATCGGGCTCCACGGGTCTGGGGCTGGCCATCGCCAAGAGCATAACGGGCATGCTGGGCGGCGACATAACCGTCCGTTCGGTGCCGGGCGAGGGCAGCGAATTCACCATCGTTTTCGCGTGACGAAAGGGACGCGGATGCCATCGGGGTGGTAAAACGCGCAGTCGGGGCGGTAAGTGCTGACCCGAACGCCGCCGCGTGGTATCATCGGAGTACAGGGGGAGGTGCGGAAATGGTGAAGATAGCCATAGTCGAGGACGAAAAGAGCGCGGCGGACGAGCTGTCGCGCTTTCTCGGCGAATATTACGAGGAAAAGGGCGGGGACTACCGCGTGGATGTGTACGGCGACGCGCTGTCCTTTCTCGCGGCGTACGACGGTTACGACGTGGTGTTCATGGACATCGAGCTGCCCGACTACGACGGCATGCGCGCCGCCAAAAAACTGCGCGACACCGACGACACCGTCATCATCGTGTTCGTGACCAATATGCGCAGTTTCGCGGTGGAGGGCTACAAGGTGGGCGCGCTCGACTTCGTCATGAAGCCGGTGGGGCGGCCCGTCCTGCGCTCGCTGCTCCGCAAGGTGGACCGCATACTGCTGCGCACGCGCGGCTCGAAGGTGACGGTCAAGACGTGGGGCGGCGGCATCGAGAAGGCTTACGTGTCGCTCGTCGGCTTCGCAAAGACGGACGTGATACAGCCGGGCGACAGCGCGACCGTCAACGTCACGCTGGACGTGGAGGACCTCGCGTCCTACGACTACGCGGGCGAGGGCTGCTACGTGTTGGAAGCGGGCGACTACGAGCTCAAGCTCATGAAGAACGCGCACGAGATGTATGAGGACGAGGTATGGACGTACTCCGTGCCCGAAACGATAGTGTACGACGAGGACAATCCCCGTCCGTCGGACGGCGTGGCGGCGGTCAACCTCTTCGATTACGCGGACATAACCAAGGCGAGCGTGGAGGATGCGAACACAAAGAACCTTTCCCGCGACGATTGGGAAGGCACCTGGCCGACCATGGACATGTACGCGCCCCTCGCCGAGAAGGTCACGCACGACAACCGCGGCGGCGAGCTCAACACCTTCCGCGACGTGCATTCCGCGACGCCCACTCAGATGATAAAGGACACCGTCACGGTCAACCCGCAGACGGAGGACAACAAGAGCAAGGTGTCCGATGAAAAGCTGACCTACGGCGTGCCGTACAACTACTCCGACTTCCCTTACCGCGACGAGAGCGAGCCGCACGAGTCCGAAACGGTCACTCTTGCCGACATGGCGGCGGTGGAGTACTCGGGCGTCATCGACGGCGTCGATCAGTCCGAGGTCTGGGAGAAGTTCGTGCTCCAGATGTCCTTCGACGACATGATGGACATCGTGTTCGACACGCAGGGCTACGGCTCGGGCGCGATCGAGTCCATAGGCAAATCCGCGATGATAGACGTCGACGGCCCCGTGGGCGCGTCCTCCTATCAGAACGGCGACTTCGAGGGCTGCCACTATCCCATCGCCACCACCATCGCGGCGACCTGGAACGTGCCTCTCATCACCGAGATGGGCGAGGTCATGGGTCAGGAGTTCGCGTCGCTGGGCATATCGGGCATGTACGGACCGTCGGTCAACATCCACCGCTCGCCCTTCGGCGGCAGATCGTGGGAGTACTACTCCGAGGATCCCGTGATCTCGGGCAACATCGGCGGCGCCGAGGTGCTCGGCCTGCGCCACGCGGGCATCTACGCTCACCTCAAGCACTTCGCGGTGAACGAGCAGGAGAGCGGCCGCGAGAACAGCGGTCTGCACACCTTCGTCAGCGAACAGGCCCTGCGCGAGATATACCTCAAGGCCTTCGAGATAGTCGTCAAGGACTATAACGGCACGGGCATCATGAGCTCCTTCAACCGTATCGGACCCGTGTGGACGGGCGGCGACTACAACCTCTGCACCACGGTGCTCCGTGAGGAGTGGGGCTTCCAAGGCGCGGTCATCTCCGACTATTACTACTTCCTGGGCGCGTCGCGCGGAGGTAAGTTCTACATGGGCGTGGAGGACGGCCTGTACGCGGGCAACGACATGTGGCTGAACGGCCTCAAGAGCTACGGCATGGCGTCCGGGTTCTCGGAGGACACCGCCACCGCGAGCGACGTGCGCGTGATAGTCAACGCCTGCAAGAACGCACTGTACATGTACTCGCGCGGCAAGCTCATGATCAGCGAGATAGACTTCCCGCTGTGGCGCGTGTTCTGGATCATCGGCGACATCGTCGTGTTCGGCGCGATATTGGCGGGCATCGTGTGGATCGTGCTGCGCGCGCTGGACGCCAAGAAACACCCCGAAAGATACGCAAGCAAGTCGAACGACTGACGCTTTCGGGCGAGTAAATGAAACGATAACGCGGGAGGCGCACGGCAATGCCGTGCGCCTCCTTCGCGTCCGGCTTTACTGATCGTATGAAAAAAACGACCGATCGTATCGACGGCATTGATTAACGTCACCGATCGTGGTATAATGATCAATAAAACATCCAAGGGGGGAAACATGCTGAGCATAGCCATAGTGGAGGACGAGGAAGCCGCAAGGAACGCGTTGGAAGCATGCATAAAAAAGTACGGAGAGGAACGCGGCGAAGAGTTTTCCGTCGTGCATTTCGAAACGGCCTCCGCGCTGTTGCGCAATTACACGTCGTCTTACGACATAGTGTTCATGGACATAATGTTGCCGGGCTTGAACGGTATCGCCGCGTCGAAAAAGTTACGCGAACTTGATAAGGACGTAACGCTCATATTCGTTACGAACATGGTCAATTTCGCCGTGCGCGGGTATGAGGTGGGCGCACTGGACTTCATCGTCAAGCCCGTGGCGTACGACTCTTTCCTGATGAAGATGGACAGGGCGGTCGCCGTAGTCAGGGGCAGAAGCGGTCCGAAAGTGACCATCCACGCCGACGGCATGATCAAGATCATCGGGGCGTCCGACATTTGCTACATAGAGGTCATGCGTAACAGCATAATCTACCATACGCAGGAGGGCGCGTATAAGGTGCGCGGGTCCATGAAGGAAACGGAAAGCTTGTTGCCTTCCGACGTTTTCGTGCGTTGCAACGTTTGCTATCTCGTCAATCTGCGCTACGTGCGCGAGGTAAGCGGCGACAAGGTGACGGTGGGGCGAGACGTCCTGCACATCAGCCGGGCAAAACGCAAGCACTTTCTCGAAGCGCTGACCGACTACCTCGGAAGGGGCGTGTGATATGTATTTTCATTCGGCACTGTTTTGGTATAAGCTGGTGTTCATGGCGGAACTTATCGTGAGCGAAGCGCTTTTCGTATATAAATTCGCGCGTCGCCCGCGTTTCGCCTTGCGCCTTACGCTCAGCGTTTCGTCGCTCATGGCCGTAGCGTTCGCCATCCCGATAGTGGCGTTCAACGCGGCATGGGCGTCCGTCATGTTCATATTCATGTTCGTTTGCACGTTGATCGCGCTGCGCATCTGCTTTGACGAGAGTGTGTGGAACATAGTGTTTTGCGGGATAGTGGCGTATACCGTGGAGCACATAGCGTACGTGCTCGCCAGCAGTGTGGACGACGTCGTGTCCGGAGCGCTCGAGCTCACGGGCGCCATGGACCCGTATTCCGCCGAGAGCATAGTGTCGGACGACATCAACGTATTCATATCCCTGCTGATATACGCAGTGACGTATTTCGTCGTGTACTGGGCGAGCTATTACGTGCTCGCGTCGAGGATACATCCGCACGAGGATCTTCGGTTGGGGCGTACGCACCTTGTTATACTCGCCGGAGTGATCGTGCTGGTCGATATCGTGTTCAACTTTCTGTCCGTGTACAACGAGCAGGCGGACGAACTTTCGTTGTGGACGGTGCGTTGTTACAATATGCTGACCTGTCTGCTCGCGCTGTACCTGCAATTCACTCAATTGGACAACAAGGAGGTCAGGACGGAGCTGGGTGAGGTCAGGCGGCTCATGCACGAGCAGCAGCGGCAGTATGAACTGACAAAGCAGAGTATAGATATCATAAACATAAAGAGCCATGACCTAAAATATCAGATACGATCGCTCGCGCGGCGCAATCCCGAGCTGGACGCGGACGAACTCGGCGAGATAGAGCGCGCGTTGCAGATATATCAGTCTGTGGTCAAAACGGGCAACGAGGCGCTGGACGTCATACTTACCGAAAAAAGTCTGTTGTGCGATGAGGACAAGATCTGCCTGACGTGCATAATAGACGGTAAGCAACTTGATTTCATGCGCGAATCGGACATATATTCGCTGTTCGGCAATGCGTTGGACAACGCGATCGAAGCGGTGCGCGCGCTGGAAGAGTCCAAGCGAGTCATAGGCATATCGGTCAAGCGCGTGGAGAACATGGTGAGCGTGCGCGTGGACAACTATTGCGACAAAGTGCCGGACGTCAAAGACGGGCTGCCTCGTACGACTAAGGAGGACAAGGAATACCACGGTTACGGGCTGGTAAGCATGCGCGGGATCGTTCAAAAATACGGCGGCACAATGACCGTGCGCGTGGTAAGGAACACGTTTAACCTCAACATAATGTTTCCCGTGCGTACGCAGATCGTATCGTGAAAGCGACCGATCGTCCCTCGGCGTCGTCCGCGATCTACCGATGGTAGACGCGTTTCGTACCGACGGTCCCGCGGCTATTGAATATCCGTCGACCTTATCGTATACTGTTGTCGTAGCCCTTTCGGGCGACGGAATACAATAAGGAGAAAATGCAATGACAGACAAAAAAAAGATGAGCAACAGAGTCTTTCGGGCGATACTCATCCCCATCATGGTCGTGCTGTTCGCGCTCGTGCTGGGCGTCACGATCGCGATGAACAGTTTCGCCAAGGTCATGAATTTTTGGTTTGGCCCGGGCAAGACAACGGTCACGCCCGCGGAAGGCACCGAGGACTGGAACACCGATTACTACGGAAAGAAGAACGGCTCCAAGGAAGCGGCGACCGCAAACGCCGCGCGCGTGAGCGAACAGTTGCAGGACGAGGGCATAGTGATGCTTAAAAACAACGGTGCGCTCCCGCTCGACCGCACGCAGGACAAGCAGAAAAAGGTCAGCGCGTTCGGCTGGTCGTTCAGCTATCCCGTATACGGAGGCACCGGTTCCAATAAACTCGATCCGACCGATTTCGTGACTCCCGAACAGGGGCTCGAAGCCGCGGGCTTCGAGGTAAACTCCGAGCTGACCGCAGCTTATACGGAATGGGCGGATACCGCCACGTATAAGGGTATAACGGGGACCATGGACGCCGTTATGGGCAAGTTGAGCGACATCACCGCCAATGCCCGTCCCATAAACGACTTCGGCTACGCCAACTGGGACATCATCGAGATGCCCGTGACCGCAGAAGTGGCAAGTTCCGCCGCGGAGTATTCGGACGTCGCGCTCATATATCTGTCCAGACAGGCGGGCGAGAACGGCGACGTTCCCACTACTATGGGCGCGAGCACCTTTGCCTGGCGGGACGGTTCCGCGAACTTCGGGTTCAATGAGGACAAGCATTATCTTCAACTCAGCGATAACGAGGAGGCGCTCATCGACCGCGTGACCGCAGCCGGCTTCGAAAAAGTGGTGGTAGTGCTCAACTCTCTCAACATCATGCAGATTGACGGGCTGGAAAACGATGACCGCATAGACTCCGTGTTGTGGGTGGGCGGTCCCGGAGAAATAGGCTTCAAGTCGCTCGGCAAGGTGCTGAGCGGAGATGTGACGCCTTCCGGTAAGACGGCAAGCATATGGGCGGCGGATTTCACCGCCGATCCCACGTTCGTCAACTATGCGGATCCCGACCACTACAACTACCCCTATATGCGCGACACCGGCAAGTTGCGCCAGATGTACAGCAACATAAACGCGGATAACACGCCGTACAAGGGCCAGGCGATGGTCCAGTACGAAGAGGGCATATACGTGGGTTATCGTTACTACGAAACGGCGCACGACATCGGCAAGGAGGGCTTCGACTACGACGAGGCTGTGACTTACCCCTTCGGCTACGGCCTGAGCTACACCACGTTCTCGCAGCGGATAGTCGATTCGTCGCTGGGCGGGGACGAGATGACCGTGACGGTGGAGGTGACCAACACGGGCGACACGTATTCAGGCAAGGACGTCGTGCAGCTGTACGTGACCGCGCCCTACCACGAGTCATACGGTATAGAGAAGTCCACGGTGGCGCTCGTGGCGTTCGGCAAGACGGGTGTTATCGCGCCTGGCGGAAAAGACACGGTGACGCTGACATTCGCCAAGGACGATCTGACGTCGTACGACTACAAGACCAACGAGTGCTACGTGCTGGACGACGGGGAATACGTGTTCTCGCTGCGTTCGGACAGCCATGACACGATAACGTACGAGGGCGAGGAGCAGACGCTCACGTGGAACAACGCCCGCCGCATGATCTACGACGCAGAGCACGACGGCGCGCGCCTCAGCGAACGTGACGCTCAGGAAGAGAATAAAGCCGTTGACGCCGATTACGTGGCGGCGACCAATGCGTTCGATGATGTGCTCATCGACGAGGAAATGGAAAAAATGACGATACTGACGCGTTCCGACGGATTCGGCCGTATGCCCGAGGCGGTGACCGCTGAGGACAAGGTGGCGTCGGACGAGCTGATCGCCGCATTGCAGAAATACGAATTTGAGGCGGATCCGGACGCCGAGATGCCCACACTGGGCGCTGATAACGGACTGAATCTCATCGACATGCGCGGGCTCGACTACGAAGATCCCGCCTGGGACAGTCTGCTCGATCAGCTTACCGTGGACGATATGCTGAAACTGGTGGAGTTCGGATACGGCACCGAAGAGATCACCAGCATCAACGCTCCGTCGACTTACGCGGCCGACAGCCCGCAGTGCCTGCAATATGCGTATTGGTCGGGCGTGGGCGGTGCGGACTCCGAATTACTCAATGCGTATCCGTGCCTGACCGTTATCGCCTGTACGTGGAACATGCCTCTCGCGCATGAAATGGGTGACGCGATAGGCGAAGAGGCCGTGCAATGGGGCGTTGCGGGCTGGTATGCTCCCGGGCTCAATCTTCATCGCTCGCCCTTCGGAGGACGTAATTTCGAATACTTTTCCGAGGATCCCGTGATCTCGGGCGAGATGTGTGCTGCCGTCATGTCGGGTGCGTCTGACAAGGGGCTGCTTGGGTACGTAAAGCACTTCGCGCTCAACGATCAGGAGAGTTTCCGACAGGGTTATCTTTACGCGATAAATAACGGCGTTTGCACGTGGGCGGACGAGCAGACCATCCGCGAGCTGTATCTCAAGCCTTTCGAAACCGTTGTCAAGGAATCGAAAATGACCGTAAATTACATCAAGGATACCAATGGAAATTGGGGGCAGCGTACCATGAGCGCCTGTGTGACCGTCATGAGCTCCTTCAACCGCATAGGCTCGGTCTGGGCGGGCGGCTCCTACGGTCTCCTCACGCAAATACTTCGTAACGAGTGGGGATTCCGAGGCCAGGTTATGACCGACTTCCGCAACACCCAAAAAGCGGGCGGCAATTACTATTATATGGATAAAGACGAGATGCTCGCGGCGGGCGGCGACTCCATACTCGCAACGACGGTCGACCGCGTAGGCGATCCCTGGCTGGACACGGAGTCCGCGACCGCGGTACGACGTCTGCGCAACGCCTCCAAGAACGTACTTTACGCAATCGTGCACAGCAACGGGATGCAAGGCATAGCGCCCGGATCCATTATAAACACTTCGCTCGCGGGTTGGCAGATTGTGCTGATCATCGCCAACATCGTGATATACGCGGCGATCGCCGGCGGCATCGTGTGGATCGTGCTGCGCGCGCTGGACGCCAAGAAACATCCCGAAAGATACGCGAGCAAGTCTAACGACTGACGCTTTCGGGCGAGTAAATGAAACGATAACGCGGGAGGCGCACGGCAATGCCGTGCGCCTCTTCGTTCCGCTTTGCTGATGGTAAATGGTATGAAAAAACGCTCGTCCTTCGACGGGAGGGCATTTTTCGCGTTTTCGGGCGCCCTGTCGCGGCTTTGTCGCAAAAAAAATTCGCGATGATCCCGTTCATCGCTTGACAGACGCCCGCGCGAATGGTATAATACTTTGCAAGGATAAACTGATATTTTGCCCTTTTCGGTTTTATGTTAGCATGAAGGGAGCATTTGCCCAGCAGTTCCGAGTACACTGTTCAGGATTGGAAATTGTCGAAGCAGACCGGAAAGCAAGTAGGATAACGCACGGCCATAAGCCTCGGCGCGGAAAGACCCCGCCGGGATGTTTTTGCTTTTGTCCGTAGCGTTTTTTGCGCTTTGTTTTCCGATCTCCGCGGGGGTAAGCCCCGCGCGAGCGCATGTTCCGCCCGAACGGTCATCGAAAATACCCCCGTCCGTCCTCTCGTGAGAAAGGGGACGGCAGCAAAGGAGCAACATGGCTGAAAGAAGGATTCGTACGGTCAGATACGGCAACACCGAACGCCGCAGTTTCGCGCAGGTAGACGAAGTCATCGACATGCCCAACCTCATCGAAGTGCAGAAGAAGTCGTATAACGAGTTCATCGAGCACGGTATCGGCGAGGTGTTCAAGGATTTCTCTCCCATCACCGACTTCGCAGGCAGGATCGAGCTGCACTTCCTCGACTATCACATCGAGGACAGGTCCAAGTATACCGAAAAGGAGTGCAAGGACCGCGATGCGACTTACGCGACCCCGCTCAAAGTGCGCGTGCGTCTCGTCTACAAGGAGACGGGGCAGATGACGGAGCAGGAAGTGTTCATGGGCGATCTGCCCAAGATGACGCCCAACGGCTCGTTCATCATCAACGGCGCGGAGCGCGTCATCGTCTCCCAGCTCGTCCGCAGCCCGGGCGTCTATTTCTCGGACGAGACCAAGGACCAGAAGACGGGCAAAGTCTATTACACGGCTCAGTCCATACCCTCGCGCGGCGCGTGGCTGGAATACGAGATGGAGCCCGCGGGCACGCTCGCGGTGCACGTCGACCGTCAGCGTAAGGTCCCCGTGACCACGCTCATACGCGCGCTCAGCGCGGTGACGACGGGCGACTTCGGCGACGACGCCAGCATCAACAGGCTGTTCCACGAGGAGCCCATCATCGCCATGACGTGCGAGAAGGATCCCGCGCACACGGGCGAGGAAGGCCTGCTCGAACTGAACAAGAAGCTGCGTCCCGGCGAGATACCCAACCTCGATTCCATACACTCCTACGTCAAGTCGCTGTTTTTCGACCGCAGGAAGTACGACCTTTCCCGCGTGGGCAGATACAAGCTCAACAAGAAGCTGTGCCTTGCGTCCCGCATCACCGGGCTGACCGCCGCGGCGGACGTCGTGGACGAGGACGGCGTGGTGTACGTCACCGCGGGCAGCGTCATCGACGAGGAAACGGCCTTCCGCATCAAGAACGCGGGCATCAACGAGGTGCCCGTGGAGATCGCGGGCAGGGAAGAGCCCTTCTGGGTGATGGGCAACGGTCACGTCGACCTTGCCGCGTACATCGACGATCCCCGTTCGATAGGCATCACCGAAAACGTCAATTACGACCTTCTCAAAGGTCTGGTAGACGAGGCCGCGGGCGATAAGGCCAAGCTGCGCGAGCTGTGCCGCGAGCACGCCGACGCGCTTGCCGAAAAGCACATCACCGTGGCGGACATACTGTCCACCGTCAACTATATAATAGGCCTGCACTACAACATCGGCTACACGGACAACATCGACCACCTGGGCAACCGTCGCGTCCGCAGCGTGGGCGAGCTGTTGCAGAACCAGTTCCGCGTGGGCATCGCGCGCCTGGAGCGCGTCGTCCGCGAGCGTATGCAGATACAGTCGGACGCGGAGCTGACCCCGCAGACCCTCATCAACATCCGTCCCGTGACGGCGGCGCTCAAGGAGTTCTTCGGCTCCTCGCAGCTCTCGCAGTTCATGGACGAGACCAACCCCATCAGCGAACTGACGCACAAGCGTAAGCTGTCCGCGCTCGGCCCCGGAGGTCTGAACCGCGACCGCGCCACGTTCGACGTCCGCGACGTCCACTACTCGCACTACGGCCGCATGTGCCCCATAGAGACCCCCGAAGGTCAGAACATCGGTCTTATTTCCTCGCTGACGGGCTACGCCAAGATAAACGAATACGGATTCATCGAAGCGCCCTACCGCAAGGTCATCAAGCAGTACGACGCCGAAGGCAACGTCGTGGGCGGCAAGGTGTCCGCCGAGGTGGAGTACCTCTCCGCCGACCGTGAGGACAGATACATCGTCGCGCAGGCGAAAGAACCTCTGGGCGAGGACGGCTGGTTCGAGAAGAAGCGCGTGCTGGCGCGTTACCGCGACGACATCCGCGAGTTCGACCGCGAAGAGATCGACTACGTGGACGTGTCGCCCCGTCAGCTCGTTTCCATCGCTACTTCACTTATACCCTTCCTCGAGAACGACGATACCAACCGCGCTCTGATGGGCTCCAACATGCAGCGACAGGCGGTGCCTCTGCTCCGTCCCGAAGCGCCCATGATAGGCACGGGCATCGAGCACAAGATCGCCTACGACTCGGGCGTCATGGTGCTGGCGAGAAAGGACGGCGAGGTCATCTACGTGGACGCGGACACCGTGCGCGTGCGCGAAGAGGACGGCGCGGTAGCGACGTACACCCTCAAAAAGTTCCAGGGCTCCAACCAGGGCACCTGCATCAACCAGCGTCCCATCGTGTCCAAGGGCATGAAGGTCAGGATGGGCGACGTGCTCGCGGACGGCCACTCCACCGAGAACGGCGAGCTGGCGCTCGGCCGCAACATCCTCGTGGGATTCATGAGCTGGGAAGGCTACAACTACGAGGACGCGATACTCATCAGCGAACGTATAGTCAAGGACGACGTGTTCACCTCCATCCACATCGCCGAGTACGAGATGGAAGCCCGCGACACCAAGCTGGGCGAGGAGGAGATCACGCGCGACATACCCAACGTGGGCGAGGACGCGCTCCGCAACCTGGACGAGAACGGTATCGTCTACGTGGGCGCGGAAGTGACGAGCGGCGACATCCTCGTCGGTAAGGTCACCCCCAAGGGCGAGACCGACCTCACCCCCGAAGAGCGGCTCATGCGCGCCATATTCGGCGAAAAGTCGCACGAAGTGCGCGACACCTCCCTTAAAGTGCCTCACGGCGAGGGCGGTATCGTCGTGGACGTCAAGGTGTTCACCCGCGCCAACAAGGACGAGATGAGCCCGGGCGTCAACAAGGTCGTGCGCGTGTATATAGCTCAGAAGCGTAAGATAGGCGTGGGCGACAAGATGGCGGGCCGTCACGGCAACAAGGGCGTCATCTCCCGCGTGCTCCCCGAAGAGGACATGCCGTTCATGGCGGACGGCACGCGCCTCCAGATAGTCCTCAACCCCCTGGGCGTGCCTTCGCGTATGAACATCGGCCAGGTGCTGGAAGTCCACCTCGGCCTCGTCGCCAAGGCGCTGGGCTGGAAGGTCGCCACCCCCGTGTTCGACTCCGCGCTGGAGAGCGACATCGAGAAACTGCTCCGCGACAACGGTTACGTCAATTCCGAGGGCAGGGTGGACGGTAAGATACAGATGTACGACGGCCGCACGGGCGAACCCTTCGAGAACCGCACCACCGTGGGCTACATGTACATGCTCAAGCTCATCCACCTGGTCGACGACAAGATGCACGCGCGTTCCATCGGACCTTACAGCCTGGTCACCCAGCAGCCTCTGGGCGGCAAGGCGCAGTTCGGCGGACAGCGTTTCGGCGAGATGGAGGTGTGGGCGCTCTACGCTTACGGCGCCGCCAACATCCTCCAGGAGATCATGACGGTCAAGTCGGACGATATCGTGGGCCGCGTCAAGACCTACGAGTCCATCGTCAAGGGCCAGAACGTGTCCGAACCGGGCGTTCCCGAGTCCTTCAAAGTGCTCATCAAGGAGCTGCAGGCGCTCTGCCTGGATATCCGCGTGCTCAACGACGAGAACCAGGAGATCTCCATCAAGGACATCACCGAGGACGAAGCGGACACCTACGAGGTGCCCACCAAGAAGGTCAAGCACTTCGAGAACGGCAAGCTCATCATGGAAGAGGAGATCGATCTGGACGCGTTCGACGACGTCGATCTGGACGACGACGAACCGGAGGATACTTCCGCGGACTCCGGATCGGACGAGCTGGATGTGGACGCACTGTTCGGCGACGACGACGTCAAGTTCGACGACAAGTTCGCCGACTCCGAGCCGGAGGACGACCTGGACGATCTGGACGACCTGCTCATCCCCGAGGACGAGAGCGGCGCGTCGGACGACAAGGCGGACGACAAAGCGGATGACAACGACGAGAAGGAGGGCGAGTAAGTATGTTCGAACTGAATAGCTGCGACTCGATGGAGATAGCCATCGCAGGCCCCAATAAGATACGCGAGTGGTCCAAGGGCGAGGTCACCAAGCCCGAGACCATCAACTACCGCACGCAGAAGCCCGAGCCCAACGGCCTGTTCTGCGAGCGCATATTCGGACCGTACCGCGACTACGAATGCCACTGCGGCAAGTACAAGCGCATACGTTACAAGGGCATCGTTTGCGACAAGTGCGGCGTGGAAGTCACCAAGTCCAAGGTCCGCCGCGAGCGCATGGGCCACATCGAGCTGGCCGCGCCCGTCACTCACATATGGTATTTCAAGGGCGTTCCCGGACGCATCGGCCTCATGCTCGACATGCCCCCCAAGGCGCTCGAGCAGGTGGTCTACTTCGTCAACTTCATCGTGACCGACCCCGGCGACACCCCGCTGGAATACAAACAGATCCTCACGGACGCGCAGCTCACCGAGGCGCAGGAAGCCTACGGCGAAAAGGCCTTCAAGGTGGGCATGGGCGCGGAGGCGATCAAGAAACTGCTCGCCGACATCAACGTCGAGGAAGAATACAAAAAGATGAAGAACATCGTGGATACCTCCTCCGGGCAGAAGAAGCTCAAGGCCATCAAGCGCCTGGACATCCTCGATTCCTTCCGCAAGAGCGGCAACGATCCCACCTGGATGGTGCTGGACGTGCTGCCCGTCATACCCCCCGATTTGCGCCCCATGGTGCAGCTGGACGGCGGACGCTTCGCGGTCAGCGACCTCAACGACCTCTACCGCCGCGTCATCAACCGTAACAACCGTCTGAAAAAGCTCATGGAGCTCAACGCGCCCGACATCATCGTGCGCAACGAAAAGCGTATGCTCCAGGAAGCTGTGGACGCGCTCATCGACAACGGCCGCCGCGGCAAGGCGGTGTCCGGCGCGGGCAACCGCGAGCTCAAGAGCCTGTCCGGTCTGCTCCGCGGCAAGCAGGGCCGTTTCCGTCAGAACCTCCTGGGCAAGCGCGTGGACTACTCCGGCCGTTCGGTCATAGTCGTCGGCCCCGAGCTCAAGATGTATCAGTGCGGTCTGCCCAAGGAAATGGCTCTCGAGCTGTTCCGTCCCTTCGTCATGGAGGAGCTGGTCAAGCAGGGCAAGGCGCACAACATAAAGAGCGCGAAACGCGTCGTGGACCGCGCAGACAAGTCGGTCTGGGGCGTGCTTGAAAAGGTCATCAAGGACCACCCCGTGCTGCTCAACCGCGCGCCGACGCTCCACCGCCTGGGCATACAGGCGTTCGAGCCCGTGCTCGTCGAGGGCCGCGCGATAAAGCTCCACCCGCTGGCGTGCGGCGCGTTCAACGCCGACTTCGACGGCGACCAGATGGCCGTGCACGTGCCCCTCTCGCTGGAGGCTCAGGCCGAGGCCCGCTTCCTCATGCTGGCGTCCAACAACATCCTCAAGCTGTCGGACGGCCGCCCCGTTTGTACGCCTTCCCAGGACATGGTCATGGGCGTGTACTACCTCACCATCGAGCGCCCGGGCGCGAAGGGCGAGGGCAAGATATTCGCGGACGTGGACGAGGCCAAGATGGCGTACGCCAACGGCGACATCGAGCTGCAGTCCAAGATAAAGGTACGCCTGTTCCGCGAGATAAACGGCGTCACCAAGCATAAGCTCGTGGACACCACGGTGGGCAAGATCATATTCAACGAAGCCATCCCTCAGGACCTCGGCTTCACCCGCCGCGAAACGGAAGACGACATGTTCAAGCTCGAGATCGACCGCGTGGTCGACAAGGGCGTGCTGGGCGACATAGTGGACGTCACCTTCAAGCGCAAGGGCGCGACCGAGACCGCGCGCGTGCTGGACAACGTCAAGTCGCTGGGCTACAAGTACTCCACCATCGGCGCGATCACGACCAGCGTGTTCGACATGCACATCCCGCCCGAGAAGAAAGGCCTCATCGCCGAGGGCGACGCCAAGGTGCTCGAGATAGAGGACCTCTACAAGGAAGGCCTGCTGACGGACGAGGAACGCTACACCAAGGTCATCGCGGTGTGGAAGGACATCAACGCCAAGATGAGCGACGCGCTCAAGAAGGGCTTCACCACCTTCAACCCCATCTCCATGATGGCTACGTCGGGCGCGCGCGGATCCATAACCCAGATGATACAGCTCGCCGGCTGGCGCGGACCAATGGTCAACCCTCAGGGCAAAACGCTGGAAGTCCCCGTCAAGTCCAACTTCCGTGAAGGACTTTCCGCGCTGGAATACTTCATCGCATCCCACGGCGGACGTAAAGGTCTGGCGGACACCGCTCTTAAAACGGCGGACTCCGGTTACCTGACCCGCCGTCTGGTGGACGTCGCTCAGGACGTCATCGTCATGGAAGAGGATTGCTGCGAGGGCATGCCGCCCAAGGGCATCCGTACCTTCGCGATAGTGGAGGGCAACCCCACCGCGATCGAGCTCATCGCGGACAGCGACGAGCGTCGCGCCGCGATCAAAGCGCTCATATACGACAAGAAGGCGCCCAAGTACGCCGTGGACGAGGTCGTCAACCCGCAGACGGGCAAGCTCATCGTCCAGGCAAACGGCAAGATAACCGAGAGCATGGCGGACGAGATGATGTCCTGCGGTCTGAAAGAGGTGCGCGTCATAGGCTCGCTCATCGAGAGCCTGGAGGACCGCCTCAACGGCCGCTACACCGCGGAGGACGTCTACGCTCCCAAGACGGGCGAACTCATCATCCCCGGCAACACCATGATAAGCGAGGACAAGGCCAAGGAGATAACGGACGCGGGCATCGCTTCCGTCAACATCCGTACCGCCCTGACCTGCCGCTCCAAGCACGGCATGTGCGCCAAGTGCTACGGCAAGGACATGTCCAACGGCTCGCCCATACGTATCGGCGAGGCTGTGGGCATCATCGCGGCTCAGTCCATCGGCGAGCCCGGCACCCAGCTTACGATGCGTACCTTCCACAGCGGCGGCGTCGCCGCGGCGGAGGACATCACCCAGGGTCTGCCCCGCGTCGAGGAGCTGTTCGAAGCGCGTAAGCCCAAGGGCGTCGCGACCATCTCCGCGATGGACGGCACCGTCGCCATCAAGGAGGAGAACGGCAGGAGAGACGTCATCGTCACGGGCGATATCGACCCCTCGACGGGCGAGGCGCGTTCGGTGTCCTACTCCATACCTTACGCGGCCAAGCTCAAGCGTGCCATCGTCCAGGGCGCGAAGATCAAGGCGGGCGACCCCATCACCGAGGGTCCCATCAACCCCCACGACATCCTCGCCACCCGCAACAAGAACGCCGTCCAGGAGTACCTCCTCAAAGAGGTGCAGTCGGTCTACCGCAGCCAGGGCGTCAAGATAAACGACAAGCATGTGGAGACCATAGTGCGCCAGATGCTCAAGAAGGTCAGAGTGGAGTCCGGCGGCACCACCGACCTGCTCCCGGGCAGCATGGTGGACATCGGCGAGTTCATGGAAGCCAACGACCGCGCGATCGAGAGCGGCGGCATTCCCGCTCAGGCCAAGCCCACGCTGCTGGGCATCACCAAGGCGGCTCTCGCGACCGAGTCCTTCCTCTCCGCCGCGTCCTTCCAGGAAACGGCGCGCGTCCTCACCGAGGCGGCCATCAAGAACAAGCGCGATCCGCTGCGCGGCCTTAAGGAGAACGTCATCATCGGTAAGCTGATACCCGCGGGCACGGGCATGAAGATCTATCGCGGCCTGTCCGCCGTGGAGGTCAAGCAGCAGCCCGCCGAGCCGGCTCCCGACGCCTCCGCGCAGTAAACGACAAAAGACCTACCGCAAAAGCGGCAAAACGCCGTGCGACACCAGTCGCACGGCGTTTTCTTTTTTGTGTATAACTCTGCGAAAAAAATGGCGAAAAACGCCTTGCCGCGGATAAGTTTTGCAAAGTATTTGCGTAAGAATTACAATTGACGGGGGGGGGTTGCATTTATAATATAGTTGAAAATTCTTCGCTTCGCGAGCGTGGAAAAGCGAGCATCCCGGCGCGCGGGACTCGTTACGATAATGATAAGGAGGTCTTTCAAAGGAGATGGTGAAACGCCCTTTCGGGCAATGGTGAGGATGGGCTTCCGCTTTGCGGAGGTACGGATGTCATAAGGTATCCGCGACTGCGGCTCCGCCGCAAATCTATAAGGTGAGAAAATGGATAAGATAAAAGACTTTTTTCATAGCAAGAGCTATGGCTTTTACGTTACCTTGCTTGCCGTCGTGTTGTCGTTGGTAACGCTTATCGTGTACACAAGCAGCTTTGGCGGCTCGCGCTATATGTCCTGGGCGGCTTTCGTCATCATGATCATAGGCATGGTGGCGGGTCTTGCCATGCCCGTTTTCCGTTTGGACAAATGGGTCCCGGCGGTCTTGCTGGTGACCAATTTCGTCAGCTTTCTGCTGTTCGTCTATTACGTCTACTTCTATGTTTCCGTCGTGCTCGTCGGCATACAGGCCACGAGCTTCAGCTCGGGATTCATCGCAAGCGTCGTGTTTTTCGCATTGACGATCGTCGCTTGCGTAGCGGACGTATTCTGCCGTCAGACGGCCAAAACGGAACAATGAGGAGGGAAAAGTGAAAAAACACGCCATACTTAAAAAGATCGCGGTCGTTGTTTCCATGTTGCTCTTCGGCATTCTCGTGGTAGGCACGGTCATAGCGTTCGAAAACAGCTCGAAAGTCAGCTCCGCGCTCAACGCGCAGACGTTCGAAATAGTAAACAACGAAGACAGCGATGCAGATACGGAGTACTACAAATCCGAATACTCCAAACTGGGCGACCTCATAAACGCCGGCGCGAAGAAGACCGAAGAGGTCATGAGCGAAGGCGCGGTGTTGCTCAAGAACGATTCCAACGCGCTCCCGTTGCCCGAGACCGCTCGCAACGTCAGCGTGTTCGGCACCACGTCGGCCGATCCCGTCTACGGCGGCACCGGTTCCGGCTCGGTCGCGACCGCGCAGGCGGTCACTCTGACGAAGGGCTTCGAAGACGCGGGCCTCGTCATGAACCCCACGCTCAAAGAGAACTACTCTTCCAAAGACGTGTGGTACAGCTCGACTTATCGCCGCAGCTCCAAGGGCTGGGGCGGCAGCGGCGGCAGATCGATCAACGACGTTCCCTGGGACGTGGTCGATGAAGCCGCGGGCAGCACCTTCGCCGATTATTCGGACGCGGCCATCTACGTCGTCGGCCGTATCGGCGGCGAGGGCAGCGACCTCAACTCCAAATCTCTGGACGGCATCGACAACAACGACGGTCTGGGCAAGGACTACCTCGGCCTCAACGCCAACGAGCGCAGCATGCTGCAAGGCCTGAGCGATGCGCGCGAGAGCGGCGAGTTCGACCGCCTGATCGTCATCATCAACTCGGCCAGCCCGCTGGAAATGGAATGGCTGGACGACTACAAAGTGGACTCCGTGCTCTGGGTGGGCGCGCTCGGCCAGAACGGCGCGGCGGCCGTCGGCAAACTGCTGACGGGCGAGTATGACCCGTCCGGCTCGCTGCCCGACACCTTCTGGTACGATAACGCGGCCAACCCCGTGAACGTCAACTTCGGCTACTGGCTCTACCCGAACGCCGAGGAACTGGGCGTCTCCGTCGCGGAAGGCAACATGTTCGTGCCGGAGCCCACGCTGGCGGCGTACGTCGTGTATCAGGAGGGCATGTACCTCGGATACAAGTACACCGAGACGCGTTATGAAGACTACGTGATGGGCACGCGGAACACGGGCGACTTCGATTACGACGCCACCGTGGCCTACACCTTCGGTCACGGCCTGTCCTACGCGGAGTTCGAGTACAGCGACTTCTCCGTCCGCAAGACGGGCGACCGCACTTACGAGCTTTCCGTCAAGGTCACCAACACCTCGGATAAGTATTCGGGCAAGCACGCCGTTCAGGTGTACGTGTCCAAGCCTTACGGCGATTACGCCAAGACGAACAACATCCAGGTGCCTTCCGTGGAGCTCATCGACTTCGGTAAGACGGCGCTGCTCGGCCCCGGCAAGTCCGAGACCGTTACCATCCCCGTGGACGAGAAGTTCTTTGCCTCCTACGACGCTTACGGCGCGGGCACCTACGTGCTCATGCCCGGCGACTACTATCTCACGATAGGCAAGGACGCTCACGACGCGGTGAACAACGTTCTCGCGGCGAAGGGCTACACGCCTTCCAACACGGATAACCGCATGGACGCGGCGGGCGACACGGACCTCGTGTTCAAGACCACGCTGTCGTTCGATGACGACAAGTACTCCGTGTCCGACAGCGTTTCGTCGCTGGACGGCCAGACCCACAACACCATCGGCAACCTGTTCGACTTCGGCGACATCAACCGCTACTCCGGTCGCGGCACCAACAGCGTCGAATACTACGATCGCGACAACTGGACGGGTACGGTGTCCCTCGACATCGTCAACGGTCATCCCGAGCTGGTCATGACCGAGCAGATGGCCATGGAGATCTACGCTCAGACTCCCGAAGAGCTGCGCGCCGAGGTCCCCGACAAGTACCATCAGCCCATACCCAAGGACGACGTGGCGTATCCCACTTACGGTAACGCCGACGAGGAGCCTCAGCTCAAGCTCATCGACATGATGTACGACAGCGAGGGCAACGAGATATCCTATTTCGACCCCGCATGGGATACCTTCATGGATCAGCTCACCTGGGACGAGACCGCGCGCCTCGTCACGGAGGGCTACCACCTCACGGCGGGCATCGACCGCATAGTCAAGGTGGAGACCAACGACGAGAACGGACCCAACGGCTTCAACCGTACGTACAACGGCAGCCAGCTCGGTCTGTACTACCGCACCGAGAAGGCCAAGGGCAACGTTGACGGCGACGGCAACCTCACCGACGCGGCGGATCCCGACGGAGCAAAGCGCACGACGGCGTTCCCCGCGAACGGCATACTCGCCGCCACGTTCAACAAGCAGCTCGTTTACGAGGCGGGCAAGATAATAGGCGAGGACGGCATCTGGTCGGGCCACTCCGGTCTGTACGGCATCGGCGCCAACATCCACCGCAGCCCTTACCTCGGCAGAATGGCTGAGTATTACAGCGAGGACGGCATGCTCACCGGTCTCATCGCCGCGTGGGAATGCAAGGGCATCGAGGAGAAGGGCGTGCACGTCTACAACAAGCACTGCGTCGTCAACGACCAGGAGACCTGCCGCCACGGCGTTTGCGTGTGGGTCAGCGAGCAGGCGCTCCGCGAGATCTACCTCCGCGCGTTCGAGCTTCCCATCACCATGGGCGGCGCGTATAACACCATGGCGTCCTTCGCCCGTATCGGCACGATCTCCGGCTCCGCTTGCAGCGCGCTGGGCACCGACTTCCTGAGAGGCGAGTGCGGCATGAAGGGCATCATCGTCACCGACTGCTACACCGACATGGACGGCTCGCAGGGCAGCGACCCTTACTACGAGCACGCATACGGCGTCTACTACGGCGGCTGCGACATCCCCGACGGTAACGAGCCTTTCGAGCGCAACGACTTCGAAATGTTCAAGACGGGCTACGGCAAGATGGCATGGGCAATGCGCGAGTCCGCAAAGCGCGTCCTCTACCAGACCCTTCACTCCAACGCGATGAACGGCATCTCCTCCGATACCCGCATAGTCCAGCTCACCCCTTGGTGGCAGACTGCCCTCATCTCCATCGACATCGTGCTCGGCGTGCTGTTCGTGGCCAGCCTTGCATGGATAGCCGTCGGAATGGTGCTCGAGCGTCGCAAGGGCGTGACAGCCTGATACAAGTCCATCATCCAGATACGCCGCTTTTGCGACCTGAAGACGTAAACGGCGCATCGATATTTGCTCGCGGCATCCCCGTGTGAGCAAATGCCGCCCGCGTAGTGCATGACGCGGGCGGCGTTTTTTGTTGCGTTATATTTTGTTACGCTATGTTTTGTCGCGCTATGTTTTGTCGCGCTATGTTTTGTCGCGCTATGTTTTGTTGACTCCGTTTTTGTCGCTTGGGGACAAAGCGTCACTCGCCGTAGATCTCGCGGGCGAAGCGCACGTCCTCGTTGACGTCGGGGCAGTAGCGGTCCGCGCCTATCTCGGCGGCGTATTCGGGGGTGAGCACCGCGCCGCCCACCATGATGCGGCAGTCGGGGCACTCGCGGCGGAGCAGCTCCACGGTCTCGCGCATGGCGGGGAGGGTGGTGGTCATGAGCGCGGACAGTCCGCACAGCCGCGCGCCCCTTTCCTTGACGGCGCGCACGACCTCGCGGGGGTCGACGTTCTTGCCGAGGTCGATCACGTCGTAGCCGTAGTTTTCCAGCACGGTGCAGGCGATGTTCTTGCCGATGTCGTGCACGTCGCCCCTGACCGTCGCCATGACGATCGCGCCGCGCCCTACGCGTTCGCCCGCGGGCAGGCGTTTCTTGACTTCCTCGAAGCACAGTTTCGCGCTGTCCGCCGCGCTTATAAGGCGGGGAAGGAACAGCTTGCCGCGCTCGTACAGCTCGCCCACTTCGTTGAGCGCGGGTATGACGTAGTCGGATATCAGCGCGAGCGGGGACACTCCGCCGTCCAGCAGTCGCACCGCGACCACGCGCGACTCGGGCAGGCCTTTGAGTATGCAATAGCCCAGGTCGTCCGAAGAGCCGTTGCGCTCGGGCGCGTCCGTGCGCGTGACGGTGGTGGTCATCTCCGTGCCGGCGTACTTCTCCGAATACGCCGCGCAGCCCGCGTCCGCGCCGCTGAGCACGTTGAACGCCGCTATCGTCTGCATGTTCTCGGGGATGTTGGGGTTGAGTATGGGAAGGTCCAGCCCCGCCCACAGCGCAGCGGACAAAAACGCGGTGTTTATCACCTTGCGGCAGGGCAGGCCGAAGGATATGTTGCTCACGCCCAGCACCGTCTTGACGCCGTATCTCTTCTTGACCGCGCGTATGGCGTCCAGCGTGTTGACCGCCTGCGCCTGTTCCGCGCCCGCCGTGAGCGTCAGGCAGTCCACGAATATGTCCGTGCGGGGAATGCCCAGCTTGTCCGCTTCGCGTATGATGCGCGCGGCGATCTTGAGCCGCGCCGCCACGGTCGCGGGCACGCCGTGCGAGTCCACCGTGAGCGCGACCACCGCCGCGCCGTATTTCTTGACGAGGGGCAGCATTTCGCGCAGACTGCGCTCGTCGCCGCTCACCGAATTGACTATCGCTTTGCCGTGGTAGGCGCGCAGCGCGCGCTCCACCGCCGCAGGGTCGGTGCTGTCTATCTGCAGGGGCAGGTCGGTCACGCGCTGAACGCGCTTGACCAGCCGTTCGAGCATGACCTTCTCGTCCACGTCGGGCAGTCCCGCGTTGACGTCCAGTATGTCCGCGCCCGCTTCCGTCTGTTCGAGCGCCTGCGTGTCCACGTACCCCAGGTCGTTCTCGATGAGCGCGCGCTTCATCGCCTTCTTGCCCGTGGGGTTGATGCGCTCGCCGATGACGCGCACGCCGTCTATCCTCACCGCGCGGGTGGCGGAGCACACGGCGGCGTAGGGCGCGTATCCCGTTTGGGCGGGCTTTTTGCGGTCGGCCAGCTCGCGTATGCGGCGGATGTATTCGGGCGTGGTGCCGCAGCAACCGCCCACGATGCGCACGCCCGCGTCCATGAACAGCTCGGCGCACGCGGCGAACTCCTCCGCGTCCACGGAATAGTTCAGGCGCGCGTCGGGCAGTCCCGCGTTGGCCTGCACGATGACGGGCTTGTCCGTCATGCGCACGAGCTTTTTCACGACGGGCAACAGCTCGCTCGGGCCGAGAGAGCAGTTGACGCCCACGACGTCCGCGAGCGGGGAAGCGGTGAGCGCGAAGGACTCGACGCCGCAGCCCGTGAACGTGCGTTCGCCGTCCGCGAACGTCATGCACGCGATGACGGGCAGGTCGCAGTTCTCCCGCGCCGCGAGCAGGGCGGCGCGCAGTTCGGCAAGGTCGCTCATCGTTTCGACGAGCACCACGTCCGCGTCCCGACCCGCGCGCACCGCGCGGGCGTACACGTCGTAAGCCTCCTCGAAGGTCATCGTTCCCACGGGTTCGAGCATCTTGCCCGTCGGGCCGAGGTCGAGCGCGACGAACCTGCCGTCAGCCGCCTTGCGCGCGATCTCCACGCCCGCGCGTATCAGCTCGTCGCTCAGCTCTCCCGCCTTGGCGGCGTTCGCGCCGAATGTATCGGCGGTTATCACGTCCGCCCCCGCGAGTACGTACTCGCGGTGTATCTCCTCTATCAGCTCGGGCCGCTCGAGGTTGAGCTTCTCGGGCAACGGCCCGGGCGTGCAACGGCGCTGGAGCATGGTGCCGAACGCGCCGTCGAACACGACTATCCTGTCTTTGATGAAGTCCGTGAATCTCATGGGTCTCCTTTACGCCTTGCGGAACGCGCAACGCACGTTGCCGCAACGCTCGCATTTGCTGCCGCAGCCCGCGCCCGCGCCGCGTCCGCCCGCGCCGATGAGCGCCGTGACGGACTTGCGGGGGATGAGCAGGCCGCTCGCGTCCGTGACCACGCCTATGCGCCGCGCTGTGTCCAGCGCGCGGCAGATGTCCTCCTGCGCGGTGAGCGGGAAGTCGCCGTACCCGCAGGAAAATCTCGGGGTGAGGGGAAGCTCGCTCTTCGCCGCCAGCTCCGCGCACACGTCGTCGCAGTACGACTCGATGAGGCAGCTTGCCGCGCTGTCGAACACCAGCGCGAGCGCCGCGCTCCGCGCGAACAGCCGCGCCTCCTCCCGCTCTATGCCGCTGCCCAGCGTCGCTGCCAGCAGCCACACCTCGCGGCTGCCCTCGAGGTGCCGCGCGATGTCCTTGCCCTCGGGCGTGAACCCCGCGCCCTCTATCTCGCCGCCCGAATACGCGAACGCCCGCAGCACGTGCCGGGGGCGCGCCGCCGCGAGCGCGAGTTTTTTCGCCTCTTCCGCGAGCGCGCGCGTTTCGTCGTCCGGCTCGCCGCTCCCGACGCCGAGGTAGCGGAACAGTTCCTTATCGTCTATCCGCATCGCCGTTCACGAAATCGAGCACGTCCCGCACGTTCTCCGTTATCTTGCGCGCGACGTAGACGTTGTTCATGACGTAGAGGTGTATGCCGTCCGCGCCCGCGCTCAGAAGGTCCATTATCTGTTCGGTGGCGTACGCGATGCCCGCTTCCATGAGCGAGGCGGGGTCGTCGTAGAACCGCGCGATGATGCGGGAGAGCCGCGCGGGGATGTTCGCGCCCGACAGCCCTATCATCCTGTCCACGTGCGATTTCTTGACGAGCGGCATGATGCCCGCCTGTACGGGCACGCTCACGCCCGCCGCGCGCAGGCGTTCGAGAAAGGCGAAGTACGCCTCGTTGTCGAAGAACAACTGCGTGTTCAGGTGCGACACGCCCGCGTCCACCTTTTCTTTAAGGTATCTGATGTCGTCCTCGGGCGTTTCGCTCTCGGGGTGGCACTCGGGGTAGCACGCCCCCGCGATGTCGACGCCCTCGCCCCGCGCGCGTATGTGCCGCACGAGGTCCACCGCGTGACGGAAATCGGGGGAGTCGCTCGCGCCCGCGATGCGGTCGCCCCGCAGCGCCAGCACGTTGTCCACGCCCTCCGCGGCCAGCTTGTCCAGCGCCCCGTCCACTTCCGCGCGCACCGAGTTGATGCAGGTGAGGTGCGCCAGCGGCTCCACGCCCGCGCGCTTAACTATCCCCGCGATCTCGGGCGTGCGGGAGTTGCCCGACCCGCCCGCGCTGCACGTCACCGATATATAGTCGGGAGCCAGCTCCGCCAGCTCTCGCACGATCCTCTCTACGCCCCCGATCTCCGCCGTGGGCTTGGGCGGGAATATCTCGAAAGACCACACCGCCTTTTTGCTGTCGAACAGCTCGCTTATCTTCATTGCGTTCACCTCCGTGACCGCTCGGGCAGACCGAGCAGCTCACGTATTTTTCGTATCACTCCTTCCTCGTCGTTGGAGAGCACGGCGGGGAACAGCTCGCGCATTCCGAGGGACGCGTTGGCCGTCACGAACGCGCTCCCGCACTCTTCCAGCATCTCGCGGTCGTTGAACTGATCGCCGAACGCCACGCACTCCTCGCGCCCGATGCCCAGCCTTTCGCGCAGCGCCCTAAGCGCTCTGCCCTTGTTGACGTCCACGCGCGCGAAGTCTATCCAGTCCGCGCCCGACACCACGTGCTTCAGCCCGGGCACGTCGGGCATCTCGTCTATCATCTCTTCGGCCTTTCCCGCCACGTACACGGCTATCTTGCTCGCGCACTTGCCGATGACGTCCTCTTTCTCCGCGCGCACGCGCAGCGCGGTGAGCGGCGACGCGCCCTCCGCGACGTTCTTGGTCTTGACGTAATACCTGTGCAGCTCGCGCACGAAGTCGGGGTCATCGTCCGTGTAATACCCGCAGTCCGCCGTGCAGACCAGCGGGTGCGCGCCGCGTATGCGTTCCAGCCCTTCCAGCACCGCCGTGACCGCCTCGGGCGGCATCATGAACGTCTCCGTTATCTCCCGCCCGTGACCGTTCACCGATCCGTTGTCCGATATGATGTGGCAGTCCTCCGAGCGCGGATACAGCGCGTTGTAGATGTTGGCGTACTGCCGCCCGCTCGCCGCGACGAACACCACGCCCCGCTCGCGCAACTCGTCGAACGTCTCGCCGAAGCTCTCGGGCAGGCTCTTGTCGGTGCGCAGCAGCGTGCCGTCCAGGTCGCTCGCTATCAGTCTGATCATGATGTCCTCCGCTTTGATTATAGCGGAAACCGCGGCATAAAGTCAAACGCGTGCGTGTATTTTTCCGCCGCCGCGCGGCATAATAGCCGTATGGAACACAAAAGCACGAGTATAGAACTCCTCAAGTTCATCGGTCAGAACGCCCGTATGGGCACGATAACGCTCTCCGAGCTGGACAAGCACCTGCCCGAGGGCGACATGAAACGCGCTGTGCGCAAACAACTCGACGAGTACGAGAAAGTGGTGTCCGCGTCCGACGCCAAGCTCGCCAAGGCGGGCGAGGACCCCGCGGGCGCGGGTCTGGCGGGAGTGGCCGCCAACGCCATGCTCAAAGCCTCCTCTCTCGCGGACAGCTCGCCCTCGCACATCGCCGAGATGATCATCATAGGCTCCACGCGCGGCGTGATCGAGCTGACGCGCCACCTCCGCGACTGCATGGATTCGGACATCGATGCCGCCGACCTCGGTTACCGCCTGCTCTCCATCGAGCAGAACAACATCGACGACATGAAACACTACCTGTAAAAGCGGGAGCGGTACGCTCCCCGTCGCGCAAAAGAAAAGGAACGCGCCCGAGCCGAATGGCTCGGGCGCGCTTGCGTTCGTTCGTGGAAAGGGTGCGTCGCGCGTCCTTTGGCGTACGACGCGTCGTTTAGTCCCGCGTCACGCGGGTGCGCGTACGGGAGCGAGTGAGCGTTCAGTACGCCGCGTCCTTACGCGGGGGGGGGTAGCCGTCGCGCCCGAGCCGTTCGGCTCGGGCAGGGAGATGCGCAGTTCGAACCTGCCGTTCTCCGCCTTTATCTTCGTTTCTCCGCCGTGCTGGGCGACGATGTGCCGCACGCTCTTCAGGCCGTAGCCGTGCCGCGCGGCGTCGTCCTTGCCCGTGGATATCAGCCCGTCGCCCGACACGTTGCGCTCGCCTTCGTAGAAGTTGGATATGCTTATCTCCGTCCTGCCGTTCCGACGCGTGACCGTGAGGGATATTATGCGCTTGTCCTTGTCCTTGATCGCGTTCACCGCCTCGATGGCGTTGTCGATGATGTTGCCGAACAGCGAGTACGTCTGCGCGGCGGAGAGGATGTCGATGCCCCGACCGTCCGCCATGCAGGTGAGGCGTATGTCCATGCTCGTGCAGAGCGTTATCTTTTCGCACAGCACGACGTCGAGTATCTCGTTGCCCGTGCGCACGCTGTTGTCGTAGAACTTCACCGCGCTCTTCAGGCGTTCGAGGTCCACCTCGTCCAGCTTACCCTCCAGCTTGTCGAAGAGGTGCTTGAGGTCGTGGCACTTGGCGTTGATGTAGTCGATGTTGGCCTTGACGCTAAGAAACTGCGAGCGTTCCTGTTTCCACATCTGCCGCAGGACGTTCATTTCCTGTCGCGAGCGGTTGCGTGCGTAGAGCTCCGAGCAGATGAAGAGCAGGGCGAGTCCGAACGCCATGGAGAACACCTTGACGACGATGTTGAGCGCGAAGCTCTCGCTCTCGTACAGCCGCGCGACGCATATCAGCCCGTTCATGACGACGGTGGTCATGACTGCGATGAGCGCTATCCCGCGCGACGTCACGGCGTCCTTGTGCAGGAAGTCGTTCCGACGGAAGATGTAGGCGAGCAGTACGTACAGGCCGCCCTGCACGACGAAATAAACGATCCAGTCGTACCATTCGCCCGGGGTGTCGTTTATGAATGATATCGTGGTCTTGTCGTCCTTGCCGACTATGTTCTGGAGAAGGGGATAGAGCTTGCCGACGAACTGATACACCGCCATCCCCGAGCACCAGCAGAACAGTATCTCGGTCATGCTCTCTTTATACGAAAAGACGACGACCGCCAGATTCAGCGCGGAAACGGCGGTGTAGCACAATATGCGCACGGGTATGTCCGCCGCGCCGCCTATCTCGGTGTTGACGACGGCTATGCCCACGGACGCGAGCGTTCCGAGCACCACCCCGGATATGAAGCGTAGCGCGAACAGTTTCCTGCGATGGTGTTTGAGCATGAATAGCAGTATGCACAACTGACTTTGCCAGAAGAGTATGACGAGTGAGAACGCGTCGAAGGTGTACTTGCCGAGCAGGTCGTATATCAGCCCGATCATGATCTGCCCTCATAGTATTCGGCGACGCGCCTGCCGAACTCCTTCTTGCGCGGGCGGCTTATCTCCAGCTCCTCTCCCGATACGACGGCGACGGAGCCGCGTATGGCTTCCACGTACGCGAGGTTCACCAGACAGTAGTTGTTGCACTTGACGAACTTGTCGGAGGGCAGACGCTCTTCCACGTATTTGAGCGACTGGTACTGCCGATGATCGCCCTTGTTCGTGTGGAATATGCAGTGATGGTTCTTGACTTCCACGTATATGATGTCGCGCAGGCGCAGCTTCATCAGCCCCGTTTCGGTGGGCACGAGCATCTCCCGTCCCGTACCGCCGCGCGCCTCCAGCCTGTCCATGGCCTTGGCGAATTTGAGCGCGAACTCGTGATACCCCACGGGCTTGACTATATAGTCCATGGCGTCCACCTCGTAGCCGCGGATGGCGTACTGCTGCATGCTGGTCACGAAGAACAGTATGACGTCGCCGTCGAGCTGCCGCAGCTTGTGCGCGGCGGTGATGCCGTTCATGTACGGCATCTTGACGTCCATGAAAACGACGTCGTACGACGCCGTGTATTTTTCCAGAAACGTCACCGCGTTGTCGAACACGGATACGGAAAAAGATTCGTGCTGCTCGTCGGCGTATCTGTTCAGGTATTTTCTGAGCGTTTCGGAATGCTCGGCTTCGTCCTCTACTATCGCCACGTTTATCATCATCACCCTCCCGGGGCCGCGGCGATACGCGACCCCTGTAATGTACATTATAACGCATCTGCGCGGGTTGTCAATAGCATTTGTTATTTTACCGCGCCGATTGTCGCTTTTCCGACGCAAATTGCGCGTCCGTCCGACGCATTTCCGCTTTCGTCCCGCCGCTCCTCAATCTGCGCGGCGGAAAAGTCAGGTTGCGCGGTTTGCCTTGAAAAGGCATTTTTCCCTGACTTATAATCTATGCGGGAGCGGAAAAAGCCCCCGAATAAAGATATAAAAGGAGAAGATCATGAAAAGCATCGCAAGAAAACTCGCGGCCGTTGTTTTGGTGGCCGCCATCGCGACCGCGTCCGTGCTCGCGTTCGCCGCGTGCGGTACGCCCAAGGCGACGGGAGTGTATCTCTCGCCCGCGCAGCTGTCCTACGCAAACATGCGTCCCACCTACAACTACTATATGACGACGTTCACGCAGCAGGAGCTGACGCTGTATGAGGACAACACTTACTGCCTTATCGTGTCCTCGTCCATGTTCTCCGCGCTGGAGCTTCCCGCGGAAGGCAACGCAGCCAAGGGCAACGAGCGCGACAACTCGATCACCAAGTATTACGGCACTTTCACGTCCGAGCCCAACGCTCTCGACGAGGACCTTATGGACGTGACGCTCGCCACGCCCACGCACATCGTGGTCGCCTATGACGGATCGTACTACCTGGATACCGACAACTGGAACGACGACATGGGCAAGCAGGTCGTGCCCGGCACCATAGACACCTCCACGGGTCAGGTGGTCAAAGACCCCGACGCCACTCCCTGGACGGCCGAACAGTATCTCGCCGACGCGGCGTTCAACGAGGCAAAGGCTCAGCTCAACGTAAAGCAGTACAGCTTCGACTTCATCGACCTCACGTTCCCCGAGAATGACGCGTAAGCGAAGGGGAGCGATATGAAAAATTACGCATTGTGGAAAGGCCTGACGGCGATCCTGATCCTGGTGTTCTGTCTGGTCGTGTTCTTCAGCAATCTCGCGTTCGTCCGCGTGGGCGACGTCAACCGCGTGTTGGGCGTCGAGCCGCCGACGGTGGAGATCACCGAAGACACGACGTACTATCCCAGCGATTTCGACAGCCGTGAGGAGATGACGGCGGCGCTCGCCGAGCACGTCGTCAGAGTACAGGAAGAAGGCTCCGTCCTTCTCAAGAACGAAGCCAACGCGCTTCCCCTCGCGTCGGGCGCGTCCGTAACGCTCTTCGGCAGCGGCGCAGCCAACTCCGTGTTCCACGGCGGCAGCGGCGGTCCCGCCAACGCGGGCGTGACGCTGTACGACGCGCTGCGCACGGCGGGATTCACCGTAAACGACGCGGTGTACGACGTCATCGAGTCGGGGGACAACGCCTTCGGCAAGACGGGCGACATCGGCGAGCTGGACGTTTCCGCATACTCGTCCGTGCGCTCTTCCTTCGCCGACTATTCGGACGCGGCCATAGTCGTGCTCCGTCGTTACGGCGGTGAGGAAGGCGAGCTCAACCACGGCATGGGCGACGGCGGGCTGGACGACGGCAACCGCACCACGTGGGAGAGCGGACCGGAGGGCGTGCCCGAGCTGGCTCTGCATAAGGAAGAAAAGGACCTGCTCAACATGATAGAGTCGTCGGGCGAGTTCGACAAGACCGTCGTGCTGGTCAACAGCGGCTACGCGATGGATCTCGGCTGGCTGGACGATTACGGCGTGGACGCCTGCCTGTGGATAGGCTATCCGGGCGGCTACGGCATGACGGGCGTTGCCAACGTCCTCGCGGGCAAGGCCGACCCTTCGGGCAGGCTCGTGGACACGTACGCCACCGATTCGCTGTCCTCTCCCGCGATACAGAACTCGGGCAACCGCAGGTTCACCAACCTCAACACGCTCTATAAGAACAAGTTCACCGTGTACGCCGAGGGCATATACGTGGGCTATAAGTATTACGAAACGCGCTATCAGGATCTCATCCTGGGCGTGAACAACGCCGACGGCTCCGCCGGTACGTTCGCCAGCTCGGGCGACGAGTGGAACTACGCGGACGAAATGGCGTTCACCTTCGGCAGCGGCGGCTCGTACGCCGACTTCACGCAGGCGTTGACGGGATTCGAATGGGATCGCGAAACGCATACCGTGACCGCCACCGTCAGCGTGACCAACAACGGCGACGAAACGTACGAAGGCAAGTCCAAGGACGTCGTACAGCTCTACGTGCAGCTCCCGTGGGAGGAAGGTATGGCCGAAAAGCCCGCCGTCCAGCTCGCGGCGTTCGGCAAGACCGTGGAGCTCGCGGCGGGGGAGGATACGGAGGTCGAACTCACGTTCTCCGACTATATCTTCGCCACGTATGACGAGAACGCCGTCAACGGCGCCGACACGACCAAGAAGGGCTGCTACACCTTCGACGCGGGCGACTATCACTTCGCCATAGGCGACGACGCGCACGACGCGCTCAACAACATACTCGCCGCGCGCGGCGCGAGCGGTATGTACGACGCGGAGGGCGCTCCCGTCGCGGGGGACACCTCCAAGGTCCGCACCGTCACGCTGGACGCGCTCGACAACACCACTTACGCGACTTCGCAGCGCACGGGCGAGGTGGTGTCCAACCTCTTCGCCGACCGCGATCTCAACTACTTCATCGAGGACAAGGTGACCTATCTCACCCGCGCGGACTGGAACACGTTCCCCACGCCGATAGAGAACTTCGAGGCCACTCCCGAGATCGTCGATCTCATGGAGAACCCTCAGTACGAGAAACCCGCCGACGCTCCCGACATCTCCTCGTTCAAGTTCGGACAGGACGTCACGATCAAGTTCGTGGAGCTCAAGGACGTCGAGTGGGAGGATGACGATACGTGGAACACCTTCATCGATCAGCTCGACATCTCGTCGCTGGTGCAGGTCGCCGGCGAGCAGATGGGTATGGCGGCGATGCCCGACGTGGGCCTGCCCGCATACCTCTCCTGCGACGGTCCCGACGGTCACCAGAACGGCGAGCTGTTCAACGCGGAAGTCGTCGCGGCGTCCACGTTCAGCCCCGAGATGCTCACCGAAAGGGGATACTTCTTCGGCGAGGAGGCGTACTGGCTGCGTCACCCCGTCGTGTACGGTCCCGGCGCCAACATCCACCGCACGCCTTACTCCGGCCGCAACTTCGAATACTACTCCGAGGACGGCAACATGTCCTACTACTGCGGTATGTACCAGGTGCGCGAGATGAGCCGTAAGGGCGCGCTGGGTTGCATCAAGCACTTCGCGGGCAACGACAGCGAGACCAACCGCCACGGCGTCGCCACCTTCATGAACGAGCAGACCTATCGTCAGAGCGTGCTGCGCGGCTTCGAAGGCGCGCTCGCGGACGGCAACGGCCTCGCGACCATGACGGCGTACAACCGCGTGGGTTGCGTCCCCACCGCTTGCGACTACACCACCATGACGACGGTACTGCGCGGCGAATGGGGCTTCCGCGGTCTCAACATGACCGACTCGTCCAAGGACTCCGTGTCCTACATGCCCACCGCCGACTGCGTGCACGCGGGCAGCGAGCAGTTCAACAACGACCCCGGCCGCATCCCCGAGGTGCGCAGCCTGCTGGTCAACGATCAGGACGGTCACATCTGGTCCAGACTGCGCGACGCGGCCAAGCATTACTTCTACGCCGTCTCCCGTTCGGTGCTCATCAACGGCCTGACTCCCGAGACCGAGGTCTCCGACTTCGTGCCCTGGTGGCAGCCCGCGCTCATCGTGCTGAACGTCGTGGTCGGTCTGATCGCCGTGGGTTGCGGCGTGATGTTCGCGCTCACCGCTTACCGCAAGAAGAAGGAGGCGTGACATGGAGTTCATCAAGGATTACTTCAAGAACAGGACTCTCGGGTTCTGGCTGGCTTTCGGCGGAGCCGCGCTGGCTCTGGTGTCCTCCGTGGCTTACCTCATCGTATATCTCGCCACGGCGGGCGACGCCATCGACCGCGTGTTCTCGCCGCTGACCTTCGCGTTCATGCTGGCGGGTTCGCTCACCGCGCTCGCGGCCGAACGCCTGGGCTTTAAGTTCGGTCAGCTCGTGCCCGCGGCGCTGTACGCCGTGGCCGTGGCTTACCATTGGATGCAGTCCATGTATCCCATGGCGGACGCCGCGACGGGCGTCGCCTTCCTGGGCGGCAACCTCGCGCTCGCGCTCACGTTCGGCATACTGTTCGCGGTGGCGACGATCGCGCACGCGGCGAGCTGCTTCATGACGCGGGAAGTCCGCGTGGCGGAAAAGACCGCCTGACGAATGACCGCATGCGCCTTCGGGCGCATCGGGCAAGGGGAGCGCTTTCCGCGCTCCCCTTGCTCTTGATACGGATACCGCGGAGGTGGATACTTGAAAAAAGCGATACAACAATTTTCGTTGCGACTGGCCATGAAAAGCGAGCGTCAAGCGGCGGAGATACTCGCCGACGCGCGCGAAGCGGGATACGAGAGCATAGAGATGTGCGGGTATCTGACGCGCAAAATGCCGCTACTGATACGCGGTTTCGCGGCCATGGCGGGCATGCCCATCGGGCCGTGCGGCAAGCTGGACTGGCGGCGCATCGTGCGCGACAGCGGCATGAGCGTGGTGAGCGTGCACGAGGACCTCGGCACGATAGAGAAAAAGCCGGACCTCGTGGCGGAAGAGACCGCCGCGTTCGGCACGGACACCGTCGTCGTGACGGGCATGTACAAGTTCGACTACTCGGACGCCGACGCGGTGCTCCGCCTGGCCGACGCGCTGTCGAACGCGGGACGTTCGCTTTCCGAGCGCGGCCTGAGATTGCTCTACCACAACCACAACTGCGAGCTGGCGCGGGCGGGGAACGCGCGGGCGTTCGACCTGATCGTCGACCGTACCGACCCGAAGTACGTCGGGTTCGAGTACGATCCGTATTGGATGGCGGAGGCGGGCGCGGACCCCTTGGAATGGATGGAACGGCTGGGCGGGCGCATGCGGATGTGGCACGTCAACGACAGGGGCTTCCGCCCCGCGGGCAAGACGGCGAGCATACGCAAGTCGGGCGGGATGGAACCGGGCTACGGTAACATGCCGCTGGTGCGCATCGCGGAAAAGGCCGCCGCTCTGGGCGCGGAGGCCGCCGTGCTGGAGAACCACGCGCCCCGCTCGGACATCGACCCCGTCAGGTCGGTAATGCTGAGCGCGGCGTTCATGAACAGGTACGTGGGCGGCGCGTCGGGCGAAAACGCGCTCTGACCGACCGTCCGCCCTTCGGGGCGGGGCAGTCTGCGCGGCGGAAAAATCAGGTTGCGCGGTTTGCCTTGAAAACGCGGTACGGCCGCTCTATACTGTGATCGTTGACGGGCGGGACTTGCTCCCGTCCGAACGGAGAGATCTTACCGGCGAAACACCGGGTAAAAGGAGGAAATTTATGAAAGCAAAGAAATTCGTCGTAGCCGTTCTCGCGGCTATACTCGCCGTAGGCGCCGTTTTTGCCTTTACGGCCTGCGGAGACCCTACGGAAGAGCCGCCCCCGTCCACGAACACCAAGTCGTTCCAGCTCGTCGGCTCGTTCACCGACAGCCTCGGACCTCTCGGCCAGGGCTTTGAGTTCATGCTCAACCTCAATCAGGACGGCACCGCAGTGCTCGCGCGCTACAACCCTTACTCTTACGATGCGTCTGACGCCGCCGAGAACCGCAGCTTCGAAGCCAAGTTCATGGAAGGCACGTGGAAAGAAGCGGAGAAGGACGGCGTGCCCTGCCTGCAGATCAAGCTGGCCGTGCAGAAGGAGGACGGCACGACCTCCGACGCTTCCACGTCCTACGCTTACGACGTGGCGGGCGAGTACTCGTTCGACTGCTCTTTCCCCATCGTCCCCGGCATGGGCTTCACGCGTACCGTGACGCTCAAGGGCGGCGAGACCAAGACGTACGCGGACGACAACGCGTTCATCCAGGGCACCAAGCTGACCTTCACGCCGCCCGCGTCTATAGCGACCTTCGAGGCTGAGGGCAGCACCGTCTACGTACAGCAGGACGGCACGCTGCTGCTCTACAGCGGTTACACTCAGTACGCGACCGGCTCTTACTACAAAACCGCCGACAGCTTCGGCGTGATCGTGGAGAACGAGGAAGTGGACGTTACCGTGGAAGGCAACAAGGCCACGTTCCAGTACACTTACAGCATGGGCAGCGGCTATGACATGGATTACACCTACGTCTGCGAGGACATCTCCGAGCTGCCTAACATCGCACCGCCGGCTGCGGGCGAGGCGTACACCGCTACGATAAAGACCGAGATCCCCACCATGGGCGAGATGGACGTGACTTACACGCTCACGCTCAACAATGACAATACCTTCTCGCTGTCCGCGGGAGTGGGCGGGTATTCGCTTGCCGGCATGAGCGGCACTTACGTCAAAACGGGCAGCTCCGTCACGCTCACTCAGGTGGGCGAGACCACGGGCTCCATCGGCTCCATAGTCAGAGAAAAACTCAACTGGACGCTGGGCGAGAACGGGAGCATGACTCTCGCGACCGCGGCGGCCTGACGCGAACGATAACGAACGCCGTAACGGGCGGCGGCACAGCGCCGCCGCCCGTTACGATATGATCCAAGGAGAAAACGATGAAAAAACGCATCAGGACGATGGGAGCGTTCCTGCTCGTCGCCGTCATGGTACTGACCGTGGCGTGCGCCGCCGCGTGCGGCGATCCGACGCCCCCTCCGCCCGAGGTACCCGACACGGGCTACCCCGTAAAGAGCGATCTGGCGTACGGCGACGCGCTCGATCCTTACAAAAAGACGGATTTTACCGCCGCGTGGATATGGACGCCGAGCACGACGGAGGACTCTTACGTCGCGTTCCGCAAGACGTTCGATCTGGCGGAAGCGCCCGGCGAGGTCACCGCTTACGTGTCCGCCGAATCCAAGTATTTTATGTGGGTGAACGGCGAGCTGACGGTATACGACGGGAGCGTCAAGCGCGGCCCCACGCCGTATGACTCTTACTACGACACCGTCGCCGTGGACGGGCTGAAAGCGGGCAAGAACACGCTGGCCTTCCTCGTGCCGTACAACGGCCGCTCGGGCGACTCGTCCATAGACGGCATGTTGGCGCTGGGCGAGGGCGAAGTGCAGGGCGGACTGCTGTTCGAGATGAAGGCGGGCGACACCGTGATCAAGTCCGACCACACGTTCAAGGCGCGCCGACTGACCGAATACAAGAACCGCATACTGCTGGGCTCGGAATACCCCGCGTATTCCCAGACCTCCATGCTCGCCGAGCGCAACATGTGGTACGACGCGCGCGACAGCGTGGGCGATTTCACGAGCGAGTCGTACGACGACTCCGCGTGGGAGAGCGCAACGCTCATCGCCAAAGCGGGCGCGCTGCCCTTCGGCGACCTCTACGCGTCGGACATGCCGCTCATAAAGTTCGGCGAGCTGACCGATCTGGAGTCCGCCGAGTCCGTGCTGGGCACGACGCTCACCGAGGACAGGACGCTTACTTTCGCTCTGCCCGAGAACATGCAGTTCTCGCCCTATTTCGAGCTGGAGGCGCCCGCGGGGAAGAAGATAACCTATTACACCGACACGTTCACGATAGGCGGCACGACGACGGGCACGTTCAAGGACACTTACGTCACCAAAGAGGGCGCGCAGAGCTACGAGAGCTACCCGTGGCGCAGCGGCTCGGAGCTGATCGTGGAGGCGGAGGCGGGCGTCAAGTTCACGCGCATAGGCTATCGCCCCAGCGGTTACGGGAGCGAGCGCACGGGCGAGTTCGTCAGCTCTGACGAGGATCTGAACGTGCTGTGGGAGAAGTGCGCCAACACGCTGGAGCTCTGCATGCGCGACTCCTTCATGGACTGCCCCGAACGCGAACGCGGCCCGTACATGGGCGACGCTACCAACGAGATGGACATCACGTATTACGCCATGGACACCGACGCGCTCGCGCTCATAAAGAAGACCATACTCGCCTGCGTGGGCTGGACGGGTAAGGACAAGCTCATACCCAGCCGCGCGCCCAGCAACAAGCCGCACGAGATACCCGCGCAGAGCCTGGCGTTCTCCACCGCGGTGTACAACTATCTGATGCAGACGGGCGACACGGAAACGGTGAAGGCATACTACGCCGCGCTCATCGAGTATCTCAAAGTATGGAACGTCGACGAGGACGGCATGCCCGTTTACCGCACGGGCGAATGGACGTGGACGGACTGGGGTTCGGGCGCGGACGTCGGGCTGATACAGGTGTGCTGGTATTACTATTCCATGGCGTGCGCGCAAAATATGGCGGACGCGCTGGGCATCTCGGCGGACGACGCCTTCCTTAACGAACGCATGGCGGGCATGCGCGCGTCCTTCGACGAGCTGTACAAGAAAGCGGACGGCTTCCGCAGCGGCGACGACCTCGACGACCGCGCAAACGCGCTCGCGGTGCTCTCCGGTCTGGCGGGCGAGGACGACTACGCGCTCGTCACGGGCGTGCTGCGCGACGTGCGCCTGGCCAGCCCGTTCATGGAGCGTTTCGTGCTCGAAGCGCTGTGCGTCATGGGAGAGTACGAGCTTGCGGCGGAGCGCATGAAACTGCGCTACGGCGAGATGATCGATTCGGACTACACCACCATATGGGAGCTGTTCGACGGGCTGGAGGGCGGCACGCCCAATCACGGCTGGTCGTGCGGTCCGCTCATGATACTGTCGAGGTACTTCGGCGGCATCGCCCCGACCGCGGCGGGCTATGAGAGCTACGAGATCGCCCCGCAGGCGCTGTTCGACTCGCTTAAAACGAGCGTCGGCACCGTCAAGGGCCGCATCTCGATGGAATACGCGCGCTCTTCGGGCGGCACGACGTTCACGCTCACGACGGTGGACGCGGACTGCACCGTGCGCATACCGCTGGAGTTCGGCGAGGTCGAGTCCTGCGAGGGACTGACCGTCGTCGGCACGGAGGACGGCTACACCGTGCTCACCGTGAGCGAAGCGGGCGAATACACCGTCAAAACGAAATGATCGGGAGGAAACATGAGATTTTTTGCCAAGAAACTGTGGCTGATCACGTCTATAGTATTCGGAGTATTAGCCGTCGTCATGGCGGTATTGCTCGGAGTGGGTACGTATCATGAGGACATCATAAACGTATATCTTGAAGCCCCCACGCAGCAGATAATACCCGAGGAGGGAGCTAAGATCTATTATTGGACGGAATACGCCACCGAAGAAGAACTGGTGGAGTACGGGAAACAGGTATGCTACGATATAGAAAGCGAAGGCGCGACGCTGCTTAAAAACGATAACGACGCTTTGCCGTTGCCGGAAGGTGCCAAAGTAAGCTGCTTTTCGCAGTCGTCCGTGGATCCGATATATGCGGGCACGGGTTCCGCGAGCGTCGCGGGCGTTGAAGTGGTATCGCTCAATACCGCGCTCACCTCTGCGCTCGGCGAGGGAAGCACCAATACGGAGCTCGTCAAGTTTTACACCACTTCGGGATATAAACGCGTAAACGCGGCGTTATCGGGCGGCAGTTCGGCCGACTACCGCATCAACGAAGTGCCGTGGAACAAATACACCGATCCGCTCAAAAGCACGTTCTCCTCTTACGGCGACGCCGCGATCGTCATGCTGTCTCGCTCGGGCGGCGAAGGCTCCGATCTGCCGAGCGGCATTCCCTCTTTGTCCGAATACATGACGGACGGCGATTACCTTCGTCTGTGCAAAGAGGAAACGGATATGCTTTCCGGATTGCGGCAGATGAAAAAGGACGGCGTATTCGACAGGATCATAGTGCTCATCAATACCGCCAACATATTGCAGCTCGACTTCCTTGACGAGTACGACGTGGACGCCGCGCTCTGGATAGGCAACGTGGGTGCAACGGGCATGCAAGCCGTCGCCGACATACTCAGCGGCGACGTGGTGCCCTCGGGCAGGATAGTGGACACCTTCCTCA
>ERZ1106930.89-NODE-89-length-40049-cov-14.248512_pt1 | contig 40049 bp, 40 predicted proteins | sample MGYA00403663_ERZ1106930 | MGnify/ENA primary metagenome ERZ1106930 (study PRJEB35170, sample SAMEA104062438) | human gut metagenome | biome: human gut; feature: human-associated habitat; material: faeces | place: Denmark | collected 2012-06-26 ... | reverse complement strand
GCATTGAGTTTTCTCACATCGATAATCATCATAAAACCGACTATAAAAGTATATTATATTTCCGACCGTTTGTCAACTTTTTTTTAAGGAATTTACGCAAATTTTACAGCAATTCCATGGTTTCTCTCGCAATAACGAGCTCTTCATTGGTAGGAATAATCAAAACTTTGACTTTGGAATTCTTTCCGGTAATGTCGCGGATACTGCCGTTATTCTTCTCCGCGTTCTTCTCTTCGTCGATTTCCAGGCCGAGATACTGCATGTTTTCACAGATTCCCTTTCTTACGCCGGGAGTATTTTCTCCGACTCCCGCCGTAAAGACGATACAGTCTACTCCGTTCATCGCCGCCGCATACGCGCCTACATACTTTTTGCAGGAGTAAGAGAACATTTCGAGCGCGAGTGCCGCCCGCTTGTTGCCCTGAGCGGCCGCAGCCGTAAGATCGCGGAAATCGCTGGAAACGCCGGAAATCCCGAGCATACCGCATTTTTTATTGAGATAAGTGAGCATTTCCGAAACATCCATGCCTTCCTTTTTGGCGATATATTCCGCCGCGGCGTAATCGATGTCTCCGCTCCGCGTTCCCATGGGAACGCCTGCAAGCGGCGTAAAGCCCATAGAAGTATCCACGCATTTTCCGCCGTTCACCGCCGTAATCGAAGAGCCGTTTCCGAGATGACAGGTGATGATTTTCAGTTCCTCGGGCTTTTTGCCGAGATATTTTGCGGCTTCTCTCGAAACGAATTTATGGCTGGTTCCGTGCGCGCCGTATCTTCTTACTTTATACTTTTCATAGTGCGCATAATCCACGGCGTACATATATGCATAATCGGGCATGGTAAAATGAAATCCCGTATCGAATACGAGCGCCATGGGCGTCTTGGGCATAGCCGCCTGACAAGCCTTGACTCCGACGATTGCGGCGGGATTGTGCAAGGGAGCCAAATCTTTGATTTCTTCCATTAAAACCATGGCTTCGGGCGTAACTAAGGTCGTCTTTTTGAACGCTTCGCCCGAAGCGACGACGCGATGCCCCACCGCATCGATTTCGTCCATGGAAGAAATGACGCCGGCTTCTTTATCCGTGAGTTCTTTCAAAACCAACTGGACGGCTACGTTATGGTTAGGCATGGGCTGTTGAATTTCAACTTCTTTACCCTTTGCCTTATGCGTGAGTTTGGAGCCTTCGATTCCGATACGTTCGCAGTTTCCCTTTGCGAGCACCGCTTCCGTCTCCATGTCGATGAGTTGATATTTAAGGGAGGAACTTCCCGAATTGATGACTAGAATTTTCATGTTTTCCTCCGCTTAAAACTGTGTTTGAAGAGCGGTGATAGCAATTGCGGCGACAATATCTTCCGATTTACAACCTCTCGAAAGATCGTTCAAGGGCTTTGCAAAGCCTTGGCAGATAGGACCTACTGCCATAAAGCCGCCGAGGCGTTCCGCAATTTTGTAGCCGATGTTTCCCGCCTGCAAATCGGGAAAAATGAACACATTGGCATGTCCGGCGACCGGAGAGCCGGGAGCCTTGAATTCGCCCACGGAAGGAACGATGGCGGCATCGAATTGGAGTTCGCCGTCGAGCTTTAAGTCAGGAGCCTTCTCTTTTGCGATTTTTACGGCTTCCGCGACCATCGTCACGTTATCGTGCTTTGCGCTACCCTTTGTCGAGAAGGAGAGCATGGCGACCTTCGGCTCGATTCCCGCGATTTCGCGCGCGGATTTCGCCGTAGCAATGGCGCAATCCGCCAATCCTTCGCTGGTATAAGTGGGATTGAGACCGCAGTCCGCAAACACGACTAAACCGTCAGGACAATACTGGTTTCCCTGAGGAGGGCAAATCATGAGATTGAAACTGGAAACGGAGGAAACTCCCTTCGCGGTCTTTATGATCTGAAGTCCGGGACGAAGTGTATTGGCGGTCGAATGGCACGCTCCGGAAACAAGTCCGTCCACCTCGCCCATTTTCAGCATCATGGCGCCGAAATAGGTTCCGTCCGTCAGAAGTTTCGCCGCCTGTTCCGGCGTCATGCCCTTGGAGGCACGCAGCTCGCAGAGTTTAGCATTATATTCCGCAAGGCGGGGAGAAGTTAGCGGATTGACGACGGTCACCTCCGTAAGGTCTACTTCGGGATTTTCTGCTTTTATTGTCGTTTCGTCGCCAAGCAGGACGATTTCGGCAATTCCTTCTTTCGTCGCGTCGGAAGCCGCTTTTACGACGCGCTTATCCTCGCCCTCGCACAAGACGATTTTCTTGTGCAGAGCCTTCGCCTTTGTTTTGATTTCATCAAGAACGTTCTTCATAAAATATCTCCTTGGAAACGCTTTATTTCTTTTTGACTTTCGTGTATAATAAATCTTGAAAAAAATAAACCCGTTCCGATTTTCTATCGGATTTAATTATAGCACACATTTTGCGGGTTGTAAAGGAAAAGGAAAGCGGTAAAATGAAAATTTGTGCGATAATTTGCGAATATAACCCCTTTCATAACGGACATTTCTATCAATTGGATGCGGCGAAGAAAAAATCTGGCGCCGATGCCGTCGTTTGTTTCATGAGCGGAAATTTCGTTCAGCGCGGAGAAGCCGCCGTATTGGAAAAATATATCCGAGCGAAACATGCCGTCCTTGCAGGCGCCGACGCCGTCGTCGAGCTCCCCGTCGTCTTTTCGTCTGCACCGGCGGAGCTCTTCGCCAAAGGCGCAATAAAACTTATCTCTTCCGTTCCCGAAATCACCGCGCTTTCCTTCGGGTGCGAAAGTGGAGACGAAGATATTTTTTTCAAAGCCGCTTCGTTAATTTTGGAGGAACCCGCGGAGATTTCAGCCGAAATCAAACGCCTTCTGAAAGAAGGATTCAGTTTTGCCCGCGCGCGAACTGAGGCTTGGAAGAACTTATTTCCGCGAAATTTTCTCTCGACACCGAATAATATTCTCGGCATAGAATACGCCAAGGCTCTTCTTCTTGCAAAATCGAAAAGCCGCCTGTTTCCCGTACAGCGAAAGGGAAACGGGCATACGGAAACAACTCTTTCAAACAATTTTTCTTCCGCTTCGGCAATCCGTGCCGCACTCGAAAGAGAAGAATTCGAACACCTTTCGGGAAATCTTCCGCTATTTGTATTAAGAGATCTCTCTCATACCTCCAATTATCTTTCCATTCTCGAAAAGGCGGCGTTAATCGAAAGAGATACAGAAAAAATCAGGGCGATCTGTGACTGTACGGAAGGACTGGAAAACGCCCTGAAAAAAGCTGCGTGGAGAAATGAAACCGATATCGTCGGAAAAGTTACCTCAAAACGTTACACGTCTTCAAGAATACGGAGAATTCTTTTGCATAATCTGCTCGGGATTTCCCGTAACTTCATTGAAAAATGTATGACGGAGCCTCTCTATCTCAATCTTTTATCCTTCAAAAAAGGAAGCGAAGCAGTTTTGTCCGCTTTGGGAAAGTCATCCTTCCCCCTTCTGACAAAAGGTACAGACGCAAGAAAGCTGAAAGAAACGGCAAAAGAATGTTACGGACTCGGCCAAAAAGCCGATGCAGTCTTTTCTATTGTTCGGGATATTTCTCCGTAAAAAATTCCCTTTTTCCTTCAAGGAAAAAGGGAATCGTTTTATACTGTCTGTTTTTCCGAAACGAGCTTTTTCTTCTTTTCCCGACACTGACGGACGCTCGTTACATACTCCAAATTAATGATTTCTTCCGCATCGGAATCTCCGCTACGAACAACGAGCCAATTTTCTTCGACCGACTCAATTACGCCCGTATATTCTTCGTCTATTGTCGAGATATCACATTTTTTTCCGATAAAACGATTGATGAGATTCAACATATCGAACTTTTCTCCTTTGCCGCTCATTCTTTTATCTCTGAGATGTTTCCTGATTACAGCTGTCTTTTTCATTGGTTTCAAAGAAAAAAACAGTAGAATAATTACAGGCAAAACACACCAGACTAAAAAGACCAATCCTCGCATGTCTTTTAATCCTTATTGATTCTTTATGTATATTATATCGCCTTATTAGTTATTTGTCAAGTTTTCCAGACTGATTTTTACCGTCTCCTAACGTCCCAGATATTTGCATAGTAAAGGATTTCCTCTTATCTCTGAAAATATTCTTCGATAAGTTCTTTACCGCCCGCCTCGCTACCATGCCGTGTTCTATAAGGTAAATTCTATCACAGAGTGTTTCTACACATCGCTTCGTAAGTAATTATAATAATATCAGTGCCCGTCTTTCTATGGAATTTATTTAAAATTTCTATCAGCGAGCAAAATCTGTTATATCCAGTCCTACGGTCCGTTCGTCTGAAAGTAATACTTCTGGTTCACTGCAACCATAGTAACAATAGATATCCTATGCTTTACCCTTGGAAAATAAATTGAAAATGACGACGCCATAAATGTTCGATATTGAATAATGCAATAATTTTCTTTGCGTATTCGAAAGATTCTGCCCCCCAAATTGCTCTTTTTTGAATGTGGGAATAAATAATTTATAGTCGGAATTTTGATAACTACACCGAACCTTCGACAAATATATTTGAACTTTCGGTCTTTGCTCATTTCCCTGTCAATGAGCATTTTCTCCCTGTCCCTTCCTTATAAATTACATCACAAGTAGTACTCTTATTAATAATCCTAAGACGAAAATAATATCTAAAAAGAGCGACACTTTCATTTTGATAAATTATATAAGATACTTTTCCCAACGTAAATTCGCGCTTTTCTCCCGAAAGAGCAAGTGTTACCAAAAATACGCATAAAATTGGGGATTGAAAATACTCTTCGTTTCTTACGTTTTCAGTGTTTTCCAAATCCGTCCAAGCTCTCCTTTAAGTAAGGTGAAAAAGCATAAGGTAATCAACATTCCGAGAGTTGCCGAACAGAGAGTATGTAGCTGCAAGAGTTTACGAAGCAGTTGGACATCAGTATATTGTGGTTATATATGCTAAAATACACTATATATAGTAGTTGAAAGCATTGCTGGCATATTGACATCAATTGACACCGCGTTTTTACAGATAACAGGCTCCATTTACAGGTAACAGATTCCATATAAACGGCAAATAAAATTGCGAAAATCGTCGAGATAAATCTCGACGATTTTTCTGCATTAGTGAGCTTCATTATAACCTATATGGCCATAAAATTTGACAGTTTTATGACACCATACAAGAATATTTTAAAGCCGTTCTATAAGCTTAATATTCACGCTATTGTTCACCTCGTCCAACAATCCCTGCGTAAAACCTGCTATACTGAAAAGAATACCATTACGATTTGATTAACGTCAGTTGCAAGCGTAAATCCTCTTTTCTTTAAGTCGTTAAGAGTAATATTTTTATCTTTTATCCACTTTTGCAGTTTGGTGCGGAATGCGCAGGACTTAAAGAACTTATGGAGATGATTCGATAACTTTTTCTCATAAGCAAAACGTCATATAAGCTGGCAGGCAAATGATTCCGTCATCTCTCACAGAAAGATTTTTCGGGTGAATGACATAGCTGTCCCCTATCCTTGCTCCAAACTTCTCCCTAAACCTTATAAGCGACGTTATAGTATACCTTTGGGAAGATTTCACTTCAATAGGATACATCTTATATTTTAATTTGCTGTTATTTGAAAGCAAAAAATCTATTTCGATATCATTGCGGTGTTTCTCGTCGTTGTAATGCGTATAGAAATAGAGTTTATGTCCGTTTGAAGTAAGCATTTGCGCAATTGCGTTTTCATATAGCATACCCTCATTGACAGATAGTTTATCTAACAATATCTCCCTGTATAGCTCTCCGTCTGAAAGCTCGTTCTCATCAAACGCATGACTGACAAGCAGCCCCGTATCTCCCATATAGCACTTTACATATGAACGGTTTTCCGTTAAAGAAAAACCTACGTTAGGATCGTCACAGGAAAAACATTCATTGCAAATCATGGAATCGGCAAGCCAAAAGAATGTATCTTCATATTGTATGGCACGAAAACCTTCTTCCACATTATTTATTTTTACACGTTTTTCATGTTTTGACAGTAAGCCCGGTATCTGATCGAAAACCGCAAGAACTTTCGACCTATATGCCTTTTTTATTTTCATGATATCTTCTCGGTATAAGTTGAGTATCCCCCGCTTCCTCTTGTCTGCGGCATAAAAATCCCTGTCATTTTCAAGAAAAGCAACTATACTTTGCGGCATTCCACCCACCAGCATAAACTGTCGGAACAACAACATTGCCTTTTTATGCTGCGACTGCACAAGCGGCTTTTTGTTTTGAAAACAATCTTTAATATATTCTATAAGCTGTTCTTCACCGAATGTCCAACAAAACTCCTCAAAGTCCAGCGGATACATTTTAAGATTTCTTTCCTCGGAAGGAATTACGATATCCTCTACGTTTTCACGGATAGAAATCAACGATCCCGTTTCGATATAATCATATCTTCCGTCGGCTACAAGGTATTTTATCGCCTCTCTTGCGCGGGGAAACTTCTGAACTTCATCAAATATTATAACCGACTCCCGACGATATAGCCTTGTCTTATATTCGCCGGAAATAATCATAAAAAAACTTTCCAAATCATTCAGCATTGTTTTAAAACAATCTTTAATGGATTCAGACACATTTGCAAAATCGATAAGAATATAAGATTTATATTCATTCTTTGCAAATTCCGTAGCAATGGTAGACTATCCGATACGGCGAGCTCCCGCTATCATTACAGCTTCCGTACCGTTTGTTTTTTTCCAATCCAATAACTTGTTATATATTTTGCGCTTGAATATCATTTTACACCTCGCAAATTATTATAGCAAGAAATCACAAAAAACACAAGTATATAATATGACGAATTTTACAAAAAACGCACTTTTAACAAACTTCAACTTCTATAACCAATCAGTAAAAGAAGGTCCGACTGATTCAGACCTTCTTTTTTGTTTTTCTAAAAGTTCTTTATCGACTTGAACATTTTATCGATACACTTCTTTTTCTGGTCGTAATTCGGATGTACGTAAAGATTCAACGTTGTACTGATATCGGAATGCCCTAAAATGACACTTACCGTTTTATAGTCGCATTTACTTTCAATACATCGCGTTTTTGTTTTCTTTTATTAAATAAAATTTAATTTTTTATTACTTCAAGAATTTTAATCTTATCTATTTTACCTTGAATATTAATATTTATAATATCACCCTCTTCATGTTTAAGCAATGCCTGCCCAACAGGAGAATCAATAGTTACCTGTTCTTGAACATTATTTTGAAAAGTGCTAACCAGTTTGAGATACATTTCAAAATTATCTTCCAAATATAAAATTTTTACTGTATCACCTATTTGAATATATTGTTTTGGCTTAAATCGTTCAACTGTTTTATTTGACAAATTTTTTTCATCCGTAGTTAAAGACTTTTCACCCGCAGACAATTTACTTGTTTTTATGTTTGTTAAAGACGTCAAAGATATCAAACTTGTCAAAATCTTATTACTTTTTTTTCGATTACATTTTGAGCATAAAACTTGTAAATTACTTAAAGTCGTTTTTCCTCCTTTCGATACAGGAATAATATGGTCAATCTCAATTTCCGAACGTTGACATTTTTTTCCGCAAATTTGACAAAACCCTTGATCTCTCTCAATTATTCGATTACGTAATTCTACAGTCATTAAACTTCTTTGATTAAAACATTCATATTGATATTCTGTCATTTCGTAATTATATTGAGATAAAAACTCTACTCTTTCCATTAACTCATTTGGAGTCAACTTTTTAGTAAATGTTGTTTTTTCAGGCGAAGGATCACGCCAACTAGATCCTGTATTAGGATTATAATGATACGTGTTACTAAGATATGTAAAAGTTTTTAATTCAAAATTAATATTTGCAGGATCATATTTTTGTTCTAAAATTGACAATTCAAAATTAATTCTTTTCAAATATTTATTATTTAATATGCCCATAGAAGTTGCTATCATATTGGCTTTTTGCTTTACGGTTTGAAATAAAACTTCTTTGTTGCCTTCCCACCAATTTTCAAATTCAATATATAAAGTAAGTATTTCAAGAATACTTTTTATATTTTTGTTAATTATATAGTCAATGGTATGCTGATAATCCCATGTTTTTATTTTTAAATGATTTGTTTGCACCTTAAAGCACTTTTCTGGAAGTTCAATAAAAGCATTAATGCAAGATAAAAAAAATTGATAAACCTCTTTAACTTTTGCTTCATAAGTTGAAAGAATTCTAAAAATTAAAACTATTAAAATCAAAATGATTATTATACTCATAAACCAAATCATATTTCTATTTCCTTAATGGTTAATTTTTAAAAAGTAATTAAACAACAGTTTTACAATAATAAATTCTTTATAACTCAGATGGTGTTCTCATATATCCATTATAACACGCATCTTGAATCCTGTTGAGTATATCCTTTTTACCCATAAAAATATGCACCTCCAATAGCGACTAACTTTTTTGGGATTTATTAATAGTGAGGGACTTTTTATTTCTTATTTTTTACCGTTTCCAAGATATGAATACAACGCTTTAGGGAAAGGTTCAGTTCTTTGGAGACGGCAATCAAGTCCTTTTCCGTCGGATTGCTGTTTCCAAGAACCGTCATTTCATGCTCGGGTTTATTCGGAGTTTGGGTCAAATCGTAAGCGGGAGACAAGCAATACATACGCCTTTTTTCGTCGTAGAGAAAGGAAAAATTTTTTCCATGGTCATCCTTGTTTTCATAAAAAACATTGAAACACATCCGACGAAAGGCTTCATACAAGTCATTCATATCGCCACAGATTACGGAAATCACTTGAAACAGATGCATATAGTCGAGATTGGGTATGCGGTGCGTCGTTTCCAAAACAGACGAAAGAGAAAGCATATGCAAACGCTTTCCGTCCTGTCTGTCAAAACGTTTCGCACCGAAATATCCGCTGCAAATCTTCGAGGGAAACAATTTACATTCATTTACGTCGATTCCGCAGCGTTTGGCAGCGAAATTCATTTCCATCTCTTTCCGCCCCGCTTCGGGCGAATCGATACGGCAAGGGAACTTCACAATCCATTCCTCTGTTCCCTCACGAATATGCGCTTTGGGACGAGCCCCCCCACTCGAACCGCCCAAATAATAAATCGTATCCAAATCGGCATTTATGTCGCTGTTCTCCAAAACGTCTGCCGCCTGCTTCGCCAAAGCATCGAGGTCATAGCCGACATTTTCTTTCTCCGTTTGAGACGGTTCATACGTCAACCCTCCGAGTCCGTTTTCCGAAACGATTGAAAGCTTCGTGAGCGGAGAAAGCTCCGCGTAATTTATTCCTTGCTTCGCCAACATGCGGCTGACGAGAAGTTTCCCCCAACCATCGGGCAAAGAATCATGAAATACTCCGTACAATCCTTCAAACGTATCTTTACGATTGACATATACCTCCCTATTCAAAGGAAGCGAAATCGGCGAAATCGAAAAACCGTTCTTCACCCACTTTTCGTCGTACTGGAACGCGATTTTCCCTTCTTCCACCTCAGCCAAAATTCCTACGGTTCTGTCATTATATTTTACAGTGAGTTTTTTAATGTTTTTAATCATCGTCGTAGTCCTTTAAGTCAGAAATAACGGGCGTTTTGAACAGCTCGTTAAAATCTTCGAGGCAGCCGAGAACGCGCGCAAGCTCCATTAGAGAATGAAGGGAAATCTGTCCGCTACTCTCAAAACGGCGCACAGAAGCATAACTCACTCCGGATTGCCGAGCAATTTTTTTCTGAGAAAGTTTTTTTTCCTTCCGCCTTTTCCGAAAACGTCGCGCTAAATTTTCCATGGCCGTTTGGACCGTCAACACGTTCACAAAGGCGCTTATATCGAATCGATTTTCCATAGTGCTAATATTTTAGCATATTTTTTTTAAGTTTGTAAAGAAAAAGAGATAAAAAAAGAGCAATTTTTTCTCTTACAAAAAATTTACGATTTTTTATAAAAAATTTTTAAATTTATCCCGAAAATATATTGACAATCGTTTGATTTTTTAGTAGAATATATTCAGATAAATTTAATATTGCTCATACATTGTTAGTTCAATCCATTTGTATAGTTTTTGTTTAGAGACTGCGCCCCTTTCGGGGCGTAGTTTCTTTTTGTGAAACAATGGCGGTTTTTATCTTTTAGCTTTTGATACTTGCTTCAACAATTTTCTATTTACAAACGTTTGTTAAACCAAGGTTAAAGCCATTCTTTTGTCTTGAAGAGAAGAATCGCAATCCGGATTCTTCCACGCGCCTTAAAGCGCAAATTTTGAGTTTCATGGACATCGGCGAGGAGCAACACGTTTTGGGGATGTAAAACAATATCCTTTCCATAAGAAGTACCTATGCCGTCTATAAAAAATGCTGCCGAAGCTCTTTCCGTTATCGTCAGTAGAGTTTAGACGCATTTTCCAACGATTTCATAATGACTCAAATACAGTGTACTCGTATTTTAACCACTATAAAATAATTTATAAAAAAACATTCGTTAATCGTTCAAAAATTGTTGACAAATTGTAAAGAACACGCTACAATATATATCAGAAATTTGTTTTAGTCATAAGCGGTTGTGGATTCGCTTAATTATCGATATTGAATCGACTTTATGCTTGTCAGCATAGACAACCATTCTTTTTTCTTTTGCTTACAGTTCCCAAGTATATTTGTTGAAAGCCGTACTCCTTTTGAGAGTACGGCTTTCTGTTTGAGATTGTTTCGTCCATCAGAACTTTCTCCAAACCATTTTATTTACGACACTTGTATACGACTGTATAAGTTTTACTACCTTTGTCGACACATTCTCGTCCGTGTAGTCGGGCACGGGGATTCCGTAATCCCCTTCATCGTTCATCCTAACTGCCGTTTCTACTGCTTGTAATAAGGACTTCTCGTCTATCCCGGCCAATACGAAACAGCCTTTATCCAATGCTTCCGGTCTTTCCGTACTCGTTCGGATACACACTGCCGGAAACGGTTTTCCTATACTCGTGAAATAACTGCTTTCCTCAGGCAATGTCCCGCTGTCCGACACTACCGCATATGCGTTCATCTGCAATTTATTATAATCATGAAACCCCAAAGGTTCATGGCGGATTACTCTCCTATCTAACTTGAATCCGCTTTCTTCCAAACGTTTCTTACTCCTCGGATGACACGAATACAATATCGGCTTATCGTATTTCTCCGCTAATTTATTGATTGCATTGAACAACGATAAGAAATTCTTTTCCGTATCTATATTTTCTTCTCTATGCGCCGAAAGCAAGATATATTTTCTCGGTTGTAATTTCAGTTTGTCAAGGATATTGCTTTTTTCAATCTCTTCGAGATTATTATGCAATACTTCTGCCATCGGGCTTCCCGTTACATACGTCCTCTCTTTCGGCAGACCGCATTCCGCCAAATATCTTCGCGCGTGTTCGCTGTATGCCATATTCACGTCCGAAATAATATCCACAATCCGACGGTTTGTCTCTTCAGGCAAACATTCGTCTTTACAACGATTCCCCGCTTCCATATGAAATATCGGGATATGCAATCTCTTCGCCGCGATTGCTGAAAGACAGCTGTTCGTATCTCCGAGAATCAATAACGCATCGGGTCGGATTTGGTTCATCAGCTTATAGGAACAATTGATGATATTCCCCACCATCGCTCCTAAATCCTCTCCCACCGCGTTCATATACACTTCCGGGCCTTTGAGTTTGAGGTCATGAAAAAATATCCCGTTCAAGTTATAATCGTAATTCTGACCCGTATGCGCAAGGATACAATCGAAATACTTCCGACATTTCGTGATTACCGCAGCAAGACGGATGATTTCTGGACGCGTCCCTACAATAATCAGCAGTTTTAATCTGCCGTCATTCTTGAACTTTATATCTCTGTAATCGAGTTTTATTTCCGTATTCATTTTTCTACCTTTTCTCCGAATGTGTCGGGATGGTTTATATCAAATGTCTCATTCGCCCACATCACCGTTATCAATGGTTCCATGTCGCTCAGATTGATAATGTTATGCGTATATCCGGGCAGCATATGCACCGCTTCAATTTTCTCTCCGCTCACTTCAAAATTTAGTATTTCCTCCGTACCGATTTTCCGTTCCTGTATCAGTCCGTGACCGGATACCACGATAAAGAATTCCCATTTGCTGTTATGCCAGTGTTCCCCTTTCGTTATGCCGGGTTTACTTACGTTTACGCTTATCTGACCGCATTTCTCCGTTTTGAGCAGTTCCGTAAAACTTCCGCGCCCGTCGATGTTCATCTTCAACGGGAAACTTATCTTATCTTTCGGCAAATACGATAGATATGTCGAATATAGTTTCTTCTCGAAACTTCCCTTAGGAATCTCGGGCATTACAAGAGTAGTCGGTTGCTTTCGGAATGTTTCCAAAAGTTCGACGATTCTCCCCAAAGTCTCTTTATGTGATACCGGCACATAGCAATATTTCCCTGTTTCGGCCGATATCGGAGTGAGTCCCTCGTAATCGCAGCGATGGGCTTTTCCTTCCAAAACTTCCAGCATTTCTGTCACGAGGTCGTCTATATAGACCAATTCCAATTCGGTGTTTCTGTCATTTACCGTTATCGGCAAATCATTCGCCGTATTATAACAAAACGTCGCTACCGCACTGTTATAGTTCGGTCGGCACCATTTTCCGAATAAATTCGGAAAACGGTACACAAATACTTCCGCTCCCGTTTCTTTAGCATAGGCGAAAAAAAGTTCTTCCCCCGCCAGTTTGGATTTCCCGTAATCGCTCTGTCCGTATCTTCCGAGCAACGTTGCCTGTACCGAACTCGACAACATTACAGGACAGGTGTTTTTATACTTTTTCAATGTATCCAACAAAACGGAAGAAAACCCGAAATTCCCCTGCATAAATTCCGCATTGTCTTTCGGACGGTTTACTCCCGCCAAATGAAACACGAAATCCGCTTGTGCGCAGTATTTCTCCAACTGCTCTTTATCTGTATCCAAATCGTACTCGTATACTTCTTCTATGCCGAGATTCGGACGTGTTTTGTCTTTTCCGTCTTTTATGTTTTTCAGAGCACTTACCAGATTCTTTCCGACAAATCCTTTCGCTCCCGTTATCAGTATCTTCATCGCTTTATTTTAATATTTTATTCCCTGTATGTCAAGCTCGTCACGTAGATATTTCAGCGTCAGCAATTTTTTCTTTACTTCTTCCACGTTCAAAAGCTTTGTATTATTCGAATTAAATTCCGTCAGCGGATTCCTGTCCGTATCTCCCTGTTTGAAATACTTATCATAATTCAACCCGCGTTTATCGCACGGCACCCGATAAAACTTACCCATATCTATCGCATGTGCGCATTCCTCATTCGTCAGCAAGGTTTCATACATCTTTTCGCCGTGGCGAATTCCGATTACTTTGATATCCTCTTTCTTTCCTCCGAATAACTCGCACACCGCCTCTGCTTGCGTCTGAATCGTACATGCCGGTGCTTTCTGTACCAAGATATCTCCGCTTGTCCCATGCTCGAACGCAAACAACACTAAATCCACAGCTTCGTCCAAGGACATGATAAACCGCGTCATATTCGGTTCCGTAAGGGTGATTGGCTGTTTGTTCTTAATTTGTTCTATCCAAAGCGGTATGACGCTTCCCCTCGAACACATCACGTTTCCGTATCTCGTGCAACAGATTTTCGTCATCTGCGTTGTGCGCGATTTCGCAACGATGACCTTCTCCATCATCGCCTTACTCGTCCCCATTGCGTTTACGGGATATGCTGCCTTATCCGTCGAAAGACAAATGACTGTCTTTACTCCTTCATCAATCGCCGCAGTCAATACGTTTTCTGTGCCCAAAACATTCGTCTTTACTGCTTCTATCGGGAAAAATTCACATGACGGCACCTGTTTCAATGCTGCCGCATGAAATATGTAATCCACTCCGTGCATCGCGTTTTTCACAGACTGGATATCCCGCACGTCTCCGATATAAAATTTGATTTTCTCGGCGACTTCCGGCAGCTTCGCCTGAAACTCGTGACGCATATCGTCTTGTTTCTTCTCGTCTCGGGAAAAGATTCGGATTTCTCCGATGTCCGTTTTCAGAAAGCGATTCAATACCGCATTTCCGAAACTTCCCGTTCCGCCCGTGATCATTAACGTTTTATTCGTAAATAAACTCATAATTTGCCCTCCAAAATATCCGCAATTCGTTTACAGGCAAAACCATCGCCGTATGGATTGCTCGCATGCGCCATTTTATGATAAACCTCCGAATTTTCCAAAAGCAACTTAAAATTGTCGTAAATCGTCTGTTCATCTGTTCCAACCAGTTTCAGCGTTCCTGCTTTAATTCCCTCTGGGCGCTCTGTCGTATCGCGCATAACTAAAACTGGCTTTCCAAGCGACGGTGCTTCTTCTTGTATTCCACCGCTATCCGTCAAGATCATAAAGCTCCGAGCAAGAAAGTTGTGAAAATCCAAAACTTCAAGAGGCTCAATAATATGGATACGTTCACACCCCCCAAGATCTTCATCTGCGACTTGACGAACAACAGGATTCATATGAATAGGATAGATCGCCTTCACATCGGGATGTTCGTCCATGACTCGACGGATTGCACGAAACATATTATGCATAGGCGCTCCAAGGTTTTCACGACGATGTGCCGTAATCATAATAAGCCGGCTTCCCTTTGCCCATTCAAGTTCAGGGTGTGTATAGTTATCATAAACGGTTGTTTTTAGCGCATCAATCGCCGTGTTGCCTGTGATATAAATACTTTTTTCATCTTTACCCTCCTTCAAAAGATTTTTCTTGGCGAATTCGGTCGGCGCGAAATTATACTTCGCTATAATTGAAACCACCTGACGATTGAACTCTTCTGGATAAGGAGAATAAATATTATATGTTCGTAACCCCGCCTCTACATGTCCTACAGGAATTTGTTTATAAAAACATGCAAGCGCTGTTACAAAAGTAGTAGACGTATCCCCGTGAACCAAAACTACATTCGGTTTTACTTCATCAAGAATCGTCCCGATTTTATTCAAAATATTCGTAGTAATATCAAATAAAGTCTGACCTGATTTCATAATTGATAAATCATAGTCAGGAATCACATTAAACGTAGAAAGAACCATATCGAGCATTTGACGATGCTGACCGGTTACACAAACTATCGTTTTAATATTTTTCCGCTTTCTCAATTCGTTTACAAGAGGACACATTTTGATCGCTTCTGGTCGCGTACCAAATACAAGCATTATTTTTTTCATCTCAACTCCTCCTGAATGTCAGATATTTGATCTAAAAACTCTTCATATGTGTCAAATTCGCTTTTTCCATTCAAGAAATTCTCTATTAAATCTTCACGACTTTCCCCCGGTAGTTCAAATAAATCTTTATATTTTTCAATACTTTGTTTTGTTCTAGGCAGATACATCCAAGCATAAGCCGAACCCATCTCGTTTAATGTAGGATTACGCTTTAATCTTTCTCTACACAATAATACATTTTTTACGGCTCTCGAAACTTGTTTGTCTTTTCTTCGTTGATAATACTCTTCCAAAGTACATACAATTTTAGCTGGATTTCCCGCAATTACAACATTATCAGGCACATGCCCTCTAACAACTGCTTTCGCCCCGATAATAACATTATTTCCAATATCAGCCCCCATCAATATAATAGAGTCCATCCCTATAAAGACATTATTTCTTATAGTTACAGGTTGTGCATCTCCAATATTTTCCCCATATTTTTTCCTTATAACAGTATGTGAATAGTCATGAGTTAAAATAGATACACCTTTTGTAATCACAACATTATTGCCAATCGAAAGCAACCAAGGACGAGCCACATCAATATTAACTGTATACGGAGCATAAATGTAACAATTTTCTCCAATTAGAATCCCTTTTTTCTTGAGATTTTTAATATAAATCTCCGATGAATAAGTTTTAGGATATATAATCCTGTTGATTATATTTCTAATTTTCATAAAATCTCCCATTTTTAGTGTATTTGTTGCCAAAGTTGTTTAAGTCTTTTGAACATAATAAAAAAATATAATAAAGCCCAAACAAATCCAATTATAACAGTCCAAATTATCCCTTTGAAGTCATTTGATATTTCAATAAAATTAGTTATCCCAAAAAAAATAATTGCTGTCAAAGCGCAAATAAAAAAATCTTTTATAATATTATTCCATGGGAAAATATTTTTTATTGATACTTTTGTTATCCGCGATGAATTGAACACTAGCGCTACCGACATACAACCAATACTAATTAATGAAGCAAGCGCCGGTCCTTCAAAGCCAATCAAAAAATATAGTGCAACTGACAAAATAGTATTAAGAAGCAAACAAATCAGAGAATTATATAAAATCTGCTTCGTTTTACCATAAGCATTTAAAAGCATTCCCCAATATGTAATTCTAAACAATAGAACTAATGAGTATATTCTAAAAATTGTTGTTCCTTGTAAATAAGTTTCAGAATACAAAAGGGTAATTATTTGCGGCGCAAAAATCACGCTTGCAAAGGCACAGAAAGATAAAATTATAAAACATAACTCACTGGAATTTTTCCACAGATTTATCGCTTCTTCTTTATTTTTTTCTTTTATATTTTTTACAACTTTGGGTAAAACAAGAGCCGTAAAAGAAGATGCTATTAACGAAAAAGGCAATTCTTTACCTGCATTAGCATAAATTGCCACTGCTTCCTCATCCAAAAAAAAGCCAATAATTAATTTATCCAAATCCAAACTAATCGTAGAAATTGCCGTCGACACCCCTAAAGGAACTGAAAAAACAATTATACTTTTTAATAAGCCTTTATCAAAATTAAAAGAAATCTTCCCCGAAGAAAAATATGCTTCCATATAAGTTAAAAGTGAAAACAGAATTTCTACAATTACATAAATCCAAAGATAAATATATAGCGAGGACCTTCCCAATATCGTAAAAATTGCAACTAACAGTAAAAAAATTGAATTCGTCACACTATATACTAATTCTCGTTTCAATTTTGCATCTACGATTAGCATATTGCTTCTACTGCTTATTATCATTTTAGTCCAAGGTATTATCGCCAAAAAAAATGAATACACAACTAAACTTGGATTTTTATAATATTGTGCTATTATATTTTTAGAAAAAAACATTAACCCTGCTACAATTATTGATAAAACAGTAATTGCAAAATAATAGAATGTTAAAAATTTTTTTTTGAACTCAGCATCACAAGAAGCTAAAAAATAATTTATAGAATTCGGAAGTCCTAAAGCAAAAATTGAAACGACTAAAGAAGTAACCGTCTGCAATTCCGAATACGTGCCATATTCAGCTAACGATAAATACCTCGACAAAAGCATTGAGGTAATCATCGAAAGCATCAAGTTAATAATTTTACTTCCAGAAAGCACTAACGCTGAGCTTCCGATGTTTTTCCGCTTATTCACCAAAATAATTATCTCCAAAAATATTTTTCCAAAGAGAATTAAGAATTTTATTTAAATCATTTTTTTTATAAAATAATTTTGAGTTTTGAGAATATTCCATATACCTTTCTTCAATTTGTTCTATCGCTTCTACTATATTATTAACTTCAGAATACGACACACAGACCCCCATTTTTTCATATTCAATCGTATAATGTAGTCCTGGTATATCATTTCCAAGCATAGGAATTCCAAATCCACCATACTCATAAAGTTTATTAGGGGCACAAAACAAATTGTTCAACGAAACTCTGTCATATGAGAGTAATGCAATATACGCATAACTTGTCACTTCTAAATGATATGGAGCCGCGATAAACGGAATGTAATATGTCTCAGAGTATGTCGCTTTCAACTTTTCCACAGAACCATTATAATCTCGCCCCATTAAAACTAAAACATATTTACTATCGCCGATTTTCCTTAATGCCTCTGCAATTTTTGTAAGGCTTCTGTCGCCAGTATTAATATGCCCTTGATACAGGACAATCTTTTTATCAGAAAGTTTTGAAATTATTTTTCTTGCATATTCATCATTTATATATTGATTTTTATCAAAATTCCGCATATAAGGAATATTAGGAATCACATAAGGAAACTTTTTTAAATTATACCAATACATGCAAATATTTGCACGACAATATTCTGGAACAATAAAAGCCTTCGCATTTTTTACATATTTTTCTAATCCGTTGCGATATAGTTTAATTTGATCATATAACTCATTACTTTGCAATATATAATCATATTTCTTTATTAATGTATTCAAACATAAAGCTGTATCAGCGGAACAAATATATATTAAGTTGCAATCACTTATTTCTTTTTTCAGAATTTTTTTACAAGCCGCTCTAAATCCCAGCCAATCCTTAACACGACTTGGTTTACCCATAAATTTATCTTGATGCAATGTTTCCCAACAAATAACTCCTACCTCATTTAATAATTTACGAGTGGCTAAATTTAATTTTGAACATATTAAATTAGTTTCTATTCCCTTTTTGGCTGTATATACCAATCGAGGAAGCATGGGCGGCAAGCCTTCAAACACCCCTTTTAAAATAAATGTTATCTTTGGCCTCATATTCTATTCCTCCGTATAATAATCTTTTTTATCAAGATGGTTACGTGCAAAAGCAGTCGTTTCTCCAATTTTTCTCGCAGGGTTCCCGACAATGATACTATTTGAGTCAATTGTTCCCTTTACAACCGAACATGCTCCTATAATACAGTTATCTCCTATAGTTGTCCCCGGCAATAATGTTACTCTAGCCCCAATAAAACAATTATTTCCGATAGTAATTGCCTTAGAAAAATAAATTTCCCCCCCCCCCCCGCTCTATTTTCTTTCCTATTGTAGCAAAAGCAGTAGTAATAGAATAATCATGTGTAAGTAACATTACTTCTTTAGATATTGTAACATTATCTCCTATCGTAATTTTTGAATAATCATTACCGTCAAACCATACAGAATTACTGATAAATTTAGGATTTCCAACTATATTAATCCCTCTCTTTTTTAAAGCTTTGGTATAACTTTTCATATACTTCTCAGGAGATATATAATTATATATATTTCCCAAAAAACCATGCAACTTTATTTCTCTAATTAATTGAAAAATCTTTTTTACAATTTTCATTAAGCACCTCAAACTTATCCAATTTAGTTGTTATGGAAGTTTTTTTCATCCGTAAATTTAATATTAATGGTATAAACATACCGCATATTGTATAATTGAATATCCCCGCATTTCCATAGGCAAGCGCAAAAAAAATCAACAATGCTATAAGGCAAAAAAGATTTTTTTGTTTAACTGCTTTTTTTACAATGGAACATAGTGATATAAGAAATGTTATCGCCATAATGATCCCACCGCGGGCCAAAATCGCAATATACATACAATGATTATAATAATTTGAAAGATAATTCTGATAATCTACAAATAATAATTCTCCCCACCCCACTCCAAAAATGGGGTTGTCGACAAAAAATTGTATTCCAACCTCTATTTCATCTGTTCTCCCCAAACTTTGAAGTCCGTTCTCAAAACGAGATAAAAAAGCGTCAAACAAATTTTTTGTCACCTCAAATTGTGAAATAACGACTAAGATAATTACGAAGATCGGAAATGATATTAAGCCTATAACTTTAATCCTTCCTGTTGCAATAATTTTTTTAACCATTAATAATAGTTTAATAAATATAAGGGTAATAAGGATCAATAATCTTGAACGCGACATTCCGAAGGCAATAACAACGAAACATGCCCCCATAGCTACTTTCTTAAAGAATTCGTATGTACTTGTCTTATTGAAAGACTCTTCCCCAAAAAAAATAATCAAAGCCGCAATAATTGATATACTCCCGTCCACCTTGGTTGCAGTCCTTGAAACTTCGCCAAAAGATAAACCCAAAAATATTGAACATATAGCGGCTATAATTACAGAAATATAGAACGATAAATATATCTTTTTTACCGATACCTGTTGCGGTATTTTTAAAAAAGCAATATAAAGAAAAACGGACAAAAGCAAACCAATTTCAAAAACCTCACCTCTTACCCTTTGCAAAATAATTTCCAATGAAAATATCGCTAAAACAACTAATGGATATCCAATCCGACTTTTTGACCCCGCTGTGTCTATTATATTAATAATCAATGTTGTTAAAAGCAATAATAAAATAATCCAAATATGGATACCGTATCCTAATATCGATATACTGTTTAATGTGTTAATAATTGGAATTATGATAATATATAGGCACAGCAACCACTCATATATAGCGTGAACTGCCGATAATTTCTTTTTACAAATTTGATTGCTCATGTATAACTCCCAGCAAACTGTCTTCTATTGATGTTGCAATCATCTTTGACTTTTCAACCATCAATTTATGGAGATCGTTTGCTTTCTCAATAACTTCTTCAGTCAATCTCAAAGCATCTTCTACATCAAAATTTTCATCGCTTATAGCATACTTTCCAAGTCCGTAATCATTCATAAAATCAAACGTCTTTTTATGATAACATATACCTATCAATGGTGTTGCTGTGGTTAATGCCATAATAACAGAATGAGTTTTATATCCAATATAATATTTACAAGAGGATAATTCTTGTAAATGTTCTTCCGTCCTTGTTTCAAAAGGATATATTTTTATTTCTCCTTTTTCTTTCATTAAAGAAATAATTGATTGTATATCTTTTAATTCTCCACTGTCATACTCCATCCTAAAAAACTCTATAGCATTCCCCTTTAGAACAAAATAATCTAAAACTTTTGCAATGGCAGAATAAGTATGAAAGGCTTTCTTCAATCCATTAAATATTGATATTCCCACCTTATTTTCTCTTTCGTGAAACGATTTATACTGCCCGTTTCCAAATCCAAAAACAGAATCATAAGACTTAAATATATTTTCTTGATTCTTACCGACAAGTTTTTCTAAACATTGTTTACTATTATCATCTCGAATAAATACAGCCGCCGCCTTCCTTATAATATCCCCAAAAAATTTTTCGACTTTTTCATTATCAAATGATAGAGGACCTATTGTCTGTGACCATAAAATATATCTTTTGCTATATATACTTGTAAGTGCAATATCATATGTTATGGAAAACAAGGCATTTTTATTTCGAATACTTGTTATATGATGCCCACCAGTAACTATAACAAAATCGGCCGACTTCAACTCAGAAATAAAACTCTTAGATATTTTTTCACATTTTCTTTTTTCAGCTTTTTGTATCAATTCAGGATACACAAAAGCTTTATAATAAAAATTGGTTAATTCATGATATATTTTTTTTACAATTCTATTCTTTGTTTTATTAAAGAGACTCTGATATCCCGGACCAATAATCTTTATCTTTTTAACATCAGGATTTTTCCACAAATTCGGTTCAGTTGTTGACAATGTAATAAAAACATCTTCTCTTAAAAGTTTAGAAATCAAATATTCTGCAATCGCTCTATCGCCTTTATTTGTTGCACATTGGCAAACAATCATGATTTTTTTCATTTTTTATTCTCACATCATACCATTTTAGCTTTGTAAATATCAAGATATTTTTCAAAAGTTTTTCTACGATCAAATACATCTCGCTCAAAAAGCATATATTTATCTTTTTCACAAATTTCAGCTATAAGCTTTATCACTCCCTCTAAATCTCCTTGTTCTACGATCTGTGAAGCCGGAACACTTTCTATGCTTCCACCGGTTTTATATGTTATTACAGGCGTTCCGCAAGCTTGCGCTTCCAAATTTACAGTCGGATAGTTATCTGCATATGTTAAATTTACAAAGACATCTGCGGCCGAATATATCTCAGCAAGCTCTATAGGACTATTAGTTTGTTCAATCGCAATAATATTCTTGGGTAAAAGATTTTTTTGTTTTTTATTTATTCCAACTAAAACAATGCAGTATTCTTTTTTTAACTTTTGAGAAAGCAAAATAAAATCATTTAATCCTTTAGTTTTCCCCCAAGAACTTGCAACACCTAGCACAATTTTTCTATTTGCTATAAGATATTTATTTTTAAAATCACTTTCTCTATAAACAAAAACTTCTGTATCGATTCCATTATGAATTACTTCAATAGGATATTTAGATAAAAACGAAGCTTTAGCAAACCCTGCCAACCATTCTGAAGGCGTTATAATACTCATATTTTTAATGTTTGTAAACAGTCTCTTTTTCAAATTGTAATTATTTCGGCTTGCGTCTACAACTTTTGAAATCGGATAATTATTCTTTTGTTCACAATTAAAACACTGCTGACGCCATTTTTCACAATTAATTCTACTGGGATAAGTACAATGTCCCGTAAAAGCCCAACAATCATGTAAAGTCCATACAATCGGTATATCCACTTGTTGTAAATATAAAAACAATTCTTCCACATTAATATAATACCCATGGATATTATGCAAGTGGATAATATCTGGCTTGTATTGTCGAATCTTCTCAATGAACTTTTTAGTTGCTTTTTTACGGGTAAATCCAGCATTATCAAATATTCGCGATTGTAACGCGTGCATTTTTACTCCAATAGTACTATCCGTTCTAATACAAATATCTTTATACTTCTCAGCCGCCTTTTCTCTCCCGTAGGCAATCAAACAGTCATGTCCGTTTTCTCTTAATATATCAGCAATATCCGCACATATTCTACCTGTACTTTTTATACCGACCACAGAATTAATTTGCAAGATCTTCATGTTTTTCTCCTATCTTAAATCGATAAGTATAATTATAATGCTCAACTCCACCATACGTATACTTATACGCTTCATTCCCTCTTGATAAATCTATCGATCTGATAAAGCTATATTTTTCACATACAGATTTGATTACTTCGTTTAAAATCAATCCCCCGGGGCTATATTTACCCATTCTTGTTTCAATAGACAATCTAGTAATAATAGCTCTCCCATCCATTCCAACAACTCCATTCAGCGACGCTGCCAGCATATCGTTTATATAGATACTTGCAAAAATAATATTTTTTGTTTCATATAAAGCTTTTCCTAACGCCTCATTTTTCTTAAAAAATATCAAGGGCCGCAACAATAATCTAGGTCTATTTGTATGTTCAAGTATTCTCTTTGAAAACAATGCGATGTTGTCATTCCATAACTTTCGTGATGGCTTTTCAAAAACGAATAAATAAAAAGTCATTTGTGCGGTATCTCTATTCAACCGATTGTAACTTGTTCTTATATTTTGTCTGCATGATTTACTCAAACTCTTATACCATCGCTCGTAATCGGATAAATCAATCTTAACACAAATGTCACGATTTATATAATCAATTTTCTCCTCATCAAACATTTGCTTAGTCAATGAAAATTGACTAAGCCGATCACATTTAAAATCATATCCCTTATAATTAGAAAAAACCAACTCGAGCGCTTTTTTCATCGTTTTTACCGATAAATTTACGTCATAAATAAAATCCAAATGACCTACGGATGAAAATTCTCCCAATAAATAAATCTTCTGCTGTTTTTTATTTATAAGAAGCGGTGCAACCAAAATCGCGTTGTTTTCATCATAAACAACATAACATATCAATTTAAATCCCTTAGCTTCAAAAAATCTATGAATATTAGTAGCTTTTTTTATCCTATTTAAAAAGTTATACTCGGAATAAGGCGTTAAAAACTTATTCCTGTCCATCAACTTCATAATTATCTCTTTACAGTTTTTCCATTTGGTTTTTTCTATTTTTAATAACATCTTTTATCCTAATAACTTCTTTAATATATCATAATATTTTTTTGTTTGTTTTTTTCGAGAATAGTTTTCTACTGCAAATTCTTTTGCATTCTCTCCCCATTCGTTAAGTTCACTTCTATGTCCATAACAATAAAGAATTGCCTCAGAAAGTTTTTTAGCCGACCCATGTTCAATTGCTATTCCAAGACGATGGGCCTTTATAATATTTTCAATTTCACTCCCCTCATCAACAAGCGCAAGCACTGGACTCCCGCAAGACATAATCACCCCTGTTTTTGAAGGCAATGCCATCCTTGTTATTCCTTTTTCAATTGGAACAAGCTCAATATCTCCAACGCTATATACTTCCGACAATCTACTCGCTGGCTGCAGAGGAAAGATGTGAATATTCGAAATTTCTTCTTGTTCGACGCGTTTAATCAATTGTTCTTTGTAAGATCCGCTTCCAATCAGCACGAAGTGTATGTCTTGCATTTTTTCTTTTAATATTTTAGCTGCTTCAAGTATAATGTGCCTTTGTGAATGAAAGGACGGATAAACTGTATATAACGCGGGACGAAGCTATACGGGAATTGAAAAGAATTACCTTTCCGAAAAGCATTGTAAGCGAATCCGAAGTAAGAAAAGCATTACTCGCGCTGGCCAAAACGATACCGAAAGACGCGAGCTTTTTCTATAGTAAAAAAGATATGCTCCCCTATCGGAAACAAATTGACGGAACGGTAAATAAGTTATTGCTGTACGATAAGCGGGCGCGAAAAGCGGACGGAAAGTTTTACAGTCGGCTGGCAAAGTATGAAACGGAAATCTTTTCGCCGTTTGCCAAAGACATAATAAAGAACGGCATGTTCAAGAAGGAGGTAGTCGAATATTTTGACAATTACAAAATCGAACCGAAGAACATTACGCTCATACGGGAATTGGAAGAAGATTACAAGCGCAGACAAGGCAACATCGTATTACGCGCGGTCAAGAACATCAAACCCGAAATCTATGAACGGAAACGACGTTATAAAGTAAACGACAACGGCTTGAAACGTAGACTTGCCATTTCACGATATAAGGTCGGAAAACTCATTGATTGCTTTCTCTCCACTTTCGGGGAAGAAAGCGAGTATTTGAGCAGAGACTACACCAATCGACTGAAAGAAATCGAGGACGAGATACAGGAAGAACAGGAACGCGAGAAAAGTAAAGAACAGGAAAAAATAAACAGCCGTTGGACCTTTGAAAAAGGCTGACGAAAAAAATTTTGCAAAAAATACTTGACTCGACGACTGCAAAGTGCTATAATAGTATTGATACGACAATATAATTTTCGGAGTAATTATGGAGAGAAAAGAAAACACGCCCGGGCGTGAAAGCCGCAGACGGTATGAGGAACGGAATAAAGAAAAGAGAAAAGCGAGAAGCGGAAATTTCGGAACGATGATTCCGAGGGCTCTGTATGAAGAAATAAACGCTTTCTTAACGGAGCACGGCCTCACGAAAGTAAAATTGATCGAAGCAGGATATAGCGCTTTGAAGTCGGAATACGGCCCGAAAAAGCAAGAAAATAAAAAATAAAACGGAAAGCGCAAGGAGTATGTCCCCTTGCGCTTTCATTATAAGGAGGATATAAGAATTATCAAAAATGAATCATGACGAACTGGTAAATGTACTTAAAATTATAAATACAGCTTCTGTTAACGGTAAAAGTAAAGACGATGCCACGGCCACAGTGCTGCGTTTGGCAGCAGAAAGTTTTACGAAAGATATATTGAGATCATTAATGGAAGCTAAAAATATTGAAGATAAAAATGGCAATGCTTTGACTACTGAAAAGGAGAGTCAAATGTTAATAGAAGCGAAAGGCGTATCCATCACAAGTAAACCGAGACGGGACGGAAGGTTCCAAGGGTATATCATTCAGGATGACGGACAACGCAAATACTTTTACGGGAGGAATTACGAAGATGTTACAAACAAAATCAGAGAATTTCTGAGAAACAACCGAAGCAGAAGACAGCGCACCCCTCAAAAGGTAAAACCGCGCAAAAAATCGAGCCCTATGTTTCTTACCTATATGTCCGAATGGATCGAGATCTATAAAAAGCCCAATTTGAAACCCTCATCGTTACAATCGTTGAAGAAGTCGTTAAAATACGCGGAAGAAGCATTTCAAGATAAGACGCTGGACGACATAACTTCAAACGATATTCAAAAGTTGTTGGTCGGAATAAAGGCGGAACGAATAAGAGACATGTGTAAAATAAATCTGTCTCAATTATTCAAAAAGGCGGTAATACAAGGGATAATCAAAAATAACCCCTGCGATGCCGTGGAAATCAAAAGACATAAGGCTTCGCATAAAAAAGCACTCACGAGAGCCGAACAAGAAATCTTTTTGAGCGCAGCCTCCCAAACGAAATATTCTTTATTGTATCGATTTTTACTCAGTACGGGATTGCGTATAGGAGAAGCTCTCGCGCTGAAACGTTCCGATTTCGATTTCGAAAAAGGTATTGTTTCGGTCAATAAAAATGTAGTGTTCGTAAACGGAGAAAAAATCGAACAAACGCCGAAATCGGATGCGGGATATCGCATCGTACCGGTTCCCCGAAGTATATGTGATGAAATCAAATGCATGAGCGGCGACGCCATCTTTCCGTATTCTTACAATGCAGTCCGTAAGGCAACCGAAAGAATCGCGAAAGAAACGGGATTAAATGTTACTCTCCATATTTTGCGGCATACCTATGCGACGAGATTGGAAGAAGGAAACATACAACCGAAGCTCAAACAATATTTGCTCGGACACGCATCGTTGGAAGTTACGCAAAATATATATACGGATACTACGACGGAATACCTTGAAAGCGTATCCGGAAAGATACAAAATGTCTTTTGCGGCATATAGGCTCGAAAAATGACACCGTTTTTGACACCTAAATTGACACCAAAAGCGGAAAAAGTGCTCCGAAAACAAGATTTGTAAAAATAAAAAAATCCCATATATTGTGTCAGTATCATTGAAAAACCACAATATATGGGATTGATGGAGCTACTGGCCGGATTTGAACCGGCGACCTAGTGATTACGAATCACTCGCTCTACCGACTGAGCCACAGTAGCAAGTGCTTGCTCATCAACAAGCTTATTTATTATACTGAATAAGAAAGAAAAAAGCAAGCGTTTTGATAGTATTTTCTCTAAATATTTTTATTATTTTTTGGAACGAGAAGCGGAACCTTTCTGTGAAGGACTTCAATGTCTATACTGCCGCTCGCCCCTTTTTCCCCGTCATAATTCCATACCACATCGTCAGGAACTTCAAACCGTAATCTTTCTCCCTTGAAACGGAGTAAATTTTTCTCCTTAAAACGATATCCGAATACAAAAAGACGGACAAGCGCAAACAACGCGCGAGCTTTATTATAGAGATTAGGGCTTATCTTTTGTTTGACGACCGCACATTCCATAATACCGTCGCTCATGGACCCCCCTCCGTTCATTTTCCAACCGGCAACACATTTGGTGTTCATAATCAATGTAAAGACACTTTCGGTCTCTGTCCTTTGCGCTCCGTCTTCAACCGCCATAGGAAAAACTTTGAAGGGAAGATTTTTTCGGATTCCTTCTAAGCCATAAGCGAGAAGTCCCAGTGCGCGCTTTGCCTCCTGCGGCGTCGTATAGGCAGCGCTGGTGAACGCCCCGGCCGAAACAGAATACATGGCGTATTCTTTACCGTTGATGCGCATACAATCGAGATACTCTTTACGACCTTTAAGAACGACTTTTACCGCTTTGCGCACGCTTTTTCGGGCAATTCCCAAGCTATGCGCGATATCGTTTGCCGTTCCGCCGGGAATATATCCGAGAAGAGGTAATTTTTCCATATCGCCAATTCCGCGCAAAACTTCGTTAAAGCTTCCGTCTCCACCTGAAAACACAACGCAATCGTATTTATCCGCAACTTCCCGTACCTTTTGCGTCAAATCCCCCTTAGCCTTTGTAGCGTATACATCTACCTTCTCGTATTTCGTCTTCAACTTTTTTACGATATACGAAAGTTTTTTCTCGATTTTTCCCCGTCCGCTGTTCGGATTGTAAATAAAAATACATGTCATATTTTTATTATAGCACAACTGAAACCGTGAGACAACTTTTTCGAGGGTCAAATAGAAAATTCGGAGGCTAATAAAAGATAAGAATCACACAGGTAAACTTGAAGATATCGGATATCTTTTGCATAGATCGTTCCACGAATAATTTCTTCGGACATTAAAGACGCCTGCGCGGCACAGGTAGAAATATCTGTAAATATTCCTCCGGAATTTTCCTCTGCCAGGCAGGATAAAACTCCTCCTACGGAAGACAGCGTCCGTCTCAATGTCTGTTGCGTATATTCCCCTGTTTCCGCTTTATTGGCCATATCGTATAACAGATGAATACAGCTACTCAATGTAGAAAAACACCCGGAAAGTTTTTCGGCATTCTGTTTTTCCGAACGTTTTTTCAAATACAGAACGGATACACTCTCTTCAATAACCGAAGCGGGTATGTCCTTGTCATTCAAATTATTTCGTACGGTTTTTGCATCCGTCTCCGTAAAATAACAGGAATATACGGCATAATTTGTGCGGCCCCGACTCATCACATATCCCGCCCCGCCATCGAGATATACTTCTTCGGCCGAAGCCGCGACATTTTCTTCTTCGGAAATGAGAAAATAAAAACTTTCTCCTACATTTACCTCTACCGCTCCGATGAGAGCATGTGCGTAAAAAATTCCCGAAATTACCGTCGCAATCGATAATATTCCCGCGAGAATAAATGCTTTTTTACGAAAAAAACCCGTCTTCATACAAATATTGTATGCGACGGATTTTCTCAAAATTACTTATGGCCTTTTTCCTTTAAGGGTAATAACGGATTTTCCAATCTTCGTTCCTGTAAAATGAACAAGAGAACGGTAAGGAGCTCAAACGGCAAAGGACAAAATTCGCCGGGGTTTACTTGACTCATCATCAATATGCCAAGATAAGAAATGCCCAGACACAGAGACCAAGTACAGTAATTGCGGAAGATCAATTTTACTCTGCCGATAAATTGGAAGAGATACGCGGCTACGCCGACTAAGCCCATACTACCGATGATTTGAGGAATCATCATGTGATACCAAGCCATGGAGCCTTTCTTTTTATATTCACCGTAAACGATATCGTTGTCGAGAATCCCGAATCCTACCAGCGGATTCTTTTTGAACTTTTCGATAGCCTGCAACATCATTTCATAACGAGCGTCTCCGGTGATGACATCATCCGCGAGGAAACGATCCTGAATGACATCAATAATAATTTGTCCGAAGCAAAGGAATATTAACAGCAAAGCCGTAAGACATAACAATGTTCTGAACAATCGTTTTTTTCCGCAAAACACCCAATAGGCACAGCAGACTAAAATTTCAACGCTTCCGAACAGAAGCCCTCCGCGCGACGTACTGACGGCAATCGCCGCATAGAACACGGGAGAAAGGATCGCGGTCCAAGGGCGCTTTAATGCAAGAAAGAGAGGAAACGGCATCGCAAACATTAAAAGCGTAGAAATGTTGTTTCGGGAAAAGCCCAAGGCATAGGAAGTAGGAATCCCCTTATAGCTTTTATAATATCCAGATTCGATAATAAATACGCATAAAAGGCCCAAAAAGGTCATGATTGCGGAAAAACGAATTTTAATATCGTAATCTCGTTTTACGGAAAACTGAGATTTCATCAGAAAATAGGTAGCCAACATTCCAAAGCCAAGCCCCAACATATAATAGGAGCCTACGGCATATTCCTTCAAGGAAAAATTCCCAATCCCTCCGAGCATGATAGCCACCCCGACGGCCAAAATGCCATAGGCGCTCTCCCCCGTTTTCATGGGTTTTCGATAAAAAATAAAGTGGAAAATTAGACAGATAGCAACAGCCGGCGCATACTTAATATAGGGAAAGAAGGTATCAAAAGAATCGTAACAATTCGTCGTAAAAGCAGAAATCAATAGAAAGGGCAACGTCGTGGGAAGAATATCGTCGCAAAGCAAAAGAATAACGGCAATAAGGGCTACAAAACAAACCGCCCCGACGACTTCCTGACTCGTTGCAACGAAGAGACAGGCTGCAAGCGTCTCAAAAATATAGAACACGTAGCTATTAAAAAATTCTCTTATATTCTTCAAGAGCGCCTTCCAATCTACGGAATTCCAGAAAGCTCCCGTACTTTGTAAAACTTTATTCATATATATCCTCATTAGTAATTTCTGCAATTTTGGCGAGCAGAATACTCAAACTTTATGATTACCTTATTTTTTCAATTCTTTTTTTCGCGAAAAGGACAAAATCACATCTGCGAGAAATACGTTTTCCGAAGTACTCACATATAAAAGTATTCTTTTTTACTTTTCCTCTCCTTTTTCAAAAGAAAACACGCATTACACAAAAATAGGCGGAACAAAGAAGTATTCCGCCCGAAAACAGAAACAGAAAAAATTTCCGGTCTGCCGACTTTGAAAATATTTCCTCCGCCCCTAAAAAAGAGAATCCCCGCCGACAGGAGCGACAAAAATGCCAAGACAAAACACAAAATTGAAATGATGAAAGCCATTTTTACCGCATTGCCGCGCTTTGAAAACATAAATTCTCCTTACAGATTAAAATCTTCCGACTTAAAATTACTATAATAACGTCCTTTTTCTGCCGTAAATTTTAATACACAATAATCAGGATCTTCGATTCCTCCGGGATAGTACATCGTATCCCCCTCTCTCCAAATTCGTTTCTTGGCCTCCACAGTTTGCAAAACTTCGATATATCCGGCTAAACTTACGCCTCGAAAAAAACGCCGATCAATAAAATAAATACTCGATTTAGGGTTACAAAGAAAACACTTTACTTTATTGGACGATGTGTTCGTAGAAAACCAAAAAGTTTTTATCCCTTCGCGTTCTCTCGGTTTAAGCATAGCTTTTGTAATCGGATAACCATCTGCGTCAATATAGCAAATTTGCGTCAAAGGAGATTTCTCGATTAAAGCGCCTATCGTTTGTTCGGGATTTCTCATGTTTATTTCTCCCCTCCAAAAATAAAATACCTACTATCTATTATAGCAGGTATTTTCCGATTAATCAAGATATAAAACGGGCTTTTTTTCCGAAATTGATTTTTTTACGTCGAGAACTCGTTGATTGGAAGAGCCGCGAAACAAAAGCGTTATCTTTTTCAGCTCTTCCACGAACGGACCGTCTACCAAGACATCAAAGAGAGAAATCAATTCCTTTATAGCCGTCGTATTTTTATTTTTCTCAAAGAGTTCTCCCGTTTCCGGATTCAGAGTATAACCCGTATAGCACCAAATCGTCTTTTTGGGATATTTCTTTCGAACCTCTTTCACAAAGGGAAGCAATGCGGCTTGATTTTGAGGTTCCAACGGTTCTCCGCCGAGCAAAGAAAGCCCCGCTATATATGATGCGCCTAACTTATCGAAAATCTCCCTTTGGATTTCTTCGTCAAAAGGACGCCCGTAATTGAAATCCCAAGCTATTTGATTGAAACAGTTTTTACAATGATGCGTACATCCCGAAACGAAAAGGGAAATCCGAACCCCCTCTCCGTTCGCGATGTCTGTCCATTTAATCTCGGCGTAATTCATAGGCGATTATAAGTGCAGGACTCTGTCCTTAATTTCCTGCGTTCTGCCTTGATTCCAAAACTGCGTTCCGATATATCCGCAGGTGCGCCTTGCAACGTTCATCTTCGATTGATCGCGGTTGCCGCAATTGGGGCATTCCCATACAAGTTTACCGTTTTCGTCCGTGACGATTACAATTTCTCCGTCATAGCCACAAACTTGGCAAAAATCGCTCTTAGTATTGAGCTCCGCATACATAATATTTTCATAGATGAACTTCATGACTGCGAGCACTGCGGGCAAATTATTCTGCATATTAGGAACTTCGACATAACTGATTGCCCCGCCGGGAGAAAGCTGTTGAAACTCACTTTCAAATTTCAGCTTTGTAAAGGCGTCTATCTTCTCGCTGACATGCACATGATAACTATTGGTAATATAATTTTTATCCGTGACTCCGGGAATAATTCCGAAACGATTCTGCAAGCATTTCGCAAATTTATACGTGGTGCTCTCCAACGGCGTGCCGTAAAGGGAAAAGTCTATATTTTCCTTGGCTTTCCACTCTTTGCATTTATCGTTCATGTGCTGCATCACGGCTAAGGCGAAAGGCTTCGCTTCTTCATCCGTATGCGACTTGCCCGTCATATATTTTGTACACTCGTAAAGTCCCGCATATCCCAAAGAAATCGTGGAATATCCTCCGTACAGAAGTTTATCGATGGTCTCCCCTTTCTTCAAGCGGGCGAGCGCTCCATACTGCCAAAGAATAGGCGCCGCATCGGAAACGGTTCCTTTCAGCCTGTTGTGACGATACATGAGCGCCCGATAACAAAGTTCGAGCCTTTCATCAAAGATTTCCCAGAATTTCTTTTCGTTTCCGCCCGAAGACAACGCGACATCGACCAAATTGATGGTTACGACTCCCTGATTAAAGCGACCGTAATACTTCGGTTTACCGTTCTCGTCCACATAAGGCGTCAAAAAACTCCGGCACCCCATGCAGGTATAACAATGTCCTTCCCCGTTCTTATCCACTTTATATTCCAGCATTTTCTTTTCGGAAATATAATCGGGAACCATACGCTTCGCAGTGCATTTAGCCGCGAGCTCCGTCAAATACCAATATGGCTGCTCCTCGGAAATATTATCGGGTTCCAAGACATAAATGAGTTTGGGAAACGCCGGCGTAATCCATACGCCTGATTCGTTTTTGACCCCCTGGATTCTCTGTTTAAGCGTCTCTTCGATAATGAGCGCCAAGTCCGATTTTTCCTGCGCGGAACGCGCTTCGTTCAGATACATAAATACCGTCACGAAAGGCGCCTGTCCATTAGTCGTCAAAAGGGTTACTACCTGATATTGAATCATCTGTATTCCCTTGCGGACTTCGTCGCGCAGGCGTTTTTCCGCAATTTTGGCAATATGAGCTTCGTCGGAAACGCCTACTTCAGACAATTCTTCGGCGACCTCTTTTCTGATTTTCTTTCTGCTGACATCAACAAAAGGCGCCAGATGCGTCAAAGAGATACTCTGTCCGCCGTATTGGTTGGAGGCAACCTGTGCGATGATCTGCGTAGCGATATTGCAGGCAGTCGAAAAACTATGCGGCTTTTCGATAAGCGTCCCCGAAATTACCGTCCCGTTCTGCAACATGTCTTCAAGATTGACAAGGTCACAATTATGCATATGCTGCGCAAAATAGTCCGCATCGTGAAAATGAATAATTCCCTGGTCGTGAGCGGCGACGATGTCCTCGGGCAAAAGAATACGCCGAGTGAGGTCTTTAGAGACTTCTCCCGCCATATAATCCCGCTGAACGCTGTTGACTGTGGGATTTTTATTGGAATTTTCCTGCTTTACCTCTTCATTATTACATTCGATGAGCGTAAGAATTTGCGCGTCCGTCGTGTTGGATTTTCTGACAAGGGCGCGAGAATAACGATACGTAATATATTTGCGGGCAAGGATAAAGGCTTTCATGTCCATCAAGCGATTTTCTACCATGTCTTGGATTTCTTCCACATTGACGGAACGCCCCATCTGAGAACACTCTTTCATCACGTTGTCCGCAAGCGCGCGGATTTGTTCTTCTGAAATACGCGAAACCTCATTGACTTCTTTATTCGCTTTTCTCACGGCATTGACGATTTTCTCTTCATCAAATATCGCTTCTTGTCCGCTTCTTTTAATAATTTTCATAGCCTTCACCCTCTCTTTCCTTTCTATTCACCCTGCAAACTATTACCACAATATATTGTGCCATATTTCTATTTTTAACACAAGATATTGTGTTTCATCAATCGGTGCCTTTATATTATACCACATCTTGTGGTAAAGTCAAGAGGATTGCACAAGATATTGTATAGAAAAAACTTATAACCCAAAAATACAAAAGTGTCGATAATGGTATTTTTTAAGAGAAAAACCTTAAAATCTGTTTTTTGAGTTTCGAAAATCAAATATTTTCACTTTTCCACAAAAAATAACGGCCAAAATAGGCCGCTATTTTCATATTTTTTTAATTTCAATTTTATTATTTATTTTTCTTTAACTGCAGAAGAAGCTATTTTATAGAGCTGAGCGGAACTTGTACTCTTTTCGATAAGTTGTGCTAAATCTTCGGCTTCGAAGGTGGAAAGATAGCGATTGCGAATGAAAGTTTCGCACTTCAATTCTTCCGGAGTCAAAAGCAAATCGCTGCGCTTTGTCTGCGAATGCGCCACATCGATAGCGGGGAATACATTTTTTGCGACGAGCATATCGCTCAAACGAATTTCCGAATTTGCTGCGCCGAGAAGTTCTCCGGCCAAAATATCGTCCATGGGATTGCCTGTATCGACGGAAAGCGTACCGAGAATGGCGAGAGAACCACCTTGCGCAAGACACCTCGCCGAGCCGAAAAATTTCTTAATATAATGGAGCGTCTTGCTCTCCAATCCGCAGGAAAGCGTCTTCCCGCCGGAAGATTCTTCCGTTTCATTATAGGCATGAGCTAATGCCGTAAGAGAATCCACGAGCATGAGAACGTCCATTCCCATTTCCGCGAATCTTTTCGCGCGTTTCAAAAGAAAATCTGCGGCGAAAACATGGGTTTCAGACTCATCGTCATAGGTGGTATAAATAAAATCTGCTTTCGGAACAATCTTCTTGAATTCTCCGACTGCTTCGGGAGATTGCTCGGTAAGCAATACTAGTAGACGAATATCGGGGTGCTCCTCAGAAACCGCTTTTGCAACCTCTTTGAGTAACATGGTCTTCCCGGCTTTCGGAGAAGAAGTAACGACACCGCGCTGTCCTTTTCCTAAAGGAATCAACCAATCGATATATTTTAATGCGGAAGAATTAGATTTTTCCGAATAGAAAGAAATGCGCTGATCGGGATAGCAAACCTCGCTGAGTTCAAAACGAGAACGTTTATCCTCGCCGACAGGCAAACTATTTACGGAAAGAATTTCCGTAGCAACGAGTGCCGCATGACGTTTTTCCGCGTGACAAACGACAATATCGCCATCGCGCAAGTCATGCTTTTTAATTTCGGAAACCGTGACGATTATCTTTTCGACAGACGCATCGCGACCATTGAGCGGAAATAAAGAAGATACGCCATTTATTGTTTCCAACTGTCCGGTGTAGACTTCTTGCTCAAAATAACCTTGCTGGGGCTCGTATTCCGGGGAACGAAAGTCGATGACATTATCTGCCACCTCCTGTTTCTCCGCGGCTTCGGGAATATTTGCCTCCGTATCATCTTCGGTAATTCCGGAAAGATACAGAAATTTTATTTCATCCAATTTGCTGAATATCTTCGGATCGATATAGGCATCTTTGACAGGCGCGCCCCGATTGGTCTTAGCGGCGGGAGGAACATTACCGATTAGTATTTCCACGATATCCTTTACCAGCGCGCCCTTTTTTTTCAACGTAGACTGATTGACGCCGACATGCCTGCCGACCGAGCGTAAACTTCCAATACTCAAAGTGGAAAGATATTCTGTGTAAGCTTGTTTGAGTTCTTCCAAAGCGCGTTCATTCATCAGTGTTTAGTCCTCTCCATTAAGATTATTTTTGTTTTTTCTTCTGTCAAATCGTCGCGGGAAAATTCCAAGACATCTCTATGACTGATTTCTGTCTCTTCATCATCGAACAAGTCAAGAAAATTATCCGCTTTATCGAGATCGAGCGAAAGACTGCGTGTTTTATAATGCATGGGAATCACGATTTCCGGCATCATTCTATCTACGTATTCTTTCGCCAATTTCCCGTCTATCGTATAAGTTCCACCGACAGGAATAAGAAGGATATGCACGGGAAGCAACATCTCCAAAAGCTCCGAAGAGCACTCCTCGCCCAAATCGCCCATATGGCATACTTCCAATCCGTCCATGCGGAATTTATATATGATATTTTCTCCTCTCTGCCGGCCACCTTCATTGTCGTGATAGCTTCTGATTCCCGTGATTTCCACGCCCGGCAATTCATAGAAGCCTTCCTTATCAATTATACGGGGGCGCCCGCCGATTGCTCCGACATTATTATGGTCGAAGTGTCCGTGACTTACCGTCACAGCGTCCGCTGTGAGTCCTTTGGGCAAGTCGTACCCGATACCTTTATAGGGGTCTGTGACAATCGTCGTTCCCGTACTCTCGGTCAATTTGAAACACGAATGTCCCAAATACTGGATTTTCATTGTTCCTCCGAAATTTGTTTGCTTCGCGCGACAAGTTTCAAATGCATCTCTTGTTTTCCGCTGTCAAATAACAAAGTATATTTCATCGACATCAACAACGAATTTTTTTTGATTGCAAATCCGATTTTATGCGTTACCGTCTCCACTTCTCCTTCTGAGCCCGAAACCCCGATTATTCCTCGGTTTTTCTTACCTTCTTTTAAGAGAAGTCGCAAAATATAATCTCCCTCCCGCGCAACGGTAACCTGCCCGTTTGAAATATGGAGACTGACTTTTCCTCCGTTTTCAAAATAGCGCAGCTTTGCAGATTCAGAAAAGAGTTCCATTTCTGCTTCCTGTGAAAAAATACTCTCTTCACCGTCAACTACGGTCACTATTTTGAGAAAACAAGGTTTCATCATTTCGATAACTGCCGATTATTTTTACTTTAACGACTCTATTATAACAGAGTTTATGAAAAAAGTAAACCCTATTATGCAATATTTTTTGAAAAGAATATAAAAAAATCACTCTTTTCCGCTTTTTATCTCTTCTCGCAATAATCTTCCCGTTTTCAGCTCTGCAGACAAAGTCCTTTCGTCGCCTTGAAAAATGGCGTCTCTATATACTTTCAGATTTTCGATGAGCCCGTCGAGCTCCGCTAAAATATTGGAACGATTATAGAGATAAAGCTGTGACCAAATACGCTCGTCTACGCCCGCTATACGCGTCATATCCTGAAAGCTACCGCCCGTAAAACCTTCGCAGTTTCGGGCTGAAGGGCTCTTTACATAGGCGCTGGAAACGAGATGTGCAAGTTGAGAAGTCAGCGCGATCTTTTTGTCGTGTTCCTCGGCACTACATTCGGTAATTCGGCCGAAATTCATCAGTTTCGCGAATGCCAATGCTTCTTCTATCGCGCTCTTCTCTGTCTTTGGGGAAACGACAACGACAAGATTGGCTCCGTCAAACATTTCCTCTGAGGAAGACAGTATACCGCTCGTCTCTTTACCCGCCATCGGATGCAGCCCTATGTATCGATACCGGCGGGGAGCGGAGAAAACTGCTCGTTCTATCTCCGCCTTAATCCCACAGACATCTGCTACAAATGCCCCTTCTTTGAACTCCGCCGATTCCAGCAAAGCGATTGCCGCGCGAGGCGGTACGGCCAAAAAAACCGCGTCGTACTCTGTAAAATTTTCAGCTTCCTCTTGAATATAGCCTTGATTTTTGGCGTAGGAAAGGGTCATTCCATCGAGGTCGCTACCCGCGACGAAACATCCCGCTTTTCTCAATGCCCTGCAAATCGAGCTTCCAATAATTCCCAGCCCGATGACCGCTATCTTTTTCATAAATTCCCCTCGGAATCTTTTAGGCCTTCACCTTTGCGGCGAGGCTCTCTGCGAGCTCCTCGAGCTGTACGAGCTGCTCTTCTTTCAAGGAGGAACGTACGGTGACAGAGATATCCTCAAAAGTACAGTTTTTCAAGGCGGAAAGTTCCGCTGTCATCTGCGCTTTTGCGGCGGGGGCCCAGCTTCCGTTTTCGATAATCGCAAAATTTTTGTTCTGTACCGCCAAAGCCTTCATATCTGCAATCAGATTTTTCATGGGAGTATAGATTTCCGCATTATAGGTGGGCGAAGCGAGAACGACGTTTTTGACGCGGAAAATTTCGGAGATGAGTTCGGAAACGTGCGTTTTGGAAGCATCGTAAACGCGCACGTCCTTCACCCCGTTTTCCGAAAGCTTAGATGCGAGAATTGCCGCAGCGTTTGCGGTATGCCCGTACAGGGAGCCGTAAATGATGACGACGCCCTTGGATTCTTCTTCGTAACGACTCCACTTGTCATACTTGTCCAAAAAATACGCAAAATTTTCCCGCCAAATCAAGCCATGTAACGGACAGATATAGGCGATGTCAAGTGTGGAAAGCTTTTTGAGCGCCATCTGTACCATGGCGCCATATTTTCCAACGATATTCGTATAATATCTGCGCGCTTCGTCCAGCCAGTCGCGGTCATAATTCACCTCGTCGCTGAAAAGATTTCCGTCGAGAGAATGAAAAGAACCGAAGGCATCGGCGGAAAAGAGAATTTTATCCGTCTCGTCATAAGTGACCATGACTTCCGGCCAGTGCACCATAGGTGCAAAATAAAATCTGAGCGTATGTTTTCCCGTCGTAAGAGAATCGCCTTCCTTAACTGTAAGTGTCTTTACCTCCTTAAAGTCAAAAAAGTTGGAAATCATGGTAAAAGTTTTTACATTTCCGACTAGTGTCGCATCGGGATAACGGCGGAGGACTCCGCGAAGAAGCGAACAGTGGTCAGGCTCCATGTGATTAACGATAAGATAGTCGAGCTTACGACCTTTGAGCGCAGCTTCGAGATTATCAAAGAATTGTTCGGCAATCGCCTCGTCCGCCGTATCGAGCAAAACGGTCTTTTCGTCCGTCAAAAGATAGGAATTATAAGAAACCCCTTTAGGCAGAGGAAATACATTTTCAAACAGGGCGAGTCTTCTGTCGTCGCCGCCCAGCCACACTACATCTTTCGTAACGTTTCTGATATTGTACATAAAAATAAAAGCTCCTTTCAATCGTCTTTGTCGATAAATCCGACATCTTTATTTTTCCTCAATCATACCATATTTATCGAAAAATTTCAAGCGTTGAGAGTAAAATAATCATATTTTATTGACTTGACAGACAAAATCCTCCTCATAAATTCTTTACAATTGTTTTCGGAAAATGTATGAACCGGCCTGAAATAAAGTTTTTTGGCCAACTCATGAGCGGTGCGATATCAGGCACAATTCCCGCTCTGTTTTCCGTCGGAAAGGTTAATTTTTATTTGTCCGCAATATCCGAAAGCCTTTAACAAACCAAATTTCGGCCCAATATAATAAAACTATTTTTTAGCCACATAAAGAAATCTATGTATTCTGCCTTCTATTGTTCCTTTCTTCTCCAATATTTCTTGGGCATGATATAAGTTGTTCAGATATTTCTTTACATCAAAATCGGGAAATTCCCATTCAATGATCCGCGCAAACCAAACGAGGGCACCCACATTCCAAAATTTAATCGGACGATAAACCTCTTCCGCCTGAAGGGTTACAAAACCAACTTTTTCAAAAGCCTTTTGTACTTTATGCAAATATTGCTTCGGAAAGGGTAACGGTGGTATCTCATTTAGTAACAATTCAACAAGCTCCCTGTCATTTTCCGCCCCTACCTGTTGAGTAATAAAAATCCCATCCGGTTTTAAAACTCGCCATATTTCATTTTCGTTGAGAACTCCATGACGATTTATTACAATGTCAAACGTCTTGTCTTCAAAGGGGAATTTTTTTAATCCGTCTGCTTCTCTAAAATCTATTCCTAACGGAAGCAATTTTTTTTCGCATAATTCTACATTGGGCGGGTATGCTTCCGTTGCGCTCAATCGACAAAGAGGATGGTTCAACGAAAGCAGAAACTCACCACCTCCCGTATCAATATCCAACAGCTTCATTTCCGGCGATAAATAGCGACGAATTATCTTGCCATAATCCCAAGGCAAATCATTTTCCTCCTCATATTTCCCATATATATGCGTAAAATCCCATCCGTGAATATGAGCGGCCTTTTCTTCTTCCAACCATTCTTAATAACTGTTCTTTATTCATCGTACCTCTTTCCTTTTTCATATTTACGATTAAAAAATTTTTTTATAAAAGAAACCGCAAGAGGGAAATATTCCTCCTGCGGCTCTCGAAAATCGGATTGTATTATTCGTCTTCGGTCTTTTCGTTTCTGAGGTATTTCTGTTTCGTGGCGATACCGCCGCGAATATGGCGTTCGTTCAGATTTCTGTCGGATACAGCCCGCGCTCTTTCGTATAAATCCATGTCGATGTTTTTCAGACGTTCGGAAACGTCTTTATGGACGGTAGATTTACTGATATTAAAATGCG
>ERZ1106930.87-NODE-87-length-40397-cov-588.482202_pt1 | contig 40397 bp, 43 predicted proteins | sample MGYA00403663_ERZ1106930 | MGnify/ENA primary metagenome ERZ1106930 (study PRJEB35170, sample SAMEA104062438) | human gut metagenome | biome: human gut; feature: human-associated habitat; material: faeces | place: Denmark | collected 2012-06-26 ... | reverse complement strand
CTTTAGCTCAGTTGGTAGAGCAACTGACTCTTAATCAGTGGGTCCCCGGTTCGAGTCCGTGAAGGTGCACCATATACCCCTATATATAGTGGTTTGAAGCAAATACTACTATATATAGGGGTTATTTTTTATATTTTGTAATAAAATTTATATAAAACTTTATACTAAAGCGTATAAATAGTGTCAATTTTAGTGTCAAATCATACGTTATTTGGTGTCAAAAACGGCGCAGATTTTGTTAGAAAGACTATTAATATAGGCACTTTGCGCGTCTGTGTAAACGTTCTGTGTGATGTCAACCGTCGCGTGTCCGAGTAAATATTGCTTGACTTTTGGCGGTATTCCAGCTTCTTCCAAACGTGTGGCGTATGTATGGCGCAGGATATGCGCCGATACAGTAAATCCAAGTTTTTTAGACAGCTTTTTTAATGCCATATTGATTGCGACATAAGTGCAGGGGAAAATCCTTTCCGAATTGGTGTTCTGCATCGCTTGGTAAATATCGCCCGGTACAGGCACGGAGCGGAACGCCGCTTTGCTCTTTGGCGGCTGTATAATTTCTTTCCCGCCGATAAAAACAATATCTTTTGACACGTTTACTTTGCCGTCTTTAAGGTCTTCGTGCGTGATCGCCAACGCTTCCCCGATACGCAGACCTGTGGATAACAAGAACCGATACAACAGAAAATGCACGGACGATTTTGCCGCCGCAAGAAACGCGGCTTGTTCGTCCACAGTCAGCGCGCTCCGCTTTTGCGGGGCGTGTTTTTTTATTTCTACTTGCTCATACGGATTCTTTTTAATTACCCCCGTAACAAATGCTTTTTTAAAAAGCTGCCCGACATACACAGCGCAAAGGTCGCGCGATCTGGACGGCGGCAGGCTTGTAAAAAACCGTTGCAGATCGTCCGTTGTAATGCTGCCGATAGTCTTACCGCCAAACGCTTCCATTGCCTTTTTAAGTGCAAAATGCAAGGTTTCAAGGCTCTTTGGTTTAAGATTAGGCTTCTTATACTGTTCTACCCATTGCGCCGCGTAAATCTCAAATAATGGCGTGGTATCGGTATTCCGTTTTTTTCGTTTCGGTGTTGGCACGCTGTTCAAATAGTCTTGTATTTTTTTCTGTACTTCTGCGGTTGTTTTTCCGTAAAAGTATTTTTTTTCGCCGTTGCGCATGGCATAGCCTTGTATGCGCCCGTCCGCGCGCGGCTTTGCATTGATTGAAATTCCAGTCATGTTTATCAACATTTTTTCCTCCGTAGGAGTGGAAAAACTGCCGTCGTTGATATCTGACTTTTGTTTTGTAGCTTCTTTTATGCCTCGTTCCATTCCAAGCATAAAAATGGTTTGTTTTGCCATATAGTCAATGTGTGACAGCATACTTTTTAGATACTCTTGCAATTCGCTCATAATTTTCTCCCGTTAGTAAAATTTAGCGAATAAAATTATAAAACGATTGCACATTTAGTTTCAATACCTTTAAAAAGAAATGTTGATATTTATCCCATTTTCTTTTAAATATCCGACAATCATGCCGATTACAAAAATTTTCTGCCGCTCGTCCATATACCGATACAATTCTGCATAGGCATGAAAACTTTTTTCGGAAAACAGATCAGAATACTTTTGAATAAAATTTTCTGCAAGGTCCGATAGTGGTCTTTCCATTATCGGGCTTTTTTTTGTTTCATGCCCGATAAGGTAATCCACGGATACATTGAAATAGTCTGCAAGTTTGCAAAGAAAGTCAATAGTAGGTTCTCTTTGCCCTAATTCATAATTTCCATAAGCAGAAACAGTAACGCCTAAAATTTTAGCCATATCTGCTTGTGTAGCATTAGCTTCTTTTCTTAATTCTTTTAAGCGATTCATAATTTTTTCCTCCTAAATGAATTATACAGAATAGCAAAAAAAAATTCAACAAAACGGCTAAAATATATTGACAATAGACGAAACGTGTGGTAATATATATTTAAATTAGACGAAACGTCTAAATAAAGTAACAAAAAAGCCCCGCGCGGGGCAGGGAGGAGAAAAAATGAAAAAAAATTCTGTTGTAGCGGTAGAGGATAATGGGGCGGCGTTTATTCTTGTTGTAAACCCTGGGACGGACGAGAGGCTTGTAGTAAACGCTTTTTCTTGTCTGGCAAGCGCTTGGAAGCATATCGAATGGATGTATAAAATTGAATCGCAGGAGTTCCTTGTAAAAGGTAGCAGGCTTGTACCCGTTGCGGAATGGGTGGACGGCATGAGAAAGGCAGGGTTTTTAGACTAAAATGGACAAAAATGAACTTGCAAAAATTTATACACCGTCACCGCGTGATAATTCATTAGATGACGATGAATATTACGTTTTGACCGAAAATAATACAATTCAAAAAGGTTGGATAACAGACATAGCTTTTGATATACAGGGGCGCATGAAATATAGACTTTTCAACGGCCGTGGAATTGTGAAATGCTGGGCGAGTGATAAATTAGGATATGTAAACAAAGCGCACATGTACGACAATAAAACGGATTGTAAAAATGAAACACATTTTGCATATGAAGATTGGGAAGAATTAAGAAGTTAAGCCGAAACGCATTCGGGCGTCCCGTACGGTTTGCCGTGTGCGGCTGATGATGGCAGGCTTTTTTGAAAGATAACCACTCAAAGGAGGTGATACTATGAAGTTTAAGCAGTTGTTACGCGAAAAGGATATTACGGGCGCACAGCTTGCGCGGCGTATCAACGTTTCCGTTTACACGGTTTGGAAGTGGACGAACGGAAAAGGCGAACCTGTCGCGGCTCGCATGATTAAAATTGCAGACGCGCTTGGCGTATCGGTAGAGGAAATCGTCCGTTGTTTTGCGGAAAAAGATGATGATAAGAAAATAGTTTAGGAGAGAAAAAATGCAAATTCAAAGCGGGTATGCCTATAAATGCGATGACAAGGTATCGGCACAACAATTTTTAAAAATGTGTAAAGAAAAAAAATTTGTATGGGGATATGGTTCCCCCATTAAAGCATCTGAAAACGAAATTCTTTACATTTGGAAAAATGCGGATACCTTGTTTATAGTAAACGACAGTTTTTACGATGGCAAAAAGGTGTTTTTGGCAGATAAGAATTTTGCCAATAAACACAAATATTATATTGTAAACGTTGAGGCGAAAGCATGAAAACGGCGAGCGATATGTTAGACGAATATATAGACAGCCTGTGCGAATGTCTCGGAAGCCTGTACGCAGGCGGGAATCTTTTAAAGGGGGAAACAGTATGAACCACGATCAAGCAGTTTACGGTATCTATGAAGCGCTGTGCAAGCGTGTCGGCGCGGAGAATGCTATTCCTGCCGATGAATTGGCGAACAGGTTCTGCATCTCCGAAAGAAAGCTACGGGATTATATCAGCGAGATTCGGCGCGATGCAGACTTCGAGAAAATTGTCTGCTCGTCCAACAGCGGCTATTATATTGCCACAGAGGAAGAAGCGGATCGCGCAAACAAGCGGTTGTATTCGCAGGCATTCAGCTTGCTGAAAACCGCACGAGCAAATGACAAGAAAGCAGGACGGAACGGACAGATGCGGATGATTCTGTTCGATGAATTTGATATAGAAAAGCTGGAGGCTTTTATAAATGAGCGGAATACAAGCGCCGTGGATTGGATTCGGAGAAGACGAGTATGAGGATCCCGAAGGATATTTTGAAGCACACGCAGACGATAACGATGACTGCGTAGACGAATAAAAAGAGGTGGAGAAAAAATGAAGTTTTACAAACAGATTGCTTGTACGAAAGACATGACGAAAGAAGATTGGCTTGCCATGCGTAGGAAAGGAATCGGCGGTAGCGATGCAGGTGCGATCGCGTGCATGAATCCGTATAGCAGCGCCTATAGCGTTTACTATGACAAGATCGGAGCTGCACCCGAAAAGGAAATGAACGAGGCGATGCGCATCGGAACGGATTTGGAAGATTATGTCGCGAAGCGGTTTACCGAACAGACGGGGAAGAAGGTGCGAGTTTGCAAGTATATGTTGCAAAGCACGGAGAATCCGTTCATGATTGCAGATGTAGACAGAATAGTTATTGGAGAGAACGCGATCCTCGAATGCAAGACCACAATCAACCGCGATGGATACACGTTTGAAGGGAACGATTTTCCCGCATATTGGTACTGTCAATGCCTTCATTATCTTGCCGTAACACACGCAGACAGAATTTATCTTGCTGTTCTCGTTTTTTCGAAGGGATTGTATGTCATTACAATCGAACGGAAAGATTTGCTTGAGGACATTGATGCTCTCGTTCAGATCGAGAGAAGGTTTTGGTACGAACACGTTGTTGCCGAAATTCCTCCTGCACCTGACGGCGGTGAAAGCGCAAGCGAGATCATTGATGCGTTGTATCCAAGCGGAGATGAACGGCTTCCGGGTGTTGACTTGATGGCATACGCAGAACAGCTTAAAAAGCTTGACGAGATAAAAGGCAAAATAAAGGAATTGGAAGCCGAAAAGGGGAGCGTTGAAAACATCATCAAGGAAGCGCTTGGAGAAGCCACGCAGGGCGAATACGGAGCGTACAGGGTATCTTGGAAAAATAGGGAAGCAACGAGGTTGGATACGAAAGCTTTGAAAAAAGATCTTCCCGATGTTTATGAAAAGTATGCAAAGACATCGAGCAGCAGGACATTTTTATTTAGATCGGAGAAAAATTAAAAGGAGATAAAAAACAATGAAACAGACAGCACAGAACGGCGCGCTTGCCGCGCAGAACGAAAAGCAGACGGAAGTCGCAAAGACCGATAAGCCGAAGAACGTGAAAGAACTTCTTGAGGCAAGAATGGGTGAAATTCAGAAGGTTTTGCCTTCCGTTATCACCCCGCAGCAGTTTTTGCGGTTGGCGCTTAATGCATTGCAGAATACGAAACATCTGATGGAATGCACGATGCAGTCGTTCTACGGCGCGATCATGCAATGCGCGCAGCTTGGATTGAAGCCGAATGTCAACGGCGAGGCGTATCTCATTCCGTTTTTCAACGGTAAAAAGAAAGTATACGAGTGCCAGTTTTTGACCGGATACAAAGGCTTGATGCTTTTGGCAAGGCGGTCGGGAGAAATCGCAAGCATCGATGCACAGACAGTTTACGAAAACGACACATTTGATCTTTCTTTCGGATTTGAACCTACGTTGATTCATAAACCGTATTTGAAAGGAAATCGCGGTAATCCAATCGGATTTTATGCAGCGCTGATTTTGAAAGACGGAGGTAAGACGGCATATTACATGACCGTAGAAGATGCAAAGGCGTACGGTGAAAGATATTCCAAAACTTATAATGCGGGACCGTGGCAGACTGACTTCGAATCGATGGCAAAGAAATCCTGTTTGCGGCAGGTTCTCAAATATGCACCTATGAGTACGGATGTCGATAGAGCAGTCGATGCGGACGAAAAGGTTTTGAAGTTTGAAACCAACGCATCGGTAGATGAAGGGATGGTTGAGATCGAAGAGGAAGAGCCTACGCCGGAAGAAATCGCAGAAGCAGCGGTTGCCGCTGACGATGATGGAGTGGTTCAGGAGTAATTCGGATTTTCCGAACAAGTGAAGGAGGTTACACATGGCGAAGCCTAAAAGCGAAGGCTTCCCGTATTGTCAGCAAGACACCGATACATTTTTTGATCCGAAAATCCGTACCTTGATTGCCCGCTTTGGGTGCGATGGGTATGCCGTCTGGGACTACATAAAGCAGGCAGCATACCGCGAGCACGGTTACTACGTTGAATGGGATGACGACAGACGAGAGTTGGCATCCGCGGATCTATACATCAGCGTAGAGAAACTTGGGATGATAGAGGCATATCTGTTAAAGCGATCACTGCTCCTTAGCAAATCTTTTAACGGCATCACTGTTCTAACATCCCACGGCATTCAGGCACGTTTCCAAAAGATGGCAAAAGAGACAAAGCGCACTTACATCTTTCGGAAAGATATATGGGTTTTAAGCGAAGCGGAAACGCTTGGTTTTATATTTCATACCCTTGAAAAAAATAATTCGGGAATTAAAGCCGATAATTCGGGAATTAACACGCTTAATTCGGGAATTATGCTACAAAAGAAAAGTAAAGTAAATAATATTCTCCCTTTATCCCCCAATGAGGGAAGGGAGGGGGAAAGAGATCGGTTCTTTTTAGCATATCCCAAGTTAAAAGGAATGGCAAGACAGAACGATAGCGGAATAGATTACGCTTCTCTTTATCAGCATTTTCAGCGTTCGGAATTCCTGCGGACACGTTTTTCCGCAAAGTGGGTAATTGAAAATTACGCCGACATAATAGCGGGCGTGCATGATGACAAAGCGAGCGCGGAAGAACAGGCGAGGGCGAGAGCCGATTGGTATCGTCAACGCCGGGAGCGCGCGGAAGAGGTAGCCGAGTATAATCGGAGCAAGGCTGAAGCGATAGACGGATACACGGAGGACTTGAAAGAAATGAAACGGCTTGAAATATCTGCGGCAAAGGCAGAAGCTGGTGGCTCGGTAGATTATTCGGGAAACATACTTTCCGAGCTTTCACGGCTTCGCGGGAGACTTAAAACAAGACTTGCGAGTGTCGGTTTGTCAGAAGATGATTTGCATCCGAAATACTATTGCAAGAAGTGCAGCGATACGGGTTTTTTGTCGAACGGTAAGCCGTGCGATTGTTATGAGAAATTAAAAGGAGAAAAAGAATGAGAATTATATTATCAGCTGAACAGGCTATTGATTGTTTACCTGAATGTGATGATATTCATGTTTTTACAAACCCGGGAGGAATGCTTATTGGAGCGGATTGGAGAAGAAAAGATGTAGTAGAAACTATAACTAACGCCGAAAAAATTGAAATTGGCGGATCAGGATGTCGTGGTATGGGACATGGACTGGTTGTTTTTCCGAAAAATGCAAAATATCAAAGCGATTTATACTTTGTTCAAAGTGATGATGAAAAATTAAAAAAATACGACACCGATGAAAAATCAGAGGAAGAACAATGAACTGCTGGGACTGCGCGCATCTTGGGCGATGCCAGCACGCAAGCAAGCGTGTGAAGTCGTGTAAGTATTTTAAAGATTATACATACGCAGAAAGATTTGTAACCAATAAAGAAGTTGCGAAGATTTTGGGCATCAGCGTGAGAACGCTTTTGCGGCGGATGAATAAAAGCAGGGCAAGCGTTCTTATGGCACTGAAAGAACGAGGAAGGAAGTTTTCGATTGTTACGGAGATTTGTAAAGACAGACCAATAAAAAGGTTTTATGAGGTGGAGAAATGAAATGGATCCGCAACAGCATCGGAGATTGGCAAGCGGTCGGAGCGCGAGGAGATTTTCTTGTGTGGCGCGACGGCGGGGCCTGGAAAGGCAGATACCGATCGGCAAATTATAAAACGCATTTCTTTATACCGCGCGGGAAACTTTCAGAAGTAAAAAAGATTTGCGAAAAAAATGAGTATTGGGAGAGATAAAAATGACAGCAAAAGAGCTTATTGAAAACATAGAAAAGCTGGGAAAAGCGTATGACGCGTTGGGCAAAGAGTTTGACCGCAGAAGCAAAGTTTTGCGGGAGATGACGGAGGGAAATAAAACGAAAAATGGGGAAAAAACAAAAAATTGAATTGTATAACGATTGAAAAAAGAAATGCTTGAGATGAAAAAGCATTTCCAAGAAAAAGTAAGAATGTATAAAGAATGTATTTCCGAGATTGTAAAGAATGAGAAGTCTTTGATTGCAAAAGGCGTTTCGGAAAACATTATAAAACGTTTTGAAGAGGATGATCTAAATTCATCCGGGGAAACTGTAACGGAAGATTCTTCAGAAATAACAGATGTGCAGGAGGGAGACACAAATGGCGATCAGAAATAACGCTTTGAGTATGTATCAGGATCAGAAAAAGAAAAATTCATTGCAGCCGTATATTGATGTTGGAAACGCATCTACAGAGCCTAAAACATCAGCAACGAGAGTTTCTCCTACATATACGCAAAACACCGTTGCAAAGGCTTACAGCGCGCCCAAAACGGCATCTACGGCTGCTCCTTTGCAGTCTGCTGTTGCAAAAGCTTATAACCAGCCTGCACAGCAAAGCGTTCCTGCTCAAACGGCACAGAATGTTCCGAAAGCAACGGCTTCTATGACTACTCCTACACAAAATACAAATACGCCCACTTTGCAGCAGGCGTATGGAAATACAGGTTCTTATGGATCGGCAAGACAGAATGCTTTAAATCAAGCAGAAGCAAGCTATAATAAGCTGTTGAATTATCTCCCGGAATATAGCGAACTTCTCGGAATGCGCGGTCTCGGTGTTTCTAATCAGGCTCTTTTGAACGCCTACGGAACGTATCAGCAGAATGTCAACGACATCAACGCGCAGTATGACGAACTTGAAAGAGCATATGCTACAGAATATCGAGATACGATTAATGCGCTTTCAGGTGAGCTTTCCGCCTATTTAACGGAAGTCGGGAGCGATTTTAATATTGAAGATTATAATGCTCGTAAACAAGCATATATCAATTCAGGAATGTATACCGCAGAAGAAATTGCGGCGGCCGAAGCATTGATGAAAGACAGCGAAAAAGATGTTATTTCTGGCAAAAAAAGGTTAGGAATTTCTGATGATATCAAAGAAAAATACAAAATTAATGGAGATGGAATTCCTGCGAGCACAGCGGCTGAATCTGATTTTGGAAATTTCTATGATACGGGGAATGCAGGGACAAAACAATATCAGCTTGTTCAAGATATTTTAAATGCCGCAAAAGAAGGTCGTATCCCTAACGGATCATATGTTAATTTTAACTATGGATGGGATTTAGGTGGAGATAGCACTATTTATGTTTATTATGATGGATATTTTTATCCAACAAAACAAAATAATAGTGAAGCACAATTAGATGTGATCGGTAGAGGATTTGGAAGCCGTAGCCGTATAGATCCTAATAATTTATGATTTGTTTACTACCATAATTATTACTGAAAAAATACATATTACAGAAATTATACCGATAATAATCCCCGCTAAATTTTCTTTAATAAAATTTTTAAATGAATCACTTTGTTGATCGTTAATTTCAGTAGCCTCTGTATTTTCAGTATTTTCTTTATCCTCATCAATAGATGCTTCATCATCAATTATGGTTAGGGTAGGTGCAGTTTTATTATCTGTTTTATTTTCAACATACTTTTTGTTTAGTTGATTAATTTTATCTTGCTTTTCTTTATTATCCAATAAAACCAAAACCGCAGCAATAATCATGAATATGCTTAAACCAATTGCCGAAGCCAACGCACTTAAATAATCTTTAGATGTACCTATTACAATTCCTGCGGTTGAAATAATTTGTAAAATAAACAAAGCAATAGCAATTTTACTTTTTGTACTCATACTCCACCTCATTTTCTTTTATTGTATCATTCGTTTATCAAAATTTCAAGTATTTTTAAAAAGGCACGGAATTATCCGTGCCTTTACAACTTCAAATACATTTGTATATCGCCGCTGTTATCTTGTTTATCCTGTAAGATTTTAAACCCTGATTTTCTATAATTATCAATTATTTTCTGTTCGTTGTGGCAATCAAGGTATACAAAATTCCCACCAATAATATTTTGAGCTTCTTTAATTCGGCTTAACGCTTCATTTACTAATTTAATTCCTACTCCTTTTGGAGTTTCAATGCTTCTGGAAACTTGCCCGATTAAAAATGCGGGGGCAAATTGATTAGTTGTTTCGTTGGAGTTTTTGGTTAGGCGCTGCCTTTTCTTTGCAGAGATATTTTCTGAAAATCTAAAAACTTTTAAAGCGATAGCAAAAAATCCTAAAACATTGATTTTTTCTACTGCCAAACTTTCTTTATCCAGCCAAAGATATGTACGAGAAATTTTTTGCTCCTCCTGTGTGATGGCTGCCTTATTTAAAAATTTTTTAATATCTTCGTGGTCCTTCACAGGGCAAAAAGAAGATAAGGCACACTGAATCGTGTCCTTATCTAACTTTCCACTATTAAGTAGTGTTGACAATGATATTATGGTTAACGAAGTTTGCTCCCCCATAACGCATTAAACCTTTCCTTTTCTTTAGCAGTATTGGAAGGTGTGATGTTGGGGCAGTCACTTTTTGCGCTTTTCATTTCTTCTTTTAACCTTTTTATCGTTTTTGGGTCTTTGATTACAACATTTTGATGAAAAGAAACTGTAGCCATATTAACACCTCCTTGTTGATTTAATAAAAAGTATGGCAAATACTTGACACTTTACATCTAAAGAATACTACAAAATGCTACAAAAGTCAATCATTATTTTTCGAATCTAAATCATTTTATCAATTTTAATATATAATATGCATCTTTAAATACAAAGTATACACGACACTTATTTGGAGGTATTTATGGCATTAACTCTTGAACAGGCGCGTCAGAACGCATTGAATAGGCGTAAAAGCATCACGCCACAGACTGCACAGCAAAATGTAACGGCAGAAGAAAATAAGCCTGAAAATACAGGTGGATTATTGGGCGGTATCGGGTATACTCTTGGTAGAGTAGGTCTTGGCGCGCTTCGCGGTCTTGAGGGTATTTGGGATTTTGCTGTCGGCGGTATTGCTGATTTATTCGGAGCAGACGAATGGGCGTATGAACAAGCTACAGAAAGTCCGTTTGACGATCTTACGACAGAACTGGATGCTTGGTATAATCCTTCCGAGTTTATGCAGTTTGCAGGGGATGTCGGTGCAGGAGTTGGACAAATGCTTCCTTCTGTTGCGGCATCAGCGGTTCCGGGAGTAGGCCCTGCATTATCTACGGCTATGTTCACGACAAGTGCGGCAGGCATGGGTGTATCCGATGCGGCACAAACCACGGGAGAACTCGGCGCAAAGGAATGGATCTATGGAACAGGCAGCGGTGCGTTAGAAGGCGCGATCGAAAAACTGTCGGGCGGTATCGGCGGTACGCAGCTTGGAACTGTTCTTGGAAAACAAGTAGCTAAAAGCACGGCAGGGAAGGTTGCTTCTACCTTTGTTGGAGAAGGTTTGGAAGAAGTAGCTTCCGATCTTATCGATCCTGCTCTCCGCCGTGTAACGGGAGTAGATCCTGAAGCGACCGTAGATGTAGAGCAGCTTCCGAACACTTTTCTTGTCGGAGGTGCCGCAGGCGCAATACTCGGCGGTGGTTCTCGTGTAGTAAATGCTGCGCGTTCGGGCGGTTTTAATAATCTCAATGCACGTGAAGATCTTGCGACCATCCGCGAAGCGCAGAGCAAGGGGAATACTCTGCAAAACGAAGGAAAGTTAAGTGAAAAATGGGAAAGTACGCTTTCTTCCCAACAGACGGAAGCAGAACAAAGGTTGTCTTCACGTTTGCAAAAGATGGATGCAGACACGAGAGGAAAATTCATTTCGGACAATAATCTCGGATCTGTTTTTGATGCGGACGGAAACATCCGCACGGCAGCAGCGGGATACACTGCGCCGAAATACAATGCGGATGCCGTCAGCTTTTCTGCAAGAGAGGATTTGAACAGAGGGACTCTGCAGTATGCTCCTACGCAGAAGGCAGTAAGAGCGGATATTAAATCTGCAATCAGCGATGTAACCAAAATTTCCGATGGGCAGGGAAAATACGTTGTTGTGGATTCTCTCGGAACTACAAATGCAGGGCAGAAAATCAACGGTTTCTACGACAGATCTACGGGCGTTACTTATATTGCAAATGACGGAGATACAAACGGTACAAAGTCTTTTGTCGTTTCTCACGAATATATTCATACGCTTGAAGGGACGAACGCATATAACAAGTATGCCAAAGAAATCATTAAACAGATTGAATCCGATCCTACTTTAAAAGAAAAGTATAACATAGATGCTTATGTCGAAACCTATCGTAAAGCGCAGCCTGATTACGAATCGGAAACGATAGCATATATTGCCCAGACGGAGATGGTAGCAGACTTTACGGCAAATGAAATTCTCACAAACGAAGATGCCGTGCGCCGTCTTGCTAACAGAAACAAAAGCCTTGTGTCTCGCGTTTATGAATGGGTAAAAGACAAAATTAAAACCTTGACGTCGAAGGGAGGCAGCCGCGAAAACATCGCTTATTTGCGCAAAGCGGAAAAAATGCTTTCCAAAGTTTTGGATATGCCTACAGGCGGTGTTGATATACAAAAAGAGGATCAAGAAATCAAAGAGCAGAATGCTAAAAAGAACGCAGAAATAAATGGAAAAACGATTGTAACTGAAATTCGCTATTCACTTATGAATGAGAAACCATTTGCAGAAAATGTTGATGAGATTATTCACATGAGTGATGGTGATGCTCGTACAAATGCGAAAGAGGGTAATTTTGTTTCTATTATGAAACATACTCCTTACGTTATTTTGAATAACGTTAATGGTGCGGAAGATTTAGAAGTTATAATTCGTTTTGATGCATTGTATCTTGCTTCGCGTTCTGACGGCGTGCTTCAAGGGCATTATCATGCGCTTGGAGAAAAAATTACGAAACAGTTGCCGAAACTTATATCCAATCCGGACTCCATTGTTCGTATGGATAATGGACGATTGAATATTTTTGCAGAGATGACTACCGATAAGGGAAAAAATGGAATTATTTCCATTGAATTAAATACGGTTAAAGACATCAATTCCAAATATAGCAAATATAATCTTGTTGTATCAGCGTTCTCTGCAAAAGACAATTATGTTCGTAATACTTTGCAAAAACACGCCGAGCGTGTAGAGTACATAAAAAAAGACCTTTCGCAAGTTAATCCCCAACTGTATGAGTGGTTGGCAATTATTAACGAAAGGTCGAATGGTAGTTTTACTACCACTAACAGTATACGCGATAACACGAAAAAAGTCAATAATAATGTAGGATAAAAAACTTTCTTCGCAGCTTTCTGAAACAGAAAACGAGTCTTTGGTAAAAGAAATTCGAGACGAGCTTTTGGATTCGTTTGAAACCGCAGGAAAGTTGAATCCAACGGGTAAAATGTATCTGCGGTATAAAGAGGTGGGAGATCGTCTTTCGAAGCTTCTCGTCAAAGATTCTATTCTTAAAACGGCACGCAGGATGAAGAAAAGAAATTATCCAAAAGCATTTGAAGCTTTTGACGGGATCCGTAAGATCCTTGCAAAACTTGAAATGAGGTCGGATATCAATCAGACATCCGGGCGTGATATCATCAAAGCCTTCGGAGAATTTTATACCGCATCAAATGAAGCATTGCAAGGATATTATTCAGAAGAGGTTCGGCAGGCAATCGATGACTTTATTAGTTATAACGGAGAGGGGAACCTTGATCTTTACGAGCTTGAGCAGATCGACACGATTTTGAACGCTGCCGATCATCTCTTGAAAGAATACGATAAGGCATTTTTGAACGGGCGTACTGTAAGTGTTACCAACACCTCTAACAAGGCTGTCAACACCGTTAAAGAAAACGCAGATCTTTATAAAGCTACGGTATTTGGTGCTATGCGTTTGAAAGGGTATGTCGGAAGTTTCTTCAGATCGATTGTTGATACGAGAACTCTGGCAATGTGGCTTGACGGAGGCAACAAGGGAATTATTACGGAATTGTTTGAGGATATTGCTAAAGCATCCACAAAGCAGACTATAACCGTTATGGATCTTTACGATGACTTTGACAAGTTTATCAAAAAGAACAAGAAATTCTATAAGTCTCTCGAACAAAAAGTTACATTTAAATTTAACGGGAAAGATGTTGAGATCACGCGGGGAGAAGCTATATCTTTGTATCTTACATCCCTGCAGGAAGATGGATTATATCATCTCGCTTTCGGTGGTTTTGCTGTCGGGAAGGATCAAAACAATATTCGCAGATATGTTGGACAGAAACCTCTTTATGGAACTCCTGAAGATGTAGAACAATATGAATCGGAGGTGATGCAGAAAGCGAAAAAAGAATTTTCGGCTTTGTATGATACGTTTACGGAAACGGAAAAAGAATATATTTGTTTGGCAAGAGATTTGTTTAATAACAAAGCAAAACGTATTAAGCAGGAAATCGACATTCAGCGCATCGGCATGACAAATGCAAACGTAGAAAATTATTTCCCGGAGCGCGTCTATGAAGTCGGAAGGCCTTTAAAACAAGGGAATACATACATTCAGGAAATGAACCTTATTGCAAATCAATCGATTCATAAAGACCGTGTAAAAGGTTCAAAGCAAACGCTGTATATTTCTCCCGTCAATATGGTTGTTATGAACCATATCCGGCAGATCGCAATGTATAACGCATATGCAATTCCGATCGATACGCTGCGCCGAGTAATGAATAAAAATGTTTCTTTAACGTTTGATGGAAAACCAAACACGGCGCAAGCTGAAACGCTTAAAACCGTTATTCAAGAAACCGCATGGGCAGATTTTGAAAAATTCCTTGACAAATACATGATGGATGTTCAAGGCGGTACTTTCAGCAACACAACGCCTGATAAGATCATCCGTTGGATGCGGAGCAATTATGCAAAATTCCAGCTTGGTCTCAACATTAAAACCATGCTTTCACAGCTTACATCATTGCCTATGGCAGGAAGCCGTCTCGGATGGGGAAATTTGCTGAAAGGGACTTTTGCAAAACCTAACTTTGAGGAAATGCTGAAGTATTCCGAATGGGCGCGCGCAAGAAACTATGAAGGCGCGGCTTATAAATCTCAGTCGTTGGTAGACAATATAGACAAAGTCGGGCAGTTTGCTATGAAGCCTATCGGGATGGTTGATCTGTTTACAATGAACAGGATCTACAACGCCGCAAAGTATTACGTTGCATCGCGTGACGGCATCAGTTTTGACAGCGTGGAGTGTAAGACGAAAGCTGCAGAAATGCTTGAAGAAATCGGCAGAGAAACACAGAATAACTCCGAAGCCTCCGAAAAATCCGCAATTATGCGTTCCGGGAACGAACTGATCAAGTCTATTGTCATGTTCTCTTCGGATTCCATGAAGCAGTTTTCTACGCTGATGCAAGCATTGAACAAAATCAAATTTATTAAGCAGAAAATTAAACTCGGAAAAGGCGATAAGGCTGCGCTTGAAAAACAGCTTTCTGTAGCGCGTAAAGAAGCACGCGGTGCGTTCGCTTCTGTAGGTGCTTCTTCTGCAATGTATGTGCTGATGGGAATGCTTGTTAACTACGGATTGTTTGCCAAAGAGCCTGAAGACGATGAATCTTACATCGAAATCTTCCTTAAAAACTTCGGAGGATCCGTAACCGGTATGATTCCTGTTGTCAGAGATCTCTATTCCTTCTTTGTAGAGGGATATGAGCTTGATAACTTTGCGTATGAGACAATCAACGGTCTTTCCGAAGCGGTCAAGAATATTGGTACGCTCATGGAACGCGCAGGAAGCGGCGAAAGAGTAACCGATCAGGAATGGATGCTTGCGATGCGTAAATTTATTTATGCGGCCGGACAGATAACGGGAATTCCTACGAGAAATCTGTATAATCAAATCTACGGCTTGATTAAGCGAGTTTCTCCTTCTGCAGCATACGACATCAATTCCATGTTCTACGGAGCAAGCACAAAGGATCTTGACAAGGCGATTGAAAAAGGAGATACTGCTCTTTCTGCGACAATCGCAAACCAGCTACTCGCAGATAAAGGCATTGAGACAAGCAGGCAAGTCGCAAGTGTGTTTTCGGATCTGTATTCGAAAGGATATTCTATGCCGAAAGGTATACCCGAAAGCATCACCTATAACGAAGAAGAGATTCCTTTGAATGCAAAACAGCAGGGCATTGTGATCGATGCTTACTCGGAAGCGGCGAACAAAGCGGAAGGTCTTATTAATTCGGCAGATTGGGCATCTCTTTCGGACGATGCAAAAGCAAACGCCTTGAAGCTTTTGTTTAACTATTACTATTACTACGGAATCAATAAAGCTACGGGCGCATATGCAGATAATAAAACATTGCTTCTCGGCTCTGCTATAGATATTACGAAAATTGCATCTGCTTACGGACAAATAGCAGAACTGACTGCGGATACAGATAAAAATGGTAATGTAATTAGCGGAACAAAAAAGGCAAAAGTCCAAAGGCTCGTCAATTCGTTGAGTTTAAGCGCAGCACAAAAGTATATACTCATGGGCTTTTTGGGGTATAAAAACTCCAACGGAGAATCTTCCGTAACATCGTACATACGGAACATTGGAATCTCGCAGGATATGCAGACAGCGGTGCTCGAAATGAGCGGATATGCAGAATAAGGGTATAAAAAAGTCGGGCTTATATAGTCCGGCTTTTTTTATTATTTAAAAAATGTCGGGTATTCTATTGAAAATTTATATTTTTATGGTATAATTAAGTTGTATTTAATTAGTATTAATTGACTTTAAAATAAATATTATGTATAATACTAAAATACTGTATTAAAAAAGGTGCCTTTTGAGGAGAAATCAAATGTTTATTGATTATACGAAAGAGGAAAAAAAAGAGTTTGAAAAACAAATAGACACTTTTTTTGAAAGAAATGGCTTAATAAAAAAGAAAAACAATGATATTTTTGCTATCGGAACTAAATTAGGTTTTAAAATTTTTAGCATGCCTCTTCCTGATGGGTATGATGGCGTTATAGCTGTTGAAAGAGATTTTAAAGCAATAGGAATTGACGAAAAAGCTGATCCTATTAAAGCGCGTTTTACGGTAGCTCATGAAATTGCGCACTACATTAGGGAAAGCGCGAATGGTTCGTTGGATTCCAACGGACCGATAATTGCTTTAAAGGATAGAATTTTTCATAATGAAGATAAATCAAAAGAAGAACAAATTGCTGATTATATGGCAGCAGCAATACTTGTGCCTTTTGATGAATTTAAAAAGGATTTGTTGGATAATGGATTGAGTTTACCTATAGAGTATAGTAATGCGCAAAAACTTGATCCAATATTAATTGAAAATCTTGCAACAAGTTATAACGTAGAACCTAATCTAATTATTAGAAGAATAGCAGAGGTGTATTAAGTTAATGAATGATGAAAAACGACAAATACCACCTTCAGAATTAGCAAATAGATTAAAAGAAATACGTTATCTTTTTAATAACCAAAATAGTATTGAAATTAAGAGTCAAGAAGAATTAGACCGAATATATTATAAGGAAATGCGGAACTGGCAGAAAGACAGGGCTATAAATGTTACAGCAATACTATTGAATTATAAAAAACAGCAGGAAGAACGTTATAAAAGTAAAAAAAGAAAAAGGGAGCTTCTTTTTTATTTCTTATTTTGTGTAATATCTATTTTTACTTTATTTATTACAATATTAATATTTTATATAGTTTATTCTAACAATATAGAATTAGGGGTTTTGATTACAAGTTGTATAACTTATTTGGGTGCTCTTATTTCCGTTTTAGTTATAATTGTAAAATATGTCTTTCCTGCAGATGAAGAAAAATATTTTACCGAACTAGTAAAATCAATCATTGACAACGATACAGAGAGAACAAAACAAGATTATAGTTTATTACAAAATAAAAAAGGAAAGTGAACGTGATCTATAAAAAACATCTTCTCGTTTAAAAATGAAGCGAGAAGATGTCAACAAAGTGTCAAATTTTTAACGGCAGTTTTTCCACAATATATAGTATTTTTTATTATATATTGAACACAATATTTTGTGATTGTCTTAACTCTTAATCAGTGGGTCCCCGGTTCGAGTCCGTGAAGGTGCACCATAATAAGAATACGAAGCTGTGCTTTTAAGCACAGCTTCGTGTGTTTTTTGGGAAACAGTCAGATGCCGCGGCGCGCAAATTTATTTGCGCACCGCGGCATTTTTTGCTAAATTTTGGCAGAAAACTCGTATTTACAAGGCAAGGAGGCGATTCAGTTTTGATAGGGCAGACAGACAGCTTTAAGGTTCATAGACCAAACGAAAACGGCGTGCTTAGCCGATCAATAATCGCAAAAAGGCCGCGAAGAAATAAAGGTATACAGATCTAAAAATCTTGGTTTTCGCTGTCTGAAAGAAACCTTAAGGATTTGCAGTTCGTCAGCAGATTACAAAGGAGCAGGCGGCGGTGTTTCGCGTCGGACGCCGAGAATGTGTATAAACCTTGCCTTTTCAAAGGAATACTGAAAGAGCGGTTTTCCGAACACGTCATAGGTATGAGCGGCGATGAGTGGAAATCCATATTGAAAACCGCAGACGATCCCCGAATGGTAAAAATCCCCGGTGGCTCTGCCGAGCTGTACGACATCGCCTATTTTCAGTCCTTGCAGCCGTGTTTCTTCGGCAAACGGCCCGACGCCCTGGTTCTGCGTAAGGAAGTTGTAAAGGTATTCCACGCCCGTCCAGGAAGCCGTACGATCCTGGAGCGATCGGTAAAACCACCCGAAAACGGGGGTGAAATTCATAATACCGCTTCCTGCGAAAATACATTGGGAAACAAAATTTGTACAGTCGCCGCCCAACCCGTCAAAATTGTAAAAGGCAGGGTTTCTTCCGTAAGCCCATTTGCGCGCATACAGCACGGCTTTGATGCGGTTGTATTCGATTTTATCCATGCTTTCATTGTATGCCGAAAAAACGTATTTTGCCAAGTGCATTGCTTTTTCAAGGAGAGAGGGTCTTTTTATTGACATATTTATTATGAATAGCTATAAGTAAAAACAGTTCTGATTTTGAAATTTAGAGTCGAGGAGGAAAATAAATGCGGCAGAAAATTTTTAAATATTTTGATTGATCTTATCTGCGCTCGTTTTAACAATGTCGAAAATAAATATAATAGACAACGAGTATTACGAAAAGGGAATAGATCTTTAACAAGAGATACGAAAAATATCGGATAATAAAAGGACTGCTTCGGAACATTCCGAGCAGTCCTTTTGTATGGAAGATTTAAAATCTCTTATAAAAATGTTTACTTTGTCATGCCTTCCTGTACGGCAACAGCGACAGCGACGGAAGCGCCGACCATCGGGTTGTTGCCCATACCGATCAGACCCATCATTTCGACGTGTGCAGGAACGGAAGAAGAGCCTGCGAACTGAGCGTCGGAATGCATACGGCCCATGGTATCGGTCATGCCGTAGCTTGCAGGGCCTGCCGCCATGTTATCGGGGTGCAGGGTTCTGCCCGTGCCGCCGCCCGAAGCAACGGAGAAATATTTCTTGCCGTTTTCGACAGCCCATTTCTTATAGGTACCTGCAACGGGGTGCTGGAATCTTGTCGGGTTGGTGGAGTTACCGGTAATGGAAACGTCGACCTTTTCCATGATCATGATCGCAACGCCTTCGTTGACGTCGTCTGTGCCGTAGCAACGGACTTTTGCGCGTTCGCCGTCAGAATAAGGGGTTTCCTTTACGATGGTAACTTTGCCGGTATAGTAATCGTATTTTGTCTGAACGTAGGTAAATCCGTTGATGCGGGAAATGATATACGCGGCGTCTTTGCCCAGGCCGTTCAGAATAACGCGCAGGGGATTTTTACGCACTTTGTTTGCGTTTTTGGCGATACCGATCGCGCCTTCCGCAGCGGCGAAAGATTCGTGTCCTGCAAGGAAGCAGAAGCATTCGGTTTCTTCGCGCAGGAGCATAGCCGCAAGATTGCCGTGGCCGAGACCGACTTTACGCTGGTCGGCAACGGAACCGGGGATGCAGAAAGCCTGCAGTCCTTCGCCGATAGCTTCCGCAGCGTCAGCGGCTTTTTTGCAGCCTTTTTTGATGGCGATCGCCGCGCCGAGGGTGTAAGCCCAGCCTGCGTTTTCGAAAGCGATGGGCTGAACGCTCTTGACGATATCGTAAGCGTCGAAGCCTTTTTCGTTGCAGATGCGCTTTGCGTCTTCAAAATCCTTGATGCCGTACTTGTCCATTACGGGCTGAATCTGTTTAATTCTTCTCTCGTAACCTTCAAACGTGATACTCATAATTGCGCACCTCCTTACTGTTTGCGGGGATCGATGTATTTGACCGCCCCGTCGGCTTCGGTGAATCTGCCGTAATGGCCCTGCGCTTTTTTGAGCGCTTCGTTAGCGTCCATTCCGCTCTTGACGAAATCCATCATCTTACCGAAGTTTACGAATTCGTAACCGATCACCTCGCTGTTTTTGTCGAGTGCGAGGCGCGTAACATAACCGTCGGTCATTTCGAGATAGCGCACGCCCTTTTCGGCAGTGGAATACATGGTTCCGACCTGCGAACGGTTGCCTTTGCCGAGGTCCTCCAGACCTGCGCCGATAACGAGACCGTCGTCGGAGAATGCGGACTGGCTTCTGCCGTAAACGATCTGCAGGAAGAGTTCACGCATAGCGGTGTTAATCGCGTCGCAGACGAGGTCTGTGTTGAGCGCTTCCAAAATCGTCTTTTTGGGCAGGATCTCAGCCGCCATAGCAGCGGAGTGAGTCATGCCGGAGCAGCCGATCGTTTCGACGAGAGCTTCCTGAATGATGCCCTGTTTGATGTTGAGCGTCAGTTTGCAGGCACCCTGCTGAGGAGCGCACCAGCCGACGCCGTGGGTAAGTCCGGAAATGTCTTTGATCTCTTTTGCCTGGACCCATTTTCCTTCTTCGGGGATGGGAGCGGGGCCGTGATTGGGGCCTTTGGCAACGCAAATCATTTCTTCAACTTCGCGAGAATATTGCATTTTACTTCCTCCGATATGATTTTTACATGATTGATTTCGGTTTTAACCGTCATAGATTATACCACAAGCGGTAAAAATTATCAATTCTTTCGGGGGAAGTAAAAAGGCGGGAATAAAAATTTTTTTGGAAAACGGGTAAAAATACAGGTAAAAAGGCGGTCAGATGTTTACAAATTTATCGGAATATGTTAAAATAAGCCATACGAAAATACAGATACAAAACGGAGAAACGGACATGTCAAAGAATGTAATGGACACTCTCAGGGAGAGAGGATTTATCAAACAGACGGTTTACGAAGAAGATCTTTACAAGATGCTGGGCAGTGAAAGCGTACCGTTTTATATAGGTTTTGACCCGACGGCGGATTCTTTGCATGTCGGGCATTTCATGCAACTGATCGCGATGAAGCACATGCAGATGGCGGGACATAAGCCGATCGTTCTGATCGGCGGCGGAACGGGCATGATCGGCGATCCGTCGGGCAGGACGGACATGCGTTCGATGATGACGCGCGAGACGGTGGATTACCACTGCGAATGTTTCCGCAAACAGATGTCGCGGTTTATCGACTTTGGCGGCGAGAACGGCGCCATCATGGTCAACAATGCGGATTGGCTGGCAAATCTGAATTATATCGATTTCCTGCGCGAGATCGGGGTGCACTTTTCCGTCAATAAAATGCTGACGGCAGAATGTTTCAAATCCCGTTATGAACGCGGGCTCTCTTTCCTGGAATTCAACTATATGCTGATGCAGGCATACGATTTCCTGGTATTGTACCGCAAATACGGCTGCCGTCTGGAACTGGGCGGCGACGACCAGTGGAGCAACATCCTGGCGGGTGCCGATCTGATTCGCCGCAAGGAACAGCAGCCCGCTTTTGCGATGACGTTTACCCTTTTGACGACGTCGGACGGACGCAAAATGGGCAAGACGGCCAAAGGTGCGGTCTGGTTGGACGAGAACAAGACCAGCCCTTACGAATTTTATCAGTACTGGCGCAACACGGACGACGCGGACGTGGAAAAGTGTCTCAAACTTCTCACGTTCCTGCCGCTCGAACAGATCGCGCAGCTGTGCGCTTATAAGGACGAACGGATCAACGCGGCAAAGGAAACGCTTGCGTACGAGCTGACCAAAATGGTGCACGGGGAAGAGAAAGCCAACGATGCGCAGGCGAAAGCGAAGGCGGCGTTCGGCGGGGATACGGAGAATATGCCGCAGGCGGACATTCCTACGGATACGGCGACGGTGGCGGACGTGCTGGTCGCGGCGAATGCGGCGAAATCCAAGAGCGAAGCGCGGCGGCTGATCGAAGGCGGCGGCGTGAAGATCGATGACGACAAGATCGAAGATGTAAACGCGGAGATCCCTGCGCAGGCGAGAGCAAAGGGCGAATTTGTACTGCATAAGGGCAAGAAAGTTCATATAAAGATACGGCTTCAATGAGTTATCTTAGCGTATATTCGCCTTGCACATATGAAAAGGTGATCGAGAGATCGAGGTTTATTGCAAATTGCGCGCATGCGGAATCGGAAGAGGAAGCGCGCGCATTTGTTGCAAAGATCCGTTCGGAACATTCCCTTGCGACACACAACTGTTTTGCGTTTATTGCAGACAGAAAGGGGAATCTGATGCGCTTTTCCGATGACGGAGAGCCGCAAGGTACGGCGGGCATGCCGATGCTGGAAGTTCTGAAAAATAAAAAATTGTACGAAACGGCTGTCGTCGTAACGCGCTATTTCGGCGGTATCAAGCTGGGGGCGGGCGGACTGGTGCGCGCCTATGCGGGAACGGTATCCGAGGCACTTTTGCAGGCGGATATCCGCGAATACACGTCCTGCCGCGAACTTTTTCTTACGGTTTCGTACGAAAACCTGGATGCACTGAAGAAATTTCTGGCTTCGCACGAGTGTACGGTCAAAGATACGTCTTATGCGGAAAATGTACGGGTATCCGTTGCCGTAAAAGCGGAGGCGGAAACAGGGTTTACGGACAGCCTGCACGATTATATGGCGGGGCGCGTAAAGACGGAACAAGGAAAGGAATTTTTGTTTCCTTTTCCTGTCGCTGCAAAAGGGGAGTGAAGAGAATGATCGTCCGCTGTTATAAATGCGGGAAGGAATTTTCCGTGCGCGAAGGCGTCCGTTCGGACATTTGCCCCGCGTGTATGTCGTTCATCGACGTAAAAAAGGCGCTGGCGGAAATGCGCGGCGAAACGGCGATCCCGAAACAGCAGCCTGAAAAATCGGAAGAATCTTGCGCGGCAAAAGACGGTATGAAAACGCAGACAGCCCGGTCTGCCGTCGATCTTTACAACAAGACGGCGCAAAGCAAGCCGGGCGTTTCTTCCGTAACGGAAAGATCTGAAAGATCGGAAAAAGGTACGGAAGAAAAAGAAATTTCGGTGAATGCGGGCAATATGGCCTCGGAGCGGAAACTGACCGCGCGCATTTTACCCGTCGAAATAAAAGGGCGCGGAGGGGAAAAGGCGAGCGTACAGCCCGAAAAAGATGTTTTGGCGGTTCGCGAAACAACCGATGCGCAGAAAGGAAAGACGGAAAGCGCGGGTACGGATTTTCAAAGTTTAAAACGCGCCGACGCGGAAAAAGAGGCGGCTGCGTATGAAGAACGACTCTCGCAGGCAGAAAAATTTTTGAGAGAAAACCGCTTTTCGGAAGCGCGGGAAGCGTTTGAAGCGTGTCTGCAAGAAAGGGGCGATTGGCGGGCGGATTTCGGGATCGTATTGTCGGCTACCCGCGGATTGTACGATCTGTCTTTCTTTTCCGAGGTTTCGGATCATGCGTCGCGCGCATTGGATGAGATGCCGCAAGAGGCAAAGGAAAAACTCGGCGAACATTATGTCCCGCAATTGCAGCGGATGCGGGAGGAAACGCAAAGAGAGCTGGATGCACGCAAAGACGTTCGGGCGGAGGAAGAGACGGGCAAAACGAAGAAAAAGAGCGCTCAGGTTTTCCCGTTTGCGGTGATCGTGATCATCGCCGTATTTTTCGGGAATATTGTGATCAACGAGGAGTTCGGAAGCCCGGAAGTGGTGTTTTCCGTCTACGGCCCGATTCTGATCTTGCTGGTGGCGGCGGCGGTGTTTGCGATCGCCGCTTATGCGGTGAAACAGTCCAAAGCCGCAAAGAAACGCGAAAGCGAACAGAGCAAAATGCGGCAAAGCCGGAAAGAGGAATGCGAACGGCTGAAAGATAAATTGTTTGTGATCAACTATCTGTGCGGCAGGTTTGAGGATTGAGATTACATAGGATCGGAATTTTCGATCGATTCAATTTGAATTATCCGAATTATAAATTATTTACAAACGACGGATATTGTGATATAATGATAAAAAATAGCGAAAGCGGTCAGCATTCGCGGTAAAAAGAAGGGTACGGATATGAAATTCATCAAGGCGGAAAAACTGAAAGAGAAACCTGCCGATCAGAGCAAACTCGGGTTCGGCAAGATCTTTACGGATTATATGATGACCATGCGTTATAAGAACGGCGCCTGGCAGGAACCGCAGATCGAGCCCTACGGCCCGGTGGAATTTGACCTTGCGACGACGGTCTTCCATTATGCGCAGGGTATTTTTGAAGGCTTAAAGGCATTCAAAAACGAAAAGGGAGAGATCCGCGTATTCCGTCCGGAAGAAAATTTCAAGCGCATGAATCGTTCGGCGGAGCGTATGTGCATACCGCAGATCGATGAAAAACTTGTTCTGAACGGGTTGTTCGAACTATTAAAGATCGAGCGCGACTGGATTCCGACGGCCCCTGGTACGGCGTTGTACATTCGCCCGAGCATCATTGCGACCAATGTGGCGCTGGGCGTGCATGCCAGCTCGGAATATCTGTTCTTTATCATCCTTTCGCCTGTGGGCAGTTATTACGCGCACGGGCTTGCACCCACGCGTCTTCTTGTGGAAGACTACTATACGCGCGCAACGGTCGGCGGAACGGGTGAAGCGAAATGTATCGCGAATTATGCGGTCAGCCTGAAGGCAGGGGAAGAAGCGGAAAAGAAGGGCTTTGACCAGGTGCTTTGGCTGGATGCGAACGAAAAGAAATATGTCGAAGAAGTCGGCTCGATGAATATGTTTTTTGTGATCGACGGGGAAGTGGTTACGCCGGAGTTGGTGGGATCTATTCTGCCGGGGATCACGCGCAAGAGCAGCATCGAACTTTTGCGCGCGCACGGGTATAAAGTGAGCGAGCGGCGCGTATCCATAGACGAAGTGATCGAGGCGCAGAAAAACGGAAAATTGAACGAAGCGTTCGGTACGGGTACGGCTGCGGTGATCTCGCCGGTCGGAATGATGGAGTACAAGGGCGTGGATTATACGGTCAACGGCGGTGAAATGGGCAAGATCACAAAGTGGCTGTACGATACGATCACGGGTATTCAGACAGGTCGGCTGGAAGATAAATACGGTTGGGTCGTGAAACTGTGATGTTTGAGAAATTTTTCAAAAAAAAGCCCAACGAAAAAGCGATCCGCAAATTCTGGAAAGATTTTGAGGCGCGGTCGGATCTGTATATGAATATTCTGGAGAATGAAACGGAAGACGGGGACGATTATCTTTGGATGATGTCTTTGATCAGGACGTCGCTGAAGCCCTGTGTTCTGGATACGACGGTCGGCTGTGATTTTCGCTTTGATCGGAACCGCGACCCTATGCGGTTTGTGTTTTTACACATGAACGACGCGTACTTGCGCGCGGTGGGCGAAAAAATGAAGGAATTGTATCCGCAGTCTCTGGCGGGAAAAATTGAATTTGCCGTCGAAGAATAGCGGCAGCGGGCGAGTCTTGTTTCCGCACCTGTTTTCAGGTGCGGAAATTTTAAAATTTATAGGAAAACGGGGGTACGTATGGCGCAAATAACGGCGATCACGCCGCAAGTCAAGGACAAAGAACGGGTGAATGTATACGTAGACGGCCGGTTTTATTGCGGGATGCGTCTGGAGACCGTGATGGCGAGCCGTCTGAAAGTGGGCGACGAGATCGCGCCCGAAAAGCTGGATGCGATCCAAGAAGAAAACGAGCGTGCGCAGGCGTTGGACAAGGCGATGACGCATTTATCTGCCACGATGAAAACGGAAAAGCAGATGCGTGATTTTCTCAAGAAAAAAGGCTATGTGGACGGTGTCTGCGATTATGTATTGGAAAAGCTGAGGGAATATCGTTTTGTGGACGATGAACAGTATTGTGCGCAATACGCGGAGTCTGCAAGCAAAAATATGGGGGCTCGGCGCATTGCGATGGAGCTGAAACAGCGCGGAGCGGACGAGGCCGCCATCGAACAGGCGTTGAGCGGGCTGGCAGGACAGTCGGACGCGGCGAAGAGCGTAGCGGAAAAATATATGCGCGGCCGCGAATTTACGAAAGAAAACCTTTCAAAGACATTTCGCTACCTGATGGGCAGAGGTTTCGATTACGAAACCGCGAAAGATGCGCTCGCTTCTTTGGGTGCGGATACGGACGAGGAATAGAGGGGGGACGGTATGCAGAACGTATTGACATGTGCGCAGATGCGCGCGGCAGATAAATATACGATCGGAACGTTGGGTGTTCCCGCGCAGGAGCTGATGGAACGCGCGGGCAGAGCGATCGCCGAAGAAGTGCGTACGCTTTTGGAATCGACGGAAGGGCGCCGCGTGCTGGCTGTCTGCGGGGGCGGCAACAACGGCGGAGACGGCTGGTGTGCGGCGCGTCTGCTTTCGGATTGGGGATACGAGACGGCGGTATACACGCTGACGGATAAACTTTCGGCAGACTGTGCCGCGCAGAGAGAATTGTACGGCGGTAAAGTGTATTCGCAGTTTCCCGAAGATACGTTCGACGTGCTGATCGATGCCGTGTTCGGTACGGGGTTTCACGGCGAGCCCGAAGGCGTATTCGCGGATGCGATCGAGCGCATGAACAAGAGCGGGGCAAGAATTGTTTCCGCCGATATCCCGAGCGGTTTAAACGGCGATACGGGCACATATTTTTCCTGTGTACAGGCTGCGGTTACCGTTACGATCGGGGAGCTGAAAGGCGGGCTTTTGCTTTCAAACGGGCCGGACGTATGCGGAAAAATCGTGCGGAAAGATATCGGCATCCGACTTCCGGAACGGGCGACGGCTGGCAGGAGCGAAGCGGAAGATTTTGTGAAAATTTTCCCGCCCCGCAAAAAGAATACGAACAAGGGAAGTTTCGGAAAAGCGGTCATATTGGCGGGCAGTCTTGCGTATTCGGGCGCGCCTCTTCTTTCGGCGGGCGCTGCGCTTCGCTGCGGCTGCGGTTATACGCAGCTTGCCGTGCCGGAAGAACTTTTCGGATATTATGTAGGGAAATTTCCCGAAGTGATCTTGACGGGTGCGCCTTCGGAAGGGGGAATGCTCCGTTTCGAAGAGGAATTCCTTCGCGGACTGATGCGCGGAGCGGACTGTATTGCAGTCGGGATGGGGTGCGGCGTTTCGAAACAGCTGCATGAGATCCTGTCCTTTTTGCTGAGCGAGTATCGCGGTACGCTTGTGATCGATGCGGACGCGATCAACACTTTGGCGGAATACGGAGCGGATATTCTGCGTGAAAAAAGCTGCCGCGTGATCATGACGCCGCATCCGAAGGAGTTTTCGCGCGTGAGCGGCAGGGAGATGAGTGAAGTCCTGACGGAAGGCGCGGTGCTGGCGAAACAGTTTGCGGCGGAATACGGTGTCGTCTTATTGCTGAAAGGACATACCAGTGTGATCACGAACGGGAAATTTTCGGTGTTTAATACGGAAGGGACGCCGGCACTGGCAAAAGGCGGGAGCGGCGACGTTTTGTCGGGGATCATAGCCTCGCTGGCGGCGCGCGGTGTGAACGGAATGGATGCCGCATCGTGCGGTGCGTTTTTGTTGGGCAGAGCCGGAATTTTAGCGCAGAGGCGGTTCGGGGAATACTCCGTAACGCCGGGCGATGTGATCCGGGAGTTGCCCGCGGCAATTTTGTCGTTGCGGGAATTTTAAAAACAGAGCGGTATAAATGCAGCCCGAGCTGTCAATACTAATTTCGGGAAACATGACCGAACGGTTTCGTCCTTTTCTTACATATACTGTAAGGGGAGTGTTTTCCGAAAGAGAAAGAGCGAGGTTGCAACAAATTATGGATATCAAGAGAGGGGAATTGTATTACGCCGATTTGAGTCCCGTTGTAGGCAGTGAACAGGGCGGCGTGCGTCCCGTGCTGGTGGTGCAGAACGATGTCGGGAACAAATACTCTCCCACGGTCATAGCGGCGGCGGTTACGAGCAAGCTGACCAAGGCAAAACTTCCCACGCACATCGAAATTGCGGGCAGATCTTACGGCCTGCAGCGCGATTCGGTCATTTTGCTCGAACAGATCCGTACACTGGATAAACGCCGTCTGAAAGAGCGCATCGGCGCTCTGCCCGATTCGACAATGCGCCGCGTAGACGGCGCTTTGCTCATCAGTTTGGGCTGTGCCGAACCTCATTCGGCTGCCAATTGAACAGCGGTAAATTCGGCGCGGGCGCGCGGCTTTTCGGCCGCGCGCCCCTTATCATCTCAACAGCAACCGTGTCCCCGAAATGTACACAGGCCTGTTTTTTTTATTTGCATTGAATAGCGAAACGTTCACACAAAAAAGTGAACGTTTCGCTCATTTTTTGAAAAAAATCGCAAAAAATTTTTGCGCATCTATTGATTTTTTTTATAATTTTCATTATAATGTTTATAGCTGTGAAAAAATGAAAAAACAGAGGTCTGCTATGAAAAACGGTTGCAAGGACAAAATTATCGGAGGCAAAACGGCGCTTGGTATCGAATTCGGTTCGACGCGCATCAAAGCCGTGCTGGTGGATGATGAGAATCATCCGATCGCATCGGGAGGGCACGAATGGGAAAACCGTTTTGAAAACGGGATCTGGACATACACATTGGAAGACGTCTGGGGCGGTTTGCGGCATTGTTATGCGGAGCTGGCAGCGGACGTAAAGGAAAAATACGGCGTTACTCTTACGAAGATCGGAGCCATCGGAATTTCGGCGATGATGCACGGTTACATGGTGTTTGACAAAGCGGGAGAGCTTCTTGTGCCGTTCCGTACCTGGCGCAACAACAATGCGGCGCCGGCGGCAGAAAAACTTTCGGCGCTGTTCGGGTATCATATTCCGGCGCGGTGGTCTGCGGCGCATCTGTATCAGGCGATCCTGAACAAAGAAGATCATGTTTCGAAGATTGATTTTCAGACGACCCTGGAAGGGTATGTGCACTGGAAACTGACGGGGCGCAAGGTGATCGGGATCGGAGAAGCATCGGGAATGTTCCCGATCGATTCAAAAACGCGCGATTACAATGCGCAGATGCAGGCAAAATTTGACGCCTTGCTTGCGGAGAACGGTTTGCCGTTCAAGCTTCGCGATATTTTCCCGAAAGTGCTTATAGCGGGAGAGGATGCGGGAAAACTTACCGAAGAAGGCGCAAAACTTCTGGATCCGTCGGGAAATCTGGAAGCGGGGATCCCGCTGTGTCCGCCGGAAGGAGACGCAGGGACGGGCATGGTCGCGACGAATGCCGTAAAACCTCGGACAGGCAATGTATCTGCGGGAACATCGGTGTTTGCGATGATCGTGCTGGAAAAAGAGCTTTCCCGACCGTATGACGAGATCGATCTCGTTACGACGCCTGTGGGCGATCCCGTCGGAATGGTGCATTGCAACAACTGCACGTCCGATCTGAACGCCTGGGTAAACCTGTTCGGCGAGTTTGCGCAACTGGCAGGGATCAGCATCGACAAGCCTGCTCTTTATGATATGCTGTATTTCCATTCGGAAAAAGGGGACAAGGACTGCGGCGGCCTTTTGGCGTATAATTATGTTTCCAACGAACATATTACGAAGGTATCGGCAGGCAGACCGCTGTTCGTGCGCACGTCGGAGAGCAAATTTGATCTTGCAAACTTCATGCGGGCGCATTTGTATGCGTCGTTGGGGGCGCTCAAAACGGGCTGCGATATTATACTGAAAAAAGAAGGCGTGCGGCTGGATGCGATCACGGGCCACGGCGGACTTTTCAAGACGGAGCGCGTGGGGCAAAGTTATCTTGCGGCGGCGATCGGCGCGCCCGTTACGGTCATGAAGACGGCAGGCGAAGGCGGAGCTTGGGGCATTGCGATCCTTGCCAATTACCTTATTACGAAAAAGGAAGGCGAGAGCCTGGTAGATTACCTCGATCAGCGCGTGTTTGCGGGGCAGAAAGGCGTAACACTGGCGCCCGATCCGGCAGACGTGGAAGGGTTTGAGGCTTTTGCAAAGCGGTATGCGGACGGGCTTCCGATCGTGAGGGAAGCGGTCAGGTGCATGAAAGAATAAAAATATAAGATGTCCGGGATTGCGGAAAAAAAGAAATCGGAGAAAAAGTGCTATGTTAGAAAAATTAAAAGAGAAAGTTTTACAGGCGAATCTGGATCTGGTAAAACATAAACTCGTCTTGTTTACATGGGGCAATGTCAGTGAGATCGACCGTGAAAGCGGGCTGGTCGTGATAAAACCGAGCGGTGTTTCGTATGAGAATATGACGGCAGAGGACATGGTTGTCGTGGATCAGAACGGCAAGGTCGTGGACGGAAAACTGCGCCCTTCGAGCGATACTCCGACGCATCTGGAATTTTACAAAGCGTTTCCCGATGTAGGCGGCGTAACGCATACGCATTCGACGTTTGCGACCGGTTGGGCGCAGGCGGGAAGAGATATTCCTTTCTACGGAACGACGCATGCAGATTATTTTTACGGCGACATTCCCTGCGCGCGTTCTCTGACGCAGGCGGAAATCGAAGGCGAATATGAAAAGAATACGGGCTTGGTGATCATTGAGCGCTTCACGAAAGATCATATCAAACCGCTGGAAGTTCCGGGTGTTCTGATCAAAAGCCATGGCGTGTTCGCGTTCGGAAAGGATTCGGATGCTTCCGTTTACAATGCCACGGTTATCGAAGAAGTTGCCAAAATGGCGTTTATTACCGAGAGCGTCAATCCGAAAGTGCAGCGTGCGGACAAGTTTATGATGGATAAACACTATCTGCGCAAGCACGGCAAAAATGCGTATTACGGACAAAAGTAAGACATGATACCGCCGTATACAGGGCGGAGATGTCTGATTGTTGTAATTATTTTCCATACACGTTGTCTTAAAATTCTGACGAAACGAAGAATGTGTTATTAAATTCTGTTTTTTAGAAATTTGCGCAAAAATATGTTTTTGGGGAAAACGGTTTTTGCGCAAAGATAGAGATTAATTTATCAAAAATTTGCGAGGTATATAAAAATGAAAGAGAAGGTCGTTTATTGGATCACGGGATCGCAGACGCTTTACGGAGCGGATGTACTCGAACATGTGGCACAGCACAGCGAAGAAATGGCGAATTACGTCGACAAAAAAATGCCGGTTACGGTGAAATATCTGACGACGTGCAAGAGTTCGGATGAGATCGTGGCGGCGGTGAAGAAGGTGAATGCAGACGATGACTGTATCGGTATCATCACGTGGTGCCATACGTTTTCTCCCGCGAAGATGTGGATCCGCGGTCTGAGTATGCTGCAGAAGCCGATGTGCCATTTTGCGACGCAGTACAATGAAAAACTGCCGTACGGTACGATCGACATGGATTTCATGAACGAAAACCAGGCGGCGCACGGCGACAGAGAATTCGGCTATATCGTGTCGCGCCTGCGCATGGATAATAAAGTGATCGTCGGGTATTACAAAGACGAGGAAGCGTTGAAACAGTTGGCGGCGTGGTGCCGTGCGGCGGCGGGATTTGCATTCTCGAAGAACCTGAAAGTTTGCCGTTTTTCGGATAATATGCGCGACGTTGCGGTGACGGAAGGCGATAAAGTGGAAGCGCATATCAAGTTCGGCTGGCAGGTAGATTATTACCCGATCGGAGATCTGGTCGAATACATCGAAAAAGTAACGGAAAAAGAAGTCGATGCGCTGATGGCGGAATATGAGAAAAAATATGTCATGAAGACGGATCGCATTGACGTTGTCCGTGAGCAGGCGAAGTATGAAATTGCGATCGAGAGATTCTGTAAGGAAAAGGGCGGCTATATCGGTATCGTAGATCATTTCGGAGCCTTGCACGGATTGAATCAGTTGCCGGGCATTGCGATCCAGGATCTGCAGAGCAAGGGGTACGGCTTCGGCGCGGAAGGCGACTGGAAGGTTGCCGCGATGGGCGCGATCATGCAGTACATGGCAGACCAGAAGGGCACGGGACTGATGGAAGACTACACCTATGACTTTGCGGATGAACTTGTTTTGGGTGCGCATATGCTGGAAGTTTCGCCGCAGTTTGCGGGTACGAAACCGGAGATCCAGGTGCATCCTTTGGGGATCGGCGGAAAATCGGATCCTGCGCGCCTTGTATTCGAAGGGATCCAGTCTCCCGAAGCGGTTGCGGTATCCATGGTCGATATGGGAGACCGTATGCGCCTGATCATCCAGAAGATCGAATTGGTCAAATGGCCGCACCATATGCCGAACTTGCCGGTCGGCGGGCTGATGTGGAAGATCAAACCCGACTTCAAAACAGGCGTGGCGGCGTGGATCTATGCGGGCGGCGCACATCATACGGTCGTATCGTCCGAGCTTTCCGTGCAGGATATGGTCGATATGGCAGATATGTGGGGCATCGAATCGGTCGTTATCGACGAGAACACAAAGATCGATCAGTTCAAGAAAGATTTGCAGTGGTCGGACGTCGTTTGGCAGAACAGAAGAAAATAGTACGCCGTCAAAAGTTTTTTAACGGCACAGTGTTTTCTGCAAGAAAAGGGACAAAGTTCGGAACGGAACGGCGTCCCTTTTTTAATAAGATGAGCCAACAGCCGTGCGTTTTTAGATGCTCGCTCGGCAACATTTTTTACGGGCCCGCAAACGTCCCGAAAAGTTCAGCGGGAAAGGCTTGGATACGGATATGACGATCTATAAAATCCGTCGGAAGGCAGGAACATCCTGTTTGCAAAGGAAAAGCCTTGCAAGGCGCGGTTTTATGTATTATAATGAAACAGAATCGTCTTGAAAGCATGACGGGCGGAAAAGGAGAAAAGATTTTGCTTTACAAAAAATATGAATTCGGTGATACGGCGGTATATTACGTGCAGACAGAATGGGGGATCGGGCTGAGCCTTTATCCGGCCAATGTGGAGATCGGGGATGCGGATGCGCTTTGCTGCGACAGCATGGTACAGGTATCGCTGCGGGGCGATTACAATCTCGCGGACTATACGCAAGGGGTAACGATGCGCAATCGTTCCAGCGTGATCCTCCATATCGTTTCGCAGAAAAAAGAGGGAAACAAAGTGGAGACATCTCTTTCCGACGGAAAGGGAAACGAGTATTTGCACGTGCTTGAATTTGATAAAAGTACGGGCGTTTTTTCGGTTTGGACGGAATATACAAACCATACCAAAAAGACGCAGATTTTGGAAAGTCTGCAAAGTTTTTCTGTGAGCGGTATTTATCGGGTTTCGTCGGAAAAGATAACGGACGCAGGACTGAAATTAGTGCGAATGACGAGTGCATGGAGCCGTGAATGCCGATTAAAGACAGACGAATTCTGCGACTTGGGACTGGACATGAGCTGGGCGCGTTACGGGGTGAAATGTGAACGGTTCGGAGAGATCGGTTCTATGCCGAATCGCGGATATTTCCCCTTTGCGGCGATCACGGACGATGAGAGCGGATTTATCCTGGCGGCCATGCTGGAAGCGCCTTACAGCTGGCAGATGGAAGTGTATAAAGAGAAAGAGACTTCGGCTTTTTCGGGCGGCGCGGCAGATTATGAGTTCGGACACTGGTTTAAAAAGATAGCGCCCGGGGAAAGTTATCGGACAGATTGCGCTTTTTTGCGTGTGCGGTACGGAACGGTAAATGACGTCTGCAATGATTTTGTCCGTTTTCAGGATTTGAGGCTTTCCGTCCCGAAGAGCGAAGAGGATATGCCGGTGCTGTTCAACGAATATTGTACGACATGGGGCGTACCGTGCGAAAAGAATATCAGGGAAATTTTAGAGAGTATCCGCGGCATACCCTTCGGATATTTTGTGATCGATGCGGGATGGTATAAGCCTGAAAAATGCGGTTGGTGCAATGCTACGGGCGACTGGGTACAGAACAGGCAGCTGTTTCCGAACGGTATTTCAGAGGCAGTGCGCAGGATACGCGAACAGGGGATGCAGGCAGGAATATGGTTTGAATGGGAAGTGGCGGGGCGTGACAGCGAAGCGTTCCGTAAAAAGGATATGCTTCTCAAGCGGGACGGCAATATTCTCACAACAAAAAACAGACGCTTTTTTGATTTGCGAAAAAGGGAAGTGCAGGAATATCTGAAAGAGAAAGTCTGCGATTTTTTACGCGAAAACGGGTTTACGTATATTAAAATCGATTACAATGATACGTACGGAATGGGCTGCGACGGAGCGGAGAGCTTGGGAGAAGGCGGAAGAGAGGTTGCGCGGGAAAGCCTTCGCTTTTTAGAGCGGCTGAAAGAAAGCGTGCCAAACATTGTGATTGAAAATTGTTCTTCGGGCGGAAGCCGTATTGAACCGAAACGCATGCGTGAAGTTTCGATGTGCAGTTTTTCGGACGCGCACGAGTGCAAGGAGATCCCGATCGTAGCGGCGAATGTTTCGAGGGTCATCCCTGCGCGGCAGAGCCAGATTTGGGCAGTGATCCGCGAAAACGATACGATCGATCGGATCGTCTGGTCGATGACTTCGGCGATGTTCGGGCGGATCTGTGTTTCGGGCGATGTTCATAAGATCAATTCGGCGCAGAAAGCGAAGATCAAAGAGGGCATAGAATTTTATAACGCCGTAAAGGATGTGATCCGCTATGGGGACATAGCGGAATCGGAGTGCGGCATAACTTATTTTCGTGAACCGCAGGGGTGTCAGATCTACAAGAAAGTATCCAGAGATCTGAACAGAATGTTGATACTGGCGCATTTTTTTGAGCGGCCTTATACTTTGTGTGAATCGGATGTGGTCGGTTACAAGCTGGCGGCGGCGTATACATCGCTGGATTTTGACGTAAACAACGGCAGGCTGCGGCTGCGCCCGAGCGGCGAGTATCAAAGCGGTGCATTTTTATTTGAACGCATTTAAGAAAGGTTGGAACAAGGAGGGAAGGAATGCAGACAATTGATTTTAAACAGGTAAAAATATTGGACGGCTTTATCGGCAGGTTGCAGGAGCTGAATGCGAATGTATCCGTTTACAATGTTTATAAGCGCTTTCAAGAAACGGGAAGATTTGCGGCGCTGAAATGTATTCGCGACGATGCGCACAAACCTCATATTTTTTGGGATTCGGATGTTGCAAAATGGCTGGAAAGTGCGGCATACATTCTGGCAAAGAAACAGGACAAAAAGCTGAAAGAGCTGGCGGATGAAGCGATTGCGGATATTTGTGCAAATCAAAGGCAGGACGGATATTTCAACAGCTATTTTCAGGTATACGAACCGGAAAATATTTTTAAAAAGCGTACGGAGCATGAGTTGTATTGTGCAGGGCACCTGATCGAAGCGGCGGTGGCGCTGCATGAATCGGGCGCGGACGACAGGCTTTATGATGCCATGCAGAAATATGCGGATTACATTTATGAGCGGTTTTATGTCAGGAAAGATACTGCGTTTTATACGTGCGGACATCCTGAAATCGAACTGGCGCTTGTAAAACTGTATATGTCGACGGGAAAGAAGAAATATCTGGATTTGTCCGATTATTTTGTGGAAGAACGCGGAAAACATCATGAAGAGACGTATGCGTTCACATATCCGCCATATCATCAGGATCATGCGCCGGTCAGAGAGCAGAAGACGGCGGAGGGGCATGCGGTGCGTGCATTGTACCTGTATTCGGCGATGGCCGATCTGGCGCGTATCAAGGACGATCAGCCGTTGGCGCAGACATGCGAAACGCTGTTTCGGGATATTACGCAGAAGAAGATGTATATTACGGGGGGAACGGGTTCGACCTACCATGGGGAAGCGTTTACGTTTGCCTATGATCTGCCGAATTTTTATGCGTACAGTGAGACGTGCGCGGCGATCGCGTTGGCGTTTTTCTGTGTGCGGCTGGCGAAACTGAATAACAAAGCGCAGTACCACGCGGTGTTTGAGAAAGTACTTTACAATAATATTCTGGCGGGGGAGAGCAAAGACGGAAAGGGCTTTTTCTATGTGAATCCGCTGGAAATGCATGAAAATATCGTGGATTATAACAACAGTCTGAAAACAAAGTTGTTTTGTCCTTTGCCCGAACGCGTGGAGGTGTTTGATTGTTCCTGCTGTCCGCCGAATGTTACGCGGTTTATAGAGAGTATCGGAAATTATATTTACGGCATCCAAGACGGCACCGTTTTCGTGAATCAATATATTTCTTCTGAAACGGAGATCGAAGAGACGAGGATCCGCATAGAGTCGGCGATGCCCTATGACGGGAAAGTAACGGTTCGGGTGACAGGAAAGGCGAATTTGGCGCTTCGGGTGCCTGCGTGGAACGGCGGTATCGAGATGAGGCTGAACGGGAAAGAAGAAAAGCCTTGCGTTTGCGATGATTATATTCATGTATCCTGCGAAGGGGAGACGGTGATCGCTCTGAATTTTCAGATGAAGGCAAGGTTTGTTTATGCAAACGAAAACGTGTGGTATGACAACGGCAGAAAAGCGGTGGAATACGGGCCGATGGTGCTGTGCGGCGAGAGCGTAGACAACGGCAAGAATCTGCGTTCCGTGCGCATTGCTACTCTGGACGGAGCAAACGTGAAAACGGGTGAGGATTTTGTCTTGGAAGTGTCCGCCGAGAAGATGCGTACTTCGGAAGCTTTGTATTCGTACGATCCTCCTTATGCGGAAAAATTTACGTTAAAGCTCATCCCGTATTTTGCATGGGCAAACCGCGGAAAGGGGGATATGCAGATCTGGTGGCTGTAAAAAATCGTGGTTTCGCTTTAAAAATATGTATACGTTCTTAAAAAATTTAACAAAGCGGTATAAGATGTTCTCAAAGTAGGCGAGCAGATAAAATCAAACAAAGGCAGCCGCAAAGCGCATTTAGCGCTTTGCGGCTGCCTTTGTTTTCAAAAGGGCTATTTTTCGTTTGTAAAAAACCGATCGGTTTTGGTTAACTTGCGGTAAGGTGAAAAATAAATGCTGCGGCAAAATTCAGCGATACGATTCGGCGTATTCACAGAAAAGTTTGTCCCATGCGGGAAATTTTCGGCGCAGGGAAACGGGTTTTCCTGTTTCGTCGATAAAGCAGTGGGAGCTTTTGCAGACCGTACGCAGTGCATTTGTTTTTGCATCACGTATTTCGTATTCGATGTCAAAACGCACGCCTGTATAGCGGACGAGCCGTCCCGTGATTTTTACTTCGTCCGGGAATCTTGTCATGGACTTGTATTCGCACTGTACGGACAGGACGGGACTGAGTATGCCTTGCTTTTCCATGACGTCATAGCCTATCCCCATTTGTTCCAGCATGTCGCAGCGCGCCTCTTCCATCCAGCGCACATAATTGGAATGATGAACGATTTTCATCGTATCTGTTTCATAGTATTGTGTTTTATGGATGTAGGGTCGGAAAGCGTGCATTTGAAAATCTCCTGGTTTTGTTGCATTGTAAATATTATAACACGGAAGGGAAAAGCTGTCAACGCAGATTTTAAACGGAATTCATTGCAATTGCGGGTTGGATATGATATACTTATATATGAAAAAATAAACGGATTCGGGAAGGCTGGTAATGTATAGCGGAGTATCGACTGCGTCGCTGTTTTTGCGGGAAATGAATGAAGACGCGCTTTCGGTTCTTAACGGGCTCGGGGTAAAGAGCACGGAAATTTTTCTGACAACATTGTCGGAATACACGCACGAATTTGCGCAGGTACTGAATGCGCATAAGGGAAATCTGAATGTAAACTCGGTGCATTTATTGAATACACAGTTTGAACCGCAGCTGTTCGGCGGTCATCCGCGCGCGAAGGCAGATGCCTTTCGGATTTTGGACGGAGCGATGCGATCGGCGCATGAATTCGGAGCGAAGTATTATACTTTTCACGGGATAACCCGACTGAAAAAGAATTCGGTGAGCAGGGATTATGCGTCTTTGGCGGAAAGTTTGCGGGAGATCGACGGAGTTTGCCTTGCGCACGGGGTAAAACTTTGTCTGGAAAACGTGCATTGGGCTCTGTACAATGCACCCGGCATATTCAAAGGGATACGGAGCTATTATTCGGAGTTGAAAGGAGTTTTTGACGTAAAGCAGGCGCGGCTTTCCTGTTACCCGTATCAGATGTACCTGAAAGATATGGAGGGCTGTATTGCGCACGTGCATTTTTCGGATGTCGACGAAAACGGAAAGATCTGTTTGCCCGGCAAGGGTATTTTTGATTTTGAAGAATGCTTGCGCCGATTGAAAGATGTCGGGTTTGACGGAGCGGTGCTTATCGAAGTTTATGCGGGCGATTACGGCGCTTATGAGGAACTGAAGCAGTCCTGCGATTTTCTGGATGAGATCATATATAAAATAGGAAAGTAACCGACGGAGAGCCGCCTGTGAGCAGGCGGCTCTCCGTTTTTGCTGACCGAAGTCGGAATAAGGAACGATCGATAAAATTCCGAGAAATTCTGAAAGGTGAATAAACTGTCAAATTTGGGATTTTTTCTTAGAATTTGTCGTAAATTCAGGGGAAAAGACATAAAAGCGAGGTGTTTTAAGTCGTGGAGGGGACAGAGCGAGGGGAAAGGTATGTGATTTGCAGAAATTTGCGCGGAACTGTTGACAGAGGTGTATTTTTGTTTTAAAATAATAAGGAAAGAATCAGATTCGAAACGGAGGTTTTTCTATGAATTTCAGGAATAAAGATTGGCGCAACAGTATGCGGCTGACGGTGGATTACAACTATATGATGAAGAAATTTATCGGAAACGATGGATTTAAAGATTCTGAGCTGAATGAAATGAAAGAGGCGGCGGCGGATGCGTTTGACTATGTGGCGGACAACCGCGGCAAGGGCATGATGGGCTGGATGGAGCTTCCTTATAATCAGAAAGAGATTGTGGAAGAGATCATAACGGCCGCGAAAGAAGTGCGCCGCAAGTTCAAATATTTTGTAGTGCTCGGGATCGGCGGCAGTGCGCTCGGCCCGATCGCAGTTTTCAATGCGTTGTGTCATCTGCATTACAATGATCTTGCGCCGTCCAAGAGAAAAGGCCCGAAATTCTATGTGGAAGACAACGTGGATCCTGAGCGTATGGCAGCGCTTCTGGACGTAATCGAGCCGGAAAAGACCTGTTTCAACGTGATCACGAAATCGGGTGCGACGAGTGAAACGATGACGCAGTATCTGATCATCAACGATATACTGACGAAGGCGTTGGGTGACAAGGCGAAAGAGAATATCATAGCGACGACGGATCACAAGAAAGGTAATCTGATCAAACTGGCGCAGCGGAACGGATACAAGACGTTCTATATTCCGGACGGAGTGGGCGGAAGATTTTCGGAACTTTGCCCTGTGGGGTTGTTGCCTGCGGCGGTGCTGGGGCTGGATATCAAGGCGATGCTGGCGGGAGCGGCGTATATGGACAGCATCTGCAATAAGCCGGGCATTTCGAAGAATCCTGCGCTGGCGTGTGCGGTATTGCAGTATATGGCAATGAAGCGCGGGAAGAATGTCGGGGTGATGATGCCGTATGCGGACAGTTTGAAATTGATGTCCGACTGGTATTGCCAGCTGTGGGCGGAGAGCCTCGGCAAGAACGTTACGCTGGACGGGAAGCCTTGCAATGTGGGGCAGACGCCTGTCAAATCGTTGGGGGTAACCGATCAGCATTCGCAGGTGCAGTTATATACGGAAGGGCCGTTCGATAAAGTGGTTACTTTCCTTTCGGTGAAGAATTACCGCAAAGAAGTAGCGATTCCGCACGGCTGCGAAGATATTCCGGACGTTTCTTTCCTGGGCGGTCATACGATGAATGAATTGATCCAGGCGGAAAACAAAGCGACGGCATATGCTCTTGCCAAAGCGGGCAGGCAGAATTATACGATCTGGCTGCCGGAAGTGAATGAATTCACATTGGGCGAATTGATGTATATGTTTGAATTGCAGACGGCATATACGGGCGCCATGTTTAATATCGATACATTCAATCAGCCCGGAGTAGAGGCGGGAAAACAAGCGACGTATGCGCTTTTGGGTAAGCCCGGATACGAAGCGAAAAAGCAGGAGCTGGACGACGCTCCGCAGGCGGAAGAAAAATACATTGTCTGATTGCAAACGATCTCAATAAATAATTATTCAGGCTCTGCCGGCACAGCCGGCAGAGCCTGAATGCCGAAAAGGGGGAATCGGAGCGGATCGCGGCTCTGCTTTTGTCGGGGAGATTAAAAATTATGCCGATGGCGACTGGTTTTGTTCTGTAAAAGGTTTGAAAAAGCATGAGGAAGATCCTGGGAGTTGCAGAAAAAGCGTTGTTTTGCAGCGGCAGGAAGAAATTTGTTTGTGCGGAAAGGGTTGGCAGGGCATGGAAGAGAAAAGGTGAAGAAAAAATTCTTGACAATTGCGGGAAGGTATGGTATTATGGATAATAATAAATCATAAAAACGCAATGACGGGGAGGAGTACCCGCGCGGATTGTTACAGAGAGGGAACGGCAGGTGGAAGTTCTCACAAGAGCGTGGCGGAAGG
>ERZ1106930.85-NODE-85-length-40613-cov-570.215321_pt1 | contig 40613 bp, 27 predicted proteins | sample MGYA00403663_ERZ1106930 | MGnify/ENA primary metagenome ERZ1106930 (study PRJEB35170, sample SAMEA104062438) | human gut metagenome | biome: human gut; feature: human-associated habitat; material: faeces | place: Denmark | collected 2012-06-26 ... | reverse complement strand
TGGACGAACTGGCTGCACAAAAGGATGAAAAGAACCAGATCAATCGTGTGGCGAACTGCATGCAAAAAAACTTTGATAAAAGCGTTTTGGCTTCGGTGCGCCAGATTCGGGCTATTGAAAAGCTGCAGGAACGGGGCGAACTGGACGGACTGGATCCGGCTTTGCGGGCAACCGCCGCGGCACGCCTGTCCGACAAAGAGGCTTCGTTGAAAGAACTTTCCGAAAGGCTGAATATTTCTAAAAGCTGTTTAAATCACAGATTGCGTAAACTTGTAAAAATTGCTGACGAACAGTCGGGGGAATAATCATGGATAAACTTACTTTTATTTACAATAAAGACACATATAATGCTTACGATGCCCAGCGGATCGTGTTTGAAGCCGGGAAATTCAAAAGCGAAATCATTTTTGAGGACGGAACCAAACGCGGAAACGCAAAGAGCATTATCGGATTGCTGTCCATGAAGTTTTTGAAAGGGGACGAGTATACGGTCATGGCGGAGGGCCCTGACAGCGCGGCGGCTGTCCGCGCGATGGCGGAGTTTATATCATCCAAACTTTAAAGGACAACAGATATTGCGTTTTTTGATAAGATTATCCACAGCTCCGCACGTTTGTGCGGAGCATTTATCTCAGACAGACAAAAGAAAAGGCGAGGACAAACATGGCGGAATTTGTACATTTGCATCTTCATACGGAATATAGTTTGCTTGACGGCGCATGCAAGGTCAAAGAGTTGATCTCTCATTGCGTAAAAAATAACATCAAAGCCATTGCGATTACGGATCACGGGAATATGTATGCGACCCTGCAATTTGCTGAGCAATGCCGTAAGAACAATATTCAGGCGATCATCGGATGTGAATTGTACATGACGCAGGATCTTCATGTCAAGAACAGCTCCAGCGACTTTGAACATCTGATTCTTCTGGCGAAGAACAAGAAAGGATATAAAAATCTTGTAAAACTTGATTCGATAGCTTACGTGGACGGGTTTTATTATAAACCGCGCGTGGATTATAAAACGTTGAAAGAGCATACGGAAGGGCTTGTTTGCTTGTCCGCGTGCCTTGCGGGGAGAATACCGAAACTTCTTTTGCGCGGAGATTATGAAGGCGCGAAAAAAACGGCGCTGGAGCTGAAAGAGATGTTCGGGGAGGATTTCTACATTGAGATCCAGGATCACGGCATCGAAGAACAGCGGCGGGTGCTGCCGCTCCTGTTGCAGCTTGCCAAAGAGTGCGGGATACAGCCGGTAGCGACGAACGATGTGCATTATATCCGGAAAGAAGACTGGGAGATGCAGGACGTTTTGCTGTGCATTCAGACAAAAAAGACGATCGATGATCCCAAGCGGATGAAGTTTGAAACCCATGAATTTTATCTGAAAACCCCGGATGAAATGGCGGAATTGTTCTCATACGTTCCCGAGGCGATCAGCAATACGGTCGTGATCGCGCAAAAATGCAACGAAGAACCCTGTTTCGATCTGAAAGATAACGGAGACCCGATCAAGGATAAATCATTGATTCCCGGATATACGCCGGAAGACGGTTCCGATCCGAAAGATTATCTTACCAAATTGACATGGGATGGACTGAAACGGCGCTACGGTGAGATCACGGAGGCTGTAAAAAAACGTGCCGATTATGAATTGGGCATCATTCTTGGCATGGGGTTTGCGGAATATTACCTGATCGTCATGGACTTTATCCAGTGGTCAAAGTCGCGCGGCATACCGGTCGGGCCCGGAAGAGGAAGCGGTGCGGCAAGTATCGTCGCGTACGCGATCGGCATCACGGATATCGACCCGTTGAAATATGATTTGTTCTTTGAGCGTTTTTTGAACCCGGACCGTGTAACCATGCCGGATTTTGACGTAGATTTTTGTAACGAACGCAGGCCGGAAACGATTGAATATGTTCGTAAAAAATATCATCCCGAAAATGTTGCACAGATCGTGACGTTCGGTACATTGGCTTCAAAAGCCGCAATTAAGGATGTTGGCAGAGTACTTCGCGTGCCATATTCCGAGACTGATCGCGTAACGAAACTGATGGACGGAAAGTCAACGATCAGTGAACTGTTGGGCTGGAATATTGCAGGGCTCAAAGAAAAGGCTGCAGCCGAACAGGACGAAGAAAAACGCATTGAAATCGAGAAAAAGATCGACGAGCAGGAAAAGAAACGGAACAACGACTTTATTCAGCTTTATGAAACGGATGAACAGCTGCGGCGGGTCATTGACATGGCGCTGAAATTGGAGGGTATGCCGCGGAATACGTCGATGCATGCGGCGGGCGTCGTTATTTGCCGCAAGCCTATTGCGGATAACGTTCCGCTTTCCCGAAACGGGGAAGATATAACGACGCAGTTCAATATGAAAGAGGTCGAGTCCATCGGAATGCTAAAAATGGACTTCCTTGCTCTTACGACTTTGACGGATATTAAGAAGGCCTGTGATTATATTCAGGAAGATACCGGCCGTGTCATTGATTGGGATGAGATAGGCTATGACAACAAGGAAGCGTACGAACTGATTTCGGAAGGCGATACGGACGCCGTGTTCCAGCTCGAGCAAGGCGGCATGAAGAAGTTTATGAAAGAGCTCAAGCCCGGATGCCTGGAAGACATTATTGCAGGAGTCGCGTTGTATCGTCCGGGGCCGATGGCATATATTCCGACGTATATCGAAAATAAATTGAATCCTTCTAAAGTAAAATACGATACGCCGCTTCTCGAACATATTCTGAAGATCACATACGGAGTGATCGTATATCAGGAACAGGTGATGCAGATCTTTCAGGATCTTGCCGGTTTTTCACTCGGGCAGGCAGATCTGGTGCGCCGAGCTATGGGTAAGAAGAACAAAGCTGAATTGATGGCGCAGAAAGATAAATTTATTTTCGGGAATATCAAGGACGGCGGGAACATTGAAGGCGCTGTCAGCCGCGGGATCCCGAAAGAAGTTGCGGCGAAAATTTTCGGTGACATGGAAAGTTTTGCAAGCTATGCTTTCAACAAGGCGCACGCGACTTGTTACGCCGTGCTTGCCTATCGGACGGCATATCTGAAAAGGTTTTATCCGAAGGAATTCCTGGCTGCGATCCTGAACAACCGTATCGACAAGATCGACGAAGTATCCAAATATATCGTATATCTCAAAGAAAAAAATATTCTTGTTTTGCAGCCGGATGTCAACAAAAGTAAAACTTTCTTTTCGGTGCAGGGTAACGGGGTTCGCTTCGGACTGAGCGCTTTGAAAGGCGTCGGGGTGAATGCTACGCATTCCATCATAAAGGAACGGGAAGAGCACGGTGAATTCAAGAATTTCCCTGATTTTGTGTTCCGCTGTGCGGCATTTTTAAACAAGAGAATGCTGGAAGGGCTGATCTGTGCCGGTGCGTTTGACTGCTTCGGGGTCAATCGGGCACAGCTGCTTCTGATCTATGAAAGCGTGTTGGATCGCGCCAATAAAATCTCCAAGCAGAAACAAAGCATGCAAATGAGTTTGTTCGGGGATATCATTGAAGAAGATAACACGGATATTGAATATCCTGATGTTCCGGAATTGGAAACGAGTGAGAAACTTGCAAAAGAAAAGGCCGTGCTGGGAGTGTATGTCAGCGGGCATCCTTTTGAAAAATATTCTTCCGAGTTCAAGGATTGCAGCTTTTCCTGTCTGAAACTTCAGAATTTTGAAGAGGATGAGGACGGTCATAAAACCTATCCGGAACTGACAGACGGTGCAACTGTAACGATGGGAGGGATCATCGGCTCTTACAAAAGGATCAATACGCGTTCCGGATCGACCATGGCGTTTATCTCAGTGGAAGATTTGTATGGCAGCATCGAATGTGTCGCGTTCCCGAATGTTTACGATAAGATCAAATCGCTCGTTGTGGCGGATAAAGTCGTTCTGATTTCCGGTAAAATGCAGCTGGACGAAGAAAAAGCTCCGGTCATTATTCTTGATAAGATGCAGGAGCATACAAGCGGAGCGGTTTCAGATAACGGGATATCGCCGCAAGCCGCAAAACCTGTGAAACCGAAAGAACATGCCCTGTGGCTGAATGCTTCCAATCTGACGGAAGAAGAATTTGACGAACTTGTTTCACTGTTTGAGCATTACGGAAATGGGGATGCGGTCGTCAAAATAAAGAGAGGCGCAAAATGCTATCGGATGGATCGGGTCAATGATTGCCGCGGGCTTCGGGGAGAATTGTATCTCTATTTGTCGGATGATGAGATTAAACAAGTCTGAATTATCGTTGAGATTGACAAAAAATGTTAGAAATTCTAACAAATGAGCATAGTTTTTATATCCCTGTAGAAATTGCTTTTATTTTTTTGAACAATTTGTTATAATAAAGAGGCAGTCGGATAAATTTAATTTGCAAGGGTTTTGCTTGTTTGGAGGATTGTTATGAAACGAATAGGTGTATTGACGAGCGGTGGCGACGCGCCGGGAATGAATGCTTGTATCAGGGCGGTAGTCAGGACGGCGAAATATTTCGGAATGGAAATTTTTGGTATCCGTCAAGGTTATGCCGGGCTTATCAATGACGATATGGTCGAAATGGAAATGCGCAGCGTTTCCGATATTGTGCAGCGCGGCGGTACGATGCTCAGAACGGCACGTTGTGTGGAGATGTACACGGTCGAAGGGCAGAAGCAGGCGGTCAAAACGTTGAATAATCGCGGGATCGAAGGACTGGTTGTTATCGGCGGTGACGGTTCATTCCGCGGGGCAAAGTGTCTGAGCGAAGAGTATGGCATACCTACGATCGGTATTCCCGGAACGATCGACAACGATCTGGAATACACGGATTATACGCTCGGCTTTGATACTTCGGTCAACACATGTCTGGATATTATCAATAAACTTCGGGATACGATGACTTCTCATGAGCGCATCAGTGTAGTGGAAGTGATGGGACGCCGTTGCGGCGATATCGCTCTGTATTCGGGAATAGCGAGCGGAGCTGAAATAATTATTGTTCCGGAAATCGCTTACGATATGGAAGATGTCGTTCTGCGGATCAATCGGAGCCGTGCAAACGGAAAGCATAGCAATATTATCGTTCTGGCGGAAGGCGTTTCGACGGCGGACGAGTTTTCTAAAAAACTGCAGGCGATGACAACGTATTCTGTGCGCGGCACGACGATCGGTCACGTACAGCGCGGCGGGTCTCCTTCCATGGCTGACCGTATGCTTGCTGCTCAATTCGGCAATAAAGCAGTGCGTTTGCTCAAGGACGGGATCGGAAACCGCGTCGTCGGGATCCATAAAAACGAGATCATTGATATGGATATTATTGAAGCTGTCAGCATGAAGAAAAAATTCAATTATGAGCTTTATGAAACATTGCAGATGATTTCCATGTAACAAAAAGCGGCTCGCAGCGCGAGCCGCTTTTTTTATCGTCTGCGGGAAAATTTGACTGTAAAATCAAAGGAAATTGCAGCGTTATACAATATTTTGTAAAATCAGATAAACAAACAGAATTATTTCCATTTGAGGAAATAAAAAAATCAAAAAAATTGCAAAATAATTTAAATATTGTCTTGAAATTCTGCTGAATATGTAATATAATTGAGTATGGAAAAATGTGTGCGGATACAATTTTCGTGCGGTCGGAAAGACTGTTTTTATCGGAAGATCCGCCAAAAATAATCAGGATTGGAGAATTAAAATGATTCTTACGGTTTGTTTGAACCCTTGTACAGATGTGACGATTGAAGTTGATTCGCTGAACGTAGGAAAAATGAATCATGTAAAAAATAAAACACTCAGTTTTACCGGTGCTGCATTGAATGTCGCGATCGGTGTCGCCCGTTTGAAAGGGAAGAGCCATGCGACCGGTTTTATGTACAACGAAAACGGATCTTTGTTCGAGCAGGCATTGGACCGTGAAGGTGTTCCGAGTGTTTTTGTCTGGAATAAAGGGCGCGTGCGTGAGAATTATAAATTTATCGACAATAAGTCCATGCTTACGGAAGTCAACGACGTCGGCGAAAACATCAGTGAAAATAAGCAAGCCGAGTTGATAGAGCTTGTCGCAAATTTGTCCAAGAGCAGCAATGTTTTGGTGATATCGGGAAGTTTGCCGCAGGGGGTAAACAGCGAATATTACGGAAAACTTTTTTCGGTTGCGGCGCCGCAGACTTTAAAGATTGCCGATACGGAAGGTCCCCGTTTGCTTTCGGCGCTGCAGACGGATCTTGACCTTGTTAAACCCAATCGCGATGAGCTGGAGAGTACCTTAAAGACAGAATTCAAGACGCGCGACGATTTATTGAAAGGCTGTTACGCGTTATTGGATAAAGGGGCAAAGCGGGTTTTGCTGTCTTTGGGAAAGAAAGGTGCTATTATTACCGACGGTACAAAAAATTATTTTTGCAAGAGTATCAATGTAGCGATCAATTCAACGGTCGGCGCGGGAGACGGTATGGTCGCTGCGGCGGCAATGATGCTGGAGCAAGGCGCTTCCGTGGATGAGATTCTTCGTGCGGGTGTGGCTGCCGGGACGGCAACCGTTACAACATTTGGTCGGATTTCATTCACAAAAGAAAAATACGATGAAATTTATTCGAATCTGACGGTAGAGGAGTTTTGATTCTTGATTACGGTTGCAGACGTTAAGAGTGACGAGGAAGTCAAAGCTATCATGTTCATTGCGGAGAGCCAGATCGAAGCTTTGGGGTTTACGGAACATTCGGTGCGGCATTCCAGTATTGTGAGCAAATGGGCGGGGGAGATCCTCGAACAGATCGGTGCGGATGAACATAGGGTGGAACTTGCGCGGATCGCCGGTTATTTGCATGATATCGGAAACAGCGTGAATCGTGAAGACCATGCGCAAAGCGGTGCGCTTCTCGCGTACAAGATTTTAACGCGTATGGGAATGGAATATCGCGATGCAGCTGCGATCATGATGGCGATTGGCAATCACGATGAAAATCAAGGACTGCCGGTCAGCGACATTACGGCGGCTTTGATCATAGCGGATAAGGCAGATGTGCATAAATCCAGAGTTCGCTCAAACACAACTTTGATGCGCATGGATAATTGGGGAAATCTGAATATTCACGACCGTGTCAACCTTGCCGCGGAAAAATCCGGCGTTACGGTTGATAAGCAAACCCGCGAAATTATTTTGAATATTGTAATCGATACCGATAAATGTCCCGTGATGGATTATTTTGAAATTTATTTTAAAAGAATGCAGTTGAGCAGGCGTGCGGCTGATTTTTTGGGATGGAAGTTTGTTTTGATTATCAACGATGTTCGGTTGCTGTGATAAAAAGACGTCTGTAATATAACAGACGTCTTTTTATGCGAATACCGCAGTCCGATTTGCAACAGACTGCGGTATAATTTATCACGAGAAAATGATAATGTTTCAGCACTTTAATCGTTTTCTTTTGTGATTTTTGGAATATCTCCGTCAGGATCAGATTTTGATTTTTTGTCGCCTTTTTCTTTGTCAGGGTTAGGTTCGTCCGGTAATTTCGTGACTTTGACCTGCAAGACCTTCTTTTCCGTAGCGCGGAGAATTTCGATCGACAAATTTTCAAAGCGGAATTTTTCACCTTCGTGCGGAATTTCACCCAACTGTTCAATGACCCAGCCGCTGAGCGTATTGGCGTCATACTCATATTCATCGACATCGATTCCGCAATTATGGAAGAAATCAGATAAATCTGCCTCACCGTTGGCAAGAATAGTATCGTCGGAAAGCTTGGTAAAGTAATTGACTTCTAAGTCATGTTCATCCCAGATTTCACCGACAAGTTCTTCCAGAATATCTTCCAATGTTATGATTCCGAGTGTCCCGCCGTATTCGTCCAGAACGATAGCCATATGCGTCTTTTTGCTTTGAAGCTGTTTCAAAAGCGTACCGATTTTTACATGTTCGGTTGTATAGGTGACTTCGTGCAGTGCCGAATGCAGGTCTTTTTCATTGTTCAGATAAGCAAAGAAGAAATCCTTTTCGTGCAGAATTCCGACGATGGTATCGATGGTATCTTTATATACAGGCAGCCTTGAAAAACCGGTGGAACGGAATGTTTCCTTGATTTCGTCGAAAGGTGTATCGATATCGATCGCCTGTATATTAACGCGGGGAATCAGAATATCGCCGACTTCCAGATCGTCAAAATCAATAACCGAACGAATGAGCTTGGATTCATCCTGTTTCAATGTTCCGTCCTCGCGGGCTTCTTCGACCATTGTGATGATTTCATCTTCCGTCACAACTTCTTCGTTTTTGAGCTTAAAGATTTTCGAAAGAATGAATTTATATCCGGCAAAGATCATGTTGATCGGCCAAAGGATATAGGAAAAGAGTTTTAAGAGGGGATAGCCGCTCATGGCGAATTTGTCCGGATAGACTTTTGCCATCATTTTAGGAGTGATCTCGCCAAAAATCAAAACTGCAACGGTTGTTACGATCGTAGAAACTGTTGCTGCAAGACTTGTATTGTTTACAATGATCATCGCGAAAAATATACCGGCAAGGGATGTCGTCGTGATGTTGACAATATTGTTGCCGACCAGAATCGTGGAAATCAGGCTGTCATAATTTTCAGCAAGTTTTAAAACTTTTTCCGCACGGACATTTCCGTTCGCGATCATTGTCTTCAATTTCAATTTATTGACGCAAGAATACGCGGTTTCCATAGAAGAAAAGAAACCTGATAAAAGCAAAAGTATAACAATTGCAAGCAATAATGGGGCAGCGTCGCCCATAGAAATAAATAACCTCCCGTCGGGTTGACCCGAATATTTTATAATAAATATTATATCATATTCTTTTAAATAATAAAATAGATTTGCAGGGTAAAAATAAAAAATCGGCAAGATTTTTTGCAAATCTGCCGATTTTAAGAACTGAATTTACACAAGACGCCTTGTTTCGATGTAATATTTCCAGCGCTGCGTGCTGATTTCTTCAATGACCGCGTAATCAGAGGCCGTGTGCAGGATATAATTTTCGCCGAGATACAGCGCAACGTGTCCGATTCTTTCAACGCCCGTATTGTTATAGCGGGAAGAATTCGTGAAGAAAATAAGATCTCCGCGTTTGAGGTCAGATTTCGGAACATGGATACCTTGTTTGACCTGTGTCCGCGTCGTCATATTCAGGTTTACGCCGGCACCGTGATAGAATATATACTGCATAAGTGAAGAGCAGTCGTATTTCGTCGGATCAAAGTTGCTCAGCTTTTTTCCGGAACCGTCATGGTATCGTATGGCTCCGTATACATAAGGGTAGCCGAGCAGCTGTAATCCTTCTTCGATCACTTTTTCGATGACAGCGTTGTCCGACGACTCGATTTCGAAAGATTCGGTATAAGTCTGGCTCGCGCTTATGTAAGCGGTTTTGTTTTTGTATTGCGTCTTGTACCAATCGCCTTCTCTTGAAAGCAGAACGACCATATCGCCGGCATCGATATACCCTAATGACGCATAATTGGAACCCGGTCCAGCGCGTAGATTGAGTCCGTTTACTTTCGCTCTTGCATATATTGCGTTCTGAACAGGTTCAATAACTGGGACATCGTCGGAATCTTCTTCCGGTTCATCCGTTTCGTCGCTTGCGGGATCGTCTGACTCGGGTGTATCCGGAAAAATATTGTCGTCATTTTCTTCGTCAGGGGAAGTCCCGGGGGCAGTTTCTGTCCCGTCTGAAACATTGCCCGATGACCCGGCCCGGATCGCTGTAGGGATTATGATTGCCAGAGAGCTGGCTGCTAAAAGAACTACCGCCAGCAGCATTGAAATAAATTCGATTGATAATTTTTTCATCTTTGTTTCCTCCGCAATCTATAATAACAAAAAATATACATATAAGCAAGACAAAAATTTTGTTAAAAATGTATTTTATAACCATATAAATAGTACTATGTCACACATAAATACGTACATTTAAGGAGAATTTGTGATGGTAATTATTTTTGTTTTGGTCGGTATCGTTGCTTTGGCTGTGATTGCGTTGCTGTTGACAGCTATATTTGCAAACAGAAAATATTTTCGTCGTCGTTATGACGGGAATCCGAATCTTAAATATTTTACGGCGGATGACTTTCATCAGTTGGAGGCTGAGCCGATTTCTTTTCCTTCGGATAAAGGTCAGGTTCTTCGGGGGTATATATACAGATCGAGTCAGGTACCTGCCGAAGGGCTCATTATCTTTTCTCACGGGTATGGAGCGGGGCATCTTTCTTACACGACCGAGATCAATACTTTGGCGCAGTCCGGCTTCGCAGTCCTTGCTTACGACGCTACGGGTTGCGTCGCCAGTGATGGGAAATATTTTGGCGGATTTGACCAGGGGCCGATCGACTTGCGATTTGCAATAAAATTTGCGAAAGAGCATCCTGTTTTGAAATCATTTGGCGGATGTGTATTGACAGGCCATTCCTGGGGCGGGTTTACGGTCATGAATTCCGTAAACGATCCTTGGGTACGCGGTGCGGTTGCCATGTGCGGCTTTATTGACGGGGCTTCGGTCATGGCGCAGACGGCTGCCGGGCAGACGAAGAAGGGTGCCGCGCATCGCTGGTGGAGAATATTTGTTCCGGGACTTGCCTTGCTGAATTGGATAAAATATGGGAAAGAAGGTAACAAAAACAGCATAAAGTCTTTGCTGAATACGGATAAGCCTGTCCTCCTTTTATACGGAGAAAAAGACAAGACTGTGTTTTACCCGAATAACGGCGAACGTATCAGGCGCGCCGTCATACATAAAAATAATATTACCTTTCTTTCATATAATAAGAAAGGTCACAATGTTTATTTGACGGAACAGGCTGAGGGAGCTATGTATGAAATATTCGGAGCAATCGCAAAGACTTTTGCCAAAGACAAGGAACGCGCAATTCGTATGTATTCGCAGATTGATTATGATAAAATAACGCAGGAGGATCCTGCGGTGATGAACAGGATCGTTGATTTCTGCAAAAGTTCTCTTGGGCTTTGCAATTCTTCCGAACGGCGGTAATCATGATAAAATGAATTTCGCAAAGTATCGGAAGATATTTTGTCGGATTCATTCTGACAAATCAAAACCGCCGGCCCGATCGGCGGTTTTGATTTGTCCTTAAAAGACTTGAGCGCGGAAAATACGTTAATATATATTCTTTCAACTATGGAATACGGTTTACTCTGTGCATCGGTCAAACAGGTTTTTTGCTCCTGCAAAACTTGTCATGATTTTATACATACTGTTTTCTGTTCTATATTATCATTATAAATATTTTTTTACAGCGGAAAAAATCGAGGAAGAAGCTCCCGCAAAAGTATCTGAAAGCGCATGGAGTTGCGTAAGCGCCTCCATGCGCTTTTGATGTATAGCTGAAAATTGTTTTATCTAAAAAATAAAAAATCACTTTTACAAACTTCCATGCTTGCTCATAGAAGTCTCCTTATTTTTAATCATTGATTTGCTTTTTATATTATAGGAAACCAGTTTTGCGGTTGTACAGTGCGATATGATACTATTATAGTAAAAGAAAGCAACCCGTTAACGGGCGGTTTTTATCTTTTCAGACTATGTATAAACCACCGTTTTAACGGGTGTTTTTGATTTAGGATTTCTTTGGCTTTTCTTTCGGGCAAGACATGTGCAGTATGTTTAAAAGTATTTGAATTCAGGGCTGAATGGATATGCAATGCCATGCTGCCGGTTAACCGATGGGCTTCGTTCTGCGTTGTTGTTTTTTGCACAAAACGGCAATTTTTTCCAGATTTCGAATCCAATGTCAAAAATTTTCTGCGGCGGATTATCTTTCCTTTGTTTCATTATTTTTACGTTAGTTTTTCGGCTTTAATAAACTTATTCGACATTTTTAATGTTATTGTTGCTTTTGTTAATGATTTGCATAAATTATATAAAATATGATAACGTTAACATATAAACATGTATAAAACTCACAAAACGACGAAAAAAACGGAATTATTTTTGATGAACTATTGAAAACATACAAAAGATATAGTATAATATGATAGGAAACGGAAAAGTTCTGGAAGCGGAGGAGATAGAATGCAGACTGTGGATTTTCCTTTATATGTGTTTCATCATGGAAAAAATTACAAAGCGTACGAGTTTTTCGGTGCGCATCCGTTCAAAGAGGGGGGGCGTCGCGGATTTTTATTTCGTGTCTGGGCGCCGCATGCAGAGGAAGTATCCGTAGTCGGAGATTTTAATGAATGGGATCCTGAAGCGAACAAAATGGTGCGGTTGCTGGACGGCGAAACATTTGAGACAAAAATTGACGGATTAAAGGCGTATTCGGTTTATAAATATTGTATCCGGACGAAAGACGGCAGATTTCTTTATAAAGCGGACCCGTATGCGTTTCATGCGGAAACGCCTTCCAGGACGGCGTCCAAGACGTATGATCTGGAAGGATACAAGTGGTCGGACAAAGAGTATATGGCAAAGCGTAAGGCGCGGAATATATATGCTTCTCCGATGAATATATATGAGATGAATGTTTTGTCCTGGCGGCAGTATTCGGACGGAAATTATTTTGATTTCAACAAGCTGGCGGAAGAACTTATCCCGTATTTGAAAGAAATGGGGTATACGCACGTGGAGTTTATGCCGCTTTGCGAATATCCGTACGACGGTTCGTGGGGGTATCAGGTAACCGGGTATTATGCGATCACTTCGAGGCTGGGAACACCGCACGATTTTATGCATTTGGTGGATGAATGCCATAAGAATGATATCGGGGTGATCATGGACTGGGTACCTGCGCATTTTCCGAAAGATGCGCACGGCTTGTATGAATTTGACGGTGAGCCTTTGTATGAAAGCCCCTTATGGGACAGGCAGGAGCATAAAAGCTGGGGGACGCGCCGTTTTGATTACGGAAGGAACGAAGTACTGTCGTTTCTGATATCCAACGCAATTTTCTTTTTTGAAAGATTTCATATTGACGGTTTGCGGGTGGATGCGGTCGCATCGATGCTGTATCTGGATTACGACAAGCGACCGGGGGAATGGATCCCGAACAAATACGGTGAAAATAAAAATCTGGAAGCGATTGAATTTTTGCAACGGCTGAATACGACTGTCTTTTCGGAATTTCCGGATGCGCTTATGATTGCGGAAGAATCCACGGCATGGCCTCTTGTGACTAAACCCGTGGATATCGGAGGACTGGGGTTCAATTTCAAATGGAATATGGGTTGGATGAACGATGTTCTGGACTATATGCAGACGGATCCGTATTTCAGGAAGGGCAATCATAACAAGCTGACGTTTGCGATGATGTACGCATTCACGGAAAACTATGTATTGCCCATCTCGCACGATGAGGTCGTGTACGGAAAGCGTTCGCTGATCAATAAAATGCCGGGGACATACGAAGAGAAGTTTGCGAATTTGCGCGCGTTTATGGGATATATGATGTCTCATCCGGGGAAAAAGCTGCTGTTTATGGGGTGTGAATTCGGTCAGTTCAATGAATGGAACTATAAAACGGGACAGGAGTTCTTTTTGAAGGAATATCCCATGCATCAGAAGCTGTCGGATATGAATGCGGCTCTGAATCATTTTTACGCAGAAACGCCGGCTTTTTATGAAATTGAAGATTCATGGGACGGCTTTGAATGGATGGCGCCGAATGATGCGGACAGGAACATCATTGCGTATATGCGCAGGGACAGAAATGGTGAAAGCTATCTGGTAGTGATCAATTTTTCAGGAACGAAGGCTGAAAATTATCGGCTGGGCGTACCGAAGGGGAAATATAAAGTCGTGTTCAATACGGATCATCCGAAATTCGGGGGAGAAGGTGCGATGGGAAAACGCATTTTCAATACCGAACGCAAACCGAGCCATGGGAAAGAATATTCCATCAAAATTGAATTGCCGAAACTGACGTGTGTATACTTGCAGAAAATTCTTTAAAAAGCAGTCATAAGATCCGGGTTCATTCAAATAATTTATTATAAAACAATTTTTGGGGGTTTGATATGCAAAGAAAGAAAGAATGTGTAGCAATGCTGCTTGCGGGTGGACAAGGCAGCCGTCTGTATGCTCTGACCAATAATATTGCAAAGCCTGCAGTACCGTTCGGGGCGAAATACAGAATTATTGATTTTCCGCTGTCGAATTGCATCAATTCGGGGATCGATACGGTAGGTGTGCTTACGCAATACCAGCCGCTCGTCCTGAATGAATACATCGGGAACGGACAACCCTGGGATCTTGACAGAAATTTCGGCGGAGTTCATGTGTTGTCGCCGTATCAGAAAAAATCGAAATCCGCCTGGTATGAAGGAACTGCGAACGCGATCTATCAGAATCTGAATTTTATCAAGATGTATAATCCTGAATATGTGCTGATTCTTTCGGGTGATCACATTTATAAAATGGACTACAGTAAGATGTTGCGCGCGCATATCGAAAATAAGGCCGACTGTACGATCGCGGCGATCGAAGTCCCGCTGAAAGAGGCTTCCAGGTTCGGAATTCTCAATACGAGAGACGACGATTCGATTTATGAATTCGAGGAAAAACCCAAACAGCCCAAGAGCAATCTTGCTTCCATGGGGGTGTACATTTTCACGGCGGAAAAAATGTACAAGTATCTGGAAGAAGATGATGAAAATCCCGAGTCTTCCAAAGATTTCGGAAAAAACGTCCTTCCTGCAATGCTGAATGCGGGCGAGAGGATGTTTGCATATCGCTTTGACGGCTACTGGAAAGACGTCGGCACGATTTCTTCTTTATGGGAAGCCAACATGGATCTGTTGGGAGAAAACCCGGCGTTTGATGTTTCGGATACGGCATGGAAGATCCATTCCAGGAATCCGCTGGCGCCGCCGGAATACCAGGGCGAAAAAGCCATCGTTACCAATTCCATGCTCGCTTTGGGAAGCGAAATCTACGGTACGGTTGAAAATTCGGTTCTTTCGAGCAATGTGATCGTGGAAGAGGGTGCCGTCGTGAAGGACAGTGTCATCATGAGTGGAACAGTCATCAAGGCAGGGGCAACCGTCAACTATGCGATCATTGACGAAGACGTAGTGGTTGAGGAGGGAGCCGTGATCGGTGAAGATAAATCGGAAGCGAAAGGGATCGCCGTTCTGGGGAGAAAAGTGCGGATCGGAAAAAAGGCGAGAGTGACGGCCGGATCGATCGTCGATAAAAATATTGAAAACGGGGAGGAAGCATAAATGTCTGCGGTTGGTGTGATTTTTTCAAATATACACGATGAAAATATTCCGGAACTTTCTCGTCAGCGTACGATGGGATCATTGCCTTACGGCGGACGGTATCGCCTGATCGATTTCGCGCTTTCCAATCTTGTGAATTCCGGGATTACGACGGTAGGTATCATCACAAAAAACAATTATCAGTCGCTGCTGGATCATCTGGGCAGCGGAAAAGACTGGGATTTGGCCAGAAAGTACGGCGGATTGGTGTTGCTTCCTCCGTTCGGAGCGGTGGATAACAACGGATTGTATAAAAACCGTTTGGAAGCGTTAAAAAGTATCACGGGTTTTCTGAACCGCAGGAATGAGGATTATGTGGTTCTTTGCGATTGCGACGGCGTTTACCGCATGGACTTTTCGGAAATAATAGATTACCATGAAGCCAAACAGGCGGACATAACGCTTGTCTGTCATCCGGAAGAGCTGGTCAATTTTTCATCCTATACCGTCGTTCGTTCGGACGATACAGGCAGAGTTACAGATATTGAGTTCAATACAACTCCTGGCGGCAAGATCAAGTATTATACCAATATTATGGTACTGGGACGGAAATTTTTGCTGAATATCATTACCGATTCGATCGCGCACGGTTACAGAAGTTTCCGGGAAGATGTCATTTTGAAAAATCTCAAGAGTTTTAAAGTGTATGCTTATGATTTTACGGGTTACCATGCGACGATCGATTCGTTGGGATCTTATTATAAGCACAATATGGAACTTTTGAATAAATCAATAAGGGATGAACTGTTCGGGGCACGGGATATATACACAAAAGTCAGGGATTCTGCGCCGTCGAAATACGGGTTTGGTGCGCTTGTAAAGAATTCATTGATCTCGGACGGCTGCATCGTCGAAGGATCGGTGGAAAACAGTATTTTATTCCGCGGAGTCAAGGTCGGAAAAGGTACGGTCGTAAAGGATTCCATCATCATGCAGGATACCGTGATCGGCGAGGGGGTAAAACTCAATTGCGTCATTACCGATAAAAATGTAGTCATCCGCGACAACAGAATTTTGTCCGGATGTGAAATTCAACCGTATTTCCTTGCAAAGGGAACAATGATTTGATATAATTTGGATAAGGAGGATATTTATCTATGCCCGCAAAAGCGAAGAAGAATATTCAGGCGGCGACAGGATCTGAAACGACGGAGAAAATGGCTTGCGAGAGTATCCCTGCAGCCGAATCCGCCCGAAAGAAAAGGACGGCGCGGAAAACGGCGGCAAAGGATACGGATCCCGTTCCGGTGAATACGTCTCAGACGTCTCTGTCTGCTGCGTTGCCTGAACAAGATGCAGCGGCTCCTCAGATCACCGTCGTCCCGAAAAAGAAAATTTTATTTGTGGCTTCCGAGGCGACCCCGTTCATTGCAACCGGCGGATTGGCGGAGGTTATCGGCTCTTTATCGAAGGCGATTGCCGTTAACGAAGATTTTGACGTCAGGGTCGTTATCCCGCTTTATTCAGATATTTCCTGGGAATACAGAAATAAATTCAAATATTTAGGGAATATATTTGTTCCGTTGGCGTGGAGAAATCAGTACTGCGGTATTTTCAGTTATGAATCGAACAATGTAACTTTTTATTTCATTGACAACGAATATTATTTCAAGCGTCCCGGGTGCTACGGATATTATGATGACGGAGAACGTTTTGCTTTCTTTTGCCGCAGCGTGATGGAGATCATGCCTTTCCTGAATTTTTATCCGGAAATCATGCATTGTCATGATTGGCAGGGCGCGCTGGCGGCTATTTACCTGAAAACGATTTACTGTTTCAGGCCGGAATATCAGTTTATCCGTTCTCTTTTCACGATCCATAATATAGAGTATCAGGGTAAATATTCGCTGGATATTCTGGAAGATCTTTTCGGAATTTCCAATACATGGAAATATCTTCTTGAATATAACAAGTGCATCAACCTGATGAAAGCGGCGATCGAATGCAGTGAAAAATTTTCGACGGTCAGCCCTCATTATGCGCAGGAGATCAAAGATCCTTACTACGCGCACGGCCTGGAAGCGATCGTGCGCCGCAATGAGTTTAAATTGTTCGGGATTCTGAACGGGATCGATACGGATTCCTATAATCCCGCTACCGATAAATCTGTTTTTGCAAATTATTCGGCGGATAATATTGAGCCGAAGAAGAAATGCAAAGAAGAACTGCAGAAGATGTTCAATCTTCCGGTGAAGGCGGATACGCCCATCATCGCGATCATATCGCGGCTCGTTTCTCACAAAGGTCTGGATCTTGTTCGTACGGTGATCGAAGAAGTTTTGCGGCAGGATGTGCAGGTCATTATATTGGGGAAAGGGGATTCAGCTTACGAGAATTATTTTTCAGACCTTTCCAGGCGTTATGTCGGAAAATTGGTCACAGTGATCGCTTTTAATCCGGATCTGTCGAGAAAGATTTATTCGGGAGCGGATCTGTTCCTGATGCCTTCGAAATCGGAACCGTGCGGACTTTCTCAGATGATCGCGAGCCGTTACGGGACGGTTCCGATCGTGCGCGAGACGGGCGGGCTGTACGACAGTATCAAGCCGGTCGGCAGCGGCGGAAACGGTTTTACGTTTGCGAATTATAATGCATATGATATGTTGTATGTGATCCGCGAAGCGATCAATTGTTATTACAATAAAGAATTTTGGCCGCAACTGGTTAAGCGGGTGATGTCGGTAGATTTCAGCTGGCAACGTTCGGCAAAAGAATATGAAAAGATTTACGGGGAAATGTTGAAATAATTCAATACGTTAGGAGCTGAAAATGAGCAGTACAAAAAGCATTACCGAAAAGGAAGTTCAGTTGCTGATTCAGGGGAAATTATCGCGCTATTTCGGAGTATCTCCGAAGGAAGCGACAACGGATCAGATATACAAAGCAGTTGTGATGAGCGTCCGCGATATTCTTTTGGAGAAGCGGCAGCAATTTCATAAGGTAATGAAGAGCAAAAAAGGCAAGCGTGTCTATTATCTTTGCATGGAATTTTTGCTTGGCAGATCCTTAAAAAATAACATTTACAATCTCGGACTGAACGAGGAGTATGAAAACGCTTTAAAGTATTTCGGATTGACTCTGGAAGACCTTTATGAGCAGGAACCGGATGCAGGTTTGGGCAACGGCGGTTTGGGGCGTTTGGCGGCATGTTTTATGGACGCCTTGGCGACGGGCAATTATCCTGCGATGGGGTACTCGATCCGTTATGATTACGGTTTGTTCAAACAGAAAATAGTGGATGGTTGGCAGACGGAATTACCGGATATCTGGCTGCCGGGAGGCGAGGTCTGGCTCACACAGAGAAGCGATAAATCCTGTACGGTAAAGTTTGACGGCTGGGTGAAAGAAAATTGGTCGGAAAACGGACTGCAGGTGACATACGGCGGATATAAAGAAGTGGAAGCGGTTGCTTACGACATGATGATATCGGGCAAGGACTGCGAAGCTGTGTCCGTATTGCGTCTGTGGCGCGCCAGAAATATTTCCCGCTTTGATATGAAACTGTTTTCACAGGGCGATTATTTGCGCTGTATGCAGGAAGAAAATGAAGCGGAAGTGATCAGCAAAGTCCTGTATCCTGCGGACGATCATTACGAGGGGAAATCTTTGCGTTTGAAACAGCAATATTTTCTCGTGTCTGCTTCGTTGCAGAATATCATCAATGATCATAAACACCGCTACGGGCCTTTGAATCTTCTGCCGCAGCAGGCGGCGATTCATATCAACGATACGCACCCGGCACTGGCGATTCCCGAGTTGATGCGCTTGCTGATGGACGAAAACGGCTTTACTTGGGATGATGCGTGGAATATCACGACGTCCGTGTTCGCGTATACGAATCATACGGTGATGCCGGAAGCGCTGGAAACCTGGCAGGAAGATCTGATCGCGCGCCGCCTGCCGCGGATCCATATGATCATTAAAGAGATCAACCGCAGATTCTGCAATGACTTGTGGAACCGCTACCCGGGCCAGCATCAGCTGATCGAGAGCATGGCGATCTTGTCCAACGGTCAGGTACGCATGGCAAATTTGTCGGTCGTCGGCTCGCACAGTGTAAACGGGGTTTCCGCTCTGCACAGCGAGATCATCAAAAAGGAATTGTTCCACGGCTTTTATCAGCTTTGGCCGGATAAATTTACGAATGTTACAAACGGAATCGCACACAGACGTTGGCTTTGCCAATCGAATCCTGAACTGAGCGCTCTGTTGAACGATTGCATCGGCGACGGGTATGTCAAAAACGCGTCTGAACTGATCAATTTCAAAAAATTTGAAAACGATAAGAGTGTACTGAAGCAGTTGTCCGAAATCAAACAGTTGAAGAAGCGTCAGTTTGCCGAATATGCTTATAAAAAGAGCGGGTTAGTGATCGATCCGGATACGGTCTTTGACGTACAGGCAAAACGCATGCACGAGTATAAGCGCCAGTTGCTGAATGTAATGAATATTATTTCATTGTATTCCGATCTGCGGGATAATCCGGACAAAGAAGTGGTTCCGCAGACGTTTATTTTCGGAGCAAAGGCCGCACCCGGCTACCTGAGAGCAAAACAGATCATAAAATTGATTTGTTATCTTTCGGAAGAAATTAACAAGAATCCGAAGATCCGCGAGAAGCTGAACGTCGTTTATATGGAAGATTATAACGTTACGATGGCGGAAAAGCTGATGCCGGCAAGCGAAGTGAGCGAGCAGATTTCTTTGGCGGGCAAGGAAGCCAGCGGAACGGGCAATATGAAGTTCATGATCAACGGAGCGATCACGATCGGAACCTTGGACGGAGCAAACGTTGAAATGAGCGAGGCTGTCGGCGAAGAAAATATTTTCATTTTCGGGTTGCGTGCAAATGAAGTGGAGGAGATGTGGCAGAAAGGTTATAACGCCAGTCTCTATTACAATCAGAATGACCGTTTGCGCAAGATCATTGAGATGTTGATCCGCGGCTTTAACGGCGAATCTTTCTCGGATATGGCAAATTATTTACTGACAGGCGCTCCGGTTGCAGATCCGTATATGTGTATGGCGGATTATGAATCTTATTCGGTCACGCAGCAAAAAGTGAAGGATCTTTACGCGACAGATAAAGTTGCATGGTCAAAAATTTCTTTAAACAACATTGCGAACGCAGGAATATTCTCGGCGGACAGAAGTATCAAAGAATATGCCGAAAATATCTGGAAACTGAAATCTTTAAAAGTGTAAAACATGGATATTTACTATAATCCCTTGGATAAAACCTGTAAAAGCATTACCGGCGGGATTAAACAAAAAGATAATTTTACTCTTACGGTTTTTGGTAACAGCAATGAGCCTTGTCTCCTCATCCTAAAACGGGATGAGAGCGAGGCTCAATCTTTGCATATGCAGAGAGTTGCGCAAGGGTGGACGATTTCACTGATTCTCAATGATCCCGGTCTGTATTTTTATTATTTCAAAATAGGGGGCAGAACTGCCGGCTGCGGAAAACTGCGGAATCTGGAATTCAGCGAGCAGATTCATTATTATCAGATATTGATCTATGCCGAGGATTTTTCTACACCCGATTGGTTTAAAGGCGGAATAATGTATCAGATATTTCCCGATCGTTTTTTTCGCAGCGGCGATGTTACGGTGGGAGAAGGGAAATGGCTGCATGCGGATTGGAACGAAAAACCGGAATACAGAATGAACAGCCAGGGTAAAGTTTTAAATAATGATTTTTTCGGCGGAAACCTGCGCGGTATTTGTGCTAAACTGGACTATCTTGAAAAATTGCATGTTTCGGTGATATATCTGAACCCGATATTCCGTGCTTATTCCAACCACCGGTATGATACGGGTGACTATAAGAAAATCGATCCGATGCTGGGAACGGAAGAGGATTTTGCGTTCCTCGTAAAGGAATGTAAAGCCCGAAACATAAAGATCATGCTTGACGGTGTATTCAATCACACGGGTGATGACAGTTTGTATTTTAACAAATACGGCAGATATGACGAGATAGGCGCATATCAATCGAAGGATTCGAAGTACTATGCCTGGTATAATTTCACGGAATATCCGAACAAATACGATTCATGGTGGGGAATCGACAATTTACCTGCCGTGAATGAAAACTGCCCGTCTTATATTGATTTTATCACCGGTGATACAGGAGTTTTAAAGTACTGGCTCAAGTACGATTTGGCGGGATATCGTTTGGATGTTGCGGATGAATTACCGGATGAGTTTATTGAAAAAATTCGTGCAGCCGTCAAATCAGCGCGCCCGGATGCGCTGGTATTGGGGGAAGTCTGGGAGGATGCTTCCAATAAGATCGCGTACAGCAAAAGGCGCCGCTATTTTCAGGGCACAGAGCTGGACAGTGTTATGAACTATCCGTTGAAAGACGCGATCATCCATTTTGTTACCCGCAATGATACTTCAATGCTGCGCCAGACTTTGGCTATGCTGCGCGACAACTATCCCAAAATCGTCTTGGATTCGCTGATGAATATTTTGGGCACGCATGATACGGTAAGGATTCTGACTGCTTTTGGAGGGGTTCCGGCAAAGAACAAAGATGAAATGAATGTCCTGAAAATGGATCCGGAAATTCGGAAAAATGCAATCGAGCGTTTAAAGATTGCGGCTCTGCTCTTGTTTACGTTGCCTGGCAATCCGTGCATATATTTTGGCGACGAAATCGGTATGGAAGGGTATTCGGATCCGTTTTGCCGTTGTCCGTTTCAGTGGGATCAAATCGACAAAGATTTGCTTGGATATTTTCAAAAACTTGGACAGATCCGATATGCCTATCACGTTTTCAAAGACAGCGAATATAAAGAACTTTTTGCGGATGCAAACTGTTTGATTTATGAACGCAGGCAATCAAACGAGGTTGTTGTTGTCTGTATCAACAGAGGGTATAATAAATTTGATTTGAAATTTGAAGGGCGGTTCTATGATCTGTTCAATGGAAAATTGTTTTTCAACAAATACAGTGTACTGCCAAAAAGTTGTTCAATACTAAGTAATAAATATTTAATTTGATAGTTATGCGAAGTACTATGTCAGATATAATTATCGAATTCTGGTTTGCATTATGAAAAAAATCTTTTGTTTGGTCTGTATTTTGGGCCTGACTGTCATTTTATCTTCTTGCAATTTATTTTATGTCGTAAGGCCGGCAGCAAAGTCGGTTTATAAAAACTTTATAGAACAGACAGCGGATGCAGATTCTGAATTTATGGAAAAAATCGCAAGTGAGCAGGCGGCTTGTGTCGTTACGATTTTGTCGACGGGCAGTGTTACAGCCGCTCATGAAACATATTTGATGACGCAGGCATATTCCGGTATTATCTTGAACGACGACGGATACGTTTTGACGACTGATCAGGCATATACTATGGAAATTTCTGACAACGGAAAGACGTATACCGGGAAAGCTATTGAAACGTATGCGGTACTGTCCGATGTTTATAACGATCAGACGCATTACAAGTTAAATTATGTTGATCACGATGAGGACAGCGGGTTAGCGCTTTTTCAGTTTTACGATCATTTTTATTATTATACGGACAGCGAAAATTCTCAATCACACAAGGGATTTCAATATACCGCAGAATTTGCCCGAGGAGAGCTCTCGGTTGGTACGTCCTGTGTAGCGGTCGGAAATTCATTGGCCAATATTTTGGTTGACAACCCCAAAAATCATTCTTCTTTTACAGATATAAATTTGACGGTCACACTCGGTGTCTTGGCAGATACCCATGTCGATGTTTCAGAGCCTGTTGTTTTTGAAAATAAAAAATATTATCCTTCCGTCGTTACCAATCCGATCAATTCCGAGATGATCGGCGGAGCCATATTTAATGATAGCGGCGAAATTATGGGAATTATTTTTCAAAAAGCTACATATGGTGTTTCCGGATCTTCCGGGTATTTGAAACGTGTGTCTTTTATACAATGTTTTGACCTCATCGACTCTTATTTAAAAAAAGTTGAGAGCGCACAAGCGATTACGATCTCTGTGTGATTTTCAATTGAAGTTTCATCACGTTTTTTGTAATAATTATTTCCATGGATTTTCCTATGAAGAAGTATTTTCATTTATTTAAACTGATTTTTTTAAGCAGTCTGTTTTTATTTGTCTCCGGGTGTGCGATGTATACAAATACAGGTACAGCGAGGCAATTCGATAGCGCAACGAATGAATTTGTGTCGGATAATTCTGTAAACGATATTGTTCCGGTTTCCTCATCACAGGATGTAACGGATTTTACGAAATTATATCAGGAAACATTTGAATCGGTTGTGACGGTTTTGGTGTCGGACGGAAATATCGGTACAGGTTTTATTGTAAATTCGCAGGATGGATATGTCATGACTTCCAGTTCCTTGTTTGCGGATGGAAAATTGACGTCTTCTGAAATTGTTTTATCTGACGGAAACAGGTATGCTGCTGTGTTGCAGGATTTCGATTCCGTCGGCTTGATCGGCAGGCGGTTTTCAGCAAATTCCGACATAGCGCTGCTTAAAATTGATCGATCGGATGGAGCAGTTTTGCCCGACTCGGTCGTCTTTACAAACGATGATTCTTTGACGTATGGCGATGATTGTTATGCAATTGCTTCTTCTGCGTTCGGGTCAGGAAATTATTTGCATGGACTTCTCGACTCCAATATCATATCTGACCCGTATAATTCGCACGATTCGAGTTTCTATTATTCTGACGGGGAAATGTTTTTTGACGAGTCTTTGGATTATTTGATTCAGACAGGATTAACTTCCAACGAAGGAAATCAAGGCGCGCCTTTATTCAATAAATTCGGTCAGGTTGTCGGGTTGATCAATCAAAGAGTCAATGAAACAGTGCTGTATGAGAGTAATGATCCGATAGGCATTACTTTTGCAACTCCATCATCAGTCCTATATAATTATCTGGAAGGCGAGGGGATAGAATTTCGTTTTACAGAATCGAGTCCAGCGGATAGATCCGATGTGATTGTCAACGCTGACTCACTTCAAAAAGCAACCGATCGGGTAGCGGAAATACTTATGAATTCAGCCTACGGAGATTCATACGGGAGCGATGATTATTTTGTAGTTTCGGGAAGCAAAAATAATAAAATTATCATAAACTCGGTCGAAAATACGCAAGAAAACGGTTTAAATTCAATTTATACGTCATCAGAACTGGCTGAGTACAGTTTCAATAAGTGTGTAAAAATAATTGTTTATTCTGAACAGACCGATTGGCTCGGAAAGACGACACCTGTAATTTCGGAAGGATCCGGATTTTTGATCAACAAAGACGGATACGTCATGACAAATTTGCATGTAATCAATAAGCTTGCCGGAAGCAACCAAGAAGCGGGAAAATTGGCAAACTCTACGGTTGATACTGACGGTATATATGTATATGCGATTTTTGAACAAGGGACGCGTGAAGTTTTTGAGAACGGAAGATACGAGCAGAAATTTCTGTTGTTTCCGATGGAAGTTGTTTCAAAACATAAAGACGGAGATCTGGATCTTGCTGTTCTGAAATTTCAAAACGAATTTTATTTTCCCGATACTTCCGGAGAATCTACAATTGACGGAATATCAGTAAAAGCCGGTTTTCCTGATGCATGCGTGTTCGAAGAAAATTTACCAAATAAGGGAGAACGCGTGTTTGCTGTTGGTAATGCCTTAGGATACGGAGTTTCCATTACAACGGGTATTGTTTCAAATGCAAACTTTTCAGCTTATTATAACGATTATGGTTACAATATGATCCAAATGGATTGTCCGATCAATTCTGGAAATTCTGGAGGCGGTTTGTTCAATGCATACGGAAAAATCGTCGGCATTAATACATTGGGTTTGTCCGGTGAGGCGGTTACAAATCTTGGATATGAAAATATCAGTTTTGCAATTCCTGCCCAGGTTGCTGTAGATTATCTTAAGAGACTGAATATTGCATATTAGAAAGAAACTAATTTTTAAAATCTCCAATGTTGTTTCAGAATTTCTGTGAAATAACCTTGGGGATTTTTCTTTCTGAATTTATAAATTCTGTCTCAAATCGTTTAAATGACTTTTTTGAATCAAGATAAAATAGGGGAAAATATTGTTTTTTTTCAAACTTTTTTAACTAAAATCTATCGAAAATACTTCAATAATCTGATTGAAATCTTGTTTATTATGTCGCTAGGATGCAATGTGCAATAAAGTGTATATTTACAAATTATTTATACGCGTCTTTATTGATGCAGTAAATTTAAAAATGAAATCTGCAAAATTAGAATAGATTTTTTCGTAAAAAAACAAGAACCAAAAAAGAGCTTTAATATGTGTTTCTTAACAAAGATAATTATATATAAAGATAAGATTTAGTTTTGTGTGAATGCTGATAATTATATGTATTGTATAAAAATCTGAGAATTTTCTATTATAAACGTTATTTTCTTGTGTTTTTTGAACTATCTATGCGTAAAAGTCGTGTTTTACGCATAGATAAGAGTGTCATCAAACAAGCTTAAAACCTTGATTCCCCTATATCTCTGCGCAAAATAAAAATTTAACGCTTTTTTGTCGGAGCAGGTTCACCGTACACTACCTTATGGAAATGCCGTGTGTCATAGCGATCTTTCGGCAGCCGATTCAGGATTCAAACGTATCTCACATAGCCGTTCTGCGCCTGGAATTGATGCTACAGCGCAAGCTGCCTTTTATCGTTAAATAGCAATAATTACTTTATTCACTTTTGAATGGCAGCACGTTCGCTTCCGCTGCTTCATATTTTTATAATATTGGATTATCTATGCTAAAGATGATGCGGTTGCATCTTAACTTCAATCTTTATTGTGTTAAAAATCGTTTTATTGAGGTTTTTTTAATACAACAATGTACCCTGTTAAACATGTGAAAAAATTATAAATTAAGGAATTCGATAGGATTTAGCGTTTTTCAAGCTCTTTTTTAAATTTTCCTCCCTACTTTGCCTTTGTATCTTTGATGACAAGCTTTATTCGGATACAAATCAGATAACTGTTCAGTATTTTTCCATATTTTTTAACGCATTGTATGGGGATTTGTATAAAGGCCCTGTATGCAGAGTCTTTCACGGTAATATTATTTTAAATCATCGTTCTCCCGCTTTGTGTCATGATTCAGTATGGAGCGTGTCCCCTTTCTCTTGTATGGTAAATAAAACCGAAGATTTTTTCTGATTCATATATGGGTAAGAGTCTGAAGTTCAGCATTTTATTTTTTAACATCCTTGCGTTTTTTTTTCCTTTGCGGTATAATATAGCCATGAAAGAAAAAAATTATTATCAAGAAAGAAATCTTAAAAATCTTGAAAAAATTGAATACTTGAAAGACGAGTTGCCCCCGTTTGTGGAAGACTATTTTATAGGGATTGAAAATCAGACAAGCACTTTGACCCGCTTGAATTATGCCTATGATTTGAGAATTTTTTTCTATTATTTAAATCATAATTGTTTTCAAAATAAGTCAGTGCGTGATCTTACGTTACAGGATTTAGAATCAGTTAAAAGTTCAGACGTTGAGCGTTTTATAAGTTATTTAAGCAAATATGAATTTAACGGTAACGTCGAATGCTGCAATGAACGAGCCAAGGCGCGTAAATTATCTACCATACGAGCCATGTTTAAATATTTTTTTCGGAATGAAAAAATCTCTGTCGATAACGCAGCAAAAGTTGCCATGCCCAAATTGCATGATAAAGAAATTATTCGGCTGGAAGTCAATGAAGTTGCAGATTTGTTGAATTGTGCGGAATACGGAACTGGCATGACGCCGCAACAGAGAGCTTACCATGAAAATACAAAAATACGTGACATCGCAATTTTGACTCTTTTTTTAGGAACGGGTATCCGTATCAGCGAATTGGTTGGGCTCAATAACGAAGATATCGATTTTACTGCTAACAGCTTTATTGTTACCAGAAAAGGCGGGAATAAAACGATCCTCTATTTTTCGGAAGAAGTTGCCGATGCGCTTGCGCAATATATGGCATTCAAGGAGGATAATAAAGATATTCCGGAGGGTGAACATGCTTTATTTTTATCTCTTCAAATGAAGCGCATCAGTGTTCGTGCTGTTGAAAATCTGGTCAAAAAATACAGTTCTATTGTTACCCCGTTAAAAAAGATATCTCCGCATAAGTTGCGAAGCACGTATGGTACACAATTATACCGGGAAACCAAAGATATTTACGTTGTTGCCAATGTGCTCGGTCATAAGGATGTAAACACTACGAAAAAGCACTATGCAGCGATCAGTGAAGATGTTCGCCGCAGTGTCGCTGATAAGGTTCAATTGCGTGAAAGCAGCAGTCATGATAAATAATTTACTTCAGACATAGTAATATACAAAACAATGAAAAATACGAATTCAATACCAGATATTGAGAAAATTTATATTATTCAACCAATAATCGATGATCATTATAAAAGTTTACAAAAAGAGGCGGTTTCTTTGGTCGAAAGTTCCGGAGCATTGTATGCCGGAACTATCTATCAAAAAATCCGTGAAATAAATCCGGCAACTTATATCGGCTACGGAAAACTTGCCGAATTGCGCGAAAGGCTTCTGAATTTGGATGTTACAATATTGTTCAATGGTGAATTATCCCCTTCTCAGACTTTAAATATCTCTGCTGCGCTCGATGGTAAGAAAGTTATTGACAGGACGACTCTGATCCTTGCGATATTTGCAAAAAATGCGAAAACAAATGAGGGTAAAATTCAGGTCGAACTTGCACAGCTTAAATATATATACCCGCGATTGAAAGGAAAAGGCGAAGGTCTTTCACGTCTCGGTGGCGGTATAGGTACCCGAGGCCCCGGAGAAACAAAACTGGAGACAGATCGCCGTAAGATCCGCGTCAGAATTTCATACCTGGAAGATAAACTGAAACAAATTGAATCCACGCGAGCGTTGATATCTTATCGTCGGAAGCGGGATTCCGTAAAAACAATTTCTTTGATAGGCTATACCAATACCGGGAAATCTACTTTGCTGAATTTATTGACGCAGGCGGATGTGTATGCCGAAAACAAACTGTTTGCGACTTTGGACCCCACTTCCAGAAAATTTATAATTGACGGCAGTTCTTTCCTTTTGACGGATACCGTCGGATTCCTTCGTGATCTGCCGCATAATTTGATTTCGGCATTCCATTCAACGCTTGAAAGCGCCTTGAATTGTGATTTGGCTTTGATTGTATGCGATGCTTCAGACGATTATGAAATGCAATTGGAAACAACCTTGAAAACGATCGAACAATTGAACAAGCAAATTCCTTATCTCATTGTTATGAATAAAAGCGAAACTGTGCAAAATTTTGATGCGTATCCCCCCAACAGCATTTTTATTTCCGCAAAATTAAATTTAGGAATTGAAAACCTGAAAAATGAAATTCTTCATTTTTTCCGCTTTCGGTTTACGGATGTTACTTTATCAGTCCCTTATTCTGAATTTGCTTCATATAACCAATTAAAAAAATATGCGGACGAAAAATCAACGGAATATACAGATGATTGCGTAAAAATCTTTGCCAGAATCAATAATGATTATCTGTCAAAATTTACCCGATATATTAAATAAAACGGATTTATGTTTGATATAGTACTTTGATTAAGTTAAAAAAGCCTCATTATTCGTAGTTCTGTGAATAATGAGGCTTTTTTTATTCGATTTTAATAATTTCATCTTCTGTAAGATCCTGCAGAAAATCCGGCAGATCGGAACGGATGTCTTGGTCATCATCCTCTTTTTTAGATGTTTCAGAAACCGGTTGATTTGCTCTCTCCTCTGCCTCGGCATCATGGTCAACATAGACGTTGTTGGCATAGAGATAAGAATCTGGCTCATCACTATGAAGTTTTGCTATGCTCTCCATCAAGGTATCGTAATCCGGCAAATCTTCTATACTGTTTAAACGGAAACGTTTTAAAAAATTATCGGTTGTCGCGTATAAAATCGGTCTGCCGACCGCATCTTTGCGGCCAACGGGTTCAATCATCTTTAATTCCAGCAAAGTATGTATCGCGTAATCGCAATTCAATCCGCGCAATGCTTCCAGCTCCCCTTTCGTGATAGGTTGTTTGTACGCAATGATCGCCGAACATTCCAAAATTGTACGAGTGAATTCGCGTTCCTTGATCGGATTCAGGACAGACGATACATAATCTTTATATTCCGGGTTGCTGGAAAGTTGTAATTTCTTGTTAAACGATAACAGGCGCAAGCCACCTTTTTCAGAATAACGTTCCTGCAGGACTTTAGCCGCGTCTTTTATATCTTTGTCGCTGACCCCCAGTTTTTCAGCAATTATGTCGATCGGAACCGGGTTGCCTGAAACAAACAGTATGCTTTCGAGTATATTACTCAAGTTCTCCAAAATCTCCAAAATTCTCCTCCTCGGTCCGATCCGGATTATACTTGATGATAATCTTATCGAACGTAGCGTTTTGTTCCACTTTAATGAATTGATGTTTCAATAATTCCAAAAGCGCCTGGAAAGTCGTGATGATCTCGCTGCGTCCGGAGTGCGGTGAAAACAATTCATCAAACGCTACCTCTCCGCGTTCGTTGACCGTCTCACATATGTAAGCCGCACGATCCGGAATGGTATAAACATCTTTCGGAATTTCACGCTGTACTCCTTCATCGCGCATCCGGGCTTCTTGCCGCAGCATGAGATCCGTAAATGCTTTGAGCAATCCTTCCAGATTAAAATCTCTGTAAACGATTTTCGCTTCCCCTACATTTTTATCGGGTTCCTTATAATAATAGCCGATCGTTTCCAATTCTTTTAATTTTGCGCTTTCTTCTTTGAGCATTTTATATTCTTCCAAAGCGCGGATCAGTACCGATTCCGCATCTTCTTCGTCTGTTTCCGGTTCGACAATGGCGGGAACAAGACTTTTTGCTTTAATCTCAAGGATTGTCGAGGCTATGCTCAAATATTCGCTCGCCTTATCGATGTCGATGTACGGCAGACCTTTCATATAATCAAGGAATTGTTCGGTAACTTTCGATACGAATACATCCTTGATTTCGATCTGTTCTTGTTTGATCAGAAACAGCAACAGATCCAACGGCCCTTCGAAGTTGTCCAGTACCGTCGTATAATCTACTACAGATTCAAAATTTTCAGCAGGATCTTTTGCCATTAAAAAACAAGCCCCCACAACAATGTTATCGGTTTGGAAACGATCAATGTAACGAAATCAAGGATATACCCAAGTACGTCTACATAACCGAAGATTTCGGCAGCCAACGCAAAAATCTGGTAATTGCTTAAGATATTGACCAAAAAATGTATGCCGATCAGGACGAGCAAAATAATATAGCCGTATTGTTCAAAAAAACGATAGATTTTCCCCCGCTTGCGATTGACCGCTTCCACAACTCTCCATCCGTCCAACGGAGGCAGAGGTATCAGATTAAAAACACTGAAAGCAAGGGAATAACTATAAAGGAATAAAAAAAAGTAATATAAGAAAGAATCCAAAGCAATGAGCGGGGTCTGGACGTAAGAAATAACGATCAGCATCAGCGGATAAAAAATAAAAGCTGATAAATAGTTTGTAACTACCCCTGCAATCGCAGTAAAAGCCAATCCACGTTTATAGTGCCTGAAATTATTCGGGTTTATGGGTACCGGTTTCGCCCAACCGAATCCGGCAAACGCAAACAATACCAATCCGAGGATATCAAAATGGCGCATCGGATTGAGGCTAAGTCTGCCGGCATATTTCGGAGTCGGATCTCCGCACTTGTAAGCAATAAAAGCATGTGCAAATTCGTGCATTGTCAGAACCACCGCCACAGCGAGCAGACTTGCAAGCAGACGAATAAAATCAAAAATAAGCTGACTCATGTTAAAATTATACTATAATTGTCCGAAAAAATCAAGATAAACAGGCATTATCAAGTATAGAATTTACAAAATGGATGCAGTAAAAAAGACGAAAAAAGACAAAACATTGCCTTTTTTCGTCCGATAAAACTTTATTATTTTATCCTTTCCGGAATCACGTCATTGCGTATCAGATCCTCGTACGTCTGAGGTTTTACAATGTAATCCGCTTGTCCGTCTTTTACTAAAACCATGGGCGGAATCAAATTTCTGTTGTAATTGCTCGCCATGGAATAGTTATAGGCGCCGGTCGATAAAACGGCAAGGATATCGCCGCTATGCGCTTCCGGAAGACTGACATTCGCGCATACGATATCACCGCTTTCGCAGCATTTACCGGCTATGCTGACTGTTTCCGTTGCTTTTTCGGCTGCTCTGTTTGCGAGAACGGCCGTATATTTTGCCTGATACAGTGCATAGCGAGGATTATCAAACATACCACCGTCAACGGCAACATATTTTTTTATTCCGGGGATGTCCTTGATCGTCCCGACGGTGTACAGCGTAACGCCCGCTTCTCCGACAATCGATCTTCCCGGTTCGATGACAAGATACGGGCGTTTCAGTCCGTATTCACTCGTTTTATCTTTAAGTTCTGCGATGACAGATTTTAAATAACCCGCATAATCGTTTTCCGTAAACGCAGGATCTTCGTCCGTATACCAGATCCCGTATCCTCCGCCCAGATTCAGCACTGTTGTTTCAAAAGCGAGTTGTTTTTTGACATCTGCCATAAAAGCCGTCATTTTGTCAACAGCCAGTACAAACGACTGTTTTTCAAAAATTTGCGAACCGATGTGACAATGATATCCCAAAAGTTTAAGATTTTTCTTTGTTAGTGCGTATTCCGTAATTTTGAATGCGGATCCGTCCGCGACGGAAAATCCGAATTTGCTGTCCGTTTTTGCGGTCTGGATAAACCGATGCGTATGCGCTTCTACGCCGGGATTGATACGGATCAGAATGTTTTGCGTTTTCTTTCGCTGCCCGCAGAGTTTGTCCAGCATATCCAGTTCCGAATATGCATCCACAACGATCGTTCCGACACCGGATTCCAAGGCAAATTCAAGCTCTTGCGGGAGCTTATTGTTTCCGTGCATATAGATTTTATCCGCAGGAAAACCGGCACGGATGGCGGTGAAGAGTTCGCCTCCGGATACGACATCCACTCCTATATTTTCCGAATCGGCAATTTTATAAACAGCCAGACAGGACAGCGCTTTCGATGCGTATAAGACAAGCCCGTTACCTTCGTATTCGCTTTGAATGGTATTTCTGTACACGGCGCACATATCGCGCATATACTGTTCATCCAGCACATACAAAGGCGTGCCGAAACTTTTTGCCAGATCCACAGCGTCTGCGCCACCGATTTCAAGATGGCCTTTATCATTGATCTTAAGCGTTGTTCTTGTATTCATATAATTTCTCCTCTTTCAGATTATTTTAACAAAAAACGAGGAAAATTGCAAGAATTTCAAGCCCGTGAATGAAATCATTCATAAAATAACAGCAGGACTTATTCAAAGCAACAAGTCCTGCCGTGTCAAAGCATTTATGTTTCAGACGCATCTTTTATTCAGCGTCATCCGGGTAACCGTCCGGATTTTTCAGCTGAAAATTCAATGCGTCCCGGCACATATCGTCCAGAGTTTTTTTAGTGCGGAACCCGATCAGTTTTTCTGCAAGGGAAGGATCGGCATAACATTCGGCGATATCACCGGCGCGCCGAGGGGAAAATTCGTACGGAATTTCCTTTCCGAGAGCCTTGGAAAACGCATTGATAATTTGCAGAACGCTGTAGCCGGTACCTGTACCGAGATTGACCGTATAAAGCCCGCTGTTTTCAAACAATTTTTTTAAAGCGCATACATGCCCTTCCGCCAAATCGACTACATGAATATAATCGCGGACGCCTGTTCCGTCGGGCGTGGGATAATCGTTTCCGAATACATGCACCTTGGCAAGTTTGCCGACTGCTACTTTTGTGATGTACGGGCAAAGGTTATTCGGAATGCCGTTCGGATCTTCGCCGATCAGGCCGGATTCATGTGCGCCGATCGGATTGAAATAGCGCAAAATGGCAATATTGAAAGAATTGTCAGCTTTGTAGACGTCCCGCAGGATCTCTTCGATAAAAAGTTTGGTACGGCCGTAAGGATTCGTAGCAGACAGCGGAAAATCTTCCCGGATGGGTACGCTGGCCGGCTTTCCGTAGACGGTTGCCGAGGAAGAAAATACCAGATTTTTACAGTTATGCCGCCTCATTGCTTCCAAAAGCACGAGCATACCTGTTATATTGTTGTGATAGTATTCCAAAGGTTTTTCACAACTCTCTCCGACTGCTTTCAGCCCGGCAAAATTGATTACTGCGTCGATCGTATTTTCCGTAAAGATTTTATCGAGGGCTGCCGAATCAAGGATATCATTCACATAGAAACGGATCGGTCTCCCCACTATTTTTTCCACGCGGCGGACTGCCTCACGCTTACTGTTGGAGAGATTGTCGATGATAACAACATCGTATCCGGCTTTGATCAGTTCGATGCACGTGTGGCTGCCGATATACCCTGCGCCGCCCGTCACAAGAATTGTTTTCATATTTACACCTCGCTTAAATTTAATTGTTTCGCAAACAAGAGAAATCCTTTTTCTCCTGTCTTGGTCTGTTTGAATACCGCCGTATTGTCAAGGATCGCCGTGCAGGTTTTGCCGACAAAATCCTCTACTCGCTTGTGGGCGGCTTCTTTGGTGTCACTCATCCCTTCAGACATCAGTTTTTCGATCATGAATCTGTGTACGTAAAGATCATTTTCTTTTTCGGAAATTGATTTGGCATCATAGGCTGTCTTGCCGCAGAGGATATTTTCGATCTCGTCCAGCTGGCGTTTCAACCGTCCCGGTAAGATGAACAATCCCATGGCTTCAATCAGGCCGATCCCCTCGCTCTTAATGTTCAGATGTTCCGGATGTACGTGGAAAATTCCGTCCGGATATTGTTCGTTGGTGCGGTTGTTCCGCAACAATATCGTAAATATATATTTTTTTCCGTTTTTGATACAGATCGGAGAAGACGCATTGTGCGGAACGCCGTCCGTTTCAGCAAGAATCTCACATTCGGGACAGGAAAACTTTTTCCATGTTTCAATTACCTTTGCCGCAAATTCAAAAACGGCTTTGCGGTCTTCTCCTTCTATCCGGAGCCCGCTGTTATACCAATCCAGAATACCGATTTTCAGCTGCGGATATTCATCGGAATGCAGTTCTTTTCTGATACCGGCACGGTGCATCGGCATAAGATGCCTGCCGCCCTGGAAATGTTCATGATTTAAAATGGATCCGCCAACGATCGGCAAAGCCGCATTGCTGCCAATGGAATAGTTGGGCAGGATATCGACAAAATCCAGCAATTTCGCAACGGTTGTCGCATCGCTTCGCATGGGAGTGTGATTTTCGGAAATTGCAATGCAATGCTCATCGTAATACGCATAAGGCGAATATTGCATGAACCATTTTTCACCGCCCAAAGTCATTTTGACGGTACGGATATTCTGCCTGGGCGGATGATTGCCCGCGCCTTCGAATCCCTCGTTTTCTTTGCATAAAGCACACATCGGGTATTTTTTGGATTGGGGCTGCGTCAGCAGTTTGGCAATATCCTTATTGTTTTTTTCCGGTTTGGAAAGATTGACCGTGATTTCCAGCAAGTTTTTCCCGTCCGGATATTCCCATTTCAAATTTCTGGAAATTGCGGTTTTTTGAATATAGCCGTTTTTAACTGAAATATTGTAGAGATAATCACAGGCAGCCTGCCCGCCGCATTCTTCTTTTAAACGGTAAAATTCTTCATTGATCTTTGAAGGAAGCGGCGATAACATTCCCCAGATTTTTGCACAATATCTTTCCGTTTCCCCTTCTTCCGTCAGATGGTTTTCCAGCGCATATTCTGTAATTTCGGAATTCAACCGATCCGGTACATCCATAGACAGGATATCCGATACGTCGACATCGCCTTCATATGCCGCATTCAGCCTGAATTCAGCCAGTAATACGTTGCGCATATATATGACGTCGCGCTCGTCGAGATGTAAATTTTTTTCCGCATAGGCCAGCAAACGTTCGACCAATAATTCTCCGTTCATTCTTTCTCCTTTCTATTCAGATTGCCCGTTATTAATCAATATAATTATAGATATATTCTTAAAACTCGTCAAGTTTCCTGATTACAGAAAAGCGGATGATTTCTTACAGAATAGGATTCAGTTGGTTTCTTTTATCCAGAAGAAAGTTATACTGCCTTTGCCGTGATCGGGTACGCGCAATTCATCGGCTACTCCGGGCCCGCAGGACGCGGTTCCCAGTCCGCCCATATACAGATCCGCGCAAAAATAGCTTTTTTCGGAAACAGGCAATTCATCATCATGCCTGCATTCCGACAAAATCCCGGAATCGTACGGCAAAGCGGAGAAAGACCGCATTCCTTCCGCCCGAACCGTCAGAGAACCGTCGCTGAGTTGAGCGAAATCCGCCCCGCAATGGCTTCCGCATTCCTGCGGTTTGATATAATGGACATATTCCGCACTGCAATCGGAATCATAGATCCCTTTCGCCGTGTACTCATAAAGATCGCTGTAACTTTCTCCCGGCCCGTATGCGCAATAACGCAACTTGGAAAAACTTTTCGGAAGAGCCATTTCAAAGCCCAAACGGGGAAGAGAAGGAAAGTATTCTTTTCGGGTAATATAATGAATATCGATGTTGACTCCGGATTCCGCAAAGTCATAGCGTAAATTCAGATCCATCCAAGGGCGCAGGCTGTTATAATACCCCACTTTGATTTGTACGGATACGCTTGAACCTTTGATAAAATACCCGACCAGGTCGAATTTAGCCTTGTTCAGGCAGGCATGTTCCCACGCGTCGCGATCCAATATATCGTTATCCGTGGGCGCTCTCCAGACATTCGGATAAAGCGGCCCCAAATCTTTCCCGTATGCGAAAACGGAGCATATGATCCCGCTTGTCTTGTCTATTTTGTAGCGGCTTTGTCCCGCCGTTACCTGAATATATCTGCCCTCATCCTGTATGAGAGTACGCTCGTGCGGCAAAACGCTGCGCGTAAATTTTTTCGTGTAAAAACTTTCCCATGCGATCGGTTCTTCATCGTTTTCGGTAAAGAGCTGAATCCGCAAATCTTTTCCGGGTTGAATCGTAAACTTCTCTTTTTCCCTCGGAAGAATGTTGATGTCCAAGATCTCCGTCTCGTTCTTATCCGCATAATAAATTTTGAGGCGGCCCTGCAGCGGAATGAAATAATACTTGTTGAACACGGTCAGCGTGTTTCCGTTTCTGGTAAATACGGCGGGCTGGTATGCCTTTTTCATCTGCCAGGTACCCGGCTTCGGCGAACAATCGGGAAATACGATCCCGTCAATACAGAAGTTTCTGTCATGAACATCTTCGCCGAAATCTCCGCCGTAACGATATCCGTCCTTTTTATAGCGTATGCCGTGATCAAACCATTCCCAGATGAACCCCCCCATAAACCTGTGATTGGATTCCATTAATTTCCAGTAGTTCATCAATCCGCCGGGACCGTTCCCCATCGCATGCGCATACTCACACAGCACAAGCGGTCTTGTTTCTCTCGGATCGTTTAAATAATCATTCTCCATCCAGGAGATTTCAGGATACATCCTGCTTGCCATATCTACAGGCGCAGTATAATATTCGTTGTTCATGTAATGCATGCGATCCATGCACCAGATGCCCTCATAATGAATCGGCCTGTCGTCAAGTTTGCGTACCGTTTCAATAGCCGCAAGGAAATTTTGACCCCATCCCGCTTCATTTCCCATAGACCAGATTATAATGCAAGGATGATTTTTGTTCCATTCGACATTGCTTCTTTCTCTTTCGCACAACTGATCGCAGAAAATAGGATTTTCAGGAATCTGTGCAAATTTCTGGAAGTAATTTCCTTCTCCGCCGCATTCACAAGAACCATGGCTTTCAACATCGCTTTCACTCATGACATACATTCCGAGTTCATCGCAAAGTTTATAGAAAAGCGGCGATGAAGGATAATGAGAAGTACGGACCGCGTTGACATTGAAACGCTTCATCTGCCGTATATTCATCAGCATATCTTCTTCCGTAACAGCCGCACCGCGGTCAGGATGAAAATCATGGCGATTGATGCCGCGCAGTTTGATCGGCTTGCCATTGAAAAGAAAAATTCCGTTTTTGATCTCTGCCGTACGAATACCGACTTTTTCGAAAATGACTTCTTCGCGGCATACGATTTCAAGATCGTAAAGATACGGCGATTCCGCGCTCCAAAGTTGCGGTTCCTGTACTGTGAAAGAGGCGGTTCGGCCGCCTTCGACGGGGAGTTCTTTTCCTTCAAAACGTACCAGGGCCGCAATTTTACCGCGATTTTCAAAGGTGACGGTTGCCGCTTTGTCTTGGATCGAGGTGCTGATTTTATAGTCGGTGATATGGTATTGCGGACGAAACAACAGATAGACATCCCGGAATATCCCCGTATAACGCCATTTATCCTGATCTTCCAGATAGCTTCCGAAGCACCATTTCAAAACCAGAACATCCACTCTGTTTTCACCGAGATGCACATAGTCGGTTATATCAAATTCACTGGATCGGTGTGTAATCTGAGAAAACCCTACAAACCTTCCGTTTATGTATAAATAAAAACAAGAATCCACCCCTTCGAAAATAATATAAGTACGATCACCTATCGAAATCGGGTCATCCGCGGTAAAAGTCCTTGTATAGTGGTAAGCCGGATTTATGGACGGTACACGAGGCGGGTCAAACATAAACGGATACCGCGTGTTGGAATATTGAAAATTACCCAATCCCGCATACTGCACGCAGGAAGGAACCGAGATCTCGGATTCGGGATCATATTCCCAAAAGCGGTCGGCTTCCAGCACGCTTTCATATTCATGAATTTTCCAGATACCGTTCAATGACAGAAAACGACGGCTGTCTTCACGCCTGGCACTGCATTTTTGTTCTCTTCCGAACGGAACATAATAAGAGCGCGGTGCTTCCAATCCAATCGATTCACCGCGTTCGTAATACTTCTCCAACATAATCCATCCTCCCTGATTTACATTATCAGCAATTAATATTTTAACATGGAACTATATATTTTGCAAGTGCTTAGCGAAACGTTCATCAAAGTTTATTCAGTATATTGGCAGCCACTTGCGAAAGATGCAGGCACATAGAATTTATAACCGAAATTTCAGCAAATCAACTTTTTATTTACGCGGCTGTCGATTCTTTTGTTTGTAAAAACAAAAATGGTATAAAAAAGGATCCCGATGCCAGGCGGCAAAAGGATCCGTAACTTTTTAATGGATTGTTTTGATCGATTTTTTATAATCCGAACATGATGCGATCAGTTCGGAAGCGAGGGAAACGGCCGCAGTGCTTGCCGCATCGCCTCCCACAAGCCGAACGATTTCGTTCAGGCGGCCCTCTTTGCCGAGCGGCAAAATCTCCGTCACAGTCTTTCCGTCCTGTGTTTCATGCTTGGAAATCAAGAAATTTTCATCCGCCATAGCAGCTATCTGCGGCAAATGAGAAACTGCAATGATCTGCGTATATTTTGCTATGTCGGCAAATTTTTCCGCAACCACGCGAGCGGTGTTGCCGCTGATACCGGTATCGATTTCATCGAAAATATAGGTGGAAATCTGATTCACATCGGACATATTTGTCTTGATCGCCAGCATCAGGCGGCTCATTTCGCCGCCGCTGATGACTTTGTTCAAGGGCTTGAGCGGTTCCCCTGCGTTTGCGGAAAAGAGAAAAGACATCTTGTCCAGCCCGTCGGCCCCTGCTGATTTTGCTTCTTCAGCGGTATATGGAGCAAACTCGGCGCAAAAACGCGCATTTTTTATATTCAGCGTTTTCAGATCCTGTTCTACCCGCTTGCAGAACGCTTCGCCGGTCTGTTTACGCAGACGAGTGAGCTCCGTGCAGGTGTCATAGATTTTTGTAAGATTTTTTTTCAGTTGCAACGACAATTTAGAAAATTCTTCGTCGCAATGCGTCAATAAATCATATTCTTCACGGACGGAATCAAGATAATCGTAGATTTTATCGACTGTTTCGCCGTACTTTTTTTTGAGTGAGCGGATCAGATCCAGACGTTCCTCGATCAGGTTGGATTCCTCTTCGTTCCAGGAAAGATTTTCCGTCAGTGCGCTGAGCGAATCGTGAATGTCTTCCGTTTCCGCAACGACGTTTTCAAGGCGTTCCAGGAGCGCGGCATAATCGGGACTGAACGAATGTATTTCCGATAAAGCATATTTGGCTCCGTTCAGGCTGTCCGAAGCGCCGCCTTCCCCGCCGAGAAACAGCAATGCCTCCGAAGCGGCGCGTATAATTTTTTCCATGTTGTTGAAGAGAAGTTTCTTCGCTTTCAGCTCCTCCTCTTCCCCTTCTTTCAGTTCGGCACGGTCTATTTCGTCGATCTGAAATTTTAGAATGTCGATCCTTCTTCCTCGGGCCGCTTCGTCTCCTCCCAAAGAAGAAAGTTTTTGGCGGATGCTGTGGCTTTCGCCCAGCAATGCTTTGAGCTTTTCTTTTACGGGAAATAATGAGTCTTTGGCGGCTTTATCGATCAAAGCAAGCTGATTTGCTTCGCTCAACAGGTAGAAATGCTCGCTCTGGCCGTGCACATCGACAAGATTGGATGTGATTTTACGGAGCATGGAAACATTCACGGTGCTGCCGTTTACTTTGATACTGTTTCTTCCGTCGGATGTGAACTTGCGCGTGATGACGACTTCTTCATCCGGATCGATATCCAATTCCTGCAGGATACCGTAAACGGGGCTTGCATTCTCAAGCCGGAAAACGGCGCTGACACTGCATTCGTTCTCCCCATAACGGATCATGGAACGATCCGCTTTTGCGCCGAGAACAAAATTTATACTGTCCAAAATAACCGATTTGCCGGATCCCGTTTCACCGGATAAAACATTCAGCCCTCGGCCGAATTCAATTTCCGAATACCCGATCAAAGCTATGTTTTTAATAATCAACTTATCCAGCATAATTATCTCATTTTAAAAACTCGTTCAATTTATCGACAACTATTTTGGCTTTTTCCTCACTTTCCGCAACGATCAGCAGAGTATCGTCTCCCGCGATCGATCCTACGATTTCCTGAAAATTCAGCTTATCAACGATCATCCCCGCATTGCTGCCGTTTCCTCGAAGAGTTTTGATCACGACCTGATTCATGGCGGGACGGATCGAAAGAACGCATTCCCTGAAAAGGTTGTGCATTTTGGGTGAGATTTTATTATTACCGTCGTCGATATAGGCATATCGATATTTTTTTTCTACGCCGGCTACCTTGAACAGTCTGAGTTCTTTGATGTCCCTCGAAACCGTTGCCTGGGTAACGCTGTAATTTCGCTTGTTC
>ERZ1106930.84-NODE-84-length-40613-cov-726.872232_pt1 | contig 40613 bp, 16 predicted proteins | sample MGYA00403663_ERZ1106930 | MGnify/ENA primary metagenome ERZ1106930 (study PRJEB35170, sample SAMEA104062438) | human gut metagenome | biome: human gut; feature: human-associated habitat; material: faeces | place: Denmark | collected 2012-06-26 ... | reverse complement strand
GTAATTTCCATCGGTCATGCGGCGTTCCAATATTGCTTGTGGCTGGAAGAGATCAGTCTGCCGGCATCTTTGCAGAGCATGCAGTCGTATTCGACGGATTATAAATACACGGATTATATTTCCTCTTCAACCACAGGTCCCACCGCTCTTGCAAAAGAGGGTACGGATAACCTTGACGTATTCAATAACTGCACGGCACTTGCTACGATCACGGTAGCGGAAGGCAATCAGTATTTTGCTTCGATCGACGGTGTATTGTACGGCAAGAATGCGGAAACGGGAGCTGTTGAAACGCTGTATTTCTCGCCTGAGAAGAACAGCGGGAATGGCGGGACTGTTACGATCCCTTCGACGGTTACGGCGATCAAAGACAGAGCATTTACATCGAACATCAACATTCGTAAAGTTGTATTTGAAGACAGAGAAAGCACTACAGCGCTCGACATCGGCTTATGGATTTTCTACAGGGCTACTTCGCTCGAAGAAATTTCGCTTCCTTCCGGGCTGACGGAAATTCCGGACAGAATGTTCTACCAGGCACCGATCAAGTCGATCTTTATCCCGAAGACGGTAACCTTGATCGGCGAAGGAGCATTCTTTGACTGTACCAACCTGGCGGTGTTAGAATTTGAGGAAGGCGGCGAGAATGCTCTTGTCATAGCAGACGGCGTCGTGGATTCCTCGATGGAAACTTCTGTGCATTATTCCATGTATTACGGGGCATTTGCCGGATGCACAAAGCTGACGGAGATCGTACTTCCCGAAAGAACTACCGAGATCGGCGATTATGCTTTCTATCTGAAGCAGAGCAATATCACTCCGGAAGAAGGGCTGACCACGGTTACGATCCCTTCGACGGTGACCCGTATCGGCAAATATGCTTTTGCGCTTCCTACGCTGCAGACGGTAACGTTTACGGACGGCGGTTCCGGTCAGATGACGATCGGGGACTATGCGTTCACCAGAACGTCGCTTACGTCGATTGATCTGCCTTCGACGCTCATTACGATCGGTGCTAATGCATTCCAGAACAATTCGAGCCTGACGACGGTCAATATGCCGGCGAGCATTCAGACGATCGGTGAATTAGCATTTTATTCGAACAAAAATCTTGCGACGGTGAATTTCCCTGTAAATTGTGCACTTGCGACGATTTCCAAACGGGCATTTGACGGTTGTACGTCTCTTACGTCGTTCAATCTGGAAAACTGCACATCGTTGAATGATATCGGCAACAGCGCGTTCCTGAATGCCGGACTTGAGAGCATCAAGATCCCTGCAAGCATCGTTACTATCGGCAGCTCGGCGTTTGACGGCTGTGTATCGCTTGCGTCTGTGGAGTTCATGACGGCAGCGGCTGAAGAGGGCGGTGCGGAAAAGAGCAACCTTAAGAGTATCGGCGACGAGGCGTTTGCGGCTACGGCGCTTACGCAAATGAATTTCCCGGAGAGCAATTCCAACATTACGCTGGGCAACTATCTGTTCTCCACCTGCAATAAGCTGACGACGATCCATTTGTCGACGAGCATTGTGGATATCGGCAGTGCGTTTACGCAGTGTATGTCTATCAGCACCATTTCTGTGGCGGCTGGCAACCAGAACTATAAAGGGCATGAAACGGAACCTTTGCTTCTCAATGTCGACGGCACGACCATCGTCCTTGCTTACGGGCCTGTAACGGAAGAAGGCGGCAACGGTGAATACCGCTTGCCCGAAGGACTTTCGGTGATCGGTGAAAGCGCTTTTGCGGGACAAAACGGAATCAAGAAACTGTATATTCCTGCAAGTGTATCGGTCATCGGGGCGAATGCCTTTGAGTATTGCCGTACACTGGAAGAAGTCGAGTTTGCGGACGGAAGCCTGCTGACGGAAATCGGCAGTGAGGCGTTTGCGAGCTGCTATTCGCTCAAGAATATCATCAATCTTCCGGAAGGACTTACGACGATCGGTGCTTCGGCGTTCTACTATGCAAGATCTCTGCAAAATGTCACTTTACCTTCCACGCTGATCCATGTCGGCAACTATGCGTTCCAGAACTGTGTGGCGTTGGAGAGTGTCAATATTCCTGCTCTCGTGTCCGCAACGGGTTACACGGCACAGAGTATGTTCAGCGGCTGTACTTCTTTGGTTTCGGTTACGTTCAGCGAAAATCTTAACTGGCTTCCGAAAACATTGTTTGAAGATTGCACGGCGCTGACGAATATCGTGTTCCCTGCAGGACTTACGACTTTAAATACTGCGGATACATCGTTTGACGGCAGCGGCGTACAGACTGTCGATCTTGGCGGGGTCACTTCAATCCCCAATAATATGTTCAAGAATACGCTGCAGCTGACAACGATCGATCTTTCCAATGTGCGGACGGTCGGAAGCAACGCTTTCTACGCCAGTTCGATCCGTGAGGCGGATCTGTCCAATGTAACGTCTTTGGGAGAGTATGCGTTCTATAATTGCGCTTCGCTTGAACATGTCATATTGAACGATATTCTCACTACGATCGGGTCCAATACTTTTAACGGCTGCAAAATGCTTTCCACGGTCGACGTCAAAGACCTTGTGTCGGGTACGGTTACGACAAATAATGAAAAAGATCCGGGCGTCGTTACGCTGCCTTCGTCGCTTTCCGCCCTCGGTTATAGATCGTTTATGAATACGGCGATCCGTGAAGTTACTATTCCGCGCGGCGTTACGAAGCTGTCCGATAATTCTAAGGATAATTCAACGAGTTCCAACGGCGAAGTCTTCAGCGGTTGCACGCAGCTTGAAAAAGTTATCCTGCACGACGCGATCACAAATATCAACTCAAAAGTATTTATGAACTGCGGCAAACTTGCTACCGTGCAGTATATCGATTCCCAGGGTAAGTTGGTCGGCAAAGAAGGAGAACTGACTTTGCCGGACAGCGTCCTGATCATCGGTAACTATGCATTCGGAAGCGGGAGAGCCTCAGGTTCATCCCTCGACGAAGGAGAACGCGGTACTGCGTTTAAGAAGATAACCATACCCGCATCCGTGAAATATTTGGGTACCTATGCATTCCAGGATTGTCTGGATGTTACGGAAGCGGTATATCTTACGGAAGTCAGTACATACGGCACTTCCGCGACGAGCTATTCGACGTTTTTGTTTGACAGCTGCACGTCGTTGAAGAGGGTCGTCCTCAATGATAATATAAAATCATTCGGGAAGTATGCCTTTGCAGACTGCACGTCGCTTGCGACCATCGATATTTATGATCCGGACGAGGATACGACGACGACGAACGAAATCGGGGTTGCGACCTTGCCTTCGGCGCTCAACCATATCGAGACATATGTATTCCAGTATACGGCGATCCGTGAGGTCGAAATTCCTTCTTCCATCACGTATCTTTCTTCCTCCACGACGACAACTTCGACATCTTCGTACGGAGGGATCTTCAAGGGCTGCGCGCAGCTGGAAAAAGTAATTTTGCCCGATACTCTCAGAACGATCGGTAAAGAGACGTTTAAGGATTGCACGGCGCTCAAGACGGTCCAGTACAGACCTTCGACAGGTGGTGATCCGGTCGGTGCGGAAAACGAGCTCACGCTGCCGGACAGCCTGACTCTGATCAGTGAAAGCGTATTCGAAAATACCGGCGTCGAGAAAGTTACGATCCCTGCATCGGTGGTGTATATCGGCAAGTATAATTTCCGTAACTGTACCTCTTTGAATGAAGTACAGTATCTGACGTCTTCCGTCAAATATTCCTCATCTTCCTACTCGGCCAGTCTGTTTGAGGGATGCACGTCACTGACGAAAGTTGTCTTGAACAGTAAAGTGAGTTATCTGCCGGAAGCTTTCTTCAAGGGATGTACTTCTCTTACGACGATCCAGCTTTACAATGCCGAAGATACGAATCCGACCGGCAATGAAGGCGAAATTCTTCTGCCTGCGCTCACGACGATCGCAAAACAGGCATTCTACGGTTGTGAAAGCATATCCAAAGTTATTCTCCCGTCGACGCTTACGGATATTCTCGGCAGTGCGTTCAACGGAGCAACTTCTCTCGCGTCTGTAGAGCTTCCGGAAGGGCTGAAATCCATCGGGGCGGACGCATTCTATAACACGGGCTTGTCTGAAATTACGATCCCTTCGACTGTTACCAGCATCGGCGACAACGCTACGCGCGGGCTGATCGTCAGCGTGGCGTCCGGTAATACAAGTTTTGCGGCAATGGACGGCATCCTCATGTCTGTGAGCGGCGTAATTTACAGCGTTCCTGACAGTATAACGGGTGACAACGGCGTCTATACGGTACCTGCGGAAGTAACGTCGATCAACGGCTATGCTCTGAACGGCATCAGCGGGATCACGGAACTTACGGTCAGCACCGACCAGCTCTCCGATTATTCGTTCGCTTATTTCTATGGTGATGTCATTGTTACGCTCGGGGAGTCCAAATCTATTCCTGCGTATGCATTCAGCAATTACAGAGGCAAGAGCGTTACTCTTCCGGAAGGGCTTACGACGATCGGCGACCATGCTTTCTACGGTGCGGTCAATCTTGTAAATGTCAATATTCCTTCTACGGTCAATTCGACCTTGGAACAGATTTTCAGGGATTGTTCATCGCTTGTCAGCATAACGATTCCCGAAGGTGTTGAAGTAATGGACGGCTATAATTTCAACAATTGTACGTCGCTTGAAAGCGTTACTCTTCCGTCTACTCTGAAAGAGATGGGGAACAGCGAATTTGAGGGATGCACGAAGCTGACGTCCGTTATTCTGCCGGAGAATTTGCAAACGGTCGGCGATAGCGTTTTCGAAGCTTGCACAATGCTGAAAGAAGTAACCATCCTTTCGTATACCGATACAGCATGGGACGACAACTCATTCAGCGGCTGCACGTCTCTTGAAAAGATTGTTCTCGGCGACGGCGTTACGGTATTGCCCGAGTATATGTTCTACAAGGTTACGTCCTTGAAAGAAGTTGTCATTCCCGACAGCATCACGAGCATCGGCAAGAACGCTTTCTATGGCACAAATCTGACGTCGGTCGTAATCCCGGCTGACGTTACATCGATCGGCACGTATGCTTTCGCGAATAGCGCGATGCTGGAAACGGTGTACATTCCGGAGGGAGTGACTCTGCTTGATAAAAATATTTTCCAGAATTGCACGTCGCTGAAAAATATCTACGCCTATCGCATCAACGAACAGGGAGAAATGGAACTTCTGAATCAGATCGAAGAAGGCGTTGCAGATCTCTCGTGCATCACGACCATCAATGCGAACGCGTTTGAAAATTGCACATCGCTCAGCGGAGTCATTTTCTCGGAGAACCTCACCACGCTCAGCAGTAACTCATTCAAGGCGAGCGGCCTTAAGAGTGTTACGATTCCCGGTTCGATCGGAGCTTTGACGTCAAATATTTTCACGAACTGTGTATCGCTTGAAACGGTCGTGATCGAAGAGGGTATTACCGAACTCGGCTCAAGTCTTTTCGAGGGCTGTACGGCACTTGCGAATGTTACTCTTCCCGAATCGCTTGTCAAGATCGGAACGAATGCTTTCTCCGGTTGCGTTTCTGTGAAAGAACTCGTGCTTTCCGCCAACGTGGCGACGATTTCGGCCAATCCTTTTAAGGGCTGGACGGCAGATCAGAAGATCGTTGCATATGTCTATGCGCTTGATTCGGCTTGTGCATGGGGTACCAGCAGCCTGAAACTTTGCGATGCTGCGATAGAGTTTATCGTACTCTATTCGTATGAAAACGATGCGGAAGCAGATGCATAATTATGTGCATTTATGCAAGTTTATTTGAGCCATGAAAACAGTATAAGTTTTCATTATACGAACCATAATCAAAAAAAGAGGAAAACCGACCTGTTTTTCAGGTCGGTTTTTCATCTTGGCTTTTTATTGCTTTACAAGGAAGAAAAAATAAGATATAATAGAGGGTATACGAATTCTCGATCAGGAGGAGAAAATGCTATGGACGAACTTATAAAATTATACAAAAAACGTCTTGTCAAAGAAGCGGTCATCCGGTCGCTGCTTTGTGCGCTGGTTGTAGCGTTAGCTGTGCTGGCGGTTTGCTCCGTGATCTTCTGGATTGTCGATTATAAACATGTATGGATCGGAGCCGTTGCGTTTGCGGTCGCGCTGTGCGGTTTTTTGCCCGTCTTTTATTTTGCGAAATTCCGTCCTTCGGAAAAGTCGCTGGCAAGGCGGATCGACAAGGATCTTGGATTGGATGAAAGAATGGTTACGATGCTCGAATACAAGGGCAGCAACGAAGTGATTGCCTGCGCCCAGCGGGCGAACGCTGTTTCTGTTCTGCGCGGCTGCGGCGTGTCGGGAACGAAAAAGATCGCGCTGAAAGTCTTTACCGCGGCCCTTGCGGTTACGCTTTCCGCCGCGGTACTCATCGGTGCAGGTTTGACAACGGTTTCTGCGCTTTCCGCTGCGGACGTCATTCCGAGCATGCCTGAACTGTTCCGCGCTCAGGGTGCGGCGAAGGTCTTCACGATCTCGTATACGGTAGAGGGAGTCGGTACGATTTCCGGGGCTTCTTCCAAGGGATCCGAAAACGATACGGTTACATATTTCCAGTACGTAATCAATGGCGGGTCGGCAAAAGCGGTTTGGGCTGTCCCCGGTTCGGACGAAAATACCGAATATTATTTTGCGGGATGGTCGGACGGCAACGGTAATCCGTACCGTGCGGATAAAAACATCACGGAAGATGTGCATCTTGTAGCAACTTTCTTGCCTGTCTCGGCGGATGAATTTGAACCGGAAGAGGATGAGTCAGATAATCTGCCCATTCCTCCCTCGGGCGACAATGGGAATGCACCGGGCGAAGATTCGGGCCCGGAAGACAATGAGGACAAGGAGGATGGCGACGGCAACGGTGCCGGCGGCAGTTCCAATCCTGCGTTCCAGGTCATAGACGGCAAAACCGATTACGGCGGGTCTACCTATGAGAATGCACGTGATGAAGCGGAAGAAGAATTGTCTTCTTCCGATGAGATTCCCGATGAACTGAAGGATATCATCAACGGATATATGGATATCATCAAAAGATAATTAAAAAGGAAAAGGAATACAAGCAATGGTTACGGAAAAGAGCATAGAGCAATTTTGCAAGCAATGCAATCGCATTTTCGAACAGATCTCGAGGGACGTTGTAGGACAGCAGGAGGTCGTACAAGACGCGGTCATCGCGATGATCGCAGGCGGCAATATTTTGCTGGAAGGCGTTCCTGGCGTCGGAAAGACACGTCTTGTGCGGTCTTTGGGGAGGGTATTCAACCTTCCGTTCTCGCGTATTCAGTTTACGCCTGACCTGATGCCTGCCGACGTTACGGGTACCAATATCATAGTCAAAAACGAAAAGGGCGATTCGGAGTTCAGATTCCAGCCCGGCCCTGTTTTCAGCAACATTGTGCTTGCCGACGAGATCAACCGCGCAACGCCGAAAACACAGTCCGCGTTGCTCGAAGCAATGCAGGAACATACGGTAACGGTCATGGGCGTTTCCAGAAAGCTGGAAGAGCCGTTCTTCGTGCTTGCCACGCAGAACCCGATCGAACAGGACGGTACATATCCTCTGCCCGAAGCGCAGATGGACCGCTTCATGTTCAAAGTCAACGTGCTGAATCCGAGTATCGACGAACTCGTTCAGATCGTCGACATGACGCAGAAGACAATGAAGGAAGTGGCGGAATGTGCCTGCACCAAGGAAGAGCTCATGCAGATGCGTGAAACGGCGAATCAGATCCCCGTGGCGAAAGAAGTCCTCAAATATACGATGATCCTCATTTCTGCGACCCATCCGGACGGCGAATGTGCCTCCGAGGCGGCAAAGAAGTACATCAGAATGGGCGCCAGCCCGCGTGCGGGTCAGGCTCTCATTTCGGCGGCGAAGGTCATGGCGCTGATCAAGGGCAGGCTCAACGTCGCGTATTCGGATATCAATGAGCTGGCTTACCCTGTTTTGCGTCACAGGATCAAACTCAACTTCGAGGCGATCGCCGAGCGTATCTCGCCGGATGAGATCATCCGTCAGATCGTGCAAGAGGTCAGCAAGAAGTATCAGGGGAAAATTTAAAGTACCGCAGCAGGATACAGCTTTTCCATGAATAATACATATTTGAACGACCGGTTTTTCAGCCGGTTAGAGGCACTGGCCTTTAATTTAAGAACCAATCTGACGGGTTTTTTCGGCGGAAAACATCTGGTCACGACGTACGGGCAGACGGTGGAATTTGCCGATTACAGGGAATACCAGCTGGGGGATGATATCCGCCGCATCGACTGGAATCTGTACAGCCGTTTCGAAAAATATTTTCTCAAGCTGTTCACCGACGAGCGTCAGATGCAGGTTCAGATCTTCCTGGATTGTTCCGGGTCGATGGGGAAAAATACCCCGCAGAAAGGCAAGTATGCCGTGGCGGCTGCCGCGGCTTTGGGATTCCTTGCCGTGCACAACATGGACAAAGTTTCCCTGAATTTGATGCGCGGGAAACATTCGGAAAATCCTTTCGGCACGATCGTGGGCAAAAACGCATTTTACAGGGCGATCAGCAATCTGGACAATGTCGTTTTTGAAGGCGAAACCGATATACAGTCTTGTGTCACAAGCTGTCCGGATACGGGAACGCGCAACGGTCTTACCGTCATCATTTCTGACTTTTTCACAGATTCCGACTGGAAAAAAGCGGTCGATTATCTCGTATACAAGCGCAGGCAGGTCATGCTGATCCAGGTGCTTGCGCCCGGCGAGATCGATCCGGCATATGACGGCAGGGTACACCTGATCGACGCGGAAGCACAATCGATCGAGGATGCGAGGAACATGAAGCTCCGTATCAATTCTTCGATGCTGCGCGCTTATCAGGAAGCTTTCCGGGGATTGCAGGAGGATCTTCGCAGTTATTGCGCGAAACGGGATTCGGTTTTTATTTCCGTTTCCAGTGCGGAGCCGATAGAAAAAGTTTTGTTTGCAGAGTTCTTTAAGACGGGTATATTGTCATGACATTACTGTTACCGATCGGGCTGGTATCTTTGTTGTCGATCTTGGTGCTGATTATTATTTATCTCATCAAGGCAAACTACCAGCATAAATATGTGTCCAGTACATACGTATGGGCACTCAGTTTAAAACTTAAGAAGAAGAAACTTCCCGTCAGCAAATTGAGGAACATTCTTTTGTTTCTTTGTCAGGTTTTGTTCCTGACGGCCTGTGTGATTGCAATTTCCCAACCTGCTCTGATCACCCGTGCGGCGGTGACGGAGCGCGAAGTGATTGCCGTCATTGATTCCTCTGCGAGCATGCGTACCGGCGATTCGGGCGTTACGCGGTTCGACCGGGCCGTACAGCAAGCGGGAGAGCTTGCCGAATCGGTGTTTGATGTCGGCGGGTATGTCAGTGTTCTGGTGGCGGGTACAACGCCGTCTGTGCTTGCGCAGCGGGCAACGTCGGAATTGCGTCAAAATGTTCTGGATTCGCTGAACGAACTTTCTTCTCAGGATAGCTGTTCCTATGGCAGTGCAGATATCGAAGGGACGTTGAAGCTTTGTGAGAACATTATCAAGGAAAACAGCAATGCAGAGCTGTATCTGTATACCGATACGGAGTATGCCTATGTACCGTCCGGCGTGAACGTTGTGAACGTTGCGAACGGTACGGAATGGAATGCCGGGATCCTGGACGCCTATACCGCCATGGAAGATAACTACTATTCGGTCATTGTCAACGTAGCGTGCTACGGCGTTGCGAGAGAAGTTCATCTGACGGTGCAGGCACAGAATGCAAACTCTGAGGAAATCGAGGGCGGGAAGACGATCACTTTAGAGGCCGATGTCTTATGCAAAGACAGCCAGCCGGTTACCGTGATTTTCCGTTCGGGAAATCTTACGCTGGAAGATTATCAGCTGAACGCGGAGAACGTTCAGTTTGTTTCCATAGAAGACAAAGACCGCTTTTATTCTTATAAGAGCATCAGCGTACAGCTGAATGTGAGCGATTCGTTCCCGCAGGACGACGCATTTTCCATTTACGAAGGGGACAGGGAAGTCGTAAAGGTCCTTTACAGCTCTCCTTCTCCGAATAACTTTGTCAGCGGCGTCATGGGCGCGATCATGGATAAGTACAACAAGGACATCTGGGATATTCAGCTCACGGAAGTACACAGCGATCCTCCTACGGAAGGGTACGATCTGTATATTTATGAACATACGATGCCTGACGTGATGCCGACAGACGGGATCGTGATTCTTTGGGATCTTGATAAAGCGCCGGAGGGTTCCGGTCTTACGTTGGGCAACATAAAGGATATGAGTTCGGACGGTCCGGGAGTCTATCTTACGCAGGAGGCGGACGATCCGCTGCTGACTTCCGTAAAGGCGGGCCGTATTACGGTTTCGCGCTATACTACTCTGCTTTCGTACGATCCTGCCTACCAGGAGCTGCTCAGCTGTGATACGTCGCCCGTATTGCTTGCCAGAAATGATTCGACCGCAAAGGTGCTCGTATTGCCGTTTGACATTCACTTTTCCAGTATCGGGATAAATATTGTCGATTTCAGCGCATTGTTTTACAATCTGTTTGAAAACTGGATGCCTGCCATCGTGAAGGATCATACATTTTCCGTGTATGAAAAGGTGGAACTGAATTCACGCGGACAGCTGCTCACGGTAACGAACACGGCTACGCAGGATTCGGTAATAGAGTTCGACGAATTTCCTGCGACTTTGTCGCTGGATCTTCCGGGTACATATACCATCCGTCAGACCACGGATTTAGGGAAGGAGCTGGGAATAAATATCTACGTGAAGATTCCTTCCGAAGAGAGCAATATCTGGGCAAAAGAGGACGCCTTGCGGGATCCGTATCTGATAGAATCTTACGGCACCACGTACAAGGATCTGATCCTGTACTTTGCGATCGCGATGGTTGCGCTTCTGTTCTTTGAATGGATCCTGTATTCGCGCGAGAATCTTTGACGGGGGTAACGTAAAATATGTTTGGCTATTCAATTCAATTTATGTACCCCTGGCTGCTGTTGCTCATCATACCGCTGGTCGGGGTGGCGCTCTTTCTGTATTTCAGGAGCAATAAAAAATACAGGCGGACAAGAAACCGTATCATTGCGCTGGTTCTGCATTGTGTGGCGTGTGTGCTCTGCGTATCCGTTTTGTCGGGTATATTCATCACCAAATCCGTTCCCAACGAAAGCAACGAAGTGATCTTTCTTGTGGACGTATCCCGTTCCGGAGAGAAGGAACAAGCAAACCGGGAAAATTTTCTCAAGGCGGCGCTCGGGACGGGCGCGTGGTATGAAGGGATCAAGGTCGGCGTGGTCACTTTCGGATTCGATCAGAATTATGCCGTTCCTCTTACCGCGGATATTGAAAACGTTTACCGGTTTTATCAGTCAGCAAAAAAGCCTGAGGAAACGGACGGCACGGATATAGCGGCTGCGCTCACGTATACGCGGGAGCTGTTTTCGGAATCTGCATCCAAGAAGATCGTTCTTGTGACGGACGGAAAAGAAACGGACGAAAGTGCGGCGACGGTCATTCAGTCGATGACTTCGTTCGGGATCAAAGTGGACACGGTGTACATAGCATCGTCGTACACGGATGACAACAGTGCGGATGACTTACAGGTCATCGGCGTGGAATTTCCCGATTACCATATCAAGGCGGGCGACAATTTTATGTTGGGCTGCACGCTGTACAGTACCGGAAAAATCCCGGCGGAGATCAATGTTTACGACAACGGAGAACTTGTCAAGACAGAAGCGGTCGACATGGAAGCGGGGACACGTACGGTCGAATTTCAGTATGTGTTTGAGAAAGACGGATTCCATGAAATGAGTTTCAGGGTTTCTTCTGACGGTGACCTTCTGAATGAAAACAATATTTATTATTCCTATTACGATGTGGTAACGTTTGATCGTATTCTGATCCTGGAACGCGGTAAGGACGAATCCACTGCATTGGTGAAACTGCTGGAAGACGCGGATTTTCAGGTGGATGTTCTGAATTTGCATGATACGGAAGCTGAGATCCCCGCCGATCCCGAGGCGCTTTGCCAATACGATCAGGTGATCCTGAACAATATAGCGAACAAGGATCTGCCGGACGGATTTATCGACGTGCTGTATTCGTATGTCAACGATTACGGCGGCGGGATGCTGACGCTCGGCGGTACGGACGAATCGGGCGAGAACAACGCTTACAACCGCAGCGATATGTACGGTACGACGTATCAGTCGATGCTTCCTGTGGAAGTGATCAATTATACGCCTCCGGTCGCGGTGATGATCATTATCGATGCATCCGGCTCCATGAGCTCTTATTTCGGAGACGATACCAAGCTGGCGTGGGCGCGGACGGGCGCATCGGCATGTCTGGACAGCCTGAGCGAACGCGATTACATCGGCGTTATGGCGCTCAACTCACTGTATGATCTGGTGCTGCCGCTTACGCGGCGCACGCAGGACCGTACCATCCGCGACGCGATCAGTTCGATCGACGAAACGGGCGGCGGTACGATTTTTTCCGAAGCGATCAACCGTGCGGGAACGCTGCTCAAGGCGCAGACGGACGTGGCAAGGCGGCATATCATCATTGTTACGGACGGCGCCGTTTCGGGCGGGGATGAAGAGCAATATCTGGAAAACATCACCAACCTGAACAAGGAAGGCATAACTCTTTCCGTTGTCGGCATCGGCGTGGAGGCGGGCAGTGAGGAAGCCAACCAGATGCAGGTCGCGTGTGATTACGGCGGCGGAAGGCTGCACGCCGTGACGGACAGCAAAAAGCTCGTGCAGGAAATGCGCGAGGATCTGAATGTGCCGGAGATCAAGGATGTCAACGTGTACGAAAACGGGTTCAATCCGGTTGCGTATGACGAATCGTCCAACCTTTTCAGCGGGATCGAGCTGCAGGACGGCAAGATGAATACCGTACTCGGCGGTTTTTACGGCGGAAAGGTGCGCGATACCGATTATCTTGTTCTTGCGGGCGATTTTGACGTGCCGATCTATGCACAGTGGAAGTTCGGGGCAGGAACGGTCGGCAGTTTCATGTGCGATCTGAACGGCGGCAAGTGGTCGGGATCGTTCATGCAGAGCGAAGACGGCAATCAGTTTATCATCAATATAGTGCAGTCCTTGATGCCTGTAAAGGATATCGAGCCGGCTCAAATCAGTTTCAGCCTGGAAAGTGAAAACTTTATCAACAGTCTGAGTATCTACACGCCGCTGGCGGAAGAAGGTTATACTTACAATGGCAGTATCACTTCCATAGACGAAGATCATACGTTTTCGCTGTCGCTCAATACGGGCGAAGGGGCTGACGAAGATGCTTACGTCATCGGCATGATGAATGCAAACAACCATTACAGCAGCTGCCGGTTTGTTCTTAAAAAGTCGGGTGTATACCTCTTTAAGCTTTCGATGTGCGATGCGAGCGGCAAGGAGGTTTATTCCTATCAGAGGTATCTGAATTTTTCCTATTCCAGGGAATATGACCTGGCGTATGATGCGACGCGCGAGGATCCCGAAACATTCCTTGCGGAACTTGCGCAGGAGGGCGGCGGTAAAGTGATCGAAAATCTGCGGAATCCCGACGGCATTTTCGAGAGCTTTAAAACGAGCCTCATTCTGACGTATGACCCGAGGCTTGTCCTGATGGTCACGGCGATGGTTCTGTTCCTGCTTGGTATTGCGGTGAGAAAGTTCAAGTTTAAGTGGATCCATGAAATCATCCGCGAGCACAAATCAAAAACGGTTCGTTCCGAAAGCAGGGGAGGGGACGAACAGCATAAGACAAAAGGGATATCCCCTGTCAAGTAAGGTAAAAACATGAAAAAATTGTTAACGGCTGTATTTCTGGCGTTGACGCTCGTGTTCGTATCCGTTTATACCTCGGCATGTGCGCAGAAAGAACTGGAGGTTCCTTCCAACATTTCCATTGACGACTCGTACTGGATGTCGTGGGACGATGTGAAAAATTCGCACGGCTATGTGGTTTCGATCACGGATCCGTCGGGTGAAACGGAGCAGTATGAAGCGAAAATTACGGATTATTCACTCTCGGACCTGGATATGGGCGATTACGAGATACGGATCAAGGCCGTAGGCAGCGACGGGTACGCGGATTCTGCATGGACGGAAATTATCTATTTCCACAAGGATTATGAAAACGGCTGTATCTATGAAAAGATCAACAACGATACCGAATACCGTCTGATCGGTTACGGCACATCGTCGGGTGTAGTCGACGTCGGCGATCTGTATCGCGGAAAGCCGGTCACGGAGATCGGCGATAAGGCGTTCCGCAACAGCCGGGCGGAGAGTGTGATCATCGGCAAAAATGTCAGGAGCATCGGGGAGTCGGCCTTTTACAATGCGGGACAGATGACTTCGGTCACTATCCCCGATTCCGTGACGTACATCGGGCCGTCGGCATTTCAGGCGTGCTATGCGCTGGATAACGTCGTGATCCCGGACAGCATTACCTCGATCAGCGACAATTTGTTCAATTTCTGCCGTTCTTTGACGAACATTCAGCTTCCGGAGGTCGATTCGATCGGGGTGTACGCTTTCGCAAACTGTTCCGCGCTTACCGAGTTTGACATTCCGGATACGGTACAGACCATCGGAGAGGCGGCGTTTCTGAATGACAGCGCGCTTGTGCGCGTATCGATCGGGGACAGTGTGAGCGAGATCGGTACTCTTGCGTTCGGAAATTGCGAATCGCTCACAACGGTGGAATTTTCGCAGGCACAGGCATTGAAGACGATCGGCGAGAGCGCTTTTGAAAGTTGCGCAACTCTGAAAACGGCGGCTCTGCCGGACGGATTGGAAACCATCGGCAATGGAGCTTTCCGGAATTGTTCTTCGCTTGCGGATGTGACCATTCCCGAAAGCGTGACGAGAATCGGACAATTTGCCTTCCTTATGACGGAAGTATACAATACTGCGAAAGCGCAGGATGAAACGTACGTGTATGTCGGATCCTGGCTGGTCGAGCTTGTTTCGGGGAAAGAATCCAAGCTGACCGTAGCGGGTGATGAGAGAACTCCGGCAAATCTGAGGGATGAGAATTTTGTGGCGATGCGGAGTGATATCACAGGCATAGCGGATGCGGTATTTTATGTATGCAGCAGTCTGCAGCGCGTCTATTTGCCCGATTCCGTGATCTACATCGGGAATTCTGCGTTCAGCAGCTGTGAAAACCTTTGGTATTTTGAAGCGTCGGACAATTCTTCTCTGCGTTCCATCGATACGGCCGCGTTTATCGGATGCGATATTCTGCGGACCATCTATCTGGGCAAGGCTCTGGAAAATGTCGGGGCATACGCTTTTTACAATTGCAGTGTATTGGAAAACAATTCGATCAGTTCCATAATTCCGGACACGGTCACCCATATCGGAATGCTGGCGTTCTACGGAACGACGCTTTACGATAATGTGGATGAATACGGCGTCGTCTATGCGGGAAACTGGGTGATCGGATATGAAAAATATGACTATGCGATGGCCTATATGTACAGTTTGGCCGCCGATGATGAGGAGGCGGCGAACAGTTTGGTGTCGAGCCTGTCCAAAGTAACGTATATCAAGCTCGACAGCGAGGTCAAGGGAATTGCAGACTTTGCATTTTACGGGCATATCAATCTCGAACAAGTGGACAGTATGTCGAGCGCACAGTATATCGGCGAAGCTGCTTTTTACGGGTGTCAGAGCCTGAGCACCGTCAACCTGAACGGCAGCATGAGCAAAATTGAGGACTTTACTTTTTACGGTTGTGATTCTCTGTTCAAGGTAACTCTTCCTCCGATGATCAGTTCGGTGGGCAGGGCGGCATTCTACAACTGCACGCAGATCAGTGAAATCAGCAACACCAGCCGCAGACTGGAGAAGATCGGCGATTTTGCTTTTTATAATTGCATCAATCTTCCGTCCATGAATTTCAACTCGGGTTTGACGGACATCGGCAGGTATGCATTTTATAACTGTATGACGCTGGGCGAGATCCTGTTGCCCGACACGCTGCAGCAGGTAGGGGATTGTGCGTTCTACCAATGCAGCAGTGCGACATCACTGGAACTTGGGCAGGGACTTGTCAGCATTGGCAGCCGGGCATTCGGCAACTGCACGGGACTGACGGAGATCGTGATTCCGGCTTCCGTCGATACGATCGGCGACCATGCTTTCGCGGGTTGTGCGCAGGTTGTATCGCTGGATCTGGGCACGGGAGTGGAAAGCATCGGTGACTATGCTTTTGCGGGGCTTGCTTCGCTGGAGAATGTTGTGATCCCTGCGAGTGTCCGTTCGGTGGGGAACTATGCTTTCCGCGGCTGCACGGCGCTCACTTCTGTCTTGTTGAACGGAAAAGTCGAGCAGATCGGAACGCATGCATTTTTCGGGGATAACCGGGCGACGTTGTACAGCGACAGCGCGACCGTACCGGGACGCTGGGAGGAATACTGGAACTCTTCGTTCCGGCCTGTCATAATGAATTGCCGTTTTTCGGAGGACGGCAGCTATATTGTTTCTGTTACCGTGACGGAGGATTCTCTGTTCAACGTCAATGGAAGCAACACTGTATCGGCTCCCGTCCGCGACGGATATACATTTGCGGGCTGGGCGGTCAGTGAGGGCGGCTCTGTCGAATATACGGCAGAAGAGATCGGCAACGTACCTGCGGGTACTACTTTGTATGCAGTGTGGCAGCAAGCGTAAGTTTGCTGCCGAACAAAAGCCCCGAATGTGTTCGGGCCGTGTATGTTTCACGAGAACTCAAAAAATTTTTCGGCACGAAAAAGATCGAAAAATGTCCGCTGTGTGAAATATTTGACAGTGGTCAAAGAAAAGGGTATAATATCCGTGGCAGTTTGCCATACGAGAAATATCGATATTTTTTACCTCTTGGAGGAGTAACTTTTAATGAAAAAATTCTTGGTAATCCTGTCCTTGCTGTTTGTCGTTGCGGTGAGCGCGTTTGCGGTTTCCTGCGGGGCGAAAGCATATTCCGTATCCTTCGATACGGACGGCGGGGAAAGCATTGCGGCTGTGAAGGTAGAGGAGGGGAAGGAATATACGCTTCCCGTTCCCGAACGAACAGGATACAGTTTTGAGGGCTGGTATCTTGCGGAGGATTTCTCCGGAGATGCGGTAACGGCCGTGACCGTTACGGAGAATGTGACGGTCTATGCAAAATGGGAAAAGCTCAGCGTCATCACGCTGGATCTGAACGGAGGCACGCTGGCGGCGGGCACGACGCTTTATCTGAAGAGCGGTGATGTGATCTACGATTTCATGCAGGATTATATCCCCACGAAGAGCGGATTTACATTCGGTGCGTGGTTTGACGGGGAATCGGAACTGGCGCGCAATACCAGGATGCCCGAAGAGGGGATCACGCTGACTGCGGAATACAAAGTCGGCTATTCGGTGCAGATTTGGACGCAAAATATTACTCTTACCGGTTACGAGCAGACGGGGACGGTGGAAGACAGTGATTATGTCGGCACAACGGTGACCCCCGAAGAGACAGTGACCGGTTTTGAGCGTGTTGCGAATGGCAGTGAAATTTCGTCGATCGTTCTGAAGGAGAACGCGGCGGACAATGTTCTGAAATTGTATTACGACCGCGAAGAGTACACGGTACGGTTTGTGGCGAACTATCCGGACGGGTCATCCGCGGCGGATTACACGGTGAAAGCGCGTTACGGCGTTGCGGTGGAACTTCCTACCGATTATACGTTCGAGGGGTATTTCCTTTCCGGTTGGTCGACGAGCGCCAACGGAGCCGCTGAATACAAACTCAGTTACATAGATTCCATTATATATAATAAGGAAGGCGACAGCCAGGCGGAAGCGGACGAATTTATCCCGACGCGCAACATGGCGCTGTATGCGGTATGGAGCAAGGGCTATACGGATATGTTCGGCGGCAGCGACTACATTTTCCTCTTTGAAGAAGATGCGGCGTACGTTTATCTGTGCCGCGGCGATGTGTATTTCAAAGGTGAATACGATGTAGCGAGCCGCCAGTTTACCTTTATCGATGCGCAGGGAGACAATCTCATGAGCCTCGGCAGGCTCAACGAGGACGGCACTTTCTCGTATTACAATGAATCGAGGAACGGTTATACGGCAACGCTGTACGTTGTCGGAACCGGTCTGGTCGATACTACGCGGATCATCTTTGACGAATACAACGGTCTGACTTATACCGTGCAAGGGGAAGGCGGGCTCAACAGCAATTCGAAAGGGACGTATGTCATAGACGAAACGGGATATTATCACGTTACGTTCACGGACGGAGAGCTTGCGGGGCAGACGCTTGTGATGAGCGTCGGTTCCATTACCGTGGACAATGCATCCCGTCCCGCATTCATGGTGCGCAACGAAGAGCAGGTGGCTCTGGGTACGCTGGTACGTTTTGCGATCTCCGAAGGGCAGGTAGTGTATTATAAACCCGAATATTACGGGATCACGCTGAACGGATTCAACACGGCGGTCATGAGCGCCGGGGATACGTCCACCTCTTACAGCTATGTGATGAACGAGGACGGCACGGAATTTACGTTGCTCAATTCTTACGGAATGACGGCGGGCGTTGCGCGCATCATGGAATTCAACGGCACGACGGGTTATATGCTTTACCAGTCCGCATACGATACGACGTATACGGGTGCGGACGGCGGAACGTTGGTTCTGGACGGCGTGTATAATGCGACATATACCAACGGATCCGTAACCGAAAAGGGATATTTCTCGCTGATGGGTTCCTCCGTGTTCGGCGGAGTGATTGTCAGCTTTACGGCAAACGGAACGACGCGTCTTTTCCTTGTGAATACGGAAAAGACGGGATCGGGCGATACCGCGACGACGGTCAGCACCTATGAGGAAAAGCCGAGCGGGTATGCGGAATACCAGTACATGAACGACGGTTCGATCTATTATGCGCCGCTGATCGTGATCAACGACAAGAAAGAAGGATGGGCGTCGCTGTACGGTTATGATACGGAAAAGGGCGAATACGTCTTTGTTTCGGAAGGCCAATACACCTACGATGCGGAAAAAGGATTGTACACGCTGACAGTGGTCGGCGAACCTGCCGATACGGAGATCGCCGGCGGCGTCGTGGATGTAACGAAAGTCAAGAGCGTGGTGTTTGCGGTCACTGTTACGACGGCAAGCAACGGCAACATGTATTCTGTCAACTATTGGTATGCTGCCGTGATCGAGACGGAAGAAGGTACGGATGTCAACGAAGATTATGCCGATGTCTATACCTGTGAAAATATTTCGGGCGGAAAGCTCACCCTTGTGGGCGGGTATGCCGTTTTGGAGCAGGAAGGGCATGTGTACTCGGGCGTGTATGCCGCGAGCAGCAACAATGCAAACCTGATCTCCATCGCAGTGGAGTCCGGCGGAACGGTGGCGGGTTATCTGTATGTTGAGATCGATCCCGACGCCATGACCTATTATTCGCTCAGCACGGCGCCGTATACGGCGAAGGGGCTGCTTACGGACGGCAGCATATCCTCGACGGAAACGATGGCGTTTGACGGAAAGGGCGATGCGGTCTATACTTCGGGAGAAACGCAGTATTCCGGCACGTTTGCGGAAAGCGGAACGACGTCGTTCGGCCTGACCGTTTACACGTTTACGGCGGAAGGCATGCAGTTCAAGTTTATACAGATCGCGACGACGGATGCCGTATATTTTGCAAAGTACAACGAGAGCATCGGTGCAGACACATACGTATCGGCAAAAGCGGGCATTCTTGAACTGGATGGGTACGGATTCCAGGCGCGCTACACCGATTTGAACGGTGCGAACTATTCGGGACTGTATTTCATCACGTCGGACGAAGTTTCCGAGCACGTGATCGTGCTTTATACCGAAAACGGATATTTCTACTTTGATTACACGGGCGAAGATCTCACCGATTTCACGGTGCGCGGAAGGGAGTACGGCACGTATCTGCTTGTGAACAATCAGGCGGTCGAGAATCTCTATGTTCGTCTGGACGGTTACGACGGTACGGCGGCGGTATTCACGCCCGGTGAAGGCGATGAAGGGTACAACTACATCGACGAAGCCGGCAGCTACACGATGAATGCGGACGGAACGGTATCCGTCACGTACAAATCGGATGCGAGCACGGCGCGTACGCTCATCGGGGCGCTCCGCGTGTACAGCGTATCTTCCAGCACGCAGATCAACGTGTTTGTGGTGCGTTATGAAGAGTTCGTGCGGACATATGTCAACAAGAGCGACTGGTCTGTGCTGATCCTGGACGGATACGGCAACGTGACGCGTTATGACAAAGAAGGAACGGCGGAATCGGGCGCTTACACGGTGATCACCGACAATCTGCTCTATTATGCGAATGCAGCCGGAACGGATGCGTCGCTGTACACATACAGCAATGCAGACGGTACGATAGAGCCGATCAAACTGAATGAATATGCTTACTATACTTCCGATCTTGAATCGCTGCTCTTCACGAGTTACGGGTTTGCGGTGTTCAACGGCGAAACGCGGTATTACTACAACATCGAAGACGGAAAGGTAACCATTTACTTGCAGGATCCTTCCGCTTCCGGAGCGAACGAATACGGATTTGTGCCGGATAGCACGAGTGTCCCTTCCTTTACGGAAACATTCGAATACGAAGGCAAAACGTATTACAAGAACGACGGATTCCGTCTGACGTTTGAAAGGGTGGCGGACACGGCGTCGCAGTACCCGGTTCTGATAAGCGTGGATGAAGACGGAACGGAACATAAAGGAGATCTCAAATCGCTGTATTTCACTCCTTCGGGCGGCACGGAATTCAGCGTGAACGGGACGCTGTTTATCGGCGACACGACGTATAACTGCGTGGTTGTCCGTGAAAAGACGGATGACGGCTATGGAATGTACATCAAGCTCCCGACGATGTCGAATCTTTCTTACTATCGTTTTGACATTACAGTCGATTACCAGGGCAGCCAGTCTGCGAGCGAGTATGAGATCACGGGAATGCGGCTGGAAAGCACGCTTCCTTCCAACAATTATCTCACAACGTATTATCTTGTGTATCTGTTCTACGGTTCCGCAACGGCGAATGCGTTTGAGAACAGTATGGGTGAGATTTCCCTGCTCACCGATTACAATGAAGCGGGCGAAGCGGGAGAACCGTATCTGAACTTCTGGTTCGGGGAAGGATCCGGCATTTACGACGTGAACGGTGAGTTGTTCAATCTGACGAAAGTTCCTTATAAGAGCGAGGGCAACAATGTATATTCCGCATCCTTCACGGGTACGGACGGATATGAATACGAATTGCTGTTTGTCGCTTCTTACAACAGTTATGTAAGTACCTACGGCTATCAGCTTCTGGCGCTTGTGCGCATGCAGGAGCTTACCGATACGGCGAGCGGGCTGACGGTCAAAGTCGGCAGGATCGTCGGATCGGAAGCATATGCGGCAGGATCGCTGTTCTCGGTGCAGATCGTGAAAGAGGGCGAAACGCTCGAAGCGGACTGGACGGGTTACATCGGCGACGACATTTATGTGATCATGCGGACGCGCGAAGAGACGCAGGACGATACGGAAGGGAAGATCCTTTCGAGCACCTATTATAAAGTCGTTCTTACGGAGGACAAAGGCGAATCGGTCGGCGAAACGAACGAAAAGGTGATTCCCGTTTACGCATCGGTAACCGTCACGGAAGAAGCGGCGACTACGTATTATTATACGGCGGATAACGGGTCATATGTTGACATTCTGACCGGGAGCAATACCGTAAAACTTCTCGTGATCGGCACGAAGACATACGGGATCACGGAAAGCGTGTATGATGAACAGACGCAAACTTATACGGTTACCACGGCGGCGGGTGCAAAATATACGATCCGCATCGCAGACGGTGCAGCCGAAGTGACGGAAGTCCCCGCAGCGGAAGAAGGACAGCAGGCGTAAAGCCGGCTGTCTGCTCCGCAAGAGTAAGCGATAAACTAAAAAAACGAAGGAACACACGATGATTAGACTCAAAAAATCTGCCGTCAGCCTGCTGGCGCTGTTTTGCGCGGCAAGCTTGTTTACAAGTACTGTTTTCGGTGATTACAAAATCAGTACGGGTGCAGACAACAACAGCACGATCAACAAAATAACGGCCCCCATCGATACGGGAGCGGAATCGTTCTACGATAAAAACTCCGTTTATAAACTTCCCGATACGGTTTCGGACGATCAGACGATTTCACTGATCGTCGAGACGGGAGCGGAATCCGTCATTGATTCCTATCATGAGAGCGGCAGCGCATTATCGCTGGAAGAATACGCGACGACGTCGCAGGCGCGCGGCATTGCCAACCGCGCCGATGCGGAGAGTGCGCGGGCCAAGGCGAAGCTGACCGCCGCGGGGATCGATTATGTTGCCTGTGAAACGTACAACACTATTTTCAGCGGTTTCGAGATCGAGGTGCGCGCCGGAGATTTCAGCGAGATCAACAGCGTTCTCGGGAATGCCACGGTGATCGTCGGGGAGGAGTATGAACCCGCCGCGGTGACCGAAGTCGTGACCAACGACGTCGACGTGTACGAAACGGGTATTTTTGACAGTTCGAAGTCGGAATACCAGGGAGACGGCGTCGTGGTTGCGGTGCTGGACACGGGGCTCGACTATACGCACTCGGCGTTCAGCGTGAGCAACTTTACGAGTTCGGACAAGGCGTTCAATCTGCAGAACGTATCCGAAAAAGTCGGAAATACGGTTGCGGCAAGTTACAATACGGGGCTTACGGGCGAGGATGTGTACGTCAGCGACAAAGTTCCGTATGCGTACGATTACGCGGATAAAGACAGCGACGTGTTCCCTCTCAATTCCGAACACGGCACGCACGTCGCGGGCATCATCGCGGGCAAAGACGACACCATCACGGGCGTCGCGCCCAACGCGCAGCTCGTGATCATGAAGGTCTTCTCCGACTATTCCGACGGCGCGAAGACATCTTCCATTCTTGCGGCGCTGGAAGACTGCGTCGTGCTGGGCGTGGACATCATCAACATGTCTCTCGGCACCTCCTGCGGTTTCTCCCGCGAAGTGGATGAAGAGAACGTGAACGAGATCTATGAAAGCATCAAAGCGGCGGGCATATCGCTGATCGCGGCGGCGTCCAACGATTACAACTCCACGTTCAATTCCGAAAAGAACGGTAACAACGGTCTGACATCCAACCCCGATTCGGGCACGGTCGGTTCGCCGAGTACCTATGACGCGGCGCTTTCGGTTGCGTCCGTAGACGGCGTCAAGACCCCGTATTTGCTGTACAACGATCAGATCATTTACTTCAACGAGGCGACCACTTCTTCCACGGAAAAGAAAAATTTTGTGGACGATATTCTTTCCACGGTCGGCAGCGGCGTCAATTCGTACGATTTTGAGTACGTGACCATCCCCGGTGTAGGGCGCTCATCCGACTATATGTATGAAAACAGCTTCTATGAAGGCAAGATCGTGCTGGTCAAGCGCGGTACGACCTCCTTTGAAGACAAAGTGCGTGTGGCATTGCAGGAAAAGGGTGCGGCAGGCATCATCATTTACAACAACGTATCGGGTACCATTTCCATGTCCGTCGGTGCGGATATGGGTGCGGTGTGCTCCATCTCACAGGATGACGGCGAACTGCTCGCCGCGAACGAGACGGGCGTGATCAAAATCAGCAGGGACCAGACGGCGGGGCCGTTCATGTCCGACTTCTCTTCCTGGGGCCCGACTTCCGATCTGAAGATCAAGCCGGAGATCACCGCTCACGGCGGCGAGATCTATTCGAGCGTTCCCGGACAGGGCTACGACAGGCTTTCGGGTACTTCGATGGCGGCGCCGAACCAGGCGGGTGTGACGGCGCTGATCCGCCAGTATGTGCGTTACAGCGGCGTATTCGGCGAGGAGATCGCGCCGACGGAAGTGACGGCGCTGGTCAACCAGCTGATGATGTCGACGGCGGACATCGTTTACAACAAGAACGGTTTGCCGTACGCCGTCAGAAAGCAGGGCGCGGGGCTGGTCAACCTTGCAAAGGCGACCGCATCCGCCTCGTATATCACCACGTACGATACGGACGGCAATAAAATGGACAAGACAAAGCTGGAGCTCGGCGACGACAAGAGCAAGAGCGGCGTCTATACGATGAAATTTGACATCAACAATGTCAGCGACAATACGGTAACGTACGATCTGGGCGCGATCGTGATGACCGAAGGGGTCAGCTCCACGTACACGAGCCACGGCGACACCACCGTTACGATGGACGGATATCTTCTGTCGGGCAGCGTGCTGTCTGTCAAAAACGTTACGGGCGGCAGCAGCAACGGCAACAGCGTCACGGTCAGCGGCCACGGCACGGCCACCGTATCCGTCAGCATCGTTCTTTCCGACGAAGACAAAAAATACATGGACGAATCCTTTGAACACGGCATGTATGTGGAAGGGTTCATCACGCTGACGGCGGCAAGCGGCACGGACGTCGACATGAACATCCCGATGCTCGCTTTCTACGGCGACTGGACGGAAGCTCCGATCTTCGACGAAGAGTATTACGATACCAACAAAGATGAGATCAACGACGGTCTGGATCCCGAAGACAAACTGATGGCGGACGCGTATGCGACGCGCGTGATCGGCGGTATGTACGACGATTACATTATGACGCTCGGCAGTTATGCCTTCACGCAGGATCCTGCGGCGACGCAGATCGCGGTGAGCAAAGATCACATTGCCATATCCAACCAGCAAGACGGCGCGTCGTCGGCGATCAACAGTATACAGTACATCTATGCAGGGCTTTTGCGAAACGCGAAAGAAGTGGATATTTCCATTGTGGAAGATTCGACGGGCAACGAGGTGTTCCAACGTACGGAGTACAACCAGTACAAATCGCACAATACGGGAAGTTCGATCGTGGCATCTGCCATCGACGTCGATTTCAGCACGCTGGAGCAAAACCTGAAAAACAATACGCAATACACGGTCACGGTGACCGCCTACATCGATTACGGGGCGAAGGAAGACCAGAAGAATGTGCGCAATACTTTCCAGTTCCCGCTGTACATCGACTTTGAGGCGCCTACGCTGACGGACGTGACGTTCCGCAGCGAGTATGACAGGACGACGCGCGAAACGACCTATTATGCAGACCTGAGCATTTACGATAACCATTATGCGATGGCCGTACAGGCAGGACAGGTCACGATGGGCGACAGCGGATTCATGCTTTCCTCGTTCGGAAAATACCTGACTCCTGTTTATTCCGCATTCAATTCCACATCGACGGTTACGATCGATCTGACCGATTACATTGAGCAGATCAAGGAATCGGACGGATTCACGTTCGGAGAAGACGGATCGGTGCAGCTTGCGGAGAACAACAATTCGTTCATAGCGGTCTGCTACGACTATGCGCTCAACACTTCGATGTTCGAGGTCCGGCTTCCGGATGAATTCCTGGCGTTGGCGTTCACGCAGGACGAGATCGTTCTCAGCCCGAACGAAACGTTCGACATTTCTTCGGTTCTGAGCACATATCCTTCGGACAGCTGGTTCCAGATGCTCGAATTCACTTCGGATGACGCGACGATCGCGGACGTTGTCAACAGGACGGTGCTTGCGCGCGAGAGCGGCGACACGACGATCACGGCGACGGGTTACGACGCATCGGGCAATGCGGTATCCGACACGATCCGCGTACACGTGCTTGCAGAGGGAGAGGAAGGGTACCATTCCGGTTATACCGTTCCGGAAGTGAATAACTTCATGCTGACGGGGTACAAAGTCAACAAGGCGTATTACAGTATATCTTCCGATGAAAGGGAGATCGGCATGACGGGTTACGATTACGATTTCGGCGGCGACTATAACCTTTCGATGTTCCCGTCCGAGAGTGTGACGCTGTATTATTCGCTGGATTCCTATTTCCCTGACCGTACTTCGGTCAAATTCAGTTCGGGCAACTCGAGGGTGGCGACCGTCACGGCGGACGGCACGCTCGTAGCGCAGCAGGAAGGCACGACCATTGTGACGGTCACGGTCACGTTCGACGGCAAAAACACGCTGTATTCCGAACGCGTGATGGTCACGGTCAAAGACCCGTTCACGACGAACAGCATTTATCTGATGTCTTACAAAGGATTGGGCGGCACGGTAGAGATCCCGGACGACAGGGGAATCACGACCATTTACTCGTACGCCTTCTCCGGATATGAATATGTACCCAAGGATCTTGAAAACGGCGACGTCATCAACGATGAGGATCCGCTGTATTCGAAACCCGTATACATCGGGGAAGACACGATCACGAAAGTGATCATTCCCGAAGGCGTTACGGATATTCAGCAGTATGCTTTTGCGGGCCTGACGGCATTGGAAGAAGTCGTGCTTCCTTCCACGCTGAACAGGATCGGCATGGGCGCCTTCTATGGCTGCACGAGCTTAAAGACCATCAATCTCGAGCACGTTCAGTTTATCAACAAAGAGGCGTTCCGGAATACGGCGCTCACGGATATTTCACTCGACGCGGCGGCGGCTATCGGCGATTATGCCTTTGCGGACAGCAGCCTCGGATTTTTGGAGCTGCCGGCGTCCTGCCAGTCGCTCGGCATGGGTGCTTTCTATGCGAACAAATATCTGACGGACGTGCGGATCGGCGCTTCGCGTATCAAGATCGGTTCGTATGTCTTTGCGGAATGCCCGATGCTCGTTTCGGTCAACATCAACGCGGCGGTCATTTCTTCGTATGCTTTCTATAACTGCAGCGGCCTGACGGGCGTTACGCTGGGCAAAGATGTATCCGTCATCGGCGAATATGCCTTTGCGGGAACGGCGGTATCGGCGTTTACGCTGAGTTCGCAGAACAAAGAGCTCACGCTCGGCGAGGGCGGCGCGCTTGTTTACAAGGGCGGGGAACTCATTCTTTCGGCGCCCAACCGTTCGGGGAACACCATTACCGTGGATGCGGAATCGATTGCAAACGGCGCATTTGCGGGCAACACGCGGCTGTTCAGCATCACGGCTCCCAACGCGACGAGCGTGGGTGCGTATGCGTTTGCCGGCTGCACGAACCTGCGCTGGGCTTCTCTGCCGCAGGTGCAGACGATCGGCGACTACGCATTCTTCGGTACATCCATTGCGGAAACGCCGGATCTTTCCAAAGTAACTTCGATCGGGGCGTTTGCGTTTGCGAACACGGGCATCAAGGATTTGCAGATCGCGGACGGAACGACGATCGGCGAGGGAGCGTTTGCGTACTGCTTATCGCTGGAAACGGTCACGCTCGGCAACAATGTCACGGTGGGCGACAATGCGTTCTTTAATCCTATGCAGATGTATGTCGTCGATTTTGCAGACGAGAACACGCTGACCAATTTCAGCCGCTATTATACGGTCTATACCTATACGGTGGAAAATCCGGACGGCGGCAGTACCACTTACAATTACTATCGTTATAATTTTGATGCGGGAGTGCTTTCCTCCCTTACGGAAGTGACGATCGGGAGCAACGCGGTGCTGGGAGATTATGCGTTTGCGGGCAACGGCCTGCTTTCCTCTCTCACGCTGGGCGACGGTGCGAAGATCGGCGATTACGCGTTCTACAACGCGGCGAAGCTGACTTCGGTCGATCTTTCCCGCGCGGAAAAGGTGGGAGCCTTTGCGTTCTCGGGAACGAGGACGATGGATCTGTGCCTGCAGAACAACGTGATCAGTCCGGCGTATGAATATTCGTACAGGGACGGCGAGCTGGTGGCAACGTCGTACAGATACACGAGTGCGGCGCCGCAGATCGTTTCGGCGGATCTTACTTCTGTCAAAGACAAAGCGTTGGGCGAAGGTGCGTTTGCTTTCAACAATTCGCTTACGTCGGTGACTTTCGGCAGCGAAATCGGCGAGATTCCTGCCTACCTGTTTGCGTACTGCACATCCCTTGCTCAGGTGGAACTGCCTGCGCACATCACTTCGGTGGGCAATTATGCCTTTGCGGGAACGAAACTTACGGACATCGATCTTTCGAATGTCAAGACGGTCGGGGCGTATGCGTTCTCGGAAACGAATCTGAAGACGGTGACGTTCATGGACGGGGCGACGGTAGGCGAGGGCGCGTTTGCGTACGGTTATGATCTTGCAACGGCGAACAATCTTGACAAAGTCAATAAGATCGGAAGTTATGCGTTCACGGGAACGGCGCTGACGAAACTTGTGCTTACGAAGGCAACCGAGATCGGCGATTTCGCGTTTGCGGAATCGGCTGTTACGGAAGTGACGCTCGGCGATCAGCTCCTAACGTTGGGTGAAAATCCTTTCTACGGCTGTGCGATCTCGACGTTCGGGAAGATGACGGATATTGTCTTTAACGGCAGCGTGATCGGCACGCAGCTGAATGAAACGTACGACGTGAGCGCGACGGTGCGCGTGATCGGCGGGGTGTTGTACCAGACAGTGCCGAACGGGCTCGAACTGGTCTGCTATCCGATGGCAAAGCAGGGAACGGACTTCACGGCTGCGGACGGGACGGTGCGCCTTACGGCGCGGTCTTTTGCGGGCTCCGGGCTGCAGACGATAACGCTTCCCGGTTCGCTGCGTGCGATCGGCGACAAGGCGTTCTACGGATGCGGATCGCTGCGCATGGTCGTGTTCAAGGGCTATGAAGCGCCGATCCTGGAAGAGGAATACGATACAACATACGCGACGGAAGAGAATGTTCCGTATAAAGAGAGTGCCGGCGGGCTCGGGATTGTGGATTACTACATGTGGAACATCGGAACGGGCGGCGGAAGCAATTATTTCTACGGAGCGAACTTTGTGGATCATATCGGGCATATCGAAACGCCGCTGATCATGGTCAGTCCTTCCAACGGGCAGGGATACGATACGTTTATCTTTGACAATTATTTCAGCGTGAAGGTAACGGGCAATCCTGCGGCGACGCAGGCGACGCTGGAAGTGATCGCGATGATCGCGCAGCTTCCCGATGCTTCGGCGGTAACGCTCGCGGACGAAGCGAACATTACGGCGGCGCGGCAGGCGTATGATGCCATCACATCGGTGGAGCAGAAAGCGCTGGTGACCAATTACAGCCGTCTGACGGATGCGGAATCCATCATCGAGTACCTCAAGCAGGGCAATACGGATCCGACCCCGGAAACTCCTTCGGAAACACCTTCGGCGGTGGCGACGTTCTTTAAAAACAATATGGTCGGTCTGATCATATCCGGCGTACTTCTTGTAGCTGTGGCAGGCCTTATTGTGTGGGTGGTCATGCTCAAGAAAAACAATAAACGCAACGCGTAAATCGGGTCGGAAGAATTATGGTGAAAAGATTTAAAATTTTACTGCTTCTTCTCGGGGCGGCGGTGCTGTGTCTGGGCTTAGCGGCCTGCACGGCGCTGTCGGTCGCCGATGAATATGAAGCGCAGGGCTACACGGTTTCGGTATCGTACGATCCGAACGGCGGTTCGTTTATGGGGCGTGACGGAATCACGATCGTGGATATGTTCAATCCTTCGCGCTATACCAAGGATGCGGAAGGCAACGTGAGCATTAAGCTCACGGAGCCGACGAGTCCGGACCGTCCTTCGGGCAGTTCGGAGAACATCGTGCTCACGCGTTCGGGATATTTCCTGGCGGGCTGGTATCAGACAAGGAATCTTGTGACGGATGCGGCGGGGAATGCGGTCGATGAAAACGGGTCGGTACTGGAGCAGACGGTAGACGGTACGTATGTTATAGCCGGAACGGAAACGACGGCATATCCTGCGTACACGTATGCGGGGATGTGGGATTTTGAAAACGACAGGCTGGTATACAACGAAGCGGACGGCACTTATGAGCTGACGCTGTACGCCTGCTGGATCCCGTATTTCGAATTTGATTATTATTATGAATCGGACGGCGAGTGGGTATTGTACGGCTCGACGGATTTCGATTACAAGACGACCAATGCGGAGGGATCGACGAGTGCAGACCGCGATACGATCTGGATCCCGCGCTGGGATGACGGTGCGATGAATTATGCGCACAGTTATGCGGACAACAACGAATACAATTTCCCGTTGCTGGAAAATCATACGTTTGACGCGGCGTATGCGGATGCAGGCAGAACGCAGCAGATCACGGAAGATTTTGTGCATGCGGGATACATAGATTATGAAAACGGGACGGCGGTCGGCCGCGTGCAGAACGTATATGTGGACTTTTTGGAAGGGACGCGCTATCGTATCGAGAATGCGGAGCAGCTTTCGGCGCACGGCGACGCGAGCGGCTGGTACGAGATCCTGGCGGATCTGGACTTTAAAGACGGGGAAGTGGCATGGCCCGCGATCCTGAGCACGAACGAATTCAACGGAAAGTTCTACAGTACGGAAGGGCAGGCTTATACGATCAGCAACGTTTCGCTCAAACACAGCAACGCGTCTGCGCTGCAGGGCGGCCTGTTCGGGGCGATCGCGGCGGAAGCGGTTTTGGACAGGGTAACCTTTGTAAACGTGACGTTCGATCTTGCCTATACGGGTACAAGGCTGCGCGACACCAATTTCGGGTTATTTGCAGGGTATATCGAGGAAGGCGCGCAGATCACGTCTGTCACGGTCAGCGGCGGCGTGATGAAAATCGGCGCGATCACTCTGGGGAACGGTTACAGTCTCAACCTGCTGGCGAACGGCGACGCATCCGGCGTGACCGTTGCAGGGGAGATACAACTTGTCGTGTACGGGACCGATCTGATGAACGGGCAGTACAATTACACTGTTCAATTTGTCCGCGATGCGGAGAACAATCCTCTGCGCCCGGATATAACGGTCGGCGAAAACGGTGAAATCGGCATTACATTTGTGACAACGGTCAGAACAAACACCGCGTCTTATGTAATTAATTATCAGGAGGATACCAATGCTTAAAAGCAGAGCAAAAGGAGTGCTTGCGGTTGCCATGAGCATCCTGCTTGTAGCAGGGCTCGTGCTTCCGATCACAGCATGCAGCAAGAAAAAAGACAGCATCGTCATCATGACGGAAGAGCTGAGCGGGTTGTTCAACCCTTTCTATGCCACTTCGGGCACGGACATGGACGTGGTCGGGATGACGCAGATCAGTATGCTCGGCACGGATGAAAACGGAAATCCCGTTGCCGGCGACGACGAGAGCACGGTGGTCAAAGATTTTGAATACGTGACCAGCGGCTCGGGCGACAATGCCAAGACGGTCTACACGTTTGTCATCAAGAACGGGCTGAAGTTCTCGGACGGCGTACCCCTCACGATGAACGACGTCATGTTCAACATTTACGAATATCTGGATCCTGTCTATACGGGTTCTTCGACGATGTATTCCATCGATATCGAAGGGCTGTCCCAGTACAGGACGCAGTCCAACCAATCGGGCGATGACGGCGAAGCCGAATCGCAGATCTCCTCGCAGGCGTCCGCTATGGCGACCGTCCGCATCCTGGAGATGGTAGATATTTATCAGACCGCGGGCGAGCTTTCTTCCACGTCCTACAGCCTGGACGAAGCGGGAATGCGTGCGGCGATCAACGAATGGACGGTCAGCGAAGGGTACATGGAAGCCGTGGCGACGGAGAGCGAGCGCCAGACCTGGACAGAAGCGGATTATCGCAACCAGCTTCTGGCAGACTATAAGACCACGCTGGACACCTTCAAGAAAGAGCTGGAATCCGACTACATTGCGGCACTGGAATCGTACGATACGACGACGGCTCCCTGGTCTGATTGGAAAGATCAGGTAGACAACGATATCTTCAAATTCTTCCTCTACGAAGGATACATCACCCCGCAGTACAAGCAGGTAAACGGCAGGGACGATAAGACGGTCATCGAAAAATTCGACAATGCGAGCATCGTCGACCGCTTCACGACAAAGGAAGCGGCAATCGAGCGCGTCTACAACGACACGGTCACGACCGGTCTGAACGCGATCCTGACGCAGTGGGGCACGGCGGGCACGCTGAAGACGCTCTACGCGGCAGATGCGACGGGAATTCTCCTGCGCAAAAATCTGGACGACGACGGGAAGCTGGTGTTCCCGAATATTTCGGGCATCGTATCGCTGGGACATAAGTCGAACACGGCGAAAGTCACGGTGAACGGAAAAGAATACACGGTGGCGCACAACCACAATGCGGACGGCACGCCCGTTTCCGCGAATGAATACGACGTATTGCAGATCACGGTCAACGGCACGGATCCGAAAGCGATCTACAACTTCGGCTTCACCGTTGCGCCGGCACATTACTATACGGCGGACGCAGAGAATCCCAACGGCAGGAAGATCGACATTGCGAATAATGAGTTCGGCGTGGAGTATGCTTCTTCCGATTTCCAGCAGAACGTCATCCAGTCGCTCGAGCACGTCGAAGTGCCTGTCGGTGCAGGCCCTTACGCCGCGACCGACCGCGACAACAATGACAATCCCGCAGGGTCTGCGTTCTGGAGCCAGAACGTCGTGTACTTCAAAGCGAACGACAACTTCATGTTCGAAGTGAAAGCGGACAAACTGCGTATGCAGGTCGTGAGTTCTTCCGACGCGATCGACGTTCTCTCGAGCGGCGCGGTGGATTACGTCGTACCGCAGTTCACGAAAGACAATGCGGATCGCCTTTCCTCGATGGAAAAAGACGGGTTTGTCAGCCTTGATACCTGGCAGCTCGGTTATGGTTATATCGGTATCAACGCGGGCAAAGTTCCCAACGTGAATATCCGCCGCGCGATCATGTCGGCGATGAACACGTCACTGGCTACATCGTACTACCAGGCAGGCACGTGCGTCACCATCGACTGGCCTATGTCCCGCGTCAGCTGGGCGTACCCGTTCGCGGACGACGGCGAAACCTCCCTGCAGAACGGACATCCGTATACGCAGTGGACGGGCGAAGCGGCGGCAAGACAGAAGATCAGCGAGTATATGAAAGCAGCCGGCGTGACCGAAGGGGATTCGCAGCTGAGCATCACCTTTACGATCGCGGGCGCGTCTATCACAGAACATCCCTGCTACAACGTATTCCGTCAGGCGCAGGAGATCCTCAACGATATGGGTTGGGATATCGAACTGAAAGCGGACTCGCAGGCCCTTACAAAACTTGCCACAGGCGCACTCGAAGTGTGGGCGGCGGCATGGGGTTCCACGGTCGATCCGGATATGTATCAGGTTTACCACATGAATTCCACGGCGACCTCCGTTTATGCGTGGGGCTACCGCGAAATCAAGAGCGACAAGAACCTTTACGACTATGAATACGGCGTGATCAGAAATCTGAGCGGCATCATCGACGACGCAAGGGAAACGATGGATCAGGCGGTCAGAAAGCCTTTGTATAAGGATGCGATGAGCCTTGTGCTGGATCTGGCGGTCGAACTTCCCGTTTACCAGAGGCAGGAACTGTTTGCTTACAACAGCAAGACCGTATCCGGTTTCAACGATAACGTAAACCCGTATTCTTCGCCGCTGGAAAAGATCTGGGAACTTGAACTGATCGCCTGATCGGTGAACAAAAGGGAACGAGTATGCTGAAATACACTCTGAAGAGAATCATCATTTCAATATTTTTGTTGCTCGGCGTATCCATCATTCTGTATGTCCTGCTGCGCTGTATGCCTACCGACTTCGTGGAAAACAAGATCCTCGCCCTCGTGCAGAACGGCGGCGAGGTGAGCGAAGAGTTCATACAGCAGATGTACAGGACATACGGTCTGGACGGAAACATGTTTGTCGGGTATTTCACCTGGCTGGGCAACGTATTCCGCGGAGATTTCGGGAACAGCTTTATCAGTCAGAGGCCTGTTCTGAGCGAAATTTTCAGTGCGGACAGGATCGGAACTTCCTTTTTTGTCGCGTTTATCGCGACCATATTCGAATTCATGATCGCGATCCCTCTCGGCATCACGGCGGCGACGCATCAATATTCCGTGCGCGACTATGTCGTTACGGTGCTTGTGCTGATCGGTATCTCGTTGCCTTCCTTCTTCTTCGGGCAGATGCTGAAAGACATCTTTGCGAACAAACTGGGCTGGTTCCCCGTTTCGGGCATGACGAGTGCGGGTTCTTCGCTTACGGGCATTGAAGCGGTCGGCGATTACCTGTGGCACATGGTACTTCCGATTCTGACCGTCGTCATCCTGAGCATCGGTGCGCGCATGCGCATGACGAGGACGAACATGCTCGAAGTGCTCAATTCCGACTATATCCGCACGGCGCGTGCGAAGGGACTGAACGAGCGGACGGTCATTTACAAGCACGCGTTCCGCAACACGATGATCCCTCTGGTCACCAGCCTTGCGGGTCTGATCCCGTCGCTGTTCAGCGGCGCGATGATCACCGAGCAGGTATTCAGTCTGACGGGTATCGGAAGTTATGCTCTGAATGCCATGCAGCAAGGCGATATCCCCGTGATCATGACTTACAATATGTTCCTGGCATGTCTGTCCGTTTTGGGCGTTCTGCTGGCGGATCTTATGTATGCGATCGTGGATCCCCGCGTGAAACTTGCGTAAGGAGAGGGCGATATGGACAAAGAAGAATTTGAAAAGGAAGAGGGGCTCGGCGTATCCGCCGAAGAGGAAAAGGCCGTCGTGGCGGAAGCAAGCGCGGCGGAAATCACCGAAATGGAGGATACGGAAACCCCTCTGGACAAAAACATAAAACTGATGTCGCCCATGCGCATGGTTTTGCGGCGGTTTTTCCGTTCGAAACTCTCCATTGCCGGCATCGCCATGCTTGCCTTCCTGATCGTGTTCAGCTGGCTCGGGCCCGTGGTCTATGACGCGTGGGGCGAGACGGAAGTGGACAGGTCGGGATCGAATACGTACACCGTTTTTGAAGTGGAAAACGAGGAAGGCCCGTTCGTACAGCTGATCGTCACGCATGACTCCATCAATGCGCTGGCATTGCCGTCGTCGGAGCACATTCTCGGCACGGACGAGCAGGGCATGGATGTCTTTACCCGCCTGATGTACGGCGGCAGGCTGTCGCTCACGCTGAGCTTTCTGGCGGTCATACTGATCTCGTTCATCGGTATCGTGCTGGGAGGCATCGCAGGGTTTTACGGCGGCGTGGTGGATAACATCATCATGCGCCTTTGCGACATACTGATGTGTTTCCCGACGCTGCCGCTGATGTTGATACTGGGTACCGTACTGGAAGCGAACGGCGTGGCGCCGGAGCTATACATATACTTATTGATGGGCTTGGTTTCGCTATGGTCATGGACGGGCATGGCGCGGCTGGTACGCGGGCAGATCCTGTATCTGCGCGAGCAGGAATACATGGTCGCCGCGGAGGCGATGGGTTATTCCACGATGCGCCGTATCTTCAAGCACCTGATCCCGAACGTACTTCCGCAGATCCTTGTCACGATGACACTCTCGCTGGGCAGCATGATCCTTTACGAATCGACGCTTTCCTATCTGGGGCTGGGCGTGCAGATCCCGTACGCATCCTGGGGTACGATGGTCGAAGTCATTTCCCGCCGCAGCGATATTCTGCAGAATTACCCGAGCGTCTGGGTGCCGTCCGGTATTTGCATCGTCATAGCCGTGCTTGGCTTTAACTTTATTGGCGACGGGCTGCGGGACGCGCTCGATCCGAAACAGAGGCGATAGGCATGAAGTTAATCAAACTATTTAAGAAAAAAGAAGAGGGCGAAGTAAAAACTTCTGCCTCCGGCCATTACCTGACGGGCAAAGAGGTTCGTGCGATTGCCAAGGCAAACAACAAGGAAATGCGCCGTCTGGAAAAGGCAAAACGCCGCAAACTTCCCGTGTCCGCGTACACCACGCAGATGAAGGACGACGGAAATCTTCTCGAGATCGAAGATCTGCATTCCTATTTCTTTACCGATCAGGGTGTGGTGAAGGCGGTCAACGGCGTCAGTTTTGAAGTCCCCATGAATTCTACCGTAGGCGTGGTCGGGGAATCCGGCTGCGGAAAATCCGTCACGTCCATGTCGGTCATGCGCCTTTTGCAGGGGCCTTCGGGGCAGATCGTGAGCGGTTCCATCCGCTTCAAAGCATTGGATTTCAAGCGCGACGAGAACGGAAAACTGATTCCTGTCTATGTCCGGGACGACAAAGGGGACATCATGTATGAACCTGTCCTGGATAAAGCGGGCAATCCCCGTAAGGATTCGAACGGCGACGCGATCATGCGGCCGGTGCAGGCGCGCGATGAAAACGGGATCGGCATTTACGAAAAGGAAGAGAAAGTTTTCGATATTGCCAAAATGCCGATCCATGAAATGTACCGTCTGCGCGGCAGACAGATGTCGATGGTCTTTCAGGAGCCGATGACTTCGCTGAACCCGGTATTTACGATCGGAAATCAGCTGGACGAAGTTACGCTCATCCACGTACCCGACGCAACCAAAGAATTTGCTAAAAAACGCTCGATCGAGATGCTGAATCTTGTCGGGATCGCCATGCCGGAACGCGTGTACAGTTCGTACCCGCACGAGTTGTCCGGCGGTATGCGCCAGCGCGTCATGATCGCCATGGCGCTTGCCTGCGAACCGCGCCTGATCATCGCCGACGAGCCGACGACGGCGCTGGACGTTACCATTCAGGCACAGATCCTCGACCTTTTCAACGATCTGAAAAGAAAGATCAACGGATCCATCCTCCTGATCACGCACGATCTGGGCGTGATCGCCGAGATGGCGGATTATGTCGTCGTCATGTATGCGGGCAAGATCATCGAACGCGGCACCGTGTCTGAAATTTTCCACAATCCCTGCCATCCTTACACGCAGGGCTTGCAGAAGTCCAAACCGACGATGAAATCCAAGGTGGATCAACTTTTCAATATTCCCGGCAACGTGCCGAATCCGATCAACATGCCGGATAACTGTTACTTCAAGGAGCGCTGTTCCAAATGCATCGCGAAATGCTCCGGAGAGTATCCGAACATGATCAGGATCAGTCCCACGCATTACGTTGCTTGTCATCTGTATGACGATCAGGAGTGGAGGGGCTGATATGAATAAGAAAAACAATCTGAAAAATCCCGAAACGGAAAACGCCGATCTCGACAAAGCGGCCGACCTGAACGAAGAGAAAGCCATGGAAAACGCGCAAACGGATGCGGACGTGCAGTCCGAAACGAATCTTCCGCCCGATCCCGATGCGATCCTGGAAGTAAGGCATCTGAAAAAGTACTTTACACTCAAAAAGACGATCATGGGCAAGGCGCTGAGCACGCTCAAAGCGGTGGACGACGTGTCTTTCAAGATCCGGAAAGGCGAAACGCTGGGCATCGTCGGCGAATCGGGCTGCGGAAAGACGACGATGGGCAGAACCATTCTGAATCTTCATCATCCGACGTCAGGGCAGGTCTTTTTCGAGGGTACCGATATAGCGGGATTCAATTCCGCCCAGATGCGCCCTCTGCGCACGAAAATGCAGATCGTATTCCAGGATCCGTATTCTTCGCTGCCGCCGCGCAGTACGGTGGGCGGTATCCTTGCCGAAGCGGCAAAGATCCACAACATCGTACCCCGTTCGCAGCTCAAGGAATATGTCCTTTCCGTCATGGATAAGTGCGGTTTGCGCGATTACTATTACGAGCGGTATCCGCATGAATTTTCCGGCGGTCAGCGTCAGCGTATCTGTATTGCGCGTGCGCTTGTCGTGAACCCGAGTTTTGTCGTCTGCGACGAACCGGTTTCCGCTCTGGACGTGTCCATTCAGGCGCAGATCATCAACCTGCTCAAAAAACTGCAGAAAGAGCGTCAGCTCACCTATCTGTTCATTTCGCACGACCTTTCCGTCGTCAAACATATTTCCGACAAGATCGGCGTCATGTATCTGGGTTCCATGGTGGAATACGGCGACAAGGACAGGATCTTCGATAACCCGATGCATCCGTACACGCAGGCATTGTTTTCCGCCGTCCCGAATCCCAATCCCGACGAAAAAGTGGAAAGGATCCTGCTTACGGGCGACATTCCGTCGCCTGCCAACCCGCCGAAAGGCTGTAAATTCCACACGCGCTGCCCGCGTGCCATGGAGATCTGCGGCCAGGTGGCGCCCGTCTATAAAGAGTACGAGGAAGGGCACTTTGTTGCCTGCCATTGCTATCCTCAGGAGGACTGATGTCTAAAAAGAAAAAGAAACAAAAACAAAAGGTCATATACTATGACGACAACAGCACCATCGTGGATATGTCCGCTACCGTGAAAAAAAAGAAGGGCGCGCAGCAAGATCCGCCCCCTCGCTCAACTTTCAAGGATAAGCTCAGAACATATTTTTCCGCTGTCAAAATGATGTTTTTGCCTATGTGCGTCGTCTTGTTGATTCTCGCCGTGTTGTTTCTTTTGCTCATGCTGATGGCGCAATGATCATTGAACATAACGTCCGCAGATCTCCGTTCGGAAATCTGCGGACGCTTTGTTTTGCGCCTGTATGCTCTTTTTGAAACGTATGCGCCCGCGCTCTGCTTTCAAATCCGCTCAAAAACTGCTCAAAAACCGTACAAAAACCGTACAAAGACCGAGCGCCGCAAACAGACTCCGAAGGTACCGCGGCAGGTTTGACTTTAAGTATTGCATTTTTGAGAGGGTGTGGTATAATAGAACGTGAACACGGATGTGAATTTAGCGGCAGGACGAAAATCACGGCGCAAACCGATCGGAAAAGGGAAAAATTGCGGCGGGAAGCTGTGGGATCAGAAAGAATATCACGAAAAAACGTCACGGCGCAAAACGATCGGGAAAACAAAAAAAAGCGCGGCGGGAAGCCGCGGGACAAGGCGAAAAAAGGAGTAAACGGGGAAGGACGATGAAAGATAAGGGCGTATATTTTTCGGAAGCGGATCTGGAGCGGCAGATCTATTTCAAGGACGAGACGATTCTTTCCGAGGTAGGGCATTTCCATGACAGCGTGGAATTTGTATTCATGCTGGAAGGGGAGATCGAAGCGCGGCATCTTGCCGAAGTGCAGCATTTGCGGGCGGGCGAGATCTTTTTTGTGGGGAGTTTCGAATACCATTGTTATAAGAAATGCACGCCGCACATACGGGCGGTGGTGCTGGTATTGAGCCGTGAATACACGAAAATTTTTTCGGAGTCATTCAAGGGCTTTACGTTGCCCACCTATATGAAGAATACGGAAAACAACCGCGATGTGATCGGCTTGATACGGCATTGGCTGAAAGAAAAGGATGAAAATAATACGTATCTGTGCAATTTCGGGTACAGCACGCTGTTGTTTGCAAAGTTGGTCAGATGCTATCCGCTCACGCCTATTGTGGAGAGCAAGGACAAGCGTGTTACGGTAAATGTTTTAAAGTACATAAACGAACACTATGCGGAAGACATTTCGCTCACGACGGTGGCGAACGAGAGCGGGTACACGAAGGAATACTGTTCCAAGATCTTCCGAGACATCGTAGGGATCCGTTTTCGCAGTTATCTGAATTTGCTGCGTCTGCGCAAAGCGAAGGAATATTTTGCCGAGCAAAAGCGCACGGGACTGACGACCCTGGAAATTATTTATAAATGCGGATTCAGCAGTACGGCGACGTTTTACAGGGCGCAGAAAGAGGTAAAAGATAAAAATATTAATTTTTGAAGTGGATTTTCGTCAATTTGATATTGATTTTGCAAATCTATCTGTGATAAACTTTATTTGCGGACAGCAGATAAAGTTTTTTTTGTGCCGCTTGGGAGGGTTTAGGAGAGATGGGCAAAATCGTGACGGTTTCTGTTATCGGTGTCGGTGCGCGCGGCGGAGAAGCGTATGGCAGATATCTTTACAAGCTGAAAGACAAATATCGGATTGTAAGTTTGTGTGATATCAACGAAGAGCGCCTTGAAAAGTACGGAGATACCTTTGGCGTGGCGCAGAGCGACCGCTTTCGGGACGAAGATGGATTTTTTGCAAAAAAGCGCAGCGATCTTTTGCTGGTATGCACGCTGGATCAGATGCATGTGCGGATGGCGAAGCGGGGGTTGGCGTTGGGGTACGACATCTTGCTGGAAAAGCCGATCTCGGCGGATCCGAAAGAACTGCGCGATCTGGTGCAGTGTGCGCGGCAGTCGGGAAGGACGGTGATGGTCTGCCATGTTCTGCGTTACACGGCGGCAATCAACAAACTGAAGGAAGTGCTGGATTCGGGCGTCATCGGGAAAGTGGTTTCCATCGACCAGACGGAAAATGTAGTTTTCTGGCATGAAGCGCACAGTTATGTGCGCGGAAACTGGCGCAGAAGCGAGGATACGACGCCCATGATCATGGCAAAGTGCTGTCATGATCTGGATCTGATCCAGTATTTTATCGGTGCGAAATGCCGCAGCGTGTCATCCATGGGATCTTTGTTCTATTTCCGAAAGGAGAACAAGCCGGAAGGGGCGGCGGATCGCTGTACGAAATGTAAATATGTACGGACTTGTCCGTACAGTGCGGAGCGCATTTACGTCGACATGTGGAAGAACGAATTCGGAGCGCCTGAGAATGCCTGGCCGATGAACGTGATCACGGACGAACTGCCTCTGACAGAGCAGAATTTACACAAAGCCATTGAGGAAGGTCCTTACGGCAGGTGTGTATTTGCATGCGACAACGACGTGG
>ERZ1106930.82-NODE-82-length-41933-cov-81.321434_pt1 | contig 41933 bp, 50 predicted proteins | sample MGYA00403663_ERZ1106930 | MGnify/ENA primary metagenome ERZ1106930 (study PRJEB35170, sample SAMEA104062438) | human gut metagenome | biome: human gut; feature: human-associated habitat; material: faeces | place: Denmark | collected 2012-06-26 ... | reverse complement strand
ATGCTCCCTCGCCTGTTGCCCGTCATAGACGCACTCTGCGCCGTCCGCGCGGGTGGGCGGAATGAAGATAAGATCGAATTTTTTCAATATGCCGTCGGGCACGATGGGAAAGGGAGAGATCTTTCGCCGGAGATACTTGTTTTCTCGTGCACGATAAGTAAGATATCGTGCATGTTTCGTAAAAAGTATTGCCACGGAGGAGAGAAAACGTGTATAATCAATAATTAAGACATGCTTTCGCGACGGGCGGAGAATGGAGGGAAAAGATGATAAACGTAGCGATAGTGGAGGACGAAAAAGCGGCGGCGGACAAGCTGCTCGCCTATCTCGGGGAGTACGGCAAGGCCACGGGCAATGCGTTTGCGACCAAGGTATACGCATCCGCGGAGGCTTTTCTTGCCAACTACTCCATGGACACGGACATAGTGTTCATGGATATCGAATTGGAGGACATGAACGGCATGGACGCGGCGGTCCGTCTGCGAAATGTGGACCCCGTCGTCGTGCTGATATTCGTTACCAACATGTCGGGGTACGCGATACGCGGTTATCTGGTGTCCGCGCTCGATTATCTTCTTAAGCCCGTGGGGCGGTATGCGTTCGAAACGATGATGAAGCGCGCCGTGTCCGCCTGCTCCAAGCACGAGGGCGTGGTCAACGTGCGCACGCAGAACGGCCTGAGTTGTGTGCGTGTATCGGACATCGGGTACGTGGAAGTGAGCAATCATCGTTTATGCTACCATACGGACAAGGGCTGCATTGAGGCGTGGGGCACGCTCAAAGAAACAGAGGCGGCGTTGGGCGACGGGTTCGCGCGCTGTTGCTCGTCTTTCCTCGTCAATCTTCGCAGCGTGGCGGCGGTGGAAGGCAAAGACGTTGTTCTCAAAGACGGTACTCGCTTGCTGCTCAGTCGCAATTACAAGAACAAGTTCATGGAAGCCATAGCGCGGCTGATGAGCGGGAGGCGGGCATGACGGCGCAAGAACTGTTCCTGTCATTCACGTCTTTGTTCTGGTATAAGCTCGTGTTCATGACGGAGCTGCTCGTTTCCGAGATCATATTCACGCATCGGCTGCGCTTGAGGGGCATGTTCCCGTTGCGGCTTGCGCTGTGCCTGGCGGCTTTGTACGCCATCACGTTCTTTTTCCCGCTTGCGGCATATAACACGATGTACTCCACTTTCGTGTTCTTCACGCTGTATGTCTGTACGCTTATCGCCATGAAGGCGGTGTTTAACGAGTCGTGGAAGACGCTGCTGTTCTGTTCGATAGCGGCATACACCGTCCAGCACATGAGTTACGAACTGTTCAATTTCGTCGTGCTCGTGAGCGGCCTCAACAACGGCGCGAGTCTGAACGTATACGGCTCGGGAAGCGGGTTGAGCTTTCTCGTGGGCGGCTCGGGCGGCAACAGAGTGTACGACGTGTTCATTCTCATGACGTACGCCGCGATGTATTTCGTGCTCTATTGGGCGGCGTTCGTCGGCCTGAGCGGGAAGATAGGCAGGCATGAGGAACTCATCAGCAACAATAAATATCTCATACTGTTATGCGGACTGCTGCTGTTCGTGGACATCCTTCTCGGGCTGGCGGCGACGTACGCGGGGGACGGAGAGGACGATTTCACCTTCCGTGCGATCATAGGCACGTACAACATCATCTGTTGCTTTCTTGTCCTCGCGTTCCAGTTCGGTCGCGCGCGTATGGAACAGCAGGACAGAGAATACGACATGATCCGCAGTCTTTGGCGGAGGGACAAGGAACATTACGAATCGGCGAAAGAGAACGTGAACGTAATAAACGTCAAGTGCCATGACCTCAAGCATTACATAGGTATGCTGCGCGGCGGTTCCGCCGACGAAAAAATGCTTTCCGAGATAGAGCGAGCCGTGTCCGATTATGACGCCGTCGTGCGTACGGGCAATGAAACGCTGGACGTCGTTCTCACGGAAAAAACCGTGTTCTGCCGCGCTCACGGCGTGCAGCTCACCTGCATGGCGGACGGCGAAGCGCTGTCTTTCATGGACGTGGGAGACATATACTCACTGTTCGGTAACGCGCTGTCCAACGCGATAGAATACGTCCGCACGCTGGACGACGAGGACAAGCGCATCGTACGCCTTTCCATGAAGCGTCAGGATCGACTGCTGTCCGTCCATGTGGAGAATTATTTCGAGGGTCCGCCGCCGGCGACCAAGGACGGACTGCCCGTCACCACCAAAGAGGACAAGACCGTACACGGCTACGGTATGCTGTCCATGAAGATGCTGACGGAGAGGTACGGCGGCAGGCTGTTCGTGAGCGTGGCGGGCGGGATGTTCAATCTGGACATCATTTTCAACCTTCCCGACGTGCACGATAAGTAAGAAAACGTACGTGTTTCGCTGAAAATATTGAAATATCCGACGCTATCCTCTATCATGATGCCGCGACGGGACGAAACGTCCTTCGCGACAAGCATATAAAAGGAGGAGAACATATGAAACAGAAATGGGGCATGAAGAAGATGCTGCTCCTGTGGGTACCGATACTCGCTGTACTGCTCGCGCTCATCATAGCCGTAACGGTCGTGGCGAACGTGTTCGCGGTCACGCTGGACACGTATGTCGGCAAAGGTACGGCGGAGCTGATGATGCCTACCGACGAAAACGGCGATCCGATAAAAATGGACGCGGATTTCTACGAACTCAAATACGACGGCACGCTGGAGGCGCGCGCCGCTTCCGAAAAGGTGGCGGAGGCGATAGCGGACGAGGGCATCGTGCTTCTCAAAAATAACGGCACGCTCCCGATCGCAAAGAATTCTAACATAACGGCACTCGGCAGAGGCTACGTTGAGCCCATGTTCGGCGGCACTGGTTCGGGTAATATGCCGCTCGACGGTTGCGTCACCCCGAACGATGCGTTGACGGCGGTATTCGGCGTTAATCAAAGCGCGTTTGAGGTGCTGACCGACGAGATACCCAACGTAAAACGCGGTGAACCGGGCGCACAGCCGATGGAATCGACCAATACTTACTGGATAGGCGAATTCCCGAAAGCAACGTACGAATCGTTGGATTTCGACGGATATACCGATGCGGCAGTTGTTTTTATCAGCCGTAAGGGATCGGAAGGCGGAGATCTTTCGATGAATCTCAAAAAAGACATTGCCGATCATGCTACATACAACGGTCCGTTCGCCGAGCCGCATCCGGAGACCGCGAATTACACGGATGATCAGCACCAGCTCGAACTCAGCAAAGAGGAAAAGGACATGCTGGACGTCGCCAAGGCAAACTTTGAGAAGGTCATCGTCGTCGTTTCCTCTTCCAACATAATGGAGATGGGCACGCTCGAGCTTGACGAGGAAATAGACGGGATAATATGGATGGGCGGCCCCGGTGCGCGCGGAAACGTTTCCCTTGCCAAGATACTTTGCGGCGACGTGTCTCCTTCTGGCAAGACCGTGGATACATGGAGCGCCGATTTCACTCGCGATCCGTCGTTCGCGAATTTCAGTCGAAACGGCACACGTGAATATTCCAATATCGAAGCCTCTAACGGCTCTCAGAATTCTTTCGTCGAGTATGAAGAGGGCATATACGTAGGCTATAAATACTTCGAAACGATGTATTCCGAACTGGGCGAGGGCGGGGACGCATGGTACGACGCATGGCGTACCGCTGAGGATGCCGACGGTACGGGCATCGTGTATCCCTTCGGTCACGGTCTGTCATACGCGTCTTTCGAGCAGTCCTTCGTAGGCAGTCCGTCCGTGACGAACGGTCACGTCACCGTTACCGTGAACGTGGAGAACACGCACGCTTCACGCGCCGGCAAGGATGCCGTCCAGCTCTACTTCGATCCGCCTTATACGGACATGGACAGGACCATGCACATAGAAAAGGCGACCAAAAACCTAGTGGCTTTCGGTAAGACGGGCGAAATACTTGCGGGCGATAGCATAACCGTAACGCTCGGGTTCGATCTCGAAGACATGGCGTCTTACTGCACGACGGTGGAAAATTCCGACGGCACGAAGGGCGGCTATATGCTCGAAAAGGGCGAATACACGCTTTATCTCGGCAAAAACGCTCACGATTCGTATGCGACCGCTACCGTGACCGTTCCCGAGACGATATGGTATACCGGCGATAATCTCCGAGAGTCCGACCGTATCGCGCAGTCGTATATGAACGACGACGGCACGTATCAGGATATCCCCAAGGCGGCGATGGGCGACAGCAGTGCAAAATTCGTCGCGGCGCATAATTTGTTTGACGACATGACAGATTATATGCGCGGCGAAGGGAAGACTCCTCTTACGCGAGCGAGCGGATTTACCGTATGGCAGGCTACGACTCCCGAAGGCGACGATCTGATTGCTCCGCAGTATGTCGTAGAAGAACACGAATTCAAAGATTACGCGTCCGGAAAATATGCGGATAGGTCTATCACCGAAAAGCCCGTCATGGGTGCGGATAACGGGCTCAAGCTCTCCGACCTTCGCGGCAAGGATTACTACGATCCGCTGTGGGACGATCTGCTCGATCAGCTCACGGAGGAAGATTACAACAATGAAGCGAGTCTGATGGGTTCTTACGGCTTTACTCCCATAGACAGTGTCGGCAAGCCCCAGAACTTCGATTCGGACGGACCACAAGGACTTAAAGGACCGTTCATGTTCGGGACCGTGGTGCCGGAAACTCCGCCCGAAGATCACGGAACGTCGTGGCCTACCGAGCCCATAGTCGCGGCGACTTTCAATGTCGATCTCGCGCGCGAGTACGGGGTCAGCCTCGGTCACGAAGCGATCTACACCGAGTTCGTGGGTTGGTATGCTCCCGGCCTTAACATCCACCGCAGCCCGTTCGCGGGAAGAAATTACGAATATTACAGCGAGGACAGTCTGATCTCCGGTCTTATGGGCGCCAACGTCGTGGAAGGCGCAAGTTCGATGGGCACGGTTTGTTATATCAAGCACTACATGCTCAACGAACAAGAGTCCGACAGAATGGGCAGTTCTTCTTGGTGCGACGAGCAGACGTTGAGAGAAAATTACCTGAAAGCCTTCGAACTCGCGGTAAAACTCCCCGTTGTAACGGTACGATATACCGATGTGAAGACCGGTAAAGTTGCAGAGAAGCAGATGCGTTCGTCCATTGCTTTGATGAGTTCGTTCAACAGAGCGGGCGCTACCTGGGTAGGCGGCAGTAAGGCAGCCATAACGGGCGTTCTTCGTACAGAATGGGGTTTCAGAGGTACGGTAATAACCGATTACAACGCCATGTCGGCGTTCATGTACCCCGATCAGGCTCGTTATGCCGGCGGCGATCAGATCCTCGGGATCCCCGGATTCACGGAAGGTCAGATGGATAAGACCAGCCCTTCCGCGTTGTGGTCGCTTCGTAACGCGTTTAAGAACTTCTTCTACGCGGTGGCTCACAGCAACATCATGAACGGCGTCCCCGCGGGCGCGGCGTACGTGTATTCCATGTCGCCGTGGGCAATAGGCCTGCTCGTGGCGAACATAGTGGTATACGCCTTTATCCTCGGAATGATCGTATATCTCGTGATTCGTTTCGTAAGGGAAAAAGGAAGGCTGACCGCTGCATAACGTCTCGGTGATCGACGATCGCGTGACGACCGTATAAAACGGCGCGCCCGGCGAACGATGTTTCGTTCGCCGGGCGTTTGTTGCGCCGTTTGCCGATCTTATGTAAACATCACAAGGACGCGGAATCTAAGTCAAATCAAACAAGCCGCCTTGGCGGCTTGTTTGAACGATCGAAGGGAGAGTCAGTCGATAAGGTCGAGGAGGTGGCGGTCGGTGTAGGAGCCTTCGAGGCTGAAACGGGCGAGGGCGTCAAGGGCGGAGGGATCGCCTTTGACGAGCGTGTTGACGTGCGCGCCGCAGGTGAGAAAGACTTTGAAACCGACGTCGCGCAGTATCTCGCGCGTGCGGGCGCGGTAGAACCCGTAGGGATAGGCGTATACGTCCGTGGAAATGCCTATGTTTTTGAAACGCTCGAGCAGTTTGTCGGCGTCCGCGGTTAGCGCCGCGCGATAGGCCGCGTCGCTCTCGCCCTCGCGCGGCAGTACGCCCCGACGCTTGCCGAGCGAATGCATGTCGTAGCTGTGCGCCGCGACGGTGATCAGGTCGGGCAGGTCGGCTATTTCTTCCCACGTCATGCAGGAATACGCGGGCACGTCGCGCTCGGCATCGGGCAGGGAGTACTTGTCGGCAAACGCGCCCACCACGCAGAACGTCGCGCACGCGTCGTGCCGCTCGAGCACGGGCAACGCGTGGCTGAGGTTGTTGTAGTGCCCGTCGTCGAACGTCAGCATGACGGGGCGCTCGGGCAGGTCGCCCCGCCCCTCGGCGTACGCGCTCACCATGGCGGGCGACACGTACTCGTACCCCGCGCGCTCCAGCGCGTCGAGATCGGCGTTCAGGCGCTCGGGCGTGACCGAGTATCTGCGCGCCTTTTCGTATACGTCGTGATACATGAGCACGGGCAGACGCACGCTTTCCGCGCCGCCCGCCGCCGCTCGGCTCACCGCCGTTTGCGCATGAAAACACACCGCGACGACACACATCGCCATCATCATTAAAACGCACGTCATGACCGCCGCGCGTACGATATTTCTTCTTATCATACTTCTATTATGTCGCCGCCGCCGAAAAATACCCCGACCACGCATATTCCCTTGACAATCTTCCGCCCATGCGGTAAAATATTAAAGCGTTTCGATCCACGCGCCACGCGCGAACAACGCCGATAGATAGTTAAATAACGCTCCCGTAGTTAACCGGATATAACAGCCCCCTCCCAAGGGCGCCGTTGGGGTCGCTTAGCCGAGGACGCGAAGCGTCCGAACGCCACGAGCGAAGCGAGTATTCCCGCCGGCGGGGATCGAATAAAACACAATAAAAGAATATAATAAAATAATAAGCTCCCGTAGTTAAATGGATATAACAGCCCCCTCCTAAGGGGTTGCTCTATCCACAAGATATTGCCCAAGACGCACGTTTTTCGGGCAAAACTGCTTGATTTATGCTTATTTTCACGGGGCGGAAAAAAGTTGGTATAAATTTTGGTATAAAATTTTTTCCGACAATGATTTCTGCCTCGTGCAATAAAATTCAATACGCTTCCGTAGTTAAATGGATATAACAGCCCCCTCCTAAGGGGCCGTTGTGGGTTCGATTCCCGCCGGGAGTACCACTTTGACCACAAGATATTGTGGTCTTTTTTCTTTATCTATACAATATTTAGGCAAGATTTTCTAAAATTGGTATAAAATCGGGTTATACCAGAAAATTTTACTATCCAGCAAAAAGGAATGACCGCAAAGGCCTTTCCTTTTACTCTGTCAGGCGGTTCAAAGCGTTCACCGCGATGCCCTGCGTATCAGGGATAAAGTGGCTGTACACTTTCAAAGTGACGGTCGAATCGCTGTGTCCCATATATTTGCTCACCGTCTGTATCGGGACATTCTGCGCCAGAAGCAGGCTGCAATAGGTATGCCGCAAGCCGTGGCAAGTGACGTGTTTCATGTCCCATTTGCGCTCATAGAAGGTCAGCCATTGCCCGATGGACTGCGGGTACAGCGGCTGCCGATATACATTTACGGCGAGATAGGTTTCGTCAAGACGGCTGTCAAACTCGCTGTCGGCGAGCCTGAACCAGTCCATGTACTTCTTCAAATCGTCTATCAGCGCATCCGTCAAAGGAATGTCTCGGACGGACGTCTTTGTCTTGGGCGTCTTTTCATAGTAGCCGAACTGTTTGGAGTACAGCCTGTTGCGCCGGATATGTACGACCTTTTTGTCAAAGTCGATGTCCGACCATTTCAGACCGCACATCTCCCCGTTGCGGACGCCCGTCAAAAGGATAAACTTCAAGATGACTTTCTTGTGCATTTCGTCGTCGGGAATGTCCTCATCCAGCTTTCGCAGGAAAGCGCGCGCTTCTTTTACGGTGAACACTTCCTTTTCGGCAATGGGGCGCAGAGAAGTATTGCCTTTTTCCGCGCCCACCTTCGTTGCGCATACGGGGTTCTTAGTGATCCATTCATAGCGGACAGCTTCGTTGAACAACGCGCGCAGGATACGGCGATAGCCTTTGATTGTTTCGGCGGCATATGGCTTTTCAATGACGACCGTTTCAAAGTATTCGTCATAATCCAGCCCGCAGCGGTCGCAGAGCGTTTCCGCCGTTTCCTTTGCGATGTTCGCTCCCTTTTTATTAAGGTTATACGAAGCACAGCGGTCAATGACATTTTCCCGCGCCATCAGCCGAAAGTTCACTTGCTTGGGGAGCGGCTTTTTTAATCGTGCTTTGGGCGCGCTTTTATACCCCGAAAGGGTGAACGACGACAGGAACCTCTGCACGTCGCGTACCGTGATGGCAGAGATGGGCTTGTCGGCCAGCCCATTCTGTTCCAGAAACTCGCCGAATATCTTTTCGACCTTTTCGGCACGTTCATAGTAGTTGACGGAAAGTCCAGCTTTGATATTTGCCTTCCATTCCTGCATGAGTTCGGAAAAAGTCAGCATCTTTGAGCGGAGCTGCGTTTTGCCGTCCTGATAGGCGCGCGAAACCTCCTCTTCAAAGGCGATGGCAGTCTTTTCGACCTGCTTGCGGAATTTAGCCTCGGTCAATTCGTCGGTATTATAGACGCGCTTGGTAAAGACCTTGCTTTTCCCTGTGGATAAGTCTTTGCCGCTGACCTGTATTTTTGCTTGAAGCTCTCCTTTTTTGTTCTGTGTGATTTTGAAATAAGCCATAGTGTGTTACTCCTTGATAGCGATATAGTCCATCAGGCTTTGCACATCGACCAGAATTTTGTTGCCGGCGGTCAGGCATTTTATCTTGCCTTCCTTGCACCACATACGGATGGTATGTACGGTGATCGCCGTATCCGGATCTTCCTGCTTGACCATATCGAAAGCCTTTTTGATACTGCGCAGCATTTTCGCACCTCCTTGTTCGTATTGGAAAGCGATGGCAAAACCGAAAGTCGACTTTCGCGTCGCGCAATCACTTTTCGCAAATATGATAACTTCTGCGGCGAAAAATTGCGAGTACCATAGTGTTGAGTTATGTGGACTGAAAATGTACTCTTATCGGGACATTCCGTGTATGCCTACGGGATACCGAAGGGAGTTTTCCGTGGACGGCAAAGCATAGCTTTTTCTCCTTGTTTGGGATTTGTCTTTCGACAACACAGAGGAGAAATCGGAAAAGAGAGAGCCGTCAAGGGCGTCAGGGGCGCCAGCCCGAAAAAATATTGCGTTGGAGTGACACAAGAAAAAGCCGAGCAGTTACTGCCCGGCTTTACAAATTTTCAGCGATAATTTTTCCCCTTGACAGCGACCGAATTTTCCGATACACCCCAAAGGCGAAAGACAACTTCAAAAGAAATTTATTCTTGTATAAAATAAGTTAGGTGCATTGTTGCGAATTTACCTCTAAAAGTCTTGACTTTGCGACACGCGTGTCGTATAATATAAACGACACTTGTGTCGCAATTTGTATTGAGGCTATTACTTATGAGTAGAAAAGGCGATTTAACAAAGCAGCACATCAAAGAGCAAGCGATAAAACTATTTGCGCAAAGGGGCTTCAAGGACGTTACAATGAAAGATATATGCGAAGTAACGGAATTGAGCCGCGGTGGCTTGTACTTGCATTATAGTAGCACAAGACAAATTTTTTCCGAAATTATCGATGATTTGATGAACGCGCAGGGCGATGAATTTTTTGAAAAAATTGAGCAAGGAGTATCTGCAAAAGAGATTTTACTACAAGTATTAGAACGATATAAGAATGAGATGATGGATACGGAAGGTTCTTTGAGTGTCGCAATATATGAATTTTTTAGTGCCGACACTTCCAAACAAGATAACGCATTGTTTCAGCAATATCAAAAATCGTACCTAATGTGGAAACGACTATTGGAGTACGGCATAAAGCATAAAGAATTTAATGTTGTCGATATAGACGCGATTTTTGATTTGATCGTATTTTCTTATCAAGGTGTCCGAATGTATAGCACGCTTATGACTATTGATGAACGGACACCAAACCATATTATCTCTTTAATTAAAACCATTTTATTACCCAAGGAGGAGGTGTGATCAATGCCATTATTTTTTAGTGATTTTGACAGTGAAAAAAAGGCTTTTGTCAATCCCGGCGATACCGTTCAGCGGAAAGACGGCTTCCCTTCGATTGCCGTATCGACTTTTTCGGGAGATATTATTGACGATTATGTCAAAGCGTGCAAACCTCCGGAAATCGCACGCCTTTATACGGCGAACGGCTCCTTGCCCGTCTATCAAGTAGAATATAAAGGTGAAAAAATCGCTCTGTTCGTGTCGCGGGTAGGCGCGCCTGCTTGTGTTGCGGGGTTAGAAGAAATCATAGCAATGGGCGCACAGAAAATTGTATTGTTCGGCTGTTGTGGTGTATTAAATGAAAATGCTACAAAAGGAAAAATAATTTTGCCCACATCAGCTATCAGAGATGAGGGAACAAGTCAATACTACTTCCCCCATAGCGATGAGATAGAGGCAGATAAAAATTGCATAAAAATAGTAGCAGATTTTTTATCCGAATATAACATCCCTTTTATTTGCGGGAAAGTCTGGACAAGCGATGCCATTTATAGAGAAACGCCGAACCTGATTGCAAAAAGAAAAAATCAAGGTTGTTTGGGTGTAGAAATGGAATGTGCTGCCTCGATTGCGGTCGCCCGATTTAGAAATATACCGTTTGTGCAGTTCCTGTTCGGAGCCGATAATTTAGATTGTGAAGAATACGATATGCGCGACTTAATTCTTTATGGGCGAAATGCTGGCAACAAATATTTATCCTTAGCTTTTGAGTGCGGTATTCGGTTGATATGAGCTTTAATATTAGAGGAGAACAATTCAATGAAAATGTATGCGTCTTGCCCGATATGCGGGTATAAGTTATGCAAAGGCGAAAGCGGTTCCGACGTGGATATACTCTGTCCCCGCTGCGGAAAGCTCGTCCGCGTCGTCATTACCGAAACAAATACGAATTGTACACCCGCCAATGCCCCTAAAAAGGCGGTAAAAGAATTGAATTAACCCAGAGCAAGATAATTTTTTTATAAAAGATAAGAATTGTTATTTCAGGTTGACAGATTTCCAACATTTGTTGGTAGACGGGTGTTTTGACTTTTGCTATAATCAAGGCACAATAAAATCAAAGGAGCTTTGAAGATTAATTTTAACGAGAAATTGATTTCATTAAGAAAATCAAAAGGCCTGTCGCAGGAAGAATTGGGTGCCGAATTAAATGTTTCAAGGCAAACAATTTCAAAATGGGAAAGTTGTCAGTCGTATCCAGACTTTCAACGGTTAGTGTTGTTGAGCGATTTTTTTGGTTTAACATTAGATGAACTGATCAAAGATATTGACGTGCAGGAAGTCCGCGAAAAAAATATAAATGAGGAGCGGTTGAACTCCATTTATACCGATAAGGAAAATGCAAAGAAAATTATCAAATGGGGTGCCATAATCGGGGGCGGGATTGCGGCAATTCTTCTCTTTTCTGTAATAGCGCTGATCATTGCTTTCGTATAAAGCATAGATTTTTATATATTCATCTCTGAAACGACTATGAAATCATGAAAATGTATGCGGCCTGCCCGATATGCGGGTATAAATTATGCAAAGGCGAAAGCGGCTCGGATGTGGATATTCTTTGTCCTCGCTGCGGGAAGCTCGTTCGCGTCGTCATAACAGAAACGAACACGAATTGCACCCCCACCGACGCTCCTAAAAAGGCGATAAAAGAATTGAATTAAAATAAAAGCTCGGCAAATTTGTCGAGCTTTTTTATAAGATGACTTGCTGTTGTCATCTTTAATATGGTATAATTAAAGAAAAGTACATAAGGAGGTCGTCATGCTTGATACAGTACCAACCGCGGAAGAATTGACAAATCTGGTCGGAAAATCTTTATACGAAATATGGGATAGTTTAATTGCTTTGATCGATGAAAGCTATGATATGGAACATATATGGAATAATGGCGGCAAGGCATGGAAGTATGAATACAAATACCGCCGCGGCGGAAAGACGCTATGCTCGCTCTATGCGCGGGAAAACTGTATCGGGTTTATGGTCATTTTCGGGAAAGACGAAAGGACAAAATTTGAAAAAGAACGAGATTGCTACTCAAAGGAAACGCAAACTATTTACGACAAAGCACAGACATACCACGACGGTAAATGGATGATGTTTGAGCCGACCGATACCGCCCTGTTCAGCGATTTTATGAGATTGTTGAGCATCAAAAGGAAACCGAACAGATAATAATTGATATGCAAACCGAAAGGCTTTTTGAAATCGTATATACTTTACTCGATAGAGGAACGGTAACGGCGCAGGAGCTTGCAGATCGGCTCGGCGTATCTAAACGGACAATTTTGCGCGATATAGAAACACTTACGCTTGCCAAAGTCCCCGTCTATACCACACAGGGCAAAGGCGGCGGCGTTTCGTTATTGGAGGGATACGTCCTCGATAAAGCCGTCCTATCAGACGAAGAAAAAGAACAAATACTTCTCGGCATTAAAACGCTTTTGCCGACGGGAAGTGCAAGCGGCAAGGCTTTGTCGAAGCTCGGTTCACTCTTTTCGGTAAAGAATACCGATTGGATCGAGGTCGATTTTTCGCGTTGGAGCAACCCTACACACGACCGAGAGAAATTCAACAATTTGAAAAATGCTATTATGCAGAGGAAAGCGCTCGCCTTTTCCTATCCGAACTCGGTGGGTGAAATATCCGAACGCAAGGTATACCCTCTGAAACTCGTCTTTCAGGGACAGGCGTGGTATGTACAGGCGTTTTGTCTGCTGAAAAGGGCCTATCGGACATTCAAAATCAACCGGATGCTCGATGTACGCGTGCTGCCCGAAACCTTCGACGCCGCACTCTATGCGCCGCCGCCCGTTGTGCCGCAAAACATCCCTCTGCACGTTAAAATACATATTCGGGCAATTTTTAAGGCAACAGTCGCTTACCGTATCTACGATGAATTCAACGCGGAAGATATATCAAAAAACGCGGACGGCTCTTTTACCGTCGATACGTCCATGCCATTTGACGAATGGGTGTACGACTACTTTCTCTCTTACGGCGATAACGTGCGTATCCTCGAACCGACAGCATTGCGCGAAACATTGCAGAAAAAAATTAGAGAAATGCTGAAAAATTATTCGGAACGATGACGTACTGTTGTCATGTTTTCTTTGCTATAATACAAGAAAAAAGGAGAACAGACATGAAAAGGATATTGTACTTTTTGCTCGATCAATGGGCGGACTTTGAGGCGGCATATCTGTCCACCGCCGTTACAATGACAGGCGGCGGACAATTTGAGAATAAAATTGTTTCGCTTACGCATAAACCTGTAAAATCTATCGGCGGCTTTTCCGTTCTGCCTGATTACGATTTGAAAAGTGTACCCGAAGAATACGATGCGTTCATACTGATTGGCGGAATGTCGTGGCATAGCGAAAATGCCTACATGATAAAGCCGTTCGTCGAAAAGACGATTAAAAAGGGAAAATTGTTGGGGGCGATCTGCGATGCCTGCCGCTTTTTGGGTACGATAGGCGCGCTCAATTACGGCAAACATACGGCGAACGATCTTGCCGAACTTAAAGAATCGGCGGGTACCGCCTATATAAACGAAGCGCAATTTATACATCGTCAGGCAGTGAATGATAAAAATATCGTAACCGCAAACGGAACCGCTACGATTGAATTTGCGAAAGAAGTTATGCTTGCCCTGCAAGTTGCGGAAGAAAAAGTGATAAACGCATGGTATGAATTCCATAAACTCGGTATATACGTCGCGCCATTGCCTGAAATGAGGTGATCTATGGCTTTTGATTATAAGAAAGAATATAAAGAATTTTATCTGCCGCCCCAAAAGCCTGCGATGGTGCGCGTACCGCCTATGAATTATGTTGCGGTGCGCGGGTATGGCAACCCGAACGACGAGAACGGCGAATACAAGCGGGCAATCGGAATATTATATGCCGTTTCCTATACGCTGAAAATGAGCAAACTCGGAAAACATAAGCTCGAAGGATATTTTGATTACGTCGTCCCGCCGCTTGAAGGCTTATGGTGTATGAACGACGGAAAGCCATTCGATTACGCTCGCAAGGACGACCTTTGTTGGATCTCGATGATACGCCTGCCGGATTTTGTCAAAAAAGCAGATTTTGAATGGGCTGTCAAGGAAGGCTCTGTAAAGAAAAAGCTCGACCTTTCCGCTGCCGAATTGTTTACGTTTGACGAAGGACTCTGTGTCCAATGTATGCACATCGGGAGCTATGACAGCGAACCGGCGACAATATCTGCAATAAGCGCGTTTATCGAAACGCAGGGCTATACATTCGATTTGACTGATATGCGATTGCACCATGAAATATATCTGTCCGATCCTCGAAAGGCAGCGCCCGAAAAACTGAAAACGGTTATTCGCATACCTATAAGAGAAACGAAATCATGAAAATGTATGCGTCCTGCCCGATATGCGGGTATAAGTTGTGTAAAGGCGAAAGCGGCTCGGATGTGGATATTCTTTGTCCTCGCTGCGGAAAACTCGTTCGCGTTGTCATAACCGAAACGAATACAAATTGTACCCCCTCCGACGCTCCTAAAAGGGCGGTAAAAGAATTGAATTAGAGTTAGTCCGGCTATGCCGGACTTTCTTTTAGGCTATCGTTTATGATTTACTTGCCTGTAAAAAGATGGTATAATATAGATATTCCACCTGTAAGGAGGTATCCATATGAAAATGGGGCTGGATGTTGCCTTCTAAAATTACTAAAATTTTAGGAGGTTAAAATGAAATACGAAACAGTAAATCTTGACACTTGGAAGAGAGGAAATCTTTTCCGCTTTTATATCGACAACCTGCGCAATGTTATGAGCATGACGGTCGATATTGATGTATCTTCACTCATTACCTTTGCTCGTACACATGAATTAAAGTTCTACCCCGCTATGATGTGGGTAGTGTCGAAAGCAGTTAACCAACGTGCAGAATTTAGGTATGGCTGGGATAATAACGGAAATCTTATTCATTGGGACTACATCTCACCTTACTATGCGGACTTTCACAAAGACGACGAACAATTTGTAAAACTTGTTACGGAATACTCGGACAATTTATTTGAGTTTCATTCCCGATTTGTGAAAGACAGAGAACGCTATAAAGAGTTGCGGACGTTTGACTTGAAAGATATTCCTGCAAATACGTTCGATGTATCCTGCCTGCCGTGGGTGAAGTACAAGAGCTTTGATATACACGTCTTTGATGAGGGCAAATATCTCGCCCCTGTTATTATTTGGGGCAAATATGAAATGGAGAACGGGAAGGCTGTTTTGCCCTTATCAATGAACATTCATCACGCCGTCGCGGACGGTTGGCACCTGTCGCGTTTCTTTGCAGACGTACAGGAAATCATTGACGCCATGAAATAATGAACAAGGAGGAAAACTCGGTGAAATTTTGCATTGGATATGCCGGAATAGTCTTAAAAAAATAAAATAGAAAAGGAGATGAATTCTATGGCTATTCCGGATAGCAAAAAAATATATCCCCGCGAAGGGGACGATACGATTGTGTATCTGAAAAACGTAATCACAAACCCGAACATTGAAGTCGGCGATTTTACTTTCTACAACGACTTTGTGAACGATCCGAGGGACTTTGAAAAGAACAATGTTCTCTATCATTATCCCATCAATCATGACAAACTGAAAATCGGAAAGTTCTGTTCAATCGCCTATGGGACTAAATTTTTGTTCAATAGTGCAAATCACACGATGCGCTCGCTCTCTACTTATCCGTTCCCCATCTTTTATGAGGAATGGGAACACGGGCTTTGGGCAGACAAGGCTTGGGATAACAAAGGCGATATTGTAATCGGAAACGATGTATGGATCGGCTTTGAGGCTGTTATCCTTGCCGGTGTTACCATTGGCGACGGCGCAATTATCGGAGCGCGAGCGGTTGTAACAAAGGATGTCCCGCCTTACACTATTGTTGGCGGAGTTCCTGCAAGACCGATACGAAAGCGTTTTTCAGATGAAGATATTGCGGCTCTTTTGGCATTAAAATGGTGGGATCTTCCGCCTGCCCAAATATTGGAGCGGATCAAGTACATACAATCTGGAAATCTTGCCGCATTGAAAGAAATGGGGTGAGCAGAAAAATGAAAATGTACGCATCCTGCCCGATATGTGGGTATAAGTTATGCAAAGGCGAAAGCGGTTCTGACGTGGATATTCTTTGTCCGCGTTGCGGAAAACTTGTGCGTGTAGTTATCACAACAACTAACACTAACTGTACACCGACAGAGCCACCTAAAAAAGCCGCCAAAGAAACAACTTAATAGGCTGTTAGAAAAAGCCCTGCGTGCAATTTTTGTACGCAGGGTATTTTTTTGACCTTTTAGGGCAAATTGCTATTACTGCTGCATTTAATAGACAGCCGCAAAAACCATTTTGCGGCTGTCGTTGATGTAAAATATATACAGAGGTAGCAAAATGTTGAACTCAATGGAGCTGTACGAAAAAATCGAGAAGATACGCATACAAAAAGGGATTTCTGTCGCCAAACTAAATAAGGCGGCGGGCATTTCTCACAGTACGCTATCTTCTTGGAAAACTCGACAAACGATGCCAAAAATCGAAAGTCTTGATAGTATATGCTTTGCATTGGGTATCTCCCTCGCCGAACTGCTATACGATGTTGACTCGGACAAACTTACGGGCGAAGAGATTGAACTTCTTGCCTGCTGGAATCAACTCGATAATCAGCAGAAACAAGCGATAATGTCAACTATAAAAGCTATGGTAAAAACTGAATAATAAAAGTGTTTTGTTGAAAAGAGTAGTTAAAATCTGTGCAGAAAGAATGAGATAATCTTTTTGTAAGCAAGATGGAAGCCTGGCAGACGAATTAAACCCTTTACGGGGATAATTTTGTCTGTCAGTTTTTTTATTTACACAAATTCTATCCCCTGACGGCGTTTGGTTCACACTGCGCTGTCGGGGGATTTTTGTTGTATAGCGCGGCGCGTTCCGCCGATGGCGATTTTCAAAAAATCGTTTCGGAGGAACACGCATGGCAACCATTCGTTATCAACTTGCAGATGGGCATTTTGATGTCATTGAAGTTACGGAAGAATTTGCGGCGGAATACGCCGCAATGGAACATCGGGACAAGCTCATAGAGCGAAAAGAAACGCGGCGGCATCAGTCGCTGGATAAATCGCTCGAACACGGCTGGGACATAGCAGATCCGTCCGCCGATGTTGCCCTGCAAGCCGAACGAAACGAAGATAAAGAACGGTTATATGCTGTCCTGCAAAAGCTGACGGACAAGCAACGCGCCGTCCTGCTCCTCTACATAGATGAAGGCAAGTCATTCCGCGATATTGCCAAAGAGCTGGGGCTGAATAAAGATACCGTTCGGGAACATTATCTTGCCGCTATAAAAAATCTGAAAAAATTTTTGAAAAACACCCCGTCAAAATTTAATTTCCGTGGCTATTAGGTGAAGGGCTCAGGCTCTATCTTATCTATAAGGAGTGTTTTTATGGTAACAATGCAGGCTATTCGGGAAGATTTGCGGCAGATCCGCTATTACTACTCGAAAAAGAAGGCGTTTGAGGACGCTGCGAAGTATGTCATTCCAAGTTCGGTTTTGGAAAAGGTCGATCGCTACAATCAGGCGGTCAAAGATGCGCCGCCGCGATTGTATGACCTCTATGTCGCGCTTTATGTGCAGAACAATACACAGGCTGCTCTCGCCTACGAATGGGATTATTGCAACGACCACATAAAGCGGCTGAATAAGCAGCTTTGCGAATACTTTTTCAAAGTATTTAACGGTGATAAATAAAGGGGAATTGCCATGAGTAAGATACCGGATTTTATCAAGGATGCAACCAATGTGTACCGCACGAAAGGCTATATCGTCAAACAGGTCATAGGCATACAGTACGACTGCAAGGAAAACAACGTCGTATTCAGCCACGACACTTTCTATAAGCGGACGCCCAAGCGCGACAAGGAATATGAGATAATTTTCTGCCACCGCCGTCATATCGACGGCAAGCGTTTGCCCTCTACCATGTACGCCAGAACCTATATCGACTGATTATAAAGCCCCGATTTTCGGGGCTTTCTTTTTCTCTCTTCCCTTCCCCGTAACGCCCCTGACTGTCACCTCAACCATCCGTTTTTGGTCAACATTTGTCCCTTTTGGCGTCCTCGCAATCTTCGCGGGTTTTCGCTATACTTACGGTGTACTTGGACGCGAGAGGAAAAACCGATAAATCCCTGCGGTGCTTGCAAGTATAAGAGCGGCCGCTCACCGTAAGGCAATCGCAGGAAACGGAGTGTTTCAAAGAGCGCGTGACCGGTACTACAACTGAATAGGCTGCGCTATCGGCTACACGGGCAATTAATTTCGGAGGTTTACAAATGCCCAGAAACAGCAGCGCCGGGAAATCTTCTTCCGGCAACGGCGGCAAGTACAACTCTCGCCGCTGGTACATCCCTTCCAAGCGCGCCAAGAGCTACGCGGACGAACGCAGGGCGAAAGTCCATCAGCACGGGCCGAAGGAAGGCAAAGAACTCACGGATTACGAAGCAGGCATCCGTTCGGGATACTTGCAGTGCCAGACCGACCACAGCGGCATCTACAAGTATAAGAAGGCGCTCGCGGAAGGCAAATCCAAACAGGAAGCGCGGGAGATCTCCCAGCGCAGAGGCAGAAATTAACAGGAGGCTCATTCAAAAATGGCAGAAAAGAAGAACAACGAACAGCAGCTCTATGTACAGAAGGAACCCTTTGAGTACAACGGCAAAATGTACAACCACTACTACATCAAGGGTGTCGTGCGCGGCAGAGAGGTAAAGATCGACCTCGCTCCTCCCAATAAGGACACCGACATGGGCGGCTATACCGTGCTGGACATCGTATTCGGCGACGCGGACAGGGCCGACCTCATCATCGAGCCGTTCGAGATCGAGGACGAAAAGACCAAGAAGGTCATCAAGGCAAACCGCTATCTCGTGCGCACGGTGGACGAGGACGGCAAAGTCTACGAATGCACGGTAAAGCCCTCGCGCACGTCGGACAGGTCGCTCCTCAATATGCTGCTCGCGGAATAACGGCGGCATAGGCACATTCGGGAACGGGGCTTGCGGGGAAAACCGCAAGTCCTGTGTTCCCAAAATCATTAAAATTTTCGGAGGTATATTTATGAGTAACTATGAACTCTATGAACACAAGAAGTCGGATACGGTCAAGTGGGTATTGACGCTCATTGCGTTTATCGTCGTGGGCGTACTTATTGCCGGTCTTATCGCAGGCTGGTTCGACAAAGGCGACGATTCCCTGCCCGTTCAGGATGAAACGGCAACGATACAGGACGGCGGCATGAGCGTTACGCCTTCTGCCGCAAACGGTATCCGTCTTATGGCGGCAGAGCGCACGGCAACGGATGTTTCGCCGCTTGCAGAAACGAGCTATACCATTACGGCGACCATCGAGCCAGCCAGCGCAAGGCAGAATGCGAATTGGTCTGTCGCATGGGCAAATGGCAGTTCCTCTTGGGCAACCGGCAAGACCGTTACGGATTATGTGACGATCACGCCTACGGAAGAAGGCTCGCTCACGGCAACGCTCGCCTGTGTCAAGCCGTTTTCCGAACAGGTCATTCTTACCGTCAGCGCGATGGGCAATGAAAGCAAGACCGCAACTTGTACGGTGGACTATCAGCAGCGCCTTACAGTGAACAGTCTGAAACTCGGCGGCGGCACGCTTTCGACCGATTCCTGCGGCTTCAAGGCTCAGGTAGATGAAACACATTCAATGGAAATCGATTATACCTATTCGGAAGGCACCATTCCTTATCTCGGAGAGGGTGACGATGGATATGATGAATTTATCTGCGCCGGTATCGCATTTACGGACGAGTTTATGACGGCATACAACAATGCAAACGGTTCCGGAGAAGATCTCACGAAACGTATGAAGCGCGTCAACGTATCCAGCGAATATGCGCACACACGCGAGGTCGAGTTTACGGACGGCTCCTACGGCAATACCGTGTTTTATCTTTTGCTTGACGGCAAACTTACGGATGAAGTCATTGCAGCAATGCGTACCGCTATTGCCGAAGTCGGCGAGGAAAACGTATTCAAAGTCGGTATCTTCAAGACTACGAACGCGATTTCTTCGGTTTATGTCGAATGCGATACTTGGTACAAGCTGGGGCTTGACCTGAACACCGTGTATATGGCAACGGAAAGCATCACCGTCAACCAGAGCGGCGTCGTCTTTTAAGAGGTGAAAGGCTATGGCAAAAACGACAGGAAAGCGCGGCGTACTGTGGACAGTCATCTCCGTAATTGTTGTACTGCTCGTGGTCGTTGCCGTCATAGGACTTATCGTTCACTTTACGAGCGATGATAAACCGCCCGGCGGAGAGACCTTCGCCGTGAAGTACAACGGACAAACGTTAGGCGGCGGCAGTTCCATCGGGCTGATGGACAGCGGCGTGGATTTCACAGTGGAAGGCTCTGCGGATTACGAAGTCAACGTGTACGCCTACTGCACACCCGAAAATGACTTCTCCCTCACCGTCGGAGAAGAACCCTATACATGGGGCGACTTTGACGGGCGGAACGTAACGGCGGGCTTCGATTTCAAGCGAACGGAAACGGGCTTTACCGTAACGCACTACGGGCTGAACGACATCATCTCCCGCGTACAGAACGGCATGACCGTAACGAGCGAGACTTTCCCCGTCGTCGATATCTTCCGCATGGAAGTCAAATCGGGCGAGGAAGTTACGGAGCTGTATTTCTGCGTCAATGCCGAGGTCGTCGGTATCACGATAGACCACGAAAGTATCATCTTTTAGGAGGGTTAGGCAATGAGCAATGTAAAGAAACAGGTCGTCTTCTTTCTTGCGTCGCTCATGCTGGCAGTCCTGACGGTGCTTACGGGGATCTTCCCCGTAGGCGCTGTCCGCTGCCATGCGGCGGCTGCGGAGAGTTCGGAAAACAACTTCGACCACACGTCCGTCAACGCTGACCTTGCCGATATGGACTTGACGGAGTTCGTGTACGATACGGCGGGCAGCATACAGTTCGTGACCTTCGTGGAATACTGCTACTCTGCAAACGCCCTGAACTTCGGCAACTATGCGCTGTACGTCTATATCTACAATCCCGCGCGCATTCCTATCTCTGAACGGCAGGACGCCAACTCGGTGGAGATGGCGGTCGGCTACGACGAGGAAGGAAAGCCCGATGACTACGCGAACATCCCTTTGAAGTTATGCGGCATTTCCACGGGCGAGCTTTCAAAGCTCATCTATAAATTCCGTGTAATGGACGACGGAACGCTGCTCAAAAATGCGCGCACGCAGGAAACGGACAACGGCTACCGCCGCTACGACATTGCGGGCGTGCAGCTTTGGGAGACCGGCAAGGACAACGCCGTGGACTACGGCGTGGGCGGAACGTATAAGTTCACCGGCTACGCGAAGGGCTACGGCACGGACGGGAACGCGGAGAGCAATCTCCTCTGCACGGTGGAAGAATTGGAGACCGTCGAATTAGACGTCAAACATACATTCTACCGCACACAGACGTCAAGCAAGGGCGCGCATTACCAGAACCAGCTCGATACGGTGTACTTTGCCGTACCCAAACGTTTCTTCGATACATACGGCACGTTGCAGCGCATCAAAGCCGAATGGTACGAGTACAAAACCAAAGATATCGTCGTCACGAGCAATCAGGACTTCTACGACAAGTCTTATCCGTGGCTCGGTAAACAGACGGGCGAGTTCGACCAGTTCGGCATGACCGTCTATAACGAGGACATCGGCATCAGTCTTGGGCAAAATGCGGGCGACGCCGGAGGCGGTATGCAAATGGCGGCTTGGGGCTGGAATCTTGGTTCAGGCTACCTGCACGTTCCCGCGCAGACCTTATATTACCTATTCAAGGTGGACGACATCGAGGCATACGATCCGTATGCGGACATCGTATCCATCGGCGGTGTGGAGAGCAACGCGCTGTATGAGTATATCAAAAACTACGACAAGAGTTATGACGGCGGCACGCTGCCCATTAAGGACGGGACGATCAGCGCCGACCTGTTCGCGGACGACATCGACGATTACCGGAAGCTGGATACCGAGTTCGGCAAGATACAGCAAGGTTACAGCTACTACGACTTCGACGCCGACGTGGACTTGCAGACGCTTTCAAGCTGGAAGGAAACCGATCCGTCGTTCTGGGATAATTGGATAAATTGGGGCTTGTTTGAAACCATCTTCGGCAATATCCCCGACGAAGAGAGCCGCACCGTTGCGCCCATCTATACCGTCAAGGCGGAAGATCTGAGCGGCAGCGACGCGGAAGTATCCGAACGGCTGCTTATAAACAGCAACGACGTGTCGGCGCTCAAAGCCTTTTACACCGACGCCGTGACGGTTGACAGCACATCGGACGAGGAAAAGGTCGTCGTTCTGTTCCGCTTTGCGACGAGCGACTACTATTCCGCGCCCGTTGACATCATCGAGCTTGGAGCAGGCTTTCTATGGTCGGACAAGCACACGAGCGGGCAGGCGTACAGGGCTTGGGAGAGCGTGTTCTTCGACTTCGATATTATACAGCTCTCCTTCCAGAAGGACGGCAAATATACGGTCATACCGGCGGTGGCAAGTCCCATCGACATCGTGAACGACATCACGCCGCCCGTACAGATGCCCGACGATACGCCGTGGTGGGTAAAGCTGCTGAGCGTAATTCTCATCATCGTGCTGGTCGTGCTAATCGTCAAGCTAATTGCGGTAATCGTCAAAAAGGTCAGGCAAAACAGACAGGTCAAAAAGGCGGTCGAAAAATACAGCGACAGGAGGAATGAATGAGCAAACAATCCAAATTCAAATGTAAATCCAACGCGCAGAAGTACGCCATCCGTGCCTACTATGCCAAAAAGAACAAAGCCGGCAAGCCGTCGCAGGAAAGCGAGGAACAACGTGAGCGCTATATGAAGGTCATGCGGGAGGATTTCCCGAAGGACTTTATCAGCGACGACAAATGGGACTATATCGAAGCGATGGCGAGCCGGCCTAAAAAATAGGAGGAATGAATGAAAACCATCAAGAGGATCCTCGCAGTTCTTCTCTTGATAGCATTGGGGCTTGGCGTCGGCTACTTGTGCTACACTTGTAGCCGATTGCCTTCCGATGCGGAAACTGCGGAGGTGTATTATGAGCAGACGCTTTAACATTGCCGTTACCGTCATTATCTCCCTTGCATTCGTTGCATTGGGTGCGGTATTTTGGCAATCGTATGTGCGCTTTGCGGAGAGCTGCCGCGACTTCGGGCTGTCCGTTGCCTATTACTTCTGCGAGCTTATCGGCATAGACTATTCCTTTACACCTACGGTCACGGAGTATTCGGACGTATTGCAATGGGAGATACTGTTGCCGTCCGATTTGGAGGGCTTTACCGCCTCGGCGGGGAACTTCTTTTCCCTGCTCATAGACGGCGAAAATTTTGCGGGATATTGGTCGACGGTCGGCAACGTGATGCTCGTCGTGGCAAAGGTCATTGCCGTTTTGCTGCCCTGCGTACTCGTGCTTTGGCTCGTACTCTGGCGTATATACAGGCACGGGAATACAGACCATAACCGCGATACCGTACCGCTGCGGGTATTTAAGGCAATCGCAAGATGGACGTATCAGCCGATAAAGCGCGCCGTACTTTCTTACCGCGACTATCTTTCGGAACATAAGGCAGTTTGGATATGCTGGATCATCCTCTGGGTGTTCCACTTGAACGGTGCAAGCATCGTCATGGGCTTCTTGGCGTACTACTTCTATTTCGTGTTAAGCTTCGACGTCGGCAATCTGTATGTGCAGGTCTGCAAGCTGTTCATCGACTTGCAGGTTATCTTCCGGCACTTCCCGTGGTGGAGCATCGTTACGGTCTGCTGGCTGCTCTTCAATCGCTGGCGCAAACGTATTGCCCTGAACAGGCTGCGGCACTTCGAGGCTCGCAACTGCGGGTTCATCAACGGGCTGCCCATTGTATCAATGTCGTGTGGCTCTATGGGAAAACGCAAGACGACACTCATCACGGACATGGTGCTGTCGCAAGAGGTGATGTTCCGCCAAAAGGCATTGGAGATACTGCAAAACAACGATATGAAATTCCCGTACTTCCCGTGGATCGCCTTCGAGGACGAGCTGCGGGCTTGTATGGAACACGGCATGGTGTATAACCTTGCTTCGGTCAAGACATGGGTGGCGCTGAAACGGTCAAGGCTCGTAAAGCACCGCAACGGCGAGTGGCAGCTCTACGGCTACGATTACCGTAGGTACGGCGCGGACTTCGACGATGCCTTAAAGGTCAACGGGCTTTTCGACGTATTGGAAATCTATGCGCAGGCGTACTTTATCTACGTCATTCAGAGCAGCCTGATTGTAGCGAATTATTCCATCCGTACGGACAACGTGCTTATGGATTGTGGCAATTTCCCGCTGTGGCTAACGGACTTCTTTCCGAAGAGCAGGCGGACGGAGAGCCGCCACGCGCATATCCTTGACTTTGACGTGCTGCGCCTCGGCAGGAAGGTCTTGGAAAACAACCCGAAGGCAGGCAGTTTTGAATTCGGCGTCGTCGCCATTACGGAGATCGGCAAAGAGCGCGGCAACAATCTGGAACTCAAAGAGGTCAAGAAAGGCGCGGACGATACCAACCAAAAGAACGACCTGTTCAATAGCTGGCTTAAAATGTGCCGCCATTCCGCCACGGTAGATAATTTTCCGTTCATTAAGGTATTCACGGACGAGCAACGGCCCGAAAGCTGGGGTGCTGACGCGCGCGACCTTGCAGACATCCTCTATATCAATTCATGCGGGGATATGCGCCTTACATTGCCTTTTTATACCATTGAAGAGATGATTTCGGAATGGGCGTTTAACCGCTTCATTCACCTCTATGAGGACTTCCGTTTCAGGCGCGGCGACAACACGCTTCTGGTACATATTCTCAAAAGCATCACCGTTTGGCTGTGGCGGAGAAACCTGCGTATCTATAACCGTTTCGGCTATTCGATACTCAAAATCGAGAAAGAGCGCGGCACGATGGACGGCAAGACAGAGAATAAAAAATACTATCTCATGAACGCTAAAATTTACGCAAAACGATTTTCAACCGACTGTTTTTCAGACTATTTCAACGACATGGCAAAAAAGAGCAAAACGGGACTTATGGACTATATCGAATACGTTACGGAGAAAGCAACTGTGGACGAACTCAAAATGCAGAACAGCTACTTTATCAACTCGCTGTACGGGAACGCCGGCAACGGTCCTGCGTAAATGTTTGTAATGTATATCTGTCGGCGCTCCTTGTGCGGCACAAGGAGGTCTTTATGCCATTCCCGCAATGCAAGGTATATTCGGACGGCGGCCATTATATCGCCATTCCGCACACTACGCGGCCATACAGACCGCGCAGAAAGCCCTGCGAGGAAGTCATAACCGTCACGGAAGAAGTGACCGAGCAGCCGACGGCAGAAGCAAGCGCGTTTTCGGAGGACGAAAGCGCGCCTGTTTCGCCTGCCGAAACGATTATTGAGGAAGTTTCAAACGATACGAAAACTCCGCCGCAGGCGGCAAATGAGGCTGTAAAAATCGAGCGCAAGACGACGCGCCGCGAACTGTTTGAAGAATTGTACGCAAGGTATCAGAATTTGCCGAGATATAAGCGAAAAGCGCTTATCCTCAAAGAGATGCGCCCGCATTTCAAGGACGAGGACGGCGCACGGCTGTATGTCGATACGCAGATGTCACGCAAATTACGCAATCTTATCGCCCGCCGCGTGCGTATGACAAGAAAAGTCAATTTGCAGGAGTTCAACTATTTTGTGACTTTTACTTATGACGGAGCGCTCCATACAGAGGAGAGCTTTCAAAAGGGTTTGAAAACCTGTCTGCGAAACTTCTGTAACCGTAAGGGCTGGAAGTATATCGGCGTATGGGAGCGCTCACCGCAGAAAAAGCGACTTCATTTTCACGGCTTATTCTATATCCCTGACGGCACGATGCCGGGAATGCCCGTCGATGTTATAGACTATAATTTCAAAGCACATCGGCGTGTTGTCACGCATCAGAACAGCTACTTTAATGACAGGTTCGGACGTTCTGATTTTGCACCGATTGAGGACAGACAAATGCTCGGCAGCGCTGTGGCGTATATCGTCAAGTATCTGGAAAAGACGGGCGAAAAGATCGTCTATTCCAAAGGCTTGCCGCAATACTTCCTTTCGGATATTATGGAAGAAGATGTGGTCTGCCCGTTCGGGCTGGAAGATAAAAAGCTGCTCCTGTACGACGACTTCCGCTGTTGGGATGAAGGCGTACTCATCGGCGCTGTGAGCAAAGACGTAATACGGCAAATGCCAAAATCGAACTGAAAATTATTTTAGGAAAGTTTGCTGTACATATTGACTTTGTGGCTGAATATGGTATATAATATAGACACAAGATAATATGGAGGTAAAAACTATGACGATCATTCCGATGAGAGACTTAAAGGATACCGTCGAGATAGAGCGCCGTTGTATGGAGGAAAAAGGCCCCGTCTTTGTTACCAAAAACGGCTATGGCAAGTTGGTTGTAATGGATATTGAATACTATGAACAGACTATGCGCAGGATCTATGAAGCAAAACAGATCAATGAAGGACTGTCCGATCTGGCAAACGGCAAAACCGTTGACGGCGACGAAGTAAAACAGAAATTGGCGGCGAAATATGGCATCTGAATACGGGTATCGTTTTACACGGCAGGCAGAAACGGACTTGTCCGGAATTCTGCAATACATAAGCGAAGATTTATCGAATCCGAGTGCGGCAACCGCACTCGGACGTAAGGTCTTTGCAAGCATTGACGATATAAGACAGTTTCCGCAGTCGGGCATGATTGTGGATAATCCCTTTTTGGCTGATAAGGATGTGCGCCGCACGCTGATAGATAATTATATCCTCTACTACAAAGCCATAGACGCGGAAAAAATTGTGTATATCATCCGTATCGTATATGCAAAGCGCAATCTGGACGAGATATGCCGCGAATTAGAGATATAGCGTCGCACAAAGCAAAACGAGCTATTTTCCGAATGTACAAATGCGGCTTAAAACGGAATGTGCAGTAACGGTATGCGCGCGGCAATCGCCAAGCGGTTCAGCGGCGATGCCGCGCCCGTTCTGCCCCGCTTTTTCCGTATTTCAGTCGGATTAGGTTTGGCGAGGCGTGTGCTTGTCCGCGGCGCGCAGCGCCGCGCTTGTATCAAGACAAGCACACGCCTCGCTCTCACTACTGTGATTTCAGGGTGAGTTGAGGGGTAAAAAAGGGGGCGCATAAAAGCGCCCGAAACATTTTCAATTTTCGCGTATCAAATAGCATTTGCCGTTCACCTGAACGGTGCTGCCATTGATGACAGGCTGTCCCTTTGCGCAGGCGCGTAAGATGATTTTGTCTTTCTCTGCGGGAGCGCGGTCAAAATCACCGTCGTCGAATTTATCTTCTGCGCCGACTTCGATAATCTTAAAGCCTCTTTGAATGAGATAAGAGCTGAATTGCCAGAGCTTTTCAAAGCGCCCGTTGCTGTCGAAAATAGCGCAGACATTCTCTGCCGGGTGGTAAGCGGTGATACGAAAATAGTTTGCCATAGTTGTGTCCTCCTGTTTAGTTGTATCGTTTGAAAGCGTATTGCGTTACAAGCCCTTGCAGCGGATAGATCCGTTCTTTATCAAACGGCGCTATCATTTCAGCCAGCATATACGGGCTGAATTCGTCCGTAAGATAAGCGACGCAGTTGTAGCCTTCTACTTCGATGACGACAAACACCGCGTCATCAGGACAATAGCCTTTGAGGTATTGCATTGCCCGTTCCGCTTGTTCGGCAAGCGCGGGATTGTCGCGTATGAACTCCGATACGGTATAGATTTCGTCGAGATAGTTTTTCATAAAAACTCCTTTGCGGTTATGCCGCGTTCTGAATTTGTTTAAGATGCTTGTTTGCATACGGCAGCCAGACTTTGTTGACGTAATGCAGGATTTCTTCGCTCGGCTGTGTATTGCGGTTTGCATAGCATTGCAGCACTTTGTGAGTTTTGAGCGAGTATTCGAGCGTTACGAGCGGCTTTTCCGGTTGCTCTTTTGTGCGAATGAAGAAGATGAGCGATTCTTCCTGTGCAAAGCGCAAGTCATACTGCATCCGGCCGACGCAGTGATGCAGGAACTCTCCTTCACGGATAAGGTCTGCCGGCGACTTTGCTATCACGCAGATAAAGGCGCTACGCTTGTTATGCTGCAAGGGCAGGTACTTTTCGGCAACTTCGCAGAATTTCTGTACGAGTTCCTGTTTCTTGTTTGCTTCTTCGATTGCCTTTTGTTCCGCGTATTGGTCTATGCGTATATCGTGCCATCTCTGAAAATCTTTCGGGAACAGGTTTTGCTTCAATGACATATCAACGCCCAGATGTTTGCAGGCTTTCAGATAGTCGAGATACAGACGGTCGGAAACATTCTGTTTTTCGGTGTAATCGAAGTATTTTTTGAGTTCCCAGCCTTGAAACAGCTCGCGTATGGGCGACATCCCCGGTTCCCTTTCAAATTGCTTTTTGCGGAACAGAAAATGCGCGACTTCTTTCAATGGCAATCCTGTTTTGTATGCCTGCGTAATCGCCGTAATGTTATAAGTGTTTCCCCACGGGAGGGCAAGTTCCTTTCTGTGGAGAGCAACCCATTTACGGAATGTCTTGTCTTTTGCAATCTTTTTAAGCAAGGAACGGTTTTCGGCGTAAGCTCCCAAGCCGAGTTTTAACAGGTACTCCGTCTGCGGATACTTTTCATAAATGCGCAGGTAGTTGATGATGTCCCTGCCTTCATAGAGCTGATAGGCGCTGTACTTGTATTCCGGGAATTTACCGACGACGCCGCGGTTGATGAGTGTGGCATAGGGATCGTAATATCTCGTATCGGCGGGATACCACTTGCCGTCCTCAAACTGTTTGGGGCGCGACTGTAATTCTTCTGCGTACCAACCGACGTTAAAGCCGTGACCGAGATAGTTGTATTCCATATCGCGGACATAGCATTTCGGAGAATGAACGCCGTGTACGGCGACTTGCTTGCAAGCCCATTGTTTGCCTTTGATCGTCGAAACGGCAACGGTAACTTTTATAAGTTCCTTTTTCCATACGGTCAGGTAGGCGTAATAGCGCACCATGCTTGTCTGCCACGGTTCTGATTTCATATCCCGTTTGTATATCTCTTTCATTATGTAGTTGGGAATAGGTCTGATGTCTTTTTCTGTCATAGTTTTCACCTCAATGTAATTTCGTTGCCGAGCAGTTCATCCAGCGCGGCGAGTGCCTCCGTATCCAAGGCGGAAAGGTCTAAATCAGGTTCGTCGTCCGCAAAGTCCGGTTCTTCGACGTCGCCGTCAAATTCGCGCAGCTCTTCTTCGGAGAGTATCTCGCCCGTTTCAAGGTCAACATTCTGCGGCGGTTCTTCTGCGGTGATCTGTTCAACGGTCTCGCGGATCTCCTCATTAGTCGGCTCGTCCTCGTCAGATTCTTTTGGTTTTGCGTCCAGAAGGTCGAACATCGACATCTGCGGTTTCGGTTGAGGCTTAGGCGGCGTATATTTCACCGTCGGCGCCTTCGCTGCAACGCCGGGCTGTTTCTTGTATTCGGTGCCGTCCCCGTTGTAGAGCGTGCCTTCAATGCTGTCCTCCTCAAAGTAATGCACCGCCCAACCGTACACGACGTCATCGTCAATGCAGGCAGACTGTGCGCCTTTCTCCGCTTGTTTTTTCGCCTCGTCGCAGGCGAATTTCATAAAGCCGGCAAGCGTCTTTTTGTTGAGCAGCGTTTTGCCGTCCTTCTGAATGCGCATGCCGTTGTTTATCTTTTCGGCGAGCATCTCCGAAGCATTCGCCTCCAAGTAGGCTTTGACTTTGCGTTCTTCATTTGTTTTTGCGTCTAAATTGAGTTTCATAATTCCTCCGTGTCTGCCATATCCAAGCCGAGTTGAAAGCCCGTCTTGAAGGCAAGCGTATAAGCTCTTAAAATCAGGAACTCATAGTTGAGCGCAACGGTATCCACGTACTCATCAAAGAGGACGGCATTATCGCCCGTCATGAGCGCCTTGATTTTGTCGTAATAGGACATTTCTTTTTCCAGCCTGTCTTTGGGAAGTTTCAGGCTTACGTATTCGACTTCGCCTTTACAGAGCTGTTCAATGATGGATTTCATAGCTGTTTTCTCCTTGTAAATTCTGTAAAAAATAAACGACGGGAGCATCTCTTAAAAGGGACACTCCCGCCAGATGCCGTCATCGACTTCTTGCCGCGTGACCGGAATGATTTTCCATGACGGATTATTCAGTTTTCTGTTCGTTTCCCGCTCCCTCGGAGGATAGCGGATATAGCTGTTCATCGCATACACGGCTTGTTTATGTGTATAAGTCAGGAAGTAGCGTATATATCGTTTTCTGCCTTGCTCCCTGTAACAGACCTTGTAGCCGTAACGTGGCTTGCGGCTCATTATGCAATTCTCTTGATACCGCCGCCGAAACTCTGCACCATAACGCTGCCGAACTCGCTGCACCAATCGTCGTCTTTGTTCCAGACATAGGCGAAAGCGGAGTGTTTGTTGCCTTCGCTCCATACGAGCGTTTCCCATTCCGATTTATAGTCTGTTACAATCAGGAAGGAATAGCATTCGCCGAACTCGGTATATTCGTGCGTCACGGCATATACAAGGCAATTATGCTTCTTTTCCAGCTCTTTCATCTTGGCATAGAGTTCAGGCTCTTGGTCGATCCAAAAACCGCCGTAATTCTCAAAAAAACATACTAAGCCTTTCTCTTCAAAGCCTTTTATGTACGGGGTATAAATATCCATCTCTTTCAGAAGCTCGATAGCCTTTTCCTTTTTCGCAATGTTCTTGTCTTTCATAGTGATTTTCTCCTTAAATGCAATTTTCTAATGTTTCAAAGTTGTAACCGATATTGCGGAGTGTTTCTTCAAAGCCGAACCACGCCAGCAGGTTTTGATTGAAGTCGTCCTGCGCGAGGGGATCTTCTTTGTCCCATTTGTCGCCGAACAGTTCGGAAGGAGCGTAAAGTCCCGTTCCGTCCATAAGTTCGTACAGCAGCGCATTGATTTCCTGCCTGTACTGCTTGTAGAAACGCACCGTGTCCGAATAGTAGATGAGTTCGCCCACGACGCCTGACTGACAGCCGTAATGCAGTACGTCCGTGAAGATATGTTTTTTATCGTCGTAATCACCCCAGCGGGAGATAACGTAATTGCATACGCGCTTTGTGAGCCGGCTTTCCGTATCCCGCTTGATGGCTTTGATATTGGAGAGGGTTAGTTTCATTACGCTGCCTCCTCGAACTCGTCCAGATATACGCGCTCGAACATGACGCCGTACTCGAAGTAAAGTCTGCCGTTTTTATCCGTCAAGAGGTCATATGCTACAACGCTGATTCTGCCTCTGCTCGTTACGGCAATCTGTACTTCGTTACGGTCAAGGTCGATGCCGACGATATTGAAGGTGATGAACGCTTCGCCATCGTACAATTCAAATTCAGAGAGATAGTACGCTCTGAACTCGGTGAAATTGGAAACTTTGGTTTTCATAGAGTTTACCTCCGAATTTTATTTTTGCCCTTCGGCAGGGGCGACAGGAGCATTGGGTGAGATAAACTCTTATTCACTTGAAATCGGCGCATCGGAAGTCAACGAAACAGGACAAAATTATTGCGTACGAATAGCGGAAACTTAACTAAACGCAAAAAAGCCGAGCAGGTCAATTTGACCTACCCGGCTTTCAGATGCTTGGATAATTGAGTTTTTCAGCGATAATTTTTCCCGTTGACTTCCGCGAGAACTGTGCTACGATAGCCACGACGAGGGGCAAAAATTCGGATGAAAATTCAAAAGGTTATGGACTTTTCTGTCGATATTTGGTATAATGAATACAATTAAAAGTATATGGGAGCATAGTATGTATAATTTAGTTGATATACATTTTCATACAGATGATTCTTTTGATGCTTTTGAGAATCAGACTTTCGATGCGGACGGGTTGATTAATGTTTTGCAAGATAGCGACCCCGATAAATCAGTAAAGTTGCTGTGCAAAACGGACCACAATATTTTAAACTTCAAAAAGTATTTGGAGTTGGCAAAAAAATTTGAAAAAGCTGGGATAAGATTGCTCCCCGGCATTGAAATTAATTCTGTATCAGATGTACATTGGCTTTTCATTTTTGACGACACATCATTATGCATAGGTCTGCCAGAGGACAACGATTATCATGGTCTTACTCTAGATGATAAAATAAATGAATTTTTTCACTATGATACATCTGGAGGATATGAATCGATTAAAGCTCAAGCTAAACAAGAGCAAAATAAAGAACACGATTTAAAAAACTTTATTGGAATCTTACATGAGCTAAATGTTCCATATATAGCAATTCCTCATTTAAATAAAACAAAAGGATGGTATGCAAAATTAAAAAGAGATGAGAGTCAACTTGCCATAGTTGAAGAGTTCTTAAATTCTAATATCATTAATGGATTTGAAAGTAAAAACCAAGATGACTTCATTTATAAAAATATTTCAGATACAGAATCTCATATCCTTTCGTTACAAAAAGATTATAGTGAGATGGAAACCTTATTAAAGGATGGAGAAAGGCAAGAAAAGCTCAAGGCTATTGAGCGCAGACTCAATCATTTAAAAAAGCTAAATGAATTAGGTAAATCAATATTAACTGGAGACGTATCATTAATATATGGATCAGATTTTCACTGTCGTGGTGATGAAACAATTGAAAGTTACCGTGCTTATAAAGATAAATTATTCTACATGAAAGCAGATAATACTTTTGAAGGACTTCGCATTAGTCTTTTGGATCAGTATAGTAGGATCTTTTCTTCCGCGAGAAAAGATAAATTTTCCAAAAAAGCTGTAATTTGTATTGATAAACTGAGGGTGCTTATTAATCATAAAGAACATGAGTTACTTTTGGGCGATGGATTAAACTCTGTAATTGGTGCTCGCGGAACCGGAAAAAGTTATTTTCTTAATATGCTCATTAATAAAACAGAGAAATACAAGGGATCCTCCATTAATAGTGATATAAAATTAATAGACATAACATTTTCGAATGGCGAAGTTAAACCATTTTTATCATCTTCTGATTACGACATTTTGACGCAGCGAGGAACTACATCAGATACGGAACACAATGAAAATAGCATATATGGTTTATTAGCTGATGCACCATATAAAATGGATGCGTATCTCAAGGAAATTGAGAATTTATCAAAAGATAAGAAAGATGAAAAGAAAACTATTCAAGATAATATAAACAGAGTAAATGAACAATTTGATTTATTCATTCAACTAAATGATTTAAGACAATATTCAATTGATTTCTCATATATTAATACGTACAACACATTTTATCTAGAGGAATCTGACAATGTTAAACTTAGCGATTTGATAACGTCCACAGAAGACCACTTAAATAATGAATTGCAAAGATTTTCAAACATTACAGATACGATAGATGATGCCAACAATAATATTATTAAATTAGAAACAGATATAGATAAACTTAGCAAAGTCAAAGAATTACCTGCGTTAGATTTTGATTTTTCTAGTGAAAAAGACATACTTAAGAAGTTGAAAGATGAAAAACTTAATAAGCTAAAAGCTTATATATCTGAAAAACAGACAAATTACAAACGGCTTCTTCAAGTTGTTGAACGTTGTCTAATTGTTATTCATGACTCATCTACAAACACATTGAATGTTTTAAATCAAAATATAAACGCTTTAAAAGCCTTTATAGAAAAAACCGTTTCTACATTAAGAGAGGTAAGAAAAAGGAATCAGATACTGCATGATAAGTTATCAGAACCATGCAAAGACGAAACTATATACACTTTGGATGTTGGAAGGTCAAAATTTTTTATTAAAACTATTTCTGAGTTAAATTTTTTTAATATCGAAAAAAATATATTTGAAAATATGTTTAATAAATATAGAATTTCTTATGCATCTGATGTTTTGGTTCAATGCTTTGATGTAAATGATTATGGAAAATCATTTATTAAAATGTTATATGAAAAATTAGATAAACGCTTCCGCTCTCTTCATTTAGAATTTCCACCGATAGATAAACAGTTATATCTTGATTTTGGTAACGGCGAATTTAAAAACTGGGCAGTTCTATCCCCCGGAGAACGTGCTGATAAGTTATTGGATATTGTTTTAAATGGAAACTCTGGTAAAATATTATTGATAGATCAGCCAGAGGATGATTTGGATAATGAAACAATATACAGAACATTAGTTAATAAAATAAGGGAATTAAAGTTACGTAGGCAAATAATTGTAGTGACCCATAATGCTAATGTGGCAATAACAGGTGACAGCGATCGCTTAATAGTTTGTCAAAATGATGATGACCATTTTTCTTGTTATGCTGATGGAATAGAATCATTGAAAACATATGATTACATATCAATAAATTCAAAAATTGAAAACAGAAAAATTCTACTAATTGCAGCTGAAATTTTAGACGGCGGAAAAGAAGCATTAAGAAAAAGAGTAAGAAAAATCGGTTATAAAGATATTTTTTATAAGGAGCAAGATGTATGAAATTGATATTTGGCAAAGAAACAATAAGATGCGATTATGGAGATTCGCAAGAAGAATTCATAATTCAAGATATTAATGCTCAAAATTTGGTTTCGTTATTAGAAAAATGTGTTTCAGCTGATAAAAATTTAGAATTTGAAGCTAGCCCTGATGCTTCTCCATTTTCAATCAAACTTAAAGAATTAATTGAGACAGCCTTTAAGCAAGAATCTACTTCTTAACTATTATTTTACCATAGATTTTGCTGCACTGCTCAATATGTTATGTCCAAAACACACGGATATAATTTGAAGTAAAAGCTGGTATAAATTTGGTATAAATTCCAGATAAAAGCTATGTTCTTGAAGGCTACACGACAAAAATAAGTAGTCAAAAAGCTCTGCAATAACCTTTTAAGTTGAAAAAATTGGGCCATTTTGCGAAAATTTGACCTCAATTTAACGGTATTCAAGAATAAGGAACGACTCCTAAGGGGCCATTGTGGGGCGCTTAGCCGAGGACGCGAAGCGTCCGAACGCCACGAGCGAAGCGAGTATTCCCGGCGGGAAAATGACGCAAATAAAAGCGAGTATTCCCGCCGTGCTGGGATCGAAAAAACAAAAGATCATCGATAAAACAAAACCATGATCGACATCGCAGTAAAGGATAAACGATATATTAAAGCGCACGTCAGACAGAGCTTGCGCGGGCGGGGCGACGTGAACGCGAACGAGTGAGCGTTTTTGCGGGGCGCAACTTGATGCAAAAGCGGGCGAGGGGTTTTTACGTGCGGCGCACTGAAGTGTTTGTCTACATGATGCCGTTGGTCTGCTTGTGGGAAATTTTAGTAGAGCCAAAATCTCGCCGAATGATAATTCAAAATAAGACCGAATAAAATCTAAAAATCAGACCGAATATAATTGTAAAATCACACCGAATGTGATATATTTTATTTAAGATAAAATCGGGACGGAAATAAATAATGAAACAAATTGTCGATAAGCAAAAGTATAAAGCGCGGATCATGGACGAGCTGGTGGAACGATATTTGGAAACCTTTGGCGCGGTCTGTATAGAAGGTCCGAAGTGGTGCGGAAAAACTTGGATCTCATCTTATCATGCAAACAGTGAATTTTTGATGGCAGACCCTGCGAATAATTTTCAGAACAGGCACTTGGCCGAGCTGTCACCGTCCTTAGTCCTTGAAGGGGAAACGCCCAGGTTGATCGACGAATGGCAGGAAGTCGAGCCCATATGGGACGCCGTTCGTTATGCCGTGGATCTGCGCGGAAAAAAAGGACAATTTATCCTAACGGGTTCGTCTACTCCAAAACTTAAGGATCAAAGAGTGCATAGCGGAGCCGGACGGATCGGCAGGTTGAGAATGCGAACAATGTCCCTTTATGAGTCGGGCGATTCAAGCGGTAAAGTTTCGTTAAAGCAGTTATGTGAAAGCGATATGGCTCCTGTAATGACGGGCGATGTGGATATTAAGGACCTCGCCAACTATATAGTTCGAGGCGGATTTCCCGCAGCCATCGATCTGCCTGCCGCAAACGCACAATTGATCTCCCAATCTTATATCGATACAATTTTAGCCGATGACGTCGGAAGGATAGACGGCATTAAATATGATACCAACAAAATGCGGTTGCTGTTACATTCGCTTGCAAGAAACGAAAGCACAACGGCGACCAAGAAAAAGCTTACAAACGACATTAAGCAGGTCGACGATGAGATGGTAGACAATGATACCGTGACGCGTTACCTCGACGTATTCGAGCGTTTATATTTGCTCGACAATCAAAAGCCGTTTTCATCGAACATCCGATCATCCGTTAGGATCAAGCAGGCCGAAAAACGGCATTTTTGCGATCCGTCACTGGCTTGCGCACTTTTGAAGGCTACGCCTGATAAGTTAATAAACGATCTAGAAACTTTCGGATTTTTGTTCGAGGCACTTTGCGAAAGGGATATTAAGATATATGCTCAGTCCTTTGGCGCACAGGTATTTCATTATCAGGACTATGCCGGCAGGGAGATCGACGCCGTTGTCGAGTTGAATGACGGAAGGTGGTGCGCTTTTGAGATAAAGCTTGGCGCAAATCAAATAGATAAGGCGGCCGCGAACCTTCTGGAAATATACGACAAAATAGCTTCGGAAGGAGGAAAAACCCCGTCCGTGATGTGCGTGATATGCGGGATGTCTAATGCCGCGTATAAAAGACCGGACGGAGTGTATGTCGTGCCCATCACTGCTTTGAAAAATTAATGAGGGAATTGTCATGTCGTTTAACTTAAAATTATCAAGCGGATCAAGTGAATCGGATTTGAAAGATCCTACAGAAGAAGACCTTATAAATGCGATCTCAACGATCAAAAAAGATCCGGAAAATTTTTTGATATTAGACGCTACAAAGCCTGTAAATGCGTTTGATTTCATACAGGCTACCGGATTTAACGGCAATACATTTTACGTAGAAGTTCAATATGCCGAAGGGAATGTTTTGTGTATGTACGGCAATACCGTTACCGAAAATACATTATCAAATATTTTAATTGATTTTATTGCGAATAAAGCGCCGAACATAAATGAATGGGAATATGTTCAAGATATCGAAGATCATAAGTTTTATTATGAATACGAATTTCGTAAGATGATACATGAAGAAGGATTATTTGCAATTAAATGTTGTAATGTTCCTACGAATAAAATAGTATTGGATACTTATGATCTGCAAGAATTACTTGATTACGTAAAGCAAAACGGCTTAAATAGTATATTTTATTATTATGGCTATATAGATACGGAAAAATATGATATATATGAAGCGGCCAGAAAAAAGGATCGTGACCTGGTAAATATTGCAAAAGAAGACATATCAGAGTATGAAAATAGAATCGCATCAATAGATCTTGATAGGCGGGCTTATTTGGTAGCATATTGTTTACATAACGGCATTGCCATATTGATTAAATTATACGCCCCATGGATGCGTACTTTGGTACCGGCATATGACTTTTTAGATGGGTTGGAAAGAAAATATGTAGAAAAATTAGATGCGATAAAATCTCAGAGAGAAGACAATAAAGATTTTATCAGAGAACAATTAAGAGAGGAGCTACTAGTAAATGATGAATTTCATTTATGTACCAATCAAAAACTCCGCTATGACTTTATGCGCCGATTTTTAATTAAAAAGGAAAATAATAAATATAAGGAAGCATTTTTAACAAATAACGGGGAGCTGAATAGCTACGATGTACAAATGTTTGCGGATATAGTTTATGCTGTTTATAAGCAATCTTTACGAAAAAAATAATATATATTTTCTTAAAATAATGCTTTTATATAGTAAAAGGTATAATTGAAAAATTACTCAAAACGGCCGTAGTGGGTTCGCTCAGCCGAGGGAGCGAAGCGACCGACCGCCACGAGCGGAGCGAGTATTCCCGCCGGCGGGGATCGAAAAAAACAAAAGATCATTGATAAAACAAAACCATGATCGACATCGCAGTAAAGGATAAACGATATATTAAAGCGCACGTGATGTAGCGCTTGCGCGGGCGATGCGACGTGAAAGCAGGCAAGGGGCGTTTTTGCGCGGGCGGGCGACGTGAAAGCAGGCGAAAAGCATTTTTGCGAGGCACAACTTGATGCGAAAGCGGGCGAGAGGCGTTTTTGCGAGGCGGGGCGACGTGAAAGCAGGCGAAAAGCATTTTGCGAGGCACAACTTGATGCGAAAGCGGGCGAAAAGCATTTTTGCGAGGCACAACTTGATGCGAAAGCGGGCGAGGGGCGTTTTTGCGGCGCGACGTGAGGCGGAGGCGAGCAACGGGCGTTTAGCGCGGCGCGACGTAAATGCGTGGCTAAACGATAGCCATTCGTTATTTAACGGAAGTTTTGGTAAAGGAAAGGCAAAAGATAAATTCGGCTATTGACATACGCGCGGCTATGTGATACAATAGACGCAATGGAGGCGCCGACTCGGGCTGAGGGGCTTAGGGGTGGATCGGCGCACGCGTTCGTGAGATGCTGTGTCACGTACGCTCCCATGATTCTGCTTTGCGAGATCGGACGGATGAGGGGATCACGACCCATGGAGCAGATTATGCCGATAGAGTCTTTCTGTTCGGGAACGGCGGCGATAGTCGTTTTTCTTATCGCGTCGTCCGAAAGGCGTATGTCCGCGACCGCACTTACAGTGCTTGCGGCCTTGTTTTTGGTATGTCTTGGACTCAAGGGACCGGGAGTGTTTCTCTTCGGTCCTTTTTCGCGTGCCGCGGAACTTGAGCGCGTGCGGAACGGCGGGGAGGCGTGATGACGGAAGAGCGTAAGAAACGCGTATTGCGCGCGGTGAACATCGCGCTGACGGTCATCGTGGCGCTGCTGGTGTGCTTTATCGTGGTCAAGATATTTTTCGTTACCTGGGCGAGGGTGGACCAGACGTCCATGTCGCCCACGTACGAGGACGGCGAAACGGTGTTCGTTGCGCGGCTGGGCGAGGTCGAGCGCGGTTCGGTGGTGGTGTTCTACGACAAGGACGTAGCCGCGCCGAGGATAGCGTCGGCGTTCGGGTTCTTCGCGGGGGACGCGAGGTTGCTCGTCAAGCGCGTGGTCGCACTGGAGGGTGACGAGATATGGTTGGAGCCGGCGGAGGACGGCTACGCGGTGCGCGTGCGGCCCACGGGCGGCGAGCCCGCGTATGAGGAGTACACCGCGCCGAGCGGGGAGAGCGTGACGCTCCCGCCGCTGACTTTTGACACCGCGGGGCTGCTGTCGGACGCGACGCGTTGGGACCCTTACGTGGTGGGCGAAGGGTGTGCGTTCGTGATGGGCGACAACCGCACGGTGTCGCAGGATTCGCGGGTGTTCGGCGACGTGCCGCTTACCCGCATGGTGGGGACTGTTATGGACTGACGACGCGTGTCGGCATGACTTAAACGGAAACAGACGGTAAGGAGGGGACGCTATGTATAAAGTTAGCGTTGTGGATGATGAACAGGCCGTATGCGACAGGCTGGAGGGGCTGATAAACGCCTACGGCGTCGCGCACGGCGCGGAGTTCGAAGTAAGGAAATTCACCGATGCGAACGCGTATCTCGCGGCGCACGATGAGGAGAGCGATGTGATCTTTCTGGACATCGACATACCCGGCATGAGCGGTATGGACATCGCGCACAAGATACGCGAAACGCGTCCGGACGTGATCATCATCTTCTGTACGAACCTGCAACAGTTCGCGCTCAACGGCTATGAGGTGGACGCGTTCGGGTTCATAGTCAAGCCCATAAAGGAGTACTCTTTCGACTTCTTCATGGACAAGGCGATAAAGAAACTTGCCCGAATGCGGCGGGGGGGGGGTAGCCTTTACATCAAGACGGTGGGCGGCCGCGAGATGGTGAACGTGCGCGACATCAGCTACGTGGAGGTACGTCGGCACAACCTCTTTTACCACATCAACAAGCGGGACGGCTCTCCCGAAGAGGTGATACAGACGCGCGGTTCCATGCAGGACGCGGAGAACCAGCTCGGGCCGTTCGGGTTCGCGCGGTGCAGCATAAGCTATCTGATCAATCTCGCTCACGTAACGAGCATCAAGGGCAACGACGTGTACCTTGCCCAGACGATACTTCCCGTCAGCCGCAATCATAAAAAGGCTTTTACGGAGGCGTTCATGCATTCGCTTGCGCGCGGCGAGGTGTCGGCGAGATGAATTTCATAAGCTTTATGATGCGCAACCAGATCATGCTGGGCATGCTGGTCGCCGTATGTCTTTTCGTGCCGTGGAACCGCAGGCGCTCCTTCTTCATCCCGCGCATCGTCGTCGCGGTGGCGGGCGGCGTGTGCCTTTCCACGTTCGCGCCCATACCTTCGCCTTTCCGGCTGCTCGTGTTCTTTTTGTACGTCGCCGTCCTCGTGTGGGCGTGCTTCGATTGCGGGTTCAAAAACGTATTGTTTTCCGCCACGTGCGCCTATTGCGTCCAGCACATAACCAGCAAGCTCGCCTATCTCGTGCTCACGCTGTGGCAGACCGTCAATTTCGCGTTCGTGGTATACAATTTCGCGTTGTTATCGCTGGGCGTGCTGCTGCTCGTGAACGTCGCGGTGTGCATACCCGTGTATTTCGCGGGCACGCGCCGCCTGCTTACCAACAGGGAACTCAAGTTCGACAGTCTGAAAACGCTGATATATACCGCAACTTTCGTTGTGGTCGCCGTTTTTCTGAGCTACTATGCCGAACGCGGGCTGTCGAGGGCGTCGGATATGTTCGTCATGGCGTACTGCAACCTCAACGCGTTCTGCGCGCTGTTCGCGTTCATCATCATGCTGATGAACTTCAACAATTGCCGCGGCGAGTGGCTGGCGGAGGACAAGCGCACGCTCGAACAGCTGCTTAAAAAGGATAAACAGCAGTACGAGATCGCCAAGCAGAACATGGAGCGCATCAACATCCGTTACCACGACATAAAGCAACAGCGCTGCATGAGCATGGACGCGGAGGAGTCCGCCAAGCTCGACCGCGAGATATCCTCGTTCAAGACGCTGTACTACACGGGCAACAAGGCGGTGGACATCACGCTGTCCGAAAAAGCCGCCGTGTGTGCGGACGAAAACATACAGTTCGTGTGCTCCGTGGACGGCACCTGCCTGGACATGCTCAAGCCCTATCATATATATTCGCTGCTCGGCAACGCCATAGATAACGCGGTGGAGTGTCTGCGTACCGTTTCGGACGCGGACAAAAAAGTCCTGCGCGTAAACATCTGCCGAGTGGGGAACATGTCCGTCGTACGCACGGAGAACTACGTCCCCGACGCGCCCGTCGTGCTGGACGGCATGCCCGTCACCACCAAGCCCGACAAGGAGAACCACGGTTTCGGCATCAAGAGCATCAAGAACATCGCCGAGGAATACGGCGGTATCATGCACATCGAGGTGTCGGGCAACGTGTTCGAACTGGTGGTGATGATACCGCGAAATACTTAAATCGGGCCGGTTGTAAGAAATTTCGCGCCGGTTGTAAATCGCGCCGGTTGTAAATCGCGCCGGTTGTCGGTCTGCTGTGCGCGCATTACCATGCGCGGACATCGACCGA